>Ga0068858_100004682_pt1 | contig 13410 bp, 13 predicted proteins | sample KBSSwiS12_FD_66589 | JGI IMG/M metagenome (GOLD analysis project Ga0068858, IMG submission 66589) | Switchgrass rhizosphere microbial communities from Kellogg Biological Station, Michigan, USA - KBS Switchgrass S1-2 | ecosystem: Host-associated > Plants > Roots > Rhizosphere > Soil ... | reverse complement strand
CCGGCCTGATCGCGCAGGTGGATACGGCCTTTACGAACTACCTGACGGCGAAGGGCCTGGCGATCAACGACGCCGGTGTGGCCGTGGGCCAGCAGGCGGCGCTGAACCTCGTTCTGAAGCGCGCCAACGACGGGTTCTTCCCGGCCAATCCTGAAACCTTCACCGGCAGCACCGAGCCGGGGCAGTGGCGCCCGACGCCGCCCGCATTCGCGCCGATGGCAACGCCGTGGCTCGGTAATGTGACGCCGTTCGTGCTGAAGGACCGCGAGGGTGTGCTGAACGAGCCGGATCCGCCGCTGTTGACCAGCGGCCGATACGCTCGGGACTACAACGAGGTGAAGGCGATGGGGCGGCGCACCGGCAGCGCCCGCACGCCGCAGCAGACGACGATGGCGCTCTTCTTCTCGGGTAATTTCCAGACGATTCTCAACGGAGTGCTCCGGTCGGTGGCGACCGCGCGTCTGACCGACATCGGCGACTCGGCCAGGCTCTTCGCGCTGGCGCTGGTGTCGAGCGCCGACACGGGCATCAACGTCTGGAACAACAAACGCACCTACAACTTCTGGCGGCCGAGCACGGCCATTCTGAATGCGGCCGACGACGGGAACGCGCGCACGGAGCCCGATGCGGCCTGGCTCCCACTCATCAACGATCCGCCGTATCCCGACTACACCTCCGGCGCGAACGGCGTCAGCGGCTCGACCATGCGGACTCTCGAGAACTTCTTCGGTGACGACGCGTGGACGTACAGCGTGAGCACGACGGCCACCGAAAACGGGCAGCCGATCGCGAATCGTACGTACGGCAGTTTTTCCGGTCTGGCCGACGACGTGGTCGATGCGCGCATCCTGCTCGGCATCCACTTCCGCACGGCCGATGTCGTGTCGAGGCGGCAGGCGAAGCAGGTGGCAGATCAGGTCTTCGCGCACGCGTTCCAGCCGGTTGACTGATACGAGGCGCTTTTGGCGCAAAGGGACTGTAAGGAAGTTCCTATGCGCCGTGCCCTCGCGACCGCTGTTCTCACCTTGATGCTGGCCCAGCCGGCGCCGTCGTTCGCCCAGGCGAGAGCCGCCGCGCCGCCCGACGTCAACGGGTTCAAGGCGGGCGACAGCGTCGTGGTCGACACGGCGTTCGGCTGGGTGGATGCGCAGATCGTCGGCGCGGCCGGCAACGAATATCGCGTTCGCGTCGCCACCGGCACGGTCGTCAGCAAGACGTATCCGGCCGAACTGCACCGGAAGGGGCCGTTCACCGATCGCGATCATGCGGTGGGGCTCTACGATCTGCACGAACGCGTGCAGGTGAACATTCAAGGCACGTGGACCGACGGTGAGGTCGTGACCACGCGGGGACTCGAGTACGAAGTCCGTTTCCCCGGGAATCGCAGCGCGTGGGCCAGCGGCGCGAATATCCGGTTCGTCGCCGCCAAGCCCGGGCCCGCGGCGGCCAAGACCGGTGTGCCGCCGAAACCGGGGTTCGCCAGTTGCAGCGGGAAGATCGAGGGCCGCTACGCGACCACCGGCGGGCTCGGGAGCATGACCATCGTGTTCCGCTCCGGCAAAGCCACGATTGCGGCCCTGCTCGGCGACGACGACGTGTTCGAGTGCTGGATCAAGGGCGACAAGGTCATCCTGCACAAGCCTGGCGAGTCGCCCGACACCGACATGCCCATCGACGTCAACCTCGATGGCACGTTGCAGACGCCCCTCGGCGAGATCAAGAAGAAGGGGAACTAGACTCTTGGGCAGCCCATGCCCTCGATCGAACTCACGCTGCGCGTCCGGTGGGCCGACTCGGACCCCGCCGGGCGCATCAATTTCCCGCGCTACTTCGACTACATGGAGGACGGCGAGGCGGAGCTGATGCGCTCCTGCGGCCTGTCCTTCGCCCAGCTGCCGCCAGGCTACGGCGTCCCGCGCGTCCATACCGAGTGCTCGTTCCGGAAGATTCTCGATTACGACGTGCCGTTCACCATGCGGGTCACGGTCGGAAAACTCGGAAACACGTCGATCCGGTACGACTATCAGTTCTTCAACCACAGCGACCCACGCGAGCTCGCCGCCGAGGGGTCGATGACCATCGTGGTCATCAAGGACGGCCGGCCGATCGAGATTCCGCAGGAGTGGCGCGAGGCGCTTACACGGCCGTAGCGCCCGAGATCGGTATCCTTATCGTGATGGTTCTCGAGGCTCGTGCGCGCTGGCTCGCCCTCGTCCTGCTCGTGGTGTCCCTCGCCCTCCTGATTCCTGGGCTCCTGGCGCCGGTGCTCACCATCCGCGGCGTGCTGACGCGCGACGGCATCGCGCAGGTGGCGCCGGAGATGCTCAAACGCGGTCTGAGCGACGACACGCTGAAGACCCTGAAGGCGATGATGAATCCCACCGTGGTCGCGATGCTCGACCTGACCGGCGGCGACCTCCGGCAGATGGTCATCGACAAGGTGACGCCGTCGCTGGTGCAGAGCGTCGGCGAGGTGGAGGTCTTCCAGCAGACGCGGAGCATCGTGTCCTCGGTGAGGCGGCTGTACGAAGTGGGGAGTCCGGTGCCGGCGACGTTGATTCTTCTCTTCAGTGTCGTCGTGCCGTTCGTCAAGACGGCGCTCGTGGGCTGGGCGGTGTTTCAGGCCGACGACGCGCGACGCCGGCGTACGCTGACCTTCGTCGAAGCGATCGCCAAGTGGTCGATGGCAGACGTCTTCGTGGTGGCGCTGTTCATCACCTATCTCGCCGCCATGGCGAGTCAGAGCGCTCCGGCCGCGGGACCGCCGATCGTGGCGTTCAAGGCCGAGTTCGGGGCCGGCTTCTACTGGTTCGCCGCCTACTGTGTGTTTTCGCTGGCGTCGCAGCAGCTGACTGCGCGCGTGCTCGCCGCGAACGCCTGACGCTTACTTCGCGCGGGTGGCTTTCACCTCGGAGAGCGGCAGGAACTTGCCGTCGGCTCCGGCGAGCTCGGCGAGCGCCGTGTACCCGCCGGCCGCGATCTTCAGCGTCAATCGAACATTGAATGAGGGCTGGTCGGTGGTGAACGTCCAGGTGTCGCCGGTCACCTGTCCGTAGCCCACGAGCGCGCTGCCCAGGCTGTCGACCGTATATACCGCGTACTGCTTTCGCGCCGCCACGTAGCTCAGCGTCCGCATCATGCTGTAGGCGCCGGCCGGCCCCTTGGCTTCGCTGCGGCACACGACGTGCCGGTTGGCAAACCACTGGCACTCTTCAGTGCCTGTGGCCTTCGAGGCTGGCGAGAGCGGAGTGGCTTTGGTGTCGAGATCGATCTGCCACCGGCCGACCATGACGTCGAGCTTCTTCTGATCGGCGGTTTGTGCGCTGGCGGCGGCCGCAACGGCGAAGACGCCGACGGTGAACAGAGCGGTGACGCGCCCCCTCATCGAAAAGGAGACTAGCACGTCACCCGTGGATTGCCCTACGAGGCGACGGCGAGCTTGCTCTTGCGCTGCGTCGTCTCGATCTTGCCGTGCACCCTGGCGCCGTCCGCGATGCTCACGACCGGCGCGGAGCATTCGCCATCGACGTTGGCCGTCGGCAGAATCGCGATCTTGCTGACGGCCGCCAGGTCGCCCTGCACGGCCCCTTCAATGACGACCGTCTCGGCCGTGATGGCGGCGTGCACCGACGCCTCCTCGGCAATCGTGAGCGTGTGCTGGTCGACTTCGATGGTGCCTTCGACGCGGCCCGCGATGACGAACGGTTCCCGCGCGACGACGTCGCCCTTGATGTGGATGGTCTTGCCAATGCCGGCGGACATGTTCACCTCTGGTCTGGAGTGCGGACAGGTTCGGATGGCTTATCGGCGCCTCCCACCGGAATCTTTGCACCCCCTACGCAGTGATGTAGCGCTCCAGCTGGTCGATCACGAACTGCTGCTCGTGCAGGAGCGCTTTCACCACGTCGCCGATCGACACGATGCCGACCACGGTGTCGCCGTCCACCACGGGCAGGTGCCGCACTCGTTTGTCGGTCATGAGCGACATGCACGCCTCGACCGAGTCGTCGGGCCTCACGCACAGCACGTCCGTCGTCATGATTTCCGACACCGCCAGTTCCTTGGAGTGTTTGCCGTGCAGGATGACTTTCCGCGCGTAGTCGCGCTCGGAGAAGATGCCTGCGAGCCGGCCTTCGTCGATGACGATGAGCGCGCCGACGTCGTGGCGGGCCATCAGGTCGAGGGCATCGAAGACGGTCGCCGCGGATGAGATGGAAACGAGCGGAGCCTTGCCCTGCAGCATCAGTCGGACGGTTCTCATGCACACCTCCAACAGTCGTCAGCGCCTGGGCGATTCTAGCGCCGGAACCGTCCGTTGCGACGCCCGGGGCGCCCTTTGACCCGCGCCCGAGGCCGATTCGCGAGAGCCTACGACTTCTTGGAGGGAAATACCTCCACCGCCAAGTGCCAACCTTTGAGGCGTTCCTGCGTCACACCCAACGCGGAAGGCGGTGCCTGAAAGCGCTGAAAGCTCAGGCGTACCGACTGATTGAACTGAAACCCGACGGCGATCTGCATCGCGCCGAATCGATTCGAATCGAGTTTCGCTTCCTGCATGAAGGCGTCGCTCACGTGCCGAAACCCGAGGCGCGCGCTCACGAAGGCAAAGCCGTCGTCGTCGATCGCCTTGAACCGGAGTCCTCCCTCCAGGCCGGCCGTCCACGACCGTTCTGTGGACTCGGTCAATGTATCGGTTGCACCGAACTGGTCGATCAGGAAGTTCACTCGCGAGACTCCCATCAGCTGCGCTTCGACCCCCCGTTCGGCGCTGCCGGCGACGAGCAGCGGATATGCCAGCGACAGGTACATGTCGCCTCCCTCACGGAGACGCTCGATGGCTTTGGCGGCCGCGTCGTTTCCAGACGAATTCTCAGAATCGTCGGCGGCGACGCTCGAGCCGATGCCAACCCTGAAGCCGAGCGGGAAGATCAGGGCGAAGAGATCGGCTGACAAGGCCTTCCGCTGCGCGCCGCCGAAGCCGTAGAGAAACTGCACCTGGTCCGCCATATTGACTGAGTCGGACCTGCCCCAAACGGCCTTGGCGTTGCCCTCGCCGCGCGCCGGCAGCCACACGGGCACCGTCGGCCCCGGCGTCTCGCGGATCGTCGTCGTCAGAGTACGGATGTTCAGGCCGGGGCTGTTTGGATCCGGGGTGGTTGCGGACGTCTTGGCCGTGGTCGTCGGCGCCGACTTTCGGAGCGGCGGCAGCGACTGGGCGTGAACGGCGCCCGCCGTGATCGACACGAATAGCAGAAACGCAATTGCGGACTTCATTGACGTCCTCCTTAAGAGTCGCTGGACTTCACCAGCTCGAGAAATGCGATGGCGTCGTTGTCTTCGGTGAACACGCGTTGTGAGGCGATCTGGCGGGCGTCGACCTCGGCCCCGCACTCGGGCATCTGGGCCGGCGTCCGATACGTGAGGTGCCAGTCCATGAACGCTTCCATGTAGCCGACGTCCCGCAGGCTCGGGACGAAGTTGGCGATGAGCAGCGTCCCGCCCGGAGTCACCATGTCGAACATCTCGCGCGTGAGCTTGCGCGCTACCTCGTCGGACAGGTAGTCGTAGAGTCCCGCTGCGTAGATCAGATCGAACGATCCGAGCTGGTCGCGTCGACGTCCCGCGATCAGATCGCGCACGCGCCATTCGAGTGCGACCACACCCTTTCGGCCGAACAACCCCTTGGTCGTGTCGATCGAGTGCCGATCCTGGTCGACCGCCACGAAGTGACCAACCGGCTGGTCCTCGATGGCGAGGTGCGCCTCCCGCAGGTGACCACATGCCACCGAGAGGACGCGCGCGTTGGGGCGCTGCTGCCGGATGCGCACGATGTACTCGGCGAGGATGTCGCGCCGGCGCCTCACCGCGCGCGACGCCTGGCTCTGCACGCCGCGCGCAAGCAGGCTACGCCCCAATGCCGTCACATGTTCGTCGTCATCGTTGTAGCCGTAGATGTAGTCCAGCAGTCTGGCGTCACCGGCATATCCGCGCGGCTTGTAGAAGCTGCGGCAGGTGAAGGGATCCTGATGAATCAGGTGAACGAGCGGATGGCGGCGGGCTGCCGTTACGTACGACTGCCACTCGCTAGGTGGCATCTCGTCGTACAACCGGCGCAGGCCGGCCACGAGCCCGTCCAGCGCATCACCAACCGGGCCCGGTTCGGCGCTGCTGTGCGCCATCTGGTCGTACACGGTATCGAGGAGAGCTGTCTGCATGGCGTCGTCCGTTCGTCAAAAGGGCACGCGGCCCTGAAACGTTCTTGGCCATGCAGGCGGCGTTGGGCCGTAAACGGGGTCAGCCTCTGAGATAATCGACCGACTCAACCATGACGAGTACGGGGGACCTCTCGATCCTCCTGGCTGCGGCAGCAGCCGGTGACCGCGCGTGCGAGTCCCGGCTGTTCAACGTCGTGTACGCGGAGCTCAAACGGATGGCGGCCGCGCAGCTGCGGCACGAGCGGCGGGATCACACGCTGCAGCCGTCGGCTCTCGTACACGAGGCGTACATCCGCCTTCTTGGCAATACCCCCATGAAGTGGGCGAATCGCGCTCACTTCTTCAGCACCGCGGCCGGCACCATGCGCCGCATTCTTATCGACCACGCTCGGGCCCGGCGTGCTCGCAAGCGCGACGGCGCGCTGAAACGCGTCGAGCTCGAAGACCATCTCGATGCGGTCGCGGTGCACGACGCCGAGGGGCTACTGACGATCGACGCCGCCCTGCAGAAGCTGGCCGAGTGGGAGCCGCGCCAGGCGCGCGTCGTGGAACTGCGCTTCTTCGGTGGGCTCAGTGTAGAGGAGACGGCCGACGTGCTGCAGGTGTCGCCAAAGACCGTGAAGCGCGACTGGAGCATGGCCCGTGCGTGGCTGAAAACCCAGCTCGACGCGCAAGCCGATGTCCGCTGAACGCTGGCGGCAGCTGCGAGCTCTTTACGATCAGGTCTTGGACGCACCGGCGTCAGATCGCGCGCGCGTGCTCGAAGCGGTGGCGGCGAGTCATCCCGAGCTGCATCAGGAGCTGATCGCCCTGATCGGGGCCGACGCCGCACCCGATTCACTGCTGGACTCGCCAGTTGCGCGGTTCCTGGCGCCGGCTCTGTCACCCGGCGACACGCTATGTGGGCGGTTCGTCATCGAGCGTCACATCGGCAGCGGTGGCATGGGCGACGTGTGGGCCGCGTTGGACTCCGTCAGAGATGCCAGGGTGGCGCTCAAGACCATTCGCCCAGGTCTGGCCCATGACGAGCGGCTGTGGAGCCGGTTCAAGCGCGAGATCCAGCTCGCCAGCCAAGTGACACATCCGAATGTGTGCCGGGTCCACGAACTGTTCGAGGATCAGGGCGTCGAACCGCCGCGGCTGTTCTTCACCATGGAGCTTCTCGACGGGGAAACGCTCGCCGCCAGGATTCAGCGCACCGGTGCGCTACCGGTAAGCGAGGCCCTGCAGATCGTCCGCGACGTGTGCGCTGGGCTCGACGCCGCCCACGAAGCCGGCGTCATCCATCGTGACCTCAAGCCCGCCAACATCATGCTCACCAGACGAGGCGACAGCGTGCGGGTCGTCATCACCGACTTCGGGCTGGCGCGGCCCGACGCGGTCAGTCCGGACGGTGGGGCGGACGGATCCATGGCCGGAATGCTTATGGGGACGCCGGCGTACATGGCGCCCGAACAGGTGCGGGGGCTGATAGCGGTGCGCGCGACGGACGTCTACGCCGCGGGCCTCCTGCTCTTCGAGATGCTTCGCGGTGAACCGCCCTTCCGCGGAATCAGCACGCTCGACTCGTGGATGCGGCGCGCGCGCGAAGGTCCGGAACCGCTGGCACACGTGGTGCCTGGGGTCACGGCCGCCATCGACGACGTTCTCCGTCGGTGCCTTCAGTACGAACCCGACCGGCGATTTCAGACGCCCAGTGCGCTCGTTGCGGCGCTCGATCGCCGCCCGCTGCCTGGGCGCAAAACGTTCGCGGCCGTTTCGGCCGCGCTCGTCCTCGTCGCTGCCGGGATTGGTTGGAACTTGCGTCCGCAGACGCTACCCCGTGAGGCGCAGCAGTGGTACGACGAGGCTCAGGCCGCGGTGGCGGAGGGCGCCGCGGTACGGGCGCGGAACGCCATGTCGCATGTGCTGTCTGCGGTGCCCGGCTTTCCACCCGCTCATGCACTGCTCGCCGAGGTGCATCTCGAGCTCGACATGCCTGCCGAGGCGGTCGAGGACATGGCGAGAGCCAGTCAGCTCGTAGCGGACGGGGCGCGCCTCTCCAGCACTGACCGGCTCTATGTGACCGGTATGCATGCGTTGGCCCTGCGAGAGTGCGATGCAGCCGTCACCGTGCTGCGCACCCGGGCTTCGAAAAACGATGCCGCACGCGCGTATCGGATGGTGACGGCGGCGCGCGCCATGGAACGGTGCAACCGGCCGGACGACGCGTTGGCGCTGCTCGCGCAGGCGGCGAAGGTCGATGCGCGTAATGCCGCCGTCCCTCTGCGTACCTCGCGGACCGCCGGCCGCCGCCGTCGCTATGACGACGCTTTCAGCGCGCTGCGAACCGCCGAGACGCTGTTTCGCGATCGCAACAACGCCGAAGGGCGCGGCGAGGTGCTGCTCTTGCGGGGGACGCTGCTAGCGGAGCAGGACCGGTTGGACGACGCGTCTGCCGCGCTCAACGCTGCTCTGGACCTGGCGTCGGGGCTGATGGACGAGCGGCAGCAGTTGCGCGTCCTGTTGCAGCAGATCATCGTCGTGAGAAAGCGAGGGGACTTGGCGCGCGCCACCTCGCTCGCCGGCGAGGCTCTCGCGCGCGCCCAACGCAGTGAGTTCGAGCCTGTCGTGATCGACGCCCTGTTTACATCGGCCAACGTGGAACTGGTGCAGCGGCACTACGACAAGGCAGAAGCGCTGCTCCAGGACGCGCTGCGGCTGGCTCAGCGTCAGCGAAACGAGGATGCCGTTGCCGGCGCTCGCATTCGCTTGGCGACCGTCTTCGTTCCGGCGGGTCAATATGCGAAGGCGGAGCAGGAGCTGTCTGCCGCGCGGCCGTTCTATGTCGCAACCCGCGACACCAGGAACATCGGCAAGGTCGACGCGCTTTCGGGTCAGCTGGCGTTGAACGTTGGCGACTATCCAGGGGCGGCGGCTGCGTTCCAGTCGCAGTTCGACAGCGCGAGCAAGGAGGGAGATCCCGAAGAGGCCATTCGCGCTAGGAGCGATCTGGCCAGCGCCTTAAGTCTGGCTGGGTGGTATACGCGAGCGCTCGCCGACTTCGGCGCCGCCGAGACGTACTACCGTAGCACCAAGCAACCGGTCCTCGAGGCATACGCGCGGCTGAATCGTCTGGATACCTTGTCGCGGCTGGGGCGTTTCGATGCGGGCGAAGAATTTACACGGGCGGCAACGCTCGCGCCGGCGTCGGCGCCGGTACAGCGGTACGCCCTTCAGGTTCGAGCCCAGGATGCGCTGCGGCGGGGCGAGCCGATGCAGGCTCTGACGATTGCGGAAGAGGCACATCGCAGTGGCCAGACAGCGATGTGGATCGACCTTGCGATGTGCCTCGCCGCAGCACGGCTACAGCAGTTCGGAGTCTCGCGCGATGCCTGCAATCGCGCGGTTGCCGCGGTAGGCGGACAGGCGTCGTCAGCGCGCTGGCTCGAAACGCAGCTGATCGTGGCGGAGGCTCATTTGTGGCTGAATGACGCTGTAACCACGCGGCAACTACTGGCCGGAGCCTCTGTCGCCCTGGGCACTCGGAAAGAGTCGGAGGACAAGTGGTACTACGCGGCGCTGATGGCGGCTTCGGCGCCCCGCGATCGCTGGCCTGCCGTCGGTGAGACCCTGACCCGGGAACTGGACCAAGTGCGCCTGAAGCTGGGAGCAGGGTACGACGGCTGGTCACAGCGTGCGGATGTTCGCGCGCTACTGAACCGGTCCGACATTAAGGAGAAGATGCGACATGGCTAAAGGCGCGAGACGCAAGTCAACCCAGGGCACGAGGAGCGTGAAGAGTGGGGAGGCGTCGCCTGAGGGCGCCGTCGTGAGCCAGCCTGAGAACGATCCGATTGTTGTCGATAACCCGAATCTGCGGATCGACCTGATAAACGTGAAGGGCCTCCCTGGTGGCGACCCGAAGAAGAAGGCACTCCTGCGAAAATTCAAGGGCTTGGCCCAGCTCGTGGTTTTCGATTCGGATAGTCAAGAAGCGGAGTGGCGATTCATCGAGCTTGAAGACAATGCCCCTCTTCAACTCGTTCTGGATGGCAACGGTGAACGATTGATCTTCGCTCCATACCCCAAAGACACGAGTCAAATTCAGATCAGCTCGAGCAAGACCTCGCAGTTTGTCCAGAACGACCTGGCGCCGACGCAGTTTTCACTCGATACCGATCCCCAACGACGAATCGCCGCATTCGTGTGTAAGGGGAACGACCTGGGACCCTCCAAAGAGGTCTACGACGGACTCAAGGAAGTTCCGCTGAGTACAAAAGGACGCCATGTCGTGATCCTGCTTCCAAAGTCGACGTTTGGTGCTATTCAGCTGGTTTGACAACTGACCCCCGATCGCCGCGATCGCCGCTTTCCTGACTGAGAGGCGGACACCCGGCCACTGATTCAGGCCGGACCGCCCTCAGCAAAGGAGAGGGCGATGCGGAAACACCATTACATAACGGCGTTGACGTGCCTGATCGCGGTCGCTTCCACGGCCGCGGCTCAGGACAACACGTGCTCGGTGCTGCTGCAGCACGGTATCTACGACACCTACCGTCAGCAGAGCGGGGCGGTGAACGCTACGCAGTTTCACACCAACGTCTGCGAGGCGTACAACCGCTACAAGCAGGACCAGACGAGCGGCTCGGTCAAGGTTTCCTACGCCGTGTTCGGCGCCGGCGGCGACTACTCGTCGAGTCAACTCGACGTCATCGGGCGAGCGATGTGCTCCGCCACTGAGTCGAGCGCGTTCTCACAGTCCGACCTGTCCGTGTTCTCGTCGACGATCAACCCGCAAGCGGTCGTAGCGTTTAGCGAGTGCATGCGGCAGTTCGGTTACGGACTGCGCACGCAAACCGACATCCGCGAAAGCGATGCTGGACACGTCACCCTGAACATCAACTACATTCCGATGCCCGGGGCTCCCGGGGTGGTTCCGCTCCGATACGTCCGAGTGGACCCGGCGGATGCCTGGAGTTGTGGCGGCACGCTCTGGGACAAACGAGCTGGCGGGATCAATCTCGATACTACCGTCTACTCGCTCTCGTGCGAGCGCAACTTCAAGACGGTGACGCTAGATGGCCGCGTCTTCAAGGCCGCGGCAAGCACGATTACCGTTGCAACGGGCAACGCCACAGTCGCGCGGAACTTTTCCGCCGAACCGTCCAACCCGCCTCCCGCGCCCGGTGCCTTTCCCATCGGTGCTGTTGTTTCGTTCTGGGGAACGAAGGCTGAGGCCGAACAGCAGAAGGCGCTCGGCTGGTGGCCCTGTGATGGCAGCAAGATCACCGACCAGCTGTCGCCGCTGTTCAATCGCGACGCCCCCAATCTTGACAAGGTCTTTCTTCGGGGGTCGAGCGTCAAGGCTGGCGACACGGGCGGGGCCGAGACGTTTACACAAGAAGCGCGCAGCCTCGACGGCGTGTACAACGGATGGTCGCCAACCGGACCCGCAGGCGCTCCAGAAATGTGGGTACTCGATTCAGGGATGGGCTGGAAGCGAGGCAGTGTCCAGAAGGTTGTTGTGAAAGTTCCTGAAGCGACGGTGCCGATAACGCCGCCATACCGCTCGGTCATCTACCTCATTCGCACGCGATAGAAAGGAGTGTTCGATATGGAATGGCACAAGTCTGTACGACCGCTTCTGCTGACGGCGCTCCTGGCGTCGGCGTGTGGCAGCCCGGCGCAGAAGGAACCAACTCCGAAGCCAATCGAAGCGGGTCCAGCGGGAAGTGGAAAATCAGCCGCACTTCCCGCTGGTGCCAAGGCGATGCAGGCAGCCGATGTGTCCTCGCTGATGACCGTTGCACGGCGAGAGCTGCCGGCGCCCTCGCCAGGCGAGTATCGCGTCAGCGGCGAACAGCGATTCAATGGCTGGTTCCTGAGCGCAGAGAAGGTGGTCTTCGAGGCTGACGCGAAATTGGTGTTCACTCAGGCGGCGATCAGGTCGAGAGCAAATCTGTTCGTCTTGGCGAAGGAAATCACTTCACTGGATCAACAGAAGCCAGGGCAGATCGTGTGGGAAACACCCGCTCCTGTCGGGGCGCCCGGTCAGGCAGGATCGGCCGCGACCGGAGCGAATCACAATCAAACCGAGGGAGTTCCGGGAGGACGGGGTAGCGACGGATTACCGGGTGCGGCTGGAGCGCGAGGTGACGATGCGCCAAGCCTGACGTTGATTACCCTCGCCTTTCGCAATCCGCTCTTCGTCAATTTGGTTGGGACCATCGGCGGCCTAGGTGCTCAAGGGCAGCACGGTGGTCAGGGTGGGACAGGCGGTTTCGGAAACTCGGCGTCACAGAATGCGTTCAATTGCAACCGCGGCGCAGGGAACGGCGCACCGGGCGGTCAGGGTGGGAACGGGGGAAACGGAGGTACTGGAGGCACCGGTGGTAACGGGGGCACGTTCACCCTCATCGTGCCGAACGATCAGACGGGCATGGCTTCTCGCCTACTGAAGGTGGACCTCAGCGCGGGTGATGGCGGCAGCGGAGGAAATGGGGGCAACCCGGGCGCCGGTGGGCCCGGCGGCGCGGGTGGAGCGCAGCAACTTCCATACTGTCGCGGCGAGGGTGGCTCGGGAGCAACAGGCTCAGCCGGGCAAGCTGGGGCGAGAGGCGATTCTGGCGGGAAGGGACGCGTTGGGGACTACTTCGTGGGAAACATCACACCTGCTGTCTTCGACGAATTCGCTGGAAAGCGGTAGCGGCTAGCGACGCGCCAGCAGGTCCAAGGCCGCCTTCGTGTTGTCGGTGGAGATGACGAGCCGGTTCCCCGTGGCCAGATAGCTGTAGCGGATGTTGATATGCGCCTCGGCCAGGCGCTGAAAGACACCGGCGGCCGCGCCCGGCTCGTCCTCCACCGCAACCACGAGCACCTGCTGCTCCTGCACGATGCGGAAGCCGCCCTTCTGCAGGCAGTCGTGCGCCGCTTGGAGCTCCTCCGACAGTACGTGCACCACGCCACCGATTTCGGCGTAGCCATCGAGGTTGATGCCGGCGTCGCCGACGCATCGAAGCGCCGCGGCCAGCGTTCCGGGGCGGTCTGCGGGAAGCGTGACCGCGAGGTCGGCGTCGAGATGCACCATAGCGGCGCGGATCCTAGCACGGCCGAACGTCCAGCCGGCGCGTCTGAAGCGCATGCCGCGCGCCGCCCTGACGGTCCTGTTCGTGACCTTGGTCGGCCCGTGCGCGTCGGCCCAGCGCATCGAGAT
>Ga0068858_100004680_pt1 | contig 13410 bp, 11 predicted proteins | sample KBSSwiS12_FD_66589 | JGI IMG/M metagenome (GOLD analysis project Ga0068858, IMG submission 66589) | Switchgrass rhizosphere microbial communities from Kellogg Biological Station, Michigan, USA - KBS Switchgrass S1-2 | ecosystem: Host-associated > Plants > Roots > Rhizosphere > Soil ... | reverse complement strand
ACTTCGAGCCGTCGAGCAGGATGTGCTCGTACATGTCGTCGCTCGCGATGACGATGTTCGGGTGCTTGCGCAGCACCTCGCCCAGGGCCTTCAGCTCATCGGCGGTGTACGTGGCGCCGGTGGGGTTCGACGGGCTGTTGATCCAGATGAGGCGCGAGCGCGGGGTGATCGCGGCTTCGAGCTGCTTCGCGGTCATCTTGAAGCCCGACTCGATGCCGGTGGTCACGAATACCGGCTTCGCATCCGCCATCATCGCCATGTCGGGATACGAGACCCAGTAGGGCGCCGGGATGATCGCCTCGTCGCCCGGGTTGAGCAGCGCCATGCAGAGGTTGAACGACGTCTGCTTGCCGCCGCACGACACCAGGACCTGGCGGTCGGTGTAGTCGAGGCCGTTCTCGCGCTTGAACTTGGCGACGATCGCCTTCTTGAGCGAGGGCGTGCCGCCCGCCGGGGTGTACTTGGTGAGCCCCTTGTTCATGGCCGCGATCGCCGCGTCCTTGATGAACTGGGGCGTGTCGAAGTCGGGCTCGCCCGCGCCCATGGCGATCACGTCCTTCCCCTCGGCTTTCAGCTTCGCGGCTTTCGCCGAGACGGCCAGGGTGGGGGAGGGCTTGATGACCTTGAGGCGGTTCGAGACGAGCGGCATGGCGTAGTTCCAGGGCGGGTGGACGATGCTTGTTCCCGCCATTTTACTTGACCGCGGCCCGCCAGGCGCCGCCGGGGCCGATGGGCCGGCCCGAACGGACCCTACCGCGCCTTCCGGCGCATGGCGATGTAGCCGCTCAACGCCAGCAGCGCGGCCAACAGGATCAGCGCCCACTCCGACAGCGTGGGAACGGCGGCCGTCCCGCCAGGTCCGCCAAGCCCACCGGGTAGGCCGGATGCCGCATACGCGCCGCATACGTTGTCGACGTCGCCGGACAGGGTGACCGCGCCGTTGCGCGCAAGGGCCCTGCCGGTCACGCTGGAACCGGTGTTGCCGGTGATGCTCGAGAGCGCAACGATATTGCCCAGGAGCGCGGTCGTCGTTCCGAGGGTCGCGGAGCTGCCGACTCGCCACGAGACGCCGCACGCGGAGCCCCCATTGATGACGCTCACCGATGACGCCGCCGCCGTCGTGAGCGTGCTGCCGATCTTGAATACGAACGCCGCGTTGGGATCGCCGCCGGCATCCAGCACCAGGGCTCCGGTGAGCTGCGCCGACGTGGAAAAGCAATAGACACCCGGGACGAGGACTCCCACCGTGCCGAGATCCTGGCCGCTGAGATTCGCCGTGCACGGCAACGAGGAGAGGGTGTTGTAGGCGGTGACCAGGTCGGTCTGCGCGGTGAGCGCGACGCCGTCGGCGGCGTGGATCGTCCCGGTCACGTTGCACGGCGGAACGGGATATCCGGTGATCGACGCGGCGCCGTTCGGCGAGATGCCGAGGTCTCCCGTGACCGTGGATGAAACGACGCAGGTGACCGCGGTTGCGCCCATGACGGCGAAGGGTTGGTTGGTGCCGAGATAGGTCTGGGCCACGGCCGATGGCGAGGCGAGGGTGGCGGCGATCGAGCCGACGGCGAAGAAAAACGCTGCTCCGCGGGGCAACCGGGAAGGTGGTACGAAGTCGAGGTTCATCATTGCTCCTGCGAGGGGGTTCCCATCCCACTATAGGCGTCCCATCTCGCGGCGAATGTTCGCTACCGCACACAAGGTGCACATTGAGCCGCTTCGCCTTCGGCGCCACGTTCCCCCGGCGCATTTCGAGGTCGCGAACGGGTCCGCGCACCGGTAAAATTGCGGGTTACCCCGCACACGCCCCCATGGAAATCGTCACCTTTCCCGGCAGTCCCTTCCGCCTCCACCAGACCTTCGCGCCCGCCGGCGACCAGCCGCAGGCGATCGACAAGCTGACCGAGGGCCTCAACGACGGCCTCGCCTACCAGACGCTGCTGGGGGTCACGGGCTCGGGCAAGACCTACACCATGGCGAACGTCATCGCGCGCACCGGGCGGCCCACGCTCGTGATCGCGCCCAACAAGACGCTCGCCGCGCAGCTCTATTCGGAATTCCGCGAGTTCTTCCCCGAGAACGCGGTGGAGTACTTCGTCTCCTACTACGACTACTACCAGCCCGAGGCCTACGTCCCGTCGCGCGACCTCTACATCGAGAAGGACTCGTCGATCAACGAGCACATCGAGCAGATGCGGCTCTCGGCGACCAAGAGCCTGGTCGAGCGTCCCGACACGGTGATCGTCGCGACCGTCTCGTGCATCTACGGCATCGGCGACCCGGGGGACTACGCCGACATGCGCCAGGTCCTGCGGGAGAAAGATCCGGTGGGGCAGCGAGACCTGCTGGCGCGGCTGGCGAGCATGCAGTACACGCGCAACGACATCGACTTCCGGCGGGGCACGTTCCGCGTCCGTGGCGACACCATCGACATCTTCCCGGCGGAGAACAGCGAGCAGGCGCTGCGCGTCTCGCTCTACGACGACGCCATCGAATCGCTCACCCTCTTCGACCCGCTCACCGGCGAGCTGCTCCACCGCATCCCGCGCTTCACGCTCTATGCCAAGAGCCACTACGTCACGCCGCGCCAGACGGTGCTGCGCGCCATCGAGACCATCAAGGCGGAGCTGCGCGAGCGCCTTGACTGGTTCCAGTCGCAAGGCAAGCTGCTCGAGCTCCAGCGTTTGCAGCAGCGCACGCACTTCGACCTCGAGATGATGAACGAGCTCGGGTTCTGCAAGGGCATCGAGAACTACACGCGCCACCTCTCGGGCCACGCGCCCGGGGAGCCGCCGCCCACGCTCATCGACTACCTGCCGAACAACTCGCTCATCGTGATCGACGAGAGCCACGTGACGGTGCCGCAGATCGGCGGCATGTTCACCGGCGACCGCAACCGCAAGCAGGTGCTGGTGGACTACGGCTTCCGCCTGCCGTCGGCGCTCGACAACCGGCCGCTCAAGTTCGAGGAGTTCGAGCGCCAGGTGAGGCAGGCGATCTTCGTCTCCGCCACGCCCGCGGACTACGAGAAGAAGCACTCCGGCCAGATCGTCGAGCAGGTGGTGCGCCCGACGGGCCTCATCGACCCGACGGTGATCCTGCGGCCCGCGTCCTCCCAGGTGGACGACCTGTTGTCGGAGGTGAACAAGCGCGTCGCCGTGAACGAGCGCGTGCTGGTGACGACGCTCACGAAGCGCATGGCGGAGGACCTTTCGGACTACCTCGCCGAGCACGGCGTGAAGGTGCGCTACCTCCACTCCGACATCGACACCGTCGAGCGCGTCGAGATCATCCGCGACCTCCGCAAGGGGCTCTTCGACGTCCTCGTCGGCATCAACCTGCTGCGCGAGGGCCTGGACATCCCCGAGGTCTCGCTGGTGGCGATCCTGGACGCGGACAAGGAAGGATTCCTGCGCTCGGGGCGCTCGCTCATCCAGACCATCGGGCGCGCCGCGCGCCACATCAACGGCACGGCGATCCTCTACGCCGACAACCATACCGATTCGATGAAGGCTGCGATCGAGGAGACCGGCCGGCGCCGCGCGAAGCAGGAGGCCTTCAACGCCGAACACGGCATCGAGCCGAAGAGCGTGTCCAAGCGCATCAAGGACATGATCGACGGCGTGTACGAGCCGGGCGAGGCGCGCGAGACCCGAAGGGCGGCCGAGGAGGAGGCGAAGTACGACGCGCTATCGGAAAAGCAGCTCGACCAGCGCATCCGCAAGCTCGAGAAGGAGATGCTGGAGGCGGCCCGCAACCTGGAGTTCGAGCGCGCGGCCTCGCTGCGGGATGAATTGAAGACGTTGCGAGACCGCCTGATGGCGGTCGGCGGCGAGAGCTAGAAGCGGTACATCGCCCGCAGGCGCAGGCTCGTGAGCGGGTCGCGTTCGGTCGGGCCATCGGTGTCCCGCTGGACCTTCAGCGGGACATAGAGGATCTCCGCGGCGAGCTTCCAGCAGCGATCGAGGTCGTAGCTCGCGCCCGCCGCGAGGTACTGCCATGAGCCGCGAGCGGTGAGCTTGGAACGATCCCGGTTGTCGAACACCAGTGCGTCGACCTGCACCTCGAGGTCGGTTCGCACCACGCCCAGCGTGCCGTGGAAGCTCCAGTCGCCGCGCCGCCATGCCGTGGTCGCGTCGAGCCCATAGAGGTTCAGGAGAATGCGGTCGTCCGAAGCCTCGCGGCAGCCGTACGGATTCTCTTCCGCGGGCAGGTTCGAGACGCGTCGCGGGCAGGTGATGTCGCCGTGCACGCGTCCTACCTGGCCGAAACCGCGCAGCGACACGCTCCAATCCTCGCGCTCGTACACACGACGCCCGAGCGCAAGGGCGAATAAGTCGCGCGGCTGGGTGCCATCGATCGTGAGCGGCGGCGTGTAGCCGCCTTCCAATACGAATCCCGCGGGCAATCCGACCATCGCGCGGATGCGGCCGAAGACCGGCGAGCGATTGAGGTCCTCCTGCTTGGTGCCGATGAATCCGACCTGTTGTTGCGAGTCCGACAAGCGCGGGATGTGGCCCAGGTCGCCGCCCACCTGCCATCGACCCGGGGTGAGCGAGGGCGTAGCGCCGAACGACGTCATCAGCGTCGAGGCGGCGACGTAGTTCATCGCCCACGCTTCCGGGCGGGTATGCGAGAGGTCCTCGTCTGCACGAATGACGGTTTGCGCGCGCGCGTCGGCGAGGAGCGACAGGGCGGCGAGGGCTAGCGCGATTCTCAACGTTCGGGTGTCCATGGAGGCAACAAACAACCTGAGGCGCGCCTTATTCCTGAGTCTCCATCCCTTATCATTCCACGCATGGAATCGAAGCGCATCACGGTGCTGGTCGTCTGCACCGGCAACATCTGCCGTTCGCCCACGGGCGAGGGCGTCCTTCGCGCGCTCGTGGAGCGGCGCGGCCTCGCGGAGCGCATCGAGGTGCGTTCGGCGGGCACGCACGACTACCACCTGGGCGAGGGACCCGACACCCGCAGCGTGCGTCACGCGAAGCGCCGCGGCTACGACCTCACGGCGCTGCGCGCCTCGCAGGTGGGCCGCGAGGACTTCTTCACCAGCGACTACATCCTCGCCATGGATCGCGGCCACCTGCGAATCCTGCGCAACATGGCGCCGCCGGATGCCACCGCGCGCGTCGGTCTCTTCCTCGAGGCGAGCGGGAAATGGAAGGGCGAGGACGTGCCAGATCCGTACTACGGCGGGCCGGAGGGCTTCGAGCAGGTGCTCGACATGGTGGAGGAAGCCGCGGAGCGCTGGCTCGACCGCATCGTGGGCGAGATGGATCCCTCTGAATTCCGGCTCCAGGGCGCGCGCTAGTCCTGCGCCAACCGGCACATGCCGGGAAGGGCACGGCAGCCGCGCATTGCCGATCCAACCGGGATGCCAATTCGACCGGAGGAATCCATGAAACGGACCTCGCTGATGCGCACCGTGGCCGTCGTGGCCGCGGTGTTCGCGGGTGGCGCGCAGGCCGCCGAGATGACCATCTTCCAGGGGCGCGACTTCCGTGGCCCGAGCTACACGCTCAAGGGCAACGCCAACCTGGCCGACATCGACTTCCAGAACAAGGTCTCGAGCATCGTCGTGCGCTCGGGTACCTGGGACGTTTGCACCGAGCCCGACCTCGCCGGCCAGTGCGCGACCCTCTATCCGGGTGAATATCCGGTGCTCAACTCGAGGCTGAACGACCGCATCGAGTCGATGCGCGTGGTCGACCGCCAGGCGCTCAGCCAGCGCCAGGGCCTCGTGATCTATTCGCAGCCGAACTTCGGCGGCAAGGCGGTGGACCTGAAGGGTGACGCCGCGACGCTGGTGCCGCACGGCATCCAGGACCAGGCCTCGAGCCTCAAGATCCGCGCGGGGCGGTGGGAGTTCTGCACCCAGCCCAACTTCGCGGGCGATTGCGTGACGCTCGCGAGCGGCGACTACCCGACGCTGGAGCAGCGCCTGAACCACCGCATCGAGTCGGTGCGTGAAGTCGACCGTGTCGTGGCCGATCGCAGCGAGCCCGACTATCGCCGGCAGCGCGACTATGCTTCGGGCGAGCGCAGCTACGACCATCGCGAGCGCGACAACAACCGCGATCGCGACTACGGCAACGGCTATAACTACAACGACCGCCGCTACTAGGTCGTAGCCGTCACCAGCCGCCGGTGCGGATCCATTGCTCCATCATGGGCATGCGATCCACGCCCCAGAAGGGCTCTTGGTCCACCACGAAGTAGGGTGAGCCGAAGACGCCGGCGGCGATCGCCGTTTCCACCTCGCGCTTCGCCCGCTCCTTGAGCGCGGGATCCTCGAGGGCAGTCGCAAGCGCCGCTCCATCCACGCCACATTCCTTGGCGATCTCGACCACGGTCGGCGCCGCGCTGATGTCGCGGCCGTCCGCGAAGTAAGCGGTATACGCGGCCTTGGCGAAGGTTCTCGCCTGGGCGGGATCGCGATCGCCGACCCAGTAGAACGTGCGCAACGCCGCGACCGTCCCGATCGGAAACTTCCCGGGATGGCGGTACGGGACCTGGTGCAGACGCGCCGAGCGCGCGAAGTCGCGGCGCGAATAATCGCCCTTCATGGGAATTTCGACCAGCGGCGCCTGCCCGGTGATCTTCCACACGGGACCGAGGAGCATCGGGCGCCAGTTGATTTGGCGCCCGACGCGCTCGCCGAACTCGTCGACCAGGCGGCTCGCGATGTAGCCGTAGGGCGAGGAAAACTCGAAGTAGAAGTCGATCGGCCCGCCGCCGCTCATTGCGCCGGCGTGCCGTCCGTGCGCGAGTCCGTGCCCGGTTGCGTTTCCACCATCTGCAGCGGCTCGTCCTGCTTCGCCCCGCTGCGACGACGGCGCGGCTTGGTGCGCCGCGGCAGCTCGTCCTCGACCGCCGGCGCCGACGTGACCGGCGCTTGCGTCTCGACCATCTGCAGGGAGGAGGACTCGCCGGCCTCGGTGCCCGCGCCCTGGCGGCGGCGGCGCACCGGGCGGTGGGCCTCGGACTCCTCGACGACGGCATCGTGCTCGCTCACGGCATGGAACGCCGCGGGCGGGGCCGGAGGCACCGCGGGCGCCGAAGCGACCGGCAGCGACTCGCTGGCGGGTTCCTCGTGGTGACGCTGCGCCTCGCGCTCGTGCGACACGGAGGGCGGGGCTTCGGTGGCGTGCGATTCGAAGAGCTCGCGGTTCTGCGGCTCGGCGGCGTGCTCGCGCGGCTGCTGCTCGGCACGCTCCGCCCGCTCGCCGCGCTCGCCACCGCGGCCGCCACGACGACGGCGGCGGCGTCCGCCTTCACCGTTCTCGCCGCGCGGGCCCTGCTCGGCAGGCGCGTGTCCTTCCTGGCGCGGTTGGGCTTCGGCACCCTCGACGACGGCTTCCTGGGGAGGACGCGGGCCGCGCTCGCGCTGCTGATCGCCACGCTCTGGGCGTGCCTCGCGGCCGCGCTGCTGCGGGTCGCGCGGCTCGCGCGGCTCACGCGGTTCACGTTGTTCACGGGGTTCGCGTGGCTCGCGACCCTCGCGCTGCTCGTTGCGCTCGCGCGGTTGCTGCTCGCCCCGAGGCGGTCCCTCGTTGCGGCCGTCGCGGCGCGGCTGCTGTTGCTGGCCCGGGCGCTCGCCGCGCTGCTCGTTGCGGCGGCCTTCGCCGCGCTGTTGCTGCTCGCCGCGCTCGCCGCGGCCGCGTTGTTGCTGGTCGCCACGCTTGCCGTCGCGGTTGCGATCGCCGCGTCCACCGCGGCCGCCGTCACGGCGCCCATCGCGGGAACCGCGATCCTCGAGCGCCGGGGTGGGCTGCGGGAATGATTGGCGGACTTCCATGCGCGGCTGCGGCTCGGCGGGCTTGCGGAACCAACCGAAGAGGCGCTCGAGGAAACCGTGCGGCTCCTCGGTGGCGCGAGCCTGCACCGGCGCGGGCACGTTGGCGGGCTGGCGGCGCGGCGCGGGCTGGGGCGCCGGCGCCTGGGGCTCCGCCGAGGCCGACATCGGCGCGGGCTGCGCGGGCTGGATGCCTTTCACCAGCGGCTCCGGACGCGTGGCCGGCTTCTCGTTGCCCTTGGTGGGGAGCGCCGGCGTTTCCTCCGACGGCGTGGTCACGAGCTCGTAGCTGGGCGTCTGGTCGTCGAGTTGCGGCGCGTCGTGGCGCAGGCGCTCGACCTGGTAGTTCGGCGTCTCCAGATGCGGGTTCGGGATCAGGAGGACGTTCACCTTGAGGCGCGCCTCGATCTGGAAGATGTCGCTGCGCTTCTCGTTGAGGAGGTAGGTCGCCACGTCCACGGGAACCTGCGCGTGGATGGCGGCGGTGTTCTCCTTCATGGCCTCTTCCTGCAGGATGCGCAGGACGTGGAGCGCGGTCGAGGCCGTGTCGCGGATGTAGCCGGTGCCGTGGCAACGCGGGCAGGGCGAGTGCGTGGTCTCTTCCAGCGAGGGCTGCAGGCGCTGGCGCGAGAGCTCCAGCAGGCCGAAGCGCGAGATCTTGCCGATCTGCACGCGGGCGCGGTCGTGGCGCAGCGCGTCGCGCAGGCGGTTCTCCACCTCGCGCTGGTTCTTGGCGCTCTCCATGTCGATGAAGTCGATCACGATGAGGCCGCCCAGGTCCCTCAGGCGCAGCTGCCGGGCGACCTCGTCGGCCGCCTCGCAGTTGGTGTTGAACGCGGTCTGCTCGATGTCGTGGCCGCGGGTGGCGCGGGCGCTGTTCACGTCGATGGAGACCAGCGCCTCGGTGTGGTCGATCACGATGGCGCCGCCCGAGGGCAGCGTCACGTCACGCCGGTAGGCGCTCTCGATCTGGTGCTCGATCTGGAAGCGCGAGAAGAGCGGGATGTCGTCGCGGTAGTGCTTGACCTTGCTCACGTTGGCCGGCATCACCGTGCTCATGAACGAGACCGCCTGGTCGTAGATGCCGGGGGTGTCGATCAGGATCTCGCCGATGTCGGGCTGGAAGAGGTCGCGGATCGCGCGGACCACGAGCGAGGACTCGAGGTAGATGAGGCAGGGCCCCTTTTCCTCCTCGGCCGCCTTCTCGATGGCGTGCCACAGCTGCAGGAGGTAGTTCAGGTCCCACTGGAGCTCCTCGGCGCTGCGGCCGATGCCGGCGGTGCGGGCGATGAGGCTCATGCCGTCCGGGACCTGGAGCTGGTCCATCACTTCGCGCAGCTCGTTGCGGTCTTCGCCCTCGATGCGGCGCGAGACGCCGCCGCCGCGCGGGTTGTTGGGCATGAGGACCAGGTAGCGGCCCGCGAGCGAGATGTAGGTGGTGAGGGCGGCGCCCTTGTTGCCACGCTCGTCCTTGTCCACCTGGACGATCATCTCGTGGCCGACTTTCAGGTGGGTGGACATCTTCGAGCGGCCGAACTCGCCGCCGTCGTTGTTCATCCACTGCTTGGCGATTTCCTTGAAGGGCAGGAAGCCGTGGCGTTCCGCGCCGTAGTCGACGAACACCGCCTCGAGGGAGGGTTCGACGCGCGTGATGACCGCCTTGTAGATGTTGCTCTTGCGTTGCTCCCTGCCGGCGGTTTCGATGTCGAGGTCGATGAGTTTCTGACCGTCGACGATCGCGACCCGGAGTTCTTCCGCCTGGGTCGCATTGAACAGCATGCGTTTCATTTTCTTCTCTCCCGCGCTCTGCCACGGAAGAGGCCCCGGTCGTCCGGAGCCCGGATCGACGAGTTACTTCAGAAGTCGGTTCTGGTGTGCGTCACGAGGGGTGAGCGAGAGGACGATTTCTGGTTTTCTTCGTCTGGCGTCTGCGGGCTTGCGGGCGGCTTGGGCCTCGGGCAAGCGCGGCAGGCGCGTGGAATTCGTGGTGCGTCGAGCGCGTTGATTCGTTTACCATCGCTCTTGTTTTCGCAGGCGAGCGACGTTGGCCTGCTTCGGGCGCCCTTCAGCGGCGCGCGCAGTGTTGATTCCATTGGACATCTTCGAAATCAACCACCTACAGTATACCGGGCATCCCGATCCATGGCAAAAGTGACGTGGATCGACGTGGGAGAAGACGAGGCCGGCCAGCGGATCGACAACTACCTGCTCGCGCGGCTCAAGGGCGTTCCCAAGACGCACGTCTACCGGATCCTCAGGAGCGGCGAGGTCCGGATCAACTCCCGGCGCGTCGAGGCCTCGCAGCGCGTGGTTGCGGGCGACCGCATCCGCGTGCCCCCGGTACGCGTGGCCGAACGAGACGAGGACGTTCCCGCCCCCCATTTCCGCCTGCCCATCCTCTTCGAGGACGAGGCGTTCCTCGCCATCGACAAGCCGTCGGGCATCGCGGTCCACGGAGGCAGCGGCGTGGCCCACGGGGTGATCGAATCTCTTCGCGCGATGCGGCCGGACGCGCGCTTCCTGGAATTGGTGCACCGTTTGGACCGCGACACCTCGGGCGTGCTGCTGGTCGCGAAGAAGCGCTCCGCGCTCACGGCACTCCATGAGAAGCTTCGCACCCGCGACATGGACAAGCGCTATCTCGTCGCGGTGCGCGGGCGCTTTCGCAACGAGATGCAGCGCGTGCGCGCCGCGCTCGCCAAGCGCGTCACGGCCTCGGGCGAGAAGCACGTCTCGGTCTCCGACGAGGGCCAGGACGCCGAGACCGTGTTCCGCCGCCTCGGGCGAGGCGAGGAATTCAGCCTGCTCGAGGCCGAGCTCCTCACCGGCCGCACCCACCAGATCCGCGTTCACCTCGCCCACCTCAAGCACCCGGTGCTGGGCGACGACAAGTACGGCGACTTCGAGCTCAACAAGCGGTTGCGCAAGCAGGGGCTGAAGCGGATGTTCCTGCATGCGGCCGCGCTTTCATTCGCGCATCCCGTGTCGGGCGAGAAGCTCCGGCTCGAGGCGCCGCTTCCCGCGGACCTCGCGAAGTTCTGGGATGCGCACGATGAAAACCGGGGACAGACCCCTCGATGAACGAATCGCTGACGCCTGGTAACCGGGGTCTGTCCCCAAGCTACGAGCTCGTCATCTTCGACTGGGACGGCACGCTCATGGACTCCACGCGGATGATCGCGAAGAGCCTGCAGGCGGCTTGCCGCGACGTCGGCATCGCGGTGCCCTCGGAGCAGGACGCGCTCTTCGTGATCGGCCTCAACATCGACGACACGTTCCGCCACGTCGCACCCCACCTCGACATGGAGGGGCGACGGCTCGTGGCAGAACGCTACCGCGTCCACTTCCTCGCCAACGAGCACGAGGCGCCTCTCTACGACGGCGTGCGCGAGATGCTTGCCGATCTGCATGGACGCGGCCGGCGCCTCGCGGTCGCCACCGGCAAGGCGCGACGCGGCCTCGATCGCGTGCTCGATTCGACGGGCCTCGGGCCCTGGTTCGAGGCCACGCGCTGCGCCGACGAGGGCTTCGCCAAGCCGCATCCGGGAATGCTCCTCGCGCTACTGGATCTCACCGGCGTGGAACCCGCGAAAGCGCTCATGGTGGGAGACACGACGCACGACCTCGAGCTCGCCGCGAACGCCGGCGTCGACGCCGTCGCCGTGTCATACGGCGCCCATCACGACGATCTACTCTCGACGCGTCCCGCGAAGGCTCGCGTCTCCACCGTCCCGGACCTGCACCGATGGCTGACCAGCCACGGGTGATCTGCGCCTCGGCCGAGCTCGCCGACGGCGGCAAGGGCGTGCGCTTCGAGCTCTCGACGCACTCCCAGGGGTTCGCCGTGCGCCATTGCGGCACCGTGCGCGCCTACGTGAATCGATGTCCCCATGCAGGCAGCGAGCTCGACTGGGAACCGGGGGAGTTCTTCGACGAGACCGGGCTATACTTGATCTGCTCGACTCACGGCGCGCTGTTCGAGCCGGGCACCGGTCTTTGCGTCGCGGGTCCCTGCCGCGGCGCCGCACTCGAGCCGCTCCCCATCCGGGAGGGGAACGGCGAGGTGGTCCTGGCGGCTAGCTCCCGCCGAACTGGTCCCGACTCCGAACGATGACGCCGCAACCGCCTTCCGCCCCCGATTGGGAACGTTCCCTCCTCGAGAAGGTGGCGCTGCAGGCGATCCAGGAGCAGCGCCGCGCCCGACAATGGGGCGCGCTCTTCAAGCTCCTCTGGTTCATCTTCGCGTTCACGATCCTGGCCGCGATGCTGGGCTGGCTGGGCCGTCCCGAGAAGGATGCATCCTCCGGTTCCATGTCCATCGGCCGCCACACCGCGCTGGTCGAGCTCGAGGGCGTGATCGGTCCCGAATCGAAAGCCTCCGCAGAACGCGTCATCAAGGGCCTCAACCGCGCGTTCAAGGACGCCAACACCGCGGGCGTGGTGCTGCGCATCAACAGCCCCGGCGGCAGCCCCGTGCAGGCGGGCTACATCAACGACGAGATCCGCCGCCTGCGCGCCAAGTATCCCGACATCCCGCTGCACGCCGTGGTCGAGGACCTCTGCGCATCGGGCGGCTATTACGTCGCGGTCGCGGCCGACAAGATCTACGTGGACAAGGCGAGCCTCGTGGGCTCCATCGGCGTGATCATGGGCGGCTTCGGCTTCACCGGCGCCATGGAGAAGCTCGGCATCGAGCGCCGCGCCTACACCGCCGGCGACAACAAGGACTTCCTCGATCCGTTCGTGCCGGAGAACCCGACGCACCGCGCGCACGCGCAGAAGATGCTGGACGAGATCCACCAGCAATTCATCAAGACCGTGCGCCAGGGCCGCGGCAACCGGCTGCGCGAGACGCCGGAGACGTTCTCCGGCCTCATCTGGACGGGCGAGAAGAGCGTGGAGCTCGGCCTCGCCGACGGGCTGGGGAGCGCCGACTACGTGGCGCGCGAAGTGTTCAAGGCGGAGAAGATCGTCGAGTACACCGTCGAGGAGAACTACTTCGAGACACTCTCGAAGCGCCTCGGCACCAGCTTCGGCGCCACGTTCGCGAAGTCCTTCGCGCAGGCCGCCGCGCGCGCCTCGCTGGAGGTACGTTAAGCCTCCATGAGCGCCGTCGCGAACGAGCCCACCCGCGCCGAGCTCGACCTCGCCAGGGAGGCGTTCGACCGCACCGGCGTGGGCCTCGTGGTGATCAACCCCGAGGGCGTCTTCCGCACTGTCAACCGCTCGTTCTGCGCGATGCTGGGGTACGAGGCCGCGGAGATCGAGGGCCAGTCGTTCCGCAAATTCACGCATCCCGAGGATGCCGCCCGGGACGACGCGCTCCTGCAGCAGATCCGCGCCGGCGTCGATGCGCACGGGGCCGTCGACAAGCGATTCATCCGCAAGGACGGTCGTGAGATCTGGGCACGCCGCAGCGCCACCGTGGTGCGCGATCCCAACGGCCAGGCGCGGTTCGTGGTGGGAGCCTTCATCGACCTCACCGAGCAGCGCAGTGTCGACAACGCGCTGCAGCAGCAAGTGCACTTCACGCGCGCGCTGCTCGACGCGATTCCCAACCCGGTGTACTTCAAGGATCGCGACGGCCGCTACGGCGTGTACAACCGTGCGTTCGA
>Ga0068858_100004677_pt1 | contig 13413 bp, 13 predicted proteins | sample KBSSwiS12_FD_66589 | JGI IMG/M metagenome (GOLD analysis project Ga0068858, IMG submission 66589) | Switchgrass rhizosphere microbial communities from Kellogg Biological Station, Michigan, USA - KBS Switchgrass S1-2 | ecosystem: Host-associated > Plants > Roots > Rhizosphere > Soil ... | reverse complement strand
ACGGATCACGGTCCAGTAGTCAGTGTGCGGACGCGGACCTCCAGTAGCCTTCCGTCAGAGGCCGTATTGACCGCGCATGAGGTTCAATTCCGCATCCGTCTTGAGTCGATTCGCGTTCAAACCTCAGAGAGCAAATGTTACTTGGGCCGTAAGCGGCCCCTGAGCTGGCGCATCCGCGTGCGAACCGCGCCGGTGGTTCGGCGCAGCCGTTGTGCAATCTCGTGGACCGCGATCCCCTGCAGTAGGAGGTCGCACAAGTAGTCGATTTCCGCTCGAGACCATCTAGTGTGCTGGCTATGCATTGCGGTATCCCCTTCTTACGGGACGTATGGCCCGCGGATTTCCGCTACTTCTGCAGCAATTCCTGGTCAGCGACCTAGACGCGCTCCTCGCATGAAGAAAGTCGCCCGAGTCCGGCTAGGTTCTAACGGTACCGTACGCTTTGGCGCGGTGATCATGACCTCCTCAAATCCTGATACGTCGGCAGCTCATTTAGCCACTGTGAAAGAGCACTCGGAAACACCAACACGCCCGCGTGCTCAGCTGAAGATGATCGAGCGTTCATGTTGATGTTGCAAACCGGTCAATGCGTGATCGGCAGCGGCGCCCAGCGATGGGGCAAGAGCTCGTCGATGCGGCTGGCTGGGTGAGTCGGCAGGCGCACGAGCACGTCCTTGAGGTAGCAATATGGATCGTGCCCATTGAGCTTGGCGGACTGGATGAGGCTCATGATGTTGGCAGCGCGTTGACCGGCTCGGAGAGAGCCGGCAAATAACCAGTTCGACCTCCCGAGGGTCACGGGCCTGATGCGGTTTTCGATCCAGTTGTTGTCGATCGGCAGATCGCCTAATCGACAGCGCCCCGTAATGCGAAGATCCTTAGGAACCGTGGGGAAAAACAGGGCAGTTTGCGCCAAAACGCTTCGCATTATTTGAGTCATGCTTTCCGGGGTCATCATCCCGGGAGCTACCCATGTCTGTTCCAAAGTCATCCGACGAGTGCGACGTTTGGTTGGCCAGACTGGCTGATCATCTCAAGGAAGAACGGTATGGTAGCTGTGCGCCGTATCGTCTCCTGCACGCGAAGCGATTTCTTGGTTACTTGCACAGTGAAAATCTGACAGTCCATACCGTGCAGCCTGCAGATGTTGCGCGATATTTGAATACTCTGAAAGCTCGACGCAGGTCCGATCACAGGGCCGTACCATCGAAGAGCATGCGTATTACCTACCGATCCGCGATCCATCTGCTGCTGCGTTTAGTACACGGGCGTTGGCCGTTGGCTCCGATTGCGACATGCGAACGGGAACGCTTTCGTGACCAGCTCCTGAGCGAATATAACAGCTGGATGAAAGATATGCGCCGTCTATCGGAGTCAACTCGATCGAGTCGATGCGCCGAGGCGCTACGCTTCCTCCAATGGCTTGGGGAGCGCTCAAGGTCGGAGCATCTGGCCTCAATCGCCGTCGCCGATATCGATGCGTACGTCAAATGGCGCGCTTCTTCATTACAGCGGCGAGCGCTGCAAAGCGCCACCCAGCATCTGCGCAGCTTCTTGCGGCAGCTGCACGGTAGTGGACGGATGCCTGATCTGGCCTCGGCTGTAGTCAGTCCCAGAGTATATGCACTCGAAGGCATCCCTTCGGCGCTACGAGCCGAAGAAATCGACAAAGTTCTGCGGTGTACGCGCCAGGATCGCAGGCCGATTGGCCTGCGCGACTACGCCATGTTGCTTCTGCTGTCCACCTATGGGTTGCGTGGGGGAGAGGTCGTATCTCTTCGCTTGCAGGACATTGAGTGGGCGCATGATCGATTGCAAATTCGTCATTCGAAAACGGGTGCGCATTCTGAGCTACCGCTCCTGCGGGCACCGGGCCAAGCCATCCTCGCGTACTTGCGGCGGGGTCGGCCTAAGACGAACTGCCGTGAGGTCTTCATATGTGCCAAGGCACCTTATCGAGCCTTTCGCACCGGCACGTTGTACGCGGCACTGCAGGAACGGATCAGAGCCGCAGGTGTAACTCCGCAGGGAAAACGGGGGACCCATACTTTTCGACACGCCCGGGCCGTCAGCTTGCTCGAGCGCGGTACCTCACTGAAGGTGATCGGAGATGTATTGGGACATCGGTCCATACAATCGACGATGACTTATCTGAAGCTCGACGCAGAAACTCTTCGTGGCGTGGCCCTCGAGATCCCGGTGGTGTCACCATGAAGACCCTACCAGTTGCAGATGAGCGGCATATTGGTCGCTTTCTCAAGTCGATGCGCTTTCGTGACCGCAAAAGCGCGACGGTCTATCGGTGCGTACTCAGAGGCTTCTTGCGGTACGTCCGCGCGGAAACGCCGGTTGAGGGCACAGTGAGCGAAGAAGTATTGCGCGCGTGGCTGCACGAGCGACGCCCGCACTGGGCAGAGTATGTCATTGTACTTCGCGCCCAGGTCATCGATTGCTTTCTTGGTTGGTTGAGGCAACTTGGTCATATCGGAAACAATCCATTCGATAGCCTGCGTGGCCAATTTGGAAAGCGCATTGCGCCGATCGTGCGCGCCTTGCTCAGCGCCGATAGTGCCGCTGCCCTTGAGAAGCTGCGTCCCGTGCCGGCGTTCGCCAGTGCTTGGGGTGAACGGATACGCGAACATATCGCACTCATGCGCTCGCTCGGATATCGCTACATAACGGGCGAGAAGATCCTGCAACGCTTCGATCGGTTCTTACAGCGTCGTCCCGATCTGATCGGACAACCGCTGCCCAAATTGATCGAGGCGTGGCGGCAGTCCGCCGACGGTGTCGAACATGCGTTGGCCGCCCAACGGTGCGGTCGGATGCTCTCGAAAGCTCAAGGCCGCTACGACCCCAAGGCAGCCATCCTCCCTTGGGACCGCAGTTTGGTAAGACAAGTGCGCGCCAAGCATCGGCGTCCTTATATCTATACGCCGGAGCAGATCGCGAAATTACTGGCCACGGCGCGATCGCTGCCTTCCCCGCGCTCACCGCTCCGACCCCTCTGTATCCATACAATGTTCATCCTCGGCTACTGTGCGGGGCTACGGATCGGCGAGATCGGGAGATTGACTCTGCGTGATGTGAATCTTCAGGACGGCATCGTTGAAATCCGCGAAACGAAGTTTTACAAGTGTCGCAGATTGTCTCTGGCGCCGAGCGTCGTACGAGCGCTGCAGGATTATATGAAAGCGCGGCGTAAGGCCGGCGCTCCGACGTCCGCCTCCGCCGGCCTCTTCTGGAACCAGAAGACGAACAGGGGCTACTCATCGGTGACCGCCAATGCCCTGATGGTAAAGGTGATGCGCCGCGCAGGGCTTAAGCCTGCGCACGGATGCCTTGGCCCACGCGTGCACGACCTTCGACACTCGATGGTCCATAGCCGGATGCTGACCTGGTACCAGCAGGGGATCAACCCGCAATCGCGCCTCCCTTACCTGGCGACTTATCTCGGGCATAGTGAGATCAGCTCCACACTCGTGTACCTGACAATCACGCCGCAACTGTTGCAGCTGGCGAGCGAGCGCTTCCGCAATCACGGTGCGCACATCGTGCGCCTTGAGGAGGTGCTGTTATGAAGCCGACATCTTTCCCGGCCTTGTTGCATGCGTTCTTCCACGACTGGTTGGGAGAGCAACGCAACCTCTCGCGTCATACGGTGCTGTCCTATCGCGATACCTGGCGTCTATTTTTGCGTTTTGCCAGCGAACGACACCATCGTCCGATCGTTGATTTGTCATTACCGGACTTGAATGCCACTATCGTACTCGCGTTCCTGCAACACCTTGAAGAAAAGCGGAAGGTAACGATCGGGACTCGCAATTGTCGACTGGCCGCGTTGCGTGCCTTCTTTGCGTTCGTGGCTCACCGGGAGCCCTCAGCCATGGCCCAATGCGCCGAGATCGCGCGTATCCCGACCAAGAAAGCCCGTCGACCCGCCATGTGTTACCTGGAGGCGGATGAGGTCGCCGAAATCCTCAAGCAACCGAATCGATCCAAGCCCGAAGGGCATCGCGATCATGTGCTGCTTGCCTTTCTATACAACACCGGAGCGCGAATCCAAGAGGCACTGGATGTACGTCCGTCGGATATCCGTTTTGAATCTCCCGCTCAGGTCCGCCTGTTTGGAAAGGGTCGCGTATGTTTTATAAAACATACACGACCTAATGTGGCGCGGGTCTATATGTTGCGTACGATCATAAAAACTCTGGAGTTTGCCTCTGAACGAGCGGATCGTCGATTCTTGACAACACATAAGAAAGGCCGTTCCATGGCCCAACCTCATCGCGTCTTGAAGAGGTATCGGCCATGTTCGAGAAGATATTTCGGCGCCGTTACTACGTAGCTCGTCATGCTTCGGCACCCTTCGCAGAAGAGCGCCAGCGGTATCTGGCGGAGTGTGCGCGACGAGGAGATGCCCGGGTAGTGGTGCGACAAAAGGCCGAGGAGTTGTATTGGGTTGCGTGCAGGCTCAGCGTGTATGGCAATCTGCACTTGACGCTCGATCAGGTACGGGCCGCCGCACTGGACTGCGATTGGAGGGATCGCGAATGTGCCGGTACCCGCAGACTCTACCTGCCTGCGACGCGCACGCGATTCGTAAAGTATGCTCAGCGCTGGCTTCGATTTTTAGGTTGTCTTCGGCAGTGCGACGCACCGATCCCCTTTCACGCGCGACTGGAGCAGTTCTGCCGCTGGGCCAGGGAGGAGCGAGGCTTCACCGCGGCGACTGTCAATCAGTACTTCAAGTCTGTCAGACTATTTTTGCGGTGGTATGGTGATCTTGATCGACCACTGTCCGAGGTGCAGCTGAGCGACATCGATGTGTACTTGGCGCATGGAAGTGCGCAGGGATGGTGTCGCAAGACGGTGAGCAACATGGTTGCGGCGCTCAGAGCATTCTTTCGCTATGGCGCCTCGCAGGGATGGGTGCGGCCCACATTGGCCAACGGTATTTGCGGAACTCCGATTTATTCCTTGGAGAAGCTGCCGGCAGGACCGGCTTGGACCGATGTGCAACGTTTACTGACGGGCCTGGATGCGGATTGTCCAAAGGATATTCGGGACCGTGCAATTCTCATGCTCTTCGCGATTTATGGATTGCGAGAGAAGGAGGTTGCGCAGCTGCGCCTCGATCATCTGGATTGGGAGAACGATCTGCTCCACGTCGCACGTGTTAAGCGGCGCGAGAACCAGACTTATCCTCTTCTGCCTTCGGTAGGCAACGCCATCATCCGATACCTACAGACGGTGCGGCGGCCATTGTCCCCTCATCGGGAGATATTCCTAACACTTCGCTCCCCGTATGTTCCGATGTCAACTGCAGCGCTCTACTACGTTGCCGCCCCCCGATTGAAGGCACTTGGTGTTCAAACCGCGCACCATGGACCGCACAGCCTGCGCCATGCCTGTGCGGCGCGCTTGGTCGCTGAGGGACTTTCTTTGAAGGAGATCGGTGATCATTTGGGCCATCGAAGCACGTCGGCGACACGCGCGTATGCCAAGGTGGATCTGCCCGGCTTGCGAGAAGTGGCCGCCTTTGATTTGGGGGCGGTGCAATGAAGCTTGCGGCGGTGATCGACAACTACGTCCAGTTCAAGCGTGCCTTGGGGATGCATTTACGATCCGAGGCGGCGATGCTGAGTCGCTTCAGCAGAGTGATGGGCGCGATTGATATTTCGGACGTGAGGCCCAACGCGGTACGCAGCTTTATCGTCGGCAAGGGGCCGGTGACCAGCAGTTGTAAACAGCATTTGTCGGTCCTGAGTAGCTTCTACCGCTATGCCCTCAGCCGCGAGTTCGCCACGACCTCGCCGCTGCCCACTACGCTGCCGAAAATCCCGCCGCCCGGGCCGCCCTATATTTATACGCCCAATGATCTCAGACGGCTGCTCGCGGCGGCCGCGTCGCTGCAAACGCCCAAGGCATCGTGGCGAGGACGAGCGTTTCGGACTTTGCTCCTGTTGCTCTATGGGACCGGGCTGAGGATAGGGGAAGCCTTGGCGCTCACCTTGCGCGACGTTGACTTAGCCAATCACGTGATCACCGTTCACAATGCGAAGTTTTTCAAGGAACGTTTGGTCCCCTGCGGTCCGAAGTTGGCCGCAGTGCTCACGGACTATGCGAACGTTCGCCGTCGCCGACAGCCTCTGCCGGCCGGCGAGGGATCGAGCTTCTTTGCCAACTCGTTGGGGACTCGATGGGACCTGGCGACGACCCAGAAGTTCTTTCGCCAAGTCTGCCTATGTGCCGAGGTCGTTCGGGAGGGCGGACCCCGTCGCCAACCTCGCCTACACGATTTGAGGCACACGGCCGCCCAACATCGCATTGAAGCATGGTATCGAGAAGGGAAAGACGTACAACGATTGCTGCCTCAATTGGCTACCTATCTAGGGCATCGCGACCTTGGCGGAACGCAGCGCTACCTCCACATGACGCCGGAGCTCCTGCGTCAGGCCAATCGACGTTTCGAGCGCTATGCTAAACCGTAGCGCACCATGAAAACAACAACGCTACTGGGCCCGTGGGTTCGTCGCTTCCTTTTGGAACACCTTGTAGAGGAGCGAAATCTTGCGCGCAATACCCAGATCAGCTATCGGGACACATTAGTGTTATTGCTCCCGTTTTTGAGCAGAACAAAGAAAACTCCTGTCGATCGGTTGACCGTCGAGGAGTTGACGTCCACCGTCGTGAGATGGTTCCTGGATTACCTCGAGAAAGATCGTGACTGCAGCGTCACCACTCGAAACCAGCGATTGGGTGCGATCCACTCGCTCGCCAGATTTATCGCCACCCATAGTCCGGAGCATATTTCCTGGTGTACGGAGATCCGTAACGTCCCCTTCAAGAAAACTGCGAAGCCTGTGATTCCATACTTGGAGAAGCTGGAAGTTGACGCGGTACTGCAAGTACCGGACCGGAAAACGGAACAAGGAAGGCGCGACTACGCGCTCCTTTTGTTCCTCTACAACACAGGTGCCAGGGTGGATGAGGCTGCGCGTCTTGCGATCGGAGACGTTACCTGGGGACGCTCTGCCGCCGTTCGTCTCGTCGGTAAAGGCAGCAAGATTCGCCTCTGTCCGCTCTGGCCGAAGACTACCGAGGTGCTCAAACAACTGGTCGGGGTTCGCGCTCCGCAGGAACGCGTGTTCCTGAATCGCCTGCGGCAGCCCCTCACGCGCTTCGGTATTTATGCCCTTGTGCGGCGAGCTGTGACGGAAGCGGCCCGAACCATACCGTCGCTCAAGACGAAGCGTGTCAGCCCGCACTGCATTCGACATGCGAGCGCGTGTCATCTGCTGCGCGCTGGAGTTGACATCAACACTATCCGCGCATGGCTCGGACATGTATCGCTGAGCACGACAAACGTATACGCTGAGGTTGACCTTGAAATGAAGTCGAAGGCGCTTGCGCGAACCGATCTTGGCGATGACGCTTCTGCGACGAAACGCTGGCGCAGAGACCCAAGCCTGATCGGCTTTCTCAAGGCTATTTGAGCACGCCGAGAACAGAAATATATGTTGCGGATTCTCCGCTCGAAACTCCCTATCCATTCGCACAGTCCGCGTGCAAGAGAACATATAGACGTAGAACACATTAGGCCGAAAAGAGCGCATCTGTCCGCTGTGGCCAGAAACCGTCGCTTTGCTCAAAGCACTGTTGAAACGGCAGCCGCGAGCCGATGATGAACCGATCTTTGTCAACTGCTACGGTCATCCGCTAGGAGCCGCGGGCGTTCGATTTAAGCTCGAGCAGTATGTGCACGCTGCGGCCAAAACCGTGCCCTCGCTCGCGCAGAAGAACATCAGTCCGCACAAGTTCCGTCACGCGGCGGGGGTGATGTTGGTAGCGGCTGGCGTGGATATCACGGTCATACGCAGCTGGCTCGGACATGTTCGACTGGATACCACGAACATCTATGCTCGCGCCAATCTCGAAACCAAGCGAAAAGCCCTGGAGAAAATCGACACTTCTATCCGGCCTGGCAGACCACCACGCTGGAAGGCCGATCCGCAGCTGATGGTCTGGCTCAACTCACTCTAGTAGGATGTCCTCCTGTAATGCGAAGCTCGGCCGAGGCAAATCCCGGCAAAGTACCGGCTATGCACCGCCTACTTCGCATTACGGGGCGCTGTCGATTAGCAGATACATGGCAAGCTTGCCATGTTTCGCCGTCGTCGAGATAGCGCGTGAGTGCCTCCCATCGACCCAGGCTGTATTGGATAGCCTTTGCCGAGGCTGAGCCATCGGGCACCTTCAGTCGATGCAGGATCAACCATTCGCGCAAGGAGTCGGCAATCGGCCGGGCGAGCAGCTGCCGCAGTCGTTGTCGTCCGATAGCATCCAACTTCTGCTCGCGGGCACGAGTCTCAACATCGTAGAGCGCGCCGAAGAACACCAGCGCATCAGCTGCGATCTGACTGCGGTGATTCTCGTGCAATTCGTGGAACCTGCGTCTGGCGTGCGCCATACATCCAACTTCAACAACTCCACGCTCAAAGAGCGCTTTATAGCCGGAGTAGTCGTCGCAGACCAGTTTACCCGACCAGCCCGTCAGGAAGGTGCGCGCATGCTGGCCGCTGCGGCTCTCGGCAAAGTCGTAAACCACGGCCGCCATTGGATCGTACTGGGTGGTGCTGTAGCTCCACAGATACGCGCGATGCGTGCGACCCAGTCCTGGCTTGAGCATCGGTACCGGAGTCTCATCCGCGTGCAGGATCTCTCGAGCCAGCAGCGCCGCCTTCAAGGCCAGCGCCAGCGGTTCAAGTCGCACACCGCAGGTCCCGGCCCATTGCGCCAGCGTCGAACGCGCTAGCGCAAGACCGGCCCGCTCAAAGATCCCTGACTGGCGGTACAGAGGCTGATGATCGGCATGCTTGGCCACCAACACATGTGCTAGCAGCCCCGCCGTGGGGATGCCCTTGTCGATCACCTGCGCAGGCACCGGCGCTTGGATCAGCTTCTCGCACCGTCTGCAGACCCATTTACCGCGCACATGGCGATGGACCTGGAAGACTCCCGGGATGTAGTCGAGTTTCTCGCTCACGTCCTGATCGAAGCGCTCGAGCGCACACCCGCAGGAGCAGATGGTGTGCTCCGGTTCGTGATGGAATTCAACTCGCGGCAACCCCGCCGGCAGCGCTACACGCCGCGGCTTCTCCTTCGGTGACTGTGCAGTCTTCGGCGATTGCTGCAGTGTCTCGATCTCAAGCCCGATCGCCTCGAGATCCTCATCGATGGACTCCTCCAGCAGGCTTCTTTGCACGGCGTCCAGCTGCTCGCTGCGCCGTGCAAAGCGCCAGCGCTTCAAAGTCGCCATCTCGTGGGTGAGTTGCTCGATTTTGAGCTGCCGGAACTGCAGCTGCTGGCTTTGTTGAGTGACCCTCTGGATCAGGGAGGCGGCTAGATCCCGCAGCTCGTCTGCGGTCATTTGCGCCAGGTCGGAGGGTAACTCCATGGAGTTCGATCCTAACATACACAGGTATGTTAGGGCAGCAGTATGACGGCCTTTTTCTCGATCAGAGAACGCGGATATTGGCGTGTTCTGTCAGTGGCTCCCACGGAAGGCCCACTACGAGCGCTTGCAACTGCTCGGTGGTGAGCTCAACACGTGTGCCGAGGTGTGTATTCGGTCGGATGAAGTGACCCTGTTGCAGACGACGGGCGCACAACCATAGCCCAAACCCGTCGTGCAGGAGAACCTTGAGGCGGTTCGCTCGTCGGTTCAAAAACAAGTACGCATGATGGGAGCGCGCCTCACCGAAAACACTCACCACTCGCGCCAGCGCCGTGTCGACCCCGGCGCGCATGTCCAGCGGCTCCACAGCGACCCAGGCCGCATCGATGCGGATCACTGCATCAGCTCGCGCAACAGCAGCGCACATTCGCGCGCGGCCGATGCGGGCCACTGTACGTTCACAACGCACGATCCGCGGCGTATCTCGATCCGGATCATCGCGCCCGAATCGCACGAGACGGCCACGGGCACGAATCCGGCCTTGATCGCGGCGGCAGGTTGCACATCCGATCGGAACTCACCGGGGACCGTTCCGGCCCGCTCAGCGTCAATTACCCACCGGCGCAGCAGGTTCGCATTGAGTCCGCGCGACAATGCCGCGGCCGCAATCGAGACCCCAGGCTGAAGGCACGCCGCCACGGACTCCGCCTTGAATGCTGCACTGTGCCGCCGGCGGCGGCGCCGACCGATGTTTACGTTCAGCTCGGAAGTGTGCACATGTCCACCTAAAGGTTACGTGGACACGTATGCTCTTATCTTGCGGGCTCTGAGCAAGATGAGTTCGCCAACCGCTTACCCACCGGTATCTGGATTGCCGACACTTTGGTGCTCGGGGAGTACTGTGCGGCCCAGCGGCGCAGCAAGTTGGCATTAACGCCGTGTGTGAGCGCCAGTCGCGACACTGACACCCCAAGTCGGCCGCACAGCTCACCCAACGCCTGCATGGCAGCAGCGTTGTTTCTCCAAAATAGTGTCCACGATCTAATTTAATGGACGCTATCTTTGGCACTTGTTCGTGAGTCCGCCAGACGGCCTCGGCATGACGGTTACTATTCTCCCGACGCAGCTGCCTGAACTCTTCGCGCTCATTCGTGGTGAGACCGCCATCACCAGCGCCGCGATCCGCTTGTTTGACCCACAATGCGATCCTCAGAATTACACTCTAGCTCATGGAAAGCCTTTACCTGCCTGATCCCGCTCCTGATCGCGGCAATTTTGCTCGTCTGCCTAACAGGCGCCGCCATTGTCGCTCTCCGAAGAGGCAATAGCATTGGCAACACCCTCAAGAGTTGGGTTCGAGGGTTAGTCGAATCATCCCCGGAATCGGCTGATGCCTACAAGCCCAGTCAATGCGGCCCCGACGTCACGCTTACCGCCAAGGTAGGACTCAATTTCAAAATAAGCGAAAGAAGGCGAGCCGCGCATGAAGTCTCTCAACGGGAGCAGGACACAAGCTTGTCCGCATCTGACGTCGGCGAAGGAATCGGAAACTCGGACTCGAGTAGCCCTAGCGTGTGAGAAGTCATTTCAACATTCATTTCCGCCTATCGGCGCGGTGTAACGTGGGCAGCAGGTGACTGCCGGCTCTGAAAAACAACTGGGCCCAGCAACACAGACCGATGGACTCTTCCAGGAGCTTCCGGGCGTGTTCGTAATGTTACGCCTCTTTCTCCCGGAAGGCTGCAGTAAGTGTCGTCGGTTGCTGAACCTTGACCCCGTCCACATAGCATGCACAAGCAAGTTGCGTGAGGACCACTCAGAGCCTGCTCACCTCATGCCTTGAATGCAAAGGCCATAGTGGGCACGCCCAGTGCTGCTTGAGGGCCGCCGAGTGTTGGAAAACCAACCGAGTCACGGATAATAGGACTGGCTTGTGCCAAACCAGTGTCAATGCACGCATTGCTCCTTAAGAGTTCGGATCAAGCAATCCACCATACATCGTGCAGATCCTTCAGCTTGTCGCTCGTACTGCTCGCGCGCATCCTTTCGTCCTGCGAGTTAGGTCGCAGTACGCCCTCCAGACGTCGCGCTTGCCATCCTCGATCCACGGCTTGATCTACGATAGTGACAGGCACTGGGGCCGGCTGGGCCTCCCGCACCCGCTTTCGCTTGTCCCTGGCATGCGGGGAAATCCAGCATCGACATGGCGATCAACCAAGCGTTTGACAATGATTTACCTTGGGCGTACATCTGCATCTTAGAGCCGACTCGATCTACGAGCGCGAAGCTGACTCGATCCACCTAAGAGATTAGGGGATAGTTGCGGTATGCCTAAATGAGTAGGAAGAGGGTAAGAACCGAGCGAGAATGCCGGTCTGCAAGGGGGGAGCAACGCATGTCTGTTCCATGAGCGCGGACGCGCGCATCCGCTGTCCGGCTATGTGCCCCGCTTGGTCGTCTGTTTCGCGGAATTGTTTCTATAAAACCTACTGGTTGAGTCGCGCTTGCACGGCTGACAGGCCGTCGAGTAGAGCGCTACACGGTCATCCTGTAGTTGCCAGCACGCGCCGATAGTCCATCTCCTAGCACAACAGTTTGTCATTCATCGCCATGGAAGGTCACATGAACGGATCACAGACGAACTCACCTATTCGTGCGCGACTGACAGAGGACCTGCCGGAGCAATGCGATCCTGGTCGAGATTCAGCCGCTGAAATAAAAACGAACGTGATCCCGCTGGGGTGCGAAGCGATAACGCCACAAATGCTACCGATGTTAGAATTGAGTACGGAGCAGATAGACCAAATCGTGCAGACGGTTCCGCATGGAGCAAGGAATGTTCAGGATATCTATCCGCTATCGCACCTGCAGGAGGGAATTTTATTCCATCACGTATTAAACGAAAACGACAACTACGTTTTATCCACTCTGATGGAATTGCCTTCTGAAGAACAAGTTGATCGCTTGATGAACGCGTTGCAGAAGGTCATTGAGCGTCACGACATTCTGCGCAGTGCGGTGCTATGGGAGAAGCTGCCGAGAGCAGTTCAGGTGGTCTATCGACACGCAATGTTGCCAAAGGAGGAATTGATTCTTGACCCCAAACGTAAACCTGTTGAACAACTCAAGCAATTGATGAGGTCGCAAGGCCAGAAGTGGAGCCTTCGCCAAGCGCCCCTGATGCGACTAAACGTGACGACGGAAGCGTGCGACGGGAGGTGGTATGCGTTGCTGCAGGTGCATCATTTGGTATGCGACCACCAGTCATTGCGGGCCATCGTCGCGGAAGTGATGAGCTGTGTAGAAGGTCGCGAACGCGCGCTGCCAACACCGATTCCGTATAGCAGTTACGTGGCGCAGGCGTTAGCGCGTGCCCCAACGCAGGATGCAGAGGTGTTCTTTCGTAGGAAGCTCAGCGAAGTCAGCGAGCCGACCGCTCCGTTTGGCTTGCTCGACGTGCATGGAGATGGTCGTCAGATAGAAGAGTTTCAGCAAGAGATCGACCCGGTCTTGGCGCAACATGTGCGTGCACAAGCGCGGCGCTCGGGGGTGAGTGCAGCGCGGCTGTTTCATGCAGCCTGGGCTTTGGTGGTGGCACGCACCAGCGGATTAGACCGGGTGGTGTTTGGCACTGTGCTGTTGTCCGCGCAACAGAGAGACGCGCGCGCTCAACGCATACTTGGAATGTCAATCAACACGTTACCTCTGAGATTATGCCTTCGGGATGTCAATGCTAAGGATCTCGTGGAGCAGACGCACAGAGAGCTGTTGGAATTGATGGAATACGAGCACATTCCTCTAACCGTGGCGCAGGCCTGCAGCGGCATTACCGGCACGGCCCCGCTATTCACTGCACTCTTCAACTATCGGCGCAGCATACCGGACCTCGATGCCGAATGGGTGGGCGACTCTGCCGTCAGAGTGATTGCCAGAGGCGAGGGGCGGACGAATTA
>Ga0068858_100004676_pt1 | contig 13414 bp, 11 predicted proteins | sample KBSSwiS12_FD_66589 | JGI IMG/M metagenome (GOLD analysis project Ga0068858, IMG submission 66589) | Switchgrass rhizosphere microbial communities from Kellogg Biological Station, Michigan, USA - KBS Switchgrass S1-2 | ecosystem: Host-associated > Plants > Roots > Rhizosphere > Soil ... | reverse complement strand
CACTGGCGCAACTCGGTGCAGCTGTTGGCAATGGGCCACCACGCCGGCAGCGATCTTGATCGTCGATCGCTGATCAACATGCTGGTGCTGGTGCTGGTGCAGCACGTCCGCCTTTCGAACTGTTCGTCGCTGCCTCGTGACCTAGATCGCTTTGTTGTGGTTTTTATCCCTCCAAGGGACAAAAGGCTGATGAAAACGATCTTGAAATCGGGAAGATAAGTTTGTATAGGGTTTTATCCCTCGGAGGGATAAAACGGCATGGAAACCAATCTCAGAACTTTAGGCCCGCAGGAGGCCCGGCTGGTCCTCTCACTGCGCGAGCAGGAAAAGACCATCGTCACCGCCGCCGAGGCGATCGCCGCACTCGGATCCGAGCGTACGGCGCGGAAGGTGCTGCACAACCTGATTCGTAAGGGCTGGCTGACCCGACTGAAGCCCGGCCGCTACATGCTGCTCCCGCCCGAACGGGGGCCCGAGAACTTCGGGGAGAGCAATGCGCTGGCCCTCGCCTCGGCCATCGTCGAGACCTCCTATGTCGGCTGGTGGGCGGCCGCCGCCTTTCACGGCTTCACCACCCAGCGGCCGACTGCGATCGTCGTCGCGGTTCTGAAGCCGACCCCGGCTCGGATCGTGGAAGGTACGGAAGTGCGCTTCGTTTCCCTCACGACGCGCAAGTTCTTCGGCTTCGAGAGCTACGAGCTCTACGGCCGCAGCGTGAACCTCTCTTCGCCGCCGAAGACAGTGGTCGACTGCGTCGATCGCCCGGACCTGGCCGGCGGCCCCGCCGAGCTGGCCCGGATCGTCTTCGGCGCCTCCATCGACGTCGAGCCAGAGGCTGTCGCGGTCGACGCCCTGGCGATGGACTCGACGGCTCTCCTGCAGCGGCTCGGCTATCTGATGGACCTGGTCGGCTGGCGCTATCCCGATCACGTCCGCCGCCAGCTTCGCCAGCGCATCGCACCGTCCGCCCGCGCCGTGCTCGGCCGCTCGGAACGGCGTCCTGGCGACCTCGGCTACGTGCCGGACTGGGGCCTCTTCGTCCACGTCGCCGAACGCGATCTCCTCGCCGACATCCCGCGGCGCCGCGGCGAGCCTTGACATGCTGACCGGCCAACAGCTTCGCCAGGTGGCGCAGCGTTCCGGCGCGCGCGACATCGTCAACGTCGAGATCGACGTGATCCTGACCCATCTCCTGGAGCTGTTCAACGAGCGGGGGATCGTCGAGCATGTCGCCTTCAAGGGCGGCACCTTGCTGCGGAAGATGCATTTCGGTCCGCGCGGGCGGCTCTCGACCGACCTGGACTTCACCTGCCGCTCGACCTGCAGCCAGGACGACCTGATGCTGATGATCCTGGATGCGCTGGAGGCACCCTACCACGGCATCAGCTTCCGGATCGAGCGGGACAAGGACTGGTACTTCACCGAAGACGGGCTTTCGGCGAATCCGGTCTGCACCCACCGGGACAATCCGCGCGGGATCAAGATCAAGCTGCAGGTCAGCTCGCGGGAGGAGCCCATCCTGCCGCAGCCGCAACTGGAGCAGGACTACTTCCGTCTTCTGCCCTTCAAGCCGGCGGCCATCCCGAGCCTAGCCTTCGAGGAAGCGGTGGCCGAGAAGATCCGCGCCGCCAGCCAGCGGTCGAAGATCCGTGACCTCCACGACCTGTCCGAGGTCGCCAAGCGCGCGCTCAACCAGGATCGCATCCGCGCCCTGGCCGTGCTCAAGCTCTGGAACAGCGGCGGGCAGGGCCTGAACTACGAGGCCTTCCGGGAAAGGATCGCGGGGGCCGCCGACTACGACGTAGCCGACTTGCGCAACCTGCTGCGCCGAGACGAGAACCCCGACCTGCAGGCGATGATCGGCCGGGTGACCCAAGGTTTCCAGTTCCTGCACAATGTCACCGAGCTGGAGGCGGCCGTCGCCGCAGACAGCCGCAAGCAGGCCCAGGACGAGGCCGCGGCGCTGCTGGCGAGCCTGCGGGGCGCGGCTTGACCGGGGACGAGCTTTCCGACGAGCAGGTCCTATCCCTCGTAGTCCAGGCCGACGCCGAGCTATTCAAGGCCGGCCAGGACATCCGCCGGCGCCAGTGGGAGGTCCCGAGCCTGGTCATGCGCCGCCTCGGCAACGTCGGCTTCGTCATGGCCGGCGTCGGCAAGCCGCCCGTCCTGGATCGTATCGAGGCGGCGTTCAAGTCGATCTACCGGCCCCAGGACCTCGCCATGGGCGGCCACATCGGCGTCTTCATGTACCGGGACATCTTCGCCCGGATCGGCGTGCCGCACGTCTTCGGCCAGGTGAGCATCAACCCGTTCAAGTTCGTGGACCTGACGCCGGTGCAGTTGCGCATCATCCAGGCGGAGCCCGAGGCGATGGAGACCTTCCTCGACCAGTTCTCCGACGTCGCCGACATCCAGTACGGCACGGCCGAACTCAAGGCGACCTTCGCCAAGATGGAGCTGGTGGAGCGTTTCATCGGGCTGTCGCGCCTGCACCTCCACGCCGCCGCCGCGGTCCTGACCGGCGGCTACGACTATCGGGGCGCCGTCCAGAGCGCGCTTCTGGCCTGCGAGCTTGGCCTGAAGGCCGGCGCAGCCGCCCAGGTCCTTGGCGAGACCGAGATCAAGGACCGGTTCGGGCATCGGCTCGGCGACCTGGCCGACGCCGTCGGCCAGGGGTTTCCGGGCTTCGACCGCGACCGCGTCCGCCGGGTCCTGGCCGGCCAGCCTCAGTACGTGCCGAACCGCTACGCCTCGGCCCAGCCGGACCGGCGCGAGGCCGGGCATCTGGTCATGGGCGCGCAGTATCTGGTCTCGGAGGTGGTGCGCCAGCTGTCGGACCGGGATTTTCGCGCCAATCTGCAGCCGCCCCTGGCGCGGCGATATCCGGCGTGACCGGCTAGCGCACCGGCTGCAGGTCGGCCGCGGACAGCATTTCCTTGAACGGCTTCTTGTGAAGCTTGGCGGCGCGCGCCTTGGCCCTGATGAAGCCGACCAGGTCGTCCTCCCGTTCAAGCAGCGCCACGATCTCCTGCAGGGTGCACAGAACCAGGAGCCGGTGCTGGAGGAAGTCGCGGCAGGCGTCCAACGCCGCTGGCGTGTAGCCGCTGTTGGAGATGAAGAGGCCGCAGACGCCGGGACGCAGCAGCGTTCGGCTCATGTGCTGGGCGAGCTCCGCGGGCCCCATGGCGCTCGACCACCATTTCATCTCGACCAGGAAGGTCTCGTCATTGACCTCGATGACGCCGTCGATCTGCTCCATCACCCCGCCGTCGTCCGCAATGCGGCGGAAGTCTTCCTCGACAAGGATTTCGTAGGCGGCGAACAGGCCGTTCAGCGCCCCTTCTAGCGCCTTGCCGCGCCGATGCGGATCGGTCTCGGCAAAGACGGCGAAAAGCCGGGTTTTCGCGCCGGCGATGCGCTCACGGCGCGCTCGAGCCTGGACAAGCTGAGCCTGGCGCTGGCGCTCGCGTTCGGCCTTGAGAGTATCTTCGGCCTGCTCGCGCGCCTGGTTCATCCGGGTGAAGCTGTCCTTGACCTGCACCGTGTGCCGGATCTCCGCCACCAGGCCCTTGGCCTTCAGCACGTCGGACTCCCAGCAGCGCGTGAAGTCTTCGAACTCGACCACGCGCCGGACCAGTTCGCGCCGGACCTTCAGCGCGCCGTCTCCGAGTTCGTTGAGGCGCGTGAGCAGGCGTCGGGTCATTTCGAACTTGTTCAACGCGTTCCGGTCCGCGTTGAACGCCTCCTCTACCTCGAACATCATGGACGCCGACATCCCGGCGCCCCTGAAGAAGAGGAGCGTGTCTTTCTTCGACTTGCAGAGCAGGGGGATGGCGTCGACGAGCTGCGAGAAAAGCTCGGGCGGGTAGTGGAAGCGGTCGTCCTCCATCGCGCGGCCGACGCTATGCGACGTAGGCGTCGAGCACGGGCGCGGTGGCCCGGGCCGCGTCGGCGCGCTTGGCCGCGACGGTCTGGGCCGCCGCCCGCACGATCGCCATCTTGGCCCGGTCTCCGCCGAGGGCGTTCAGCAGCGTGGCGTCGCTCGCCGCCGCTACCGCGGCCGGCTCGCCCAGCCCCGCCTGGGCCAGGGCGCAATAGTCGCCCCGCAGCAGCTCCGCTCCAGCTTCACGCGCGATCTCGGCGACGGCGCCGGGCACGCCATGGGTCAAGCGCACGACGAGCCGGCCGACGCGGTTGCCGAGGTTGAGCGGCGGGTGAAGGATCTCGGCCACGCGGGCCGCCACCGGCAGCAGATCGCTGGTGCGGGCGGCCACGCCGCGGACCGGGCCGGCAGCGCCTCCGAAGGCGCCGCCGAACTGCGTGAGCGTCGCTTCGATCTCGCCCATGGGACGCCCGGAGATGAAGAGAAGATCGGCCACGGCCTTCTTCGCGCGCAGGGTCGCGGTGTGTTGGTCCGCCGCGGCCCGATGCAGGCCGTTCAGCATCCTCCAGGGCACGCCCTGCCGCCCCAGCTCGCCCGGCCAGAGTTGCGGCTCCTTCTGCGTGCTGCGCTTGTTGAGCGGGAAGACCATCTGGTCGAGTTCCGCGGTCATCTGCACGGCCGTGATCAGGACCGGATCGGAGATCTCCTCCGGCGTCAGCCCCGACAAGGCTGCGACCAGCTGGACAATGGAATGGACCTCGGTGGCGCTTTCGCCGGCGAGCCGGGCAAGCGGGGTGAGCTCGTAGCGGTCGTCCGCCCCGCGCAGGACCAGCTGGTGGCGCTCCAGGTCGGCCAGCGCGCCCAGGAGGTCCTGCCGGCTCCACGTCCAGCCCGCGTGGGCTCTGGCGGCCTGGAAGGCGCCGAAGCTCGCCTCAAGGAAGCCGACGATCTCTTCGGCGGTGACGCCTTCGGCCGCCGAGCGGCGCGCACCCACCAGCACGCGGACGATCAGCGATCGGGGGTCGGTGCCCTGGCTCAGGAAGCGCGACACTAGATCCTCGGGCGAGCCGGTGACGTAGCGCCCCCAGAAGTCGTACTCGGACCGCGGGTCCAGCGCGAGGAGGTACGATGCGCCTTTCTCGGCGTAGCCCAGGCGTCCCGCCCGACCGACCAGGTTCTTGTATTCGGCGACCGAATAGGGCTCGTCGCCGGGATGCTCCAGTCCCGCGATGATGACCGTGGAAGCCGGGGTGTTCACGCCCATCGCCAAGGTCGTCGTGGCGGCGATCACCCGCAGGCCCGAGCCCGGCCGGCGGAACTCTTCCTCGACGATGCGGCGCTCGATCGGCTGCAGGTCGGCGTTGTGGAAGGCCACGCCGCGCCGCAGGTCGGCCAGGAGATCGCCATGGGCCTGGGAGGCGTCCGCCGTCGGCAGACGTGACACAGCCTCCGCCGCCGGAGCCAATCCCAGCGCCGCGGCCAGGTAGTTCGCCGTGCCGCGGGCTTCGCCCTTCGTCTCACGGAAGACGATGATCTGCTGGCCTTCCGCGACCAGCTTTCTCACGAGTGGGATGATCCAATCCTGGCTGGAACCCTTGCCGTACTGGCGCTGTACGACCCCGTGCTCGACTCGCCCTTCGCCTGTGGCCGGGTCGAGATAGCGGAACGAGCCGTCCGCCCGCAGCAGGCCTTCGGCGAGGGGAACAGGGCGCTCGTTACGGCGCAGCAGACGGCCGCCCAGCCAGGTCTCGAGGCCGCCAGTATCGCCGATCACGGCGGACAGGGCGACCACCTGCGGCTCCAAACCTTCGCGCCGGCGCATCCTGATCAGCGTCAGGATGAATTCCAGCTTCGCGCCGCGCGAGGCGTCGGCGATCATCTGCGCCTCGTCGACGACGATCACGCCCGCCTGGGCGAGCACATGCGGATGGCTCAGCGCCAGGGCGGAGAACTTTTCGTAGGTCAGCAGGCCGATATCGTAGTGGCCCCGGATCAAGGGCGAGATGTCGTCCGTCTCGCCCGTGGCCTCGATCGTGCGGATGCCGAAGGGGCCGTAGACGGCCTCGAAGTGCCGGCGCTTGTCGGCCACCAGGGCCTTCAGCGGCAGCAGGAACAGCGCCCGCTTGCGGCGCAGCACTTGGCGCAGCGCCGCCAGCTCCCCGATCATCGTCTTGCCGGACGAGGTCGGCGCCGACACGACGAGATGTTCCCCGTCCAGCAGGCCGTAGTCGTTCACCGCCTCGACCTGCAGGGCGTTGAGCGCGGGGATCGCCTGGCCCCAGGCGGCGATCAGCGGCTCGGGGAAGCCGACTGCGCCAAGGCTGGAGAGATCCGCCGTGACCTTGGCCGGCGCCAGGTTCGGGAACGCTTGGAAGTAACGCTCGCCGGGCGTGAACACCGGCCAGGTCAGCGCGCCGTCGACCTGGCCGCGTAGGGTCGGGTTCTGCTTTCGGCCCATCTGGTCCGCCGCGGCTTTCACCCGCGCGGTGACGTAGTCCAGGAGGCGATAGAGCGAGAGCCTGCCGCTCTCCAGCAGCTCCGACGGACCGCGCAGTGCCTCGATCAGGAAGTAGGTCAGAAGGCCGTGGCCGAAGCGCACGCGCTCCCAGGCCGACTCCGTCGCGCTGGACGCCGTGTAGATGATGCGGCCGTCGCCGGCCAGCTGGGCGAGCTGGGCCTCCGTCGATCGCAGATCGCGCGGCTTGGCGGGCACGGTCAGCACCTTGGAGCCGATCCCGCCGGAGAAACAGCAGTCGAGGAAGAAGATCAGCCGCTTGGCCGGAATGCGCGAGAACCATTCCTGCACGGTGTCCAGCGGAATGGCCGTGCCGCCGAGGTCGTAGACCTCGGTGTCGTGGGCGACGAGCTCGTGGGTTTCCGAGCCGTGGCCGGAGAAGCCGATGACCACGGTGTCGTCCGGCGCGCAGGTCTCCAGCGCGGCGAACTCCGCCGCGATGCGCTCGCGCGTCGCCTCGGCGTCCGTCAGCAGGACCGTGGTGCCGCCGAGCGTGTCTGCGAACAAGGCCTCGAGCGCGACCGCGTCACGGCGGGCGCAGGACAGTTCGTTGATGTCCTTGGATCGATACCGGTCGATGCCAATGAAGAGGCCCCTGAACGCCATCGCCTTAGCCGCCCAGCTTCTTCAGGAGATCAGAGGCGGTTCCCAGGCGCTGCCGGCGCGCCTGGATCCACGGCATGGCCTGGGCGGCGATCGAGGCGTTGTGCTGGTCGATCAGGGCCTTTTGCCGAGCGATGATGTCCGGGAGCTGGGCGACGGTCTGCTCGATGTACTGCGCCGCCTGATCCGCCTGCTGCGCCGGCACGGTCATGCCGATCACGAGTTTGTCGCGGCGGACGTCACCGCGCGGCGGATTGCTGCTCCAGCTGTTGGGGTGCAGGCGCCAGAGCTCCGGGTCGCCGGTGAACGGGATCGACTTGGTCGCCTCCAGGCCCGCGACGCGGATCGGGCCGCGGTTGAACCCGAACTGGTCATGCACCTCCACCTCGGTTTCCCGAACGCTCGCGGTGGCTGCGGCGAAATCGGTGACCAAGGGTGCGATGGCCTGCTCGCTGGCGATCTGGGCGGCGATCTCGGCGTCAGACTTGTCCCTGAACAGCTTGTCCGGCAGCGCGTCCACCTTGCCGCGCAGCTGGTCGATCTGGTGGCGCAGGACGTCGCCCAGCCCGACCATGTCACGCCGGTAGAAGAGAAGGTCCCCAAGTACGGCCATCGGCCCCGCCCTTCATCGGTCGAAGAATCAACCCCATATGGCCGCTCAACGCCCGCACTCCGCGACCTGCCCACATATATGGGGGCGGCCGCGCCTCGGCACAAGATGTGCGATTTCGTTCTTTTTTTGTGCTAGATGGGCTGGCCGGCGCGCGCGGTCGGCGGGTGGAGCCGAAGAACGATGGGCCGGGGACCAAGAACCGCGCCGGCGGCGGGAAGCGGCATCCTCCGCGCGCCCGACCTCTATTGGAAAGAGCTTCAGCAGCTGAAGGCCGCGTGCATCTGCATGCGCTTCTACCGCAACCGCCTGGGCCGGCGGGTGCGCGTGGTCGAGGTCGTCAAGGCGGTCGCGTCGAGCTCCGCCATCGCCGCCTGGGTGGTCTGGAAGGACTATCCGTTCCTGTGGACCGCGATCATCGCGGCGGCCCAGGTGCTGGACGCCATCAAGGGGGTGTTTCCCTTCGCGCGCCACCACAAGGCCGCCAGCGATCTCACCGTGGCGTTGGAAGTCCTCTACATCGACGCCGAGGACGACTGGGAAAGCATTCACGCCGGGCGGCTAGCTGCCGACGCCATCACCCGGCGCCGGACCAAGCTTCGCAAACTGCAGCTGGCCGAGGAGAAGCGCTTCTTCCCGGAAGGCGTCGAGCTGCCGGCGGCGCTGATCCGTCTGGCGACCGAAGAGGCCGGCGCCTATTTTGAGCTGACCTTCAGCGGAGAGTCATCGCAATGAGCGTCGACCGCGCCGCCATCCCCCTCGACAGCGCCCCTGTCGACGGCGATCTCGGCAAAAGCATCTTCCCCGCCTTTGCGGTGAACGTCCCCCTGCCGGCGGACACCGTGGCGCCGGCCCCCGAACCGCCGGCGGCCGCGCCGTCGCCGCCAGCTTCGCCAGCGGCTGACGACTGACCCCTGGCCGACCGGGTCCCGCCCCGCATCTGATGTCGACGCTCCGGCGGCCGGCGCTGTGCGGAAGGGGGGCCTAGCCGCGCGCGGTCGCCAAGAGCCGACATGAAGCCGAAACGCCGACCCGTCCATCAGCGCAGAGGCGCGCCTCCGACGCCCCAGCGCCTTGAGCTGATGCGGCATCCCTTTTCCGGCGTCGATCCGGACGCGCTCAGGGCCGCCATCCTCAAGGACGCGGAACGGGCAGCCGAGGACTTCCCCGAGAGCCTCGCGAAGATCGAGAGGATCCTTCGATCGAGCTATCCGCCGCACGTCCTGGCGACGCTGTCGGCCTACGGCCTTCGTGTCGGCGTATCTGCCGCCGGCGTGACGACCAAGACCCTGATCTCGGGCATCGAGCAGCACCACATCGAGCTCCTGCAGGCGCTGGCCTTGCGCTTGCCGTCGGCGGAGTGGGGCGTCGAGCCGGCCGAGAGCTCGGACATCCAGACGGTCATCGACGAGCTTAAACAGCTCACCCATGACTTCTATCGCCGCCGCCTCGGTCAGGTGGGGGCGGCCAAGACGCCGCGGGACAAGGCGATCCTCGCCCTGATCGAGAAGCTGCGGATGCACACCCAGGCGGTGCGCAACTGGGGCTACTTCAACGACGTCGTCCGCATCTCCAAGGACCTCTATGCGCCGCTGGACGAGCGGTTGCGGCCGTTCCACGGCTTCGGGGTAGTCGAGGCCATGGTCGCCACGGAAGCGGCGATGGCGATCGTGGAAGAGCGCGTCAACGTGCGGTGGGCGGCGCTCAGGAAGGTGTTCCGCGCCCGCACGCCGCAACGGCTCGTTCGCCAGTATTTCCAGCACTTCCCTTATGTTCAGGGCGATCCCGAAGCCTTCATCGCCGCAATCCCGCCGGGGACGTCGAGAGAAGCGGTGGCCGCGCGCATCCTCGCCCACTCCGACATCTTCCTGGTTCCGATGCTCAGCGTCACCGCCGAGGAGGTGGCTCAGAAGTCGGGACTGTGTGGCGAGGTCGTGGAGAAGGCGCTGGCGTTCCTGAGCCTTGAGCCCGGCGCGCTGCAGGAGAGCACCGCCGAGCATTTGTTCCTAGACAACCCCATCTGGACCGCGCCGCTCGTCAACCTGAAATCACACTACCTTTGCGCCGCGCCCCAGGTCCTGTTTGGCTATGTCCACGACGTGGCCGCCAAGCTGGCCCGGCTGGCGGGCGAGACCGGGGCGCTGGAGAAGCGCCGGGCCGCCTTCCTCGAAGGCGCCGTTGAGGGCCTAATACGGATGGCTCTGCCCGGCGCGCAGGTCTGGTCCAACCAGACCTGGCGGGTCGGAGCCGACGTCTACGAGACCGATCTGGTCGCGAAGCTCGACCACACCATCATAATCGTCGAGGCCAAGTCCGGCGCCCTGTCGGCGAGGGGCCTGCGAGGCGATCCGGCGCGGGTCAAACGGCACGTCCGGGACCTGGTCGGGGATCCGGCCGAACAGTCGGCGCGCCTGGAGGCGTTGATCTGGCGCGCCAAGGCCGGCGAGACCTCGGCGCTCGACACCTTGAGCGTGTTTGGCGCGGGCTTCGCCGACGCCGACCAGATCGTGCGGATATCGGTGACCCTTGACGATTTTTCGATCCTGGCGTCCTCGGAGGGGGAGTTGAAGGACGCCGGCTGGATCGCGCCGGACGTCGATCTGCCCTGCACCCTGAACGTTGCCGACCTGACGTGCTGCGTCGACATCCTGGAGACGCCCGCGCAAGTCATCCACTACTTCACTGAGCGACGCCGCATCCAGAAGGCCATCGACATCCTGGCCGATGAACTGGACTTCCTGGGCTTCTATCTGGAGACCGGTTTTAACGTCTGGGGCGTCGAATCCCAGGGCGCGCGGCTGTCGATCAGCGGCGCGTCGGCCAGCGTCGATCACTACTATTCGAGCCGCGACGCCGGCGTCACAACGCCCAAGCCCACGCCGCGCCTGAGGCCCTATTTCAAAGCGTTGATCCGGCAAATCGAAGACCGGCGGCAGCCGCACTGGCTCAGCTTCGCCGTCCTTGTGCTGCGGTCCTTGTCCTACGACGAGCAGCGGGACGTGGAAAACGCCATGGCGAGGGTGAAGGCCATCGTGCTCAAGAACTGGCGCGATCCCGATCACGAATGTTCGATCATCGTGACTCCGCCGCCGATACGGGATGCGGCGCTGCTGTTCCACATCTATCCGCCCGAACTCCGCAGTCGCCGGAACGAGATCCTCGACATCGTGTCGGCTCAGGGTTTGGATACGTCGGAGCGGCGCCGCTGCGTGGTCATTTCGCGCGCCACGGACCAGTGGGAGCTCCCGTATATCTACCTGGCCATGGCGGTCGAACCTGGTAGCACGCCCTTCTGGGGGCCGCTGGAGACCTGACCTGCCAACTGCCACTGCAGCATGTGCCGCAAACAGCACGGGTCGGCGTTCCGCTCGCGGGCGCGGGTCAGGCGGCCGACTTCAACTGGCTGCAGGGCGAGGACTTGGTGACGTTCTACGAGTCCTCTCCGGGCACCCGTCGCGGCTTCTGCAGCGTGTGCGGTTCGCCCGTGCAGAATCGGGTCGAGACGACGGCGATTTCAGGCGGGTTCAATCGGTCGGCGAGGAGTCGATGGTGGGCGTACAGCTCGGCGCCTGGACGACGATCCAGGCGTGACGCCTGGGCTACACGTGTTTGTGGCCAGCAAGGCGCCATGGTTCACGATCACAGACGACCCGCCCCAGTTCGCGGACTTGCCTCCGCGGTGATTGTCCCCCTGCTCAAGGTCACTCTGAGACCAAAAGAACTTGTTGTCAGCTGGGCGGCACAAGCACTGGGGTAGCTCATCCCTCAACGTCCGGATTCCGGCCGAGTCTCAAGGTCGGCTAATGGCGCCAAGCCGACCTTGATCACTCCATCAGCTCAGCAGGAACCGGTGCGGCCAGCAGTAGCAGCGCCAGACCTGCTGGAAGTTTGACGCCTCCTCCTCGAGGAAGGCCAACTGGTCGCCGTCTGCGACAAACCTCTGACGACCGGCGTAGCCGAAGCCGTTCTTGCTGTTGCGCGCCGGGGACCGGTCACCCCAGATAAGTCCCCCCCAGTATCGCCGCGCCGACCACGCCCAGGGTGATCGATCCCATCCAGAAGGCGCGCTGATGGGTGACGATGGCCACCGTGCTGACGGCGATGGCGATCTCGAGCAGCGTAGCCGCCAAGGTCAGCCAATGGTGGCGGTGCTCATGCCGGCGGCTGATCGCCATCTGACGGTCGCGCTCGGCTTCGTCCTCGACCGCCTGTTTGCGCACATTGGCCTGCCGCCCGGCCTGATCCTTGGCCGCCGCCAGATATTCCCCCGTGCGCGGGCCGCCGGCGTCGGCGGCGATCTTGAGGAGGTGCCGTTTCAGGCTGTCCGCCTGGTACTCGCCCCAGGCGTCGGCGGCCTTCTCCTGCTCCAGGACCGCCTCTCCGGAGGCGGTTATGCCTTCGCCCGCCTCAAGGGTTTCCAGGCTCCCCGTGAAGGCGGCCAGGGCCGCCAGAACGGCGACCGTGATCGACACCGTCAGGATGAACCGGTCCTTGGTGTGCGCCGCATGCTCGGCATGCTCGCGGTGCTCGTGGGCTTCCAGGGCGGGCTCGTGAGTCATGCCCAACCGTAACCGTGCGCGCGCGCTCTGGGAAAGCGGCTAGGGCTCTCAATGGACCTCATCGGCGCAGACCGGCTCCGGCGAGCCCAGGATTTCGTTCCGGGCGTCGGCCACCGTACGCCAGCAACAGCAGGCGCGGCGCTCCACCTGTTTGCGATCGATCACCTGGATGACGCCGCGCCGCGAGCGCAGCGCGCCGGCCGCCTGCAACTGGTTGATGGCCAGGGTGACCGTCGTCCGCTGGACTCCCAGCATCTGCGCCAACTCCTCCTGGGTCATCGGCAGCTGGGCGCTCTCGTCGGCCCGGTCGAGCGCTTCCAGGATCGAGCGGCTCAGGCGCGCCTCGACCGAATGCAGGGCGTTGCAGGCGACGTATTGGCGAGCCTCCATGAGCAGCAGCTCCACATACTTGTGGACATGCTCCCGCAGCGCGTTCGACCGCTCGAAGGCGCGCCGATAGGCCTCGCCGCGCATCCGCCAGGCTCGCCCGGGGATCTGCACCTGGGCGCGGCAGGTCGATCGCCTGGACCCGCACGCCTCGAAGACGCCCAGAGCCCCGTCCCACCCGACCATGGCCGTCTCGATGACTTCACCGGTCGGAACGGTGCTGAACAGGCCGATCACCGCGCCCGTCGGGAAGTAGACCTGCTCGACCGAGCCGCCTTCGGTCTGAAGCACCTGGCCGTGCTCGAGCTCGACCTCGACCAGGTCTTTGGCGAAGTCCGCACGAAGCTCCGGCTCCAACGCGCCGATCACCCAATTTACATGTTGCATCCGGCACCCTCGGAGCCCCCGGCGACAACGCTACACCCGCTCGGCCCCTCCCGCGAGACACGAGTTTTCGCGCCCCGCCCCTAGGTCAACTGCATATGCGTCAGGCTTCCCGCCGGCAGGGGGCGCAGGACCTCCGCCTCCGGGCGCTCGAGGGCCAGCCAGTCCATGGCGGCCAGAGGCGGTAGCACGACGATCTGGCGGTCATGGAAGGGCGCAATTTCCGGCCCGGGCTGGACGGTGAGCATGGCGAAGGCGCCATCGCGCACGAGGCCGGCGATCCAGAACCAGTCGTGGCCGGTCAGGGTGAAGAGGTGCCGGTGCTTGGGACTCTTCTTGCCGTCGGCGCGCTCGGTGAACTCATAGAAGCCGTCGGCGGGGATCAGGCACCGGTCGCTGCGCGCGAAGCTGCGGCCCTCGGCGCGAAAGTTGAACACCGGGCGGCCGTTCGGCGCGGACCAGGCCCAGGGCAG
>Ga0068858_100004675_pt1 | contig 13420 bp, 10 predicted proteins | sample KBSSwiS12_FD_66589 | JGI IMG/M metagenome (GOLD analysis project Ga0068858, IMG submission 66589) | Switchgrass rhizosphere microbial communities from Kellogg Biological Station, Michigan, USA - KBS Switchgrass S1-2 | ecosystem: Host-associated > Plants > Roots > Rhizosphere > Soil ... | reverse complement strand
GCCGACGTGGCAGGGTTGCTGACTCCGATTAAGGCTCGTTACGTGTCGGATCAGGAATACGGCGCGGCCCTGGCACAGGCTCAGATCAGCGAAATGGAGCTGTCGGCGCAACTGCTGGCCGGACTGCGCATGCTGCGCTACACCGATCTTCGTTTCCGTCCCGAGGTACAGCTATCTGAGGAAACACTGCGCGCTTACTACAACAAGATGAACCTGCCGCAGACCTTCGAGGCCAGCCTCGGCGATATCGAGAAGCTGCTCACCGATCAGCAGACCATGCAGGCGCTGGACCGCTGGCTGGAGATGGCGCGCAGCGAGGCCGCGATCGTCTATCGCGAGGGAGCGTTTAAGTGACCCGCGCACGCCATTTGACGGGCCAGATCCTGGTGGCGGCGGCGATTCTGCTGCTGATTTGCGCCGTGGCTGGATTGCTGATCGTGCGCAGCGGCTGGTTCCGCGAGTTGGTGCGCCAACGGATTGTCACGGAAGTGGAAGCGGCAACCGGCGGACACGTCGAAGTCGGCAACTTTTCATTCAAATGGGAGACGTTGACGGCTAAAATCTCGCCGCTGGTGTTGCACGGCACTGAGCCCCAATCGGAGACGCCGCTGCTGCGCGTCGAATCGGTGAGCGTGGGTCTGCGGGTGATTTCGATGCTGGAACGCAAGGTGGATCTCGACTCCGTGAGTGTCGACCAGCCGCGCGTGCGCATCGTGATTTATCCCGATGGGTCAAACAACCTGCCGGCGCCGGCCGGCCCCAGGAGCGGCAGGAGCTGGGCCGAAGACTTTGTGAATCTCAAGGTGCACCGTTACTCCGTGACCAACGGCGTAGCGGATATCGATATCCGGCAAGTGCCGCTGAGTTTCAATGGTGAGGATTTGCGTCTGCAAATGACTCGTGACGCGACGGCCGCCCGCTACCGCGGCAACGTGGCTTCGCGGCGGCTGCGCATCGCGTCGAATATTATGGCGCCTGCGGAAGCTGACCTCGCGGCCGCGTTTACCCTAGATGCTGCGCGTCTGGCTTTGTCTTCCGTGCAAATTGAAGTGGGCAGCTCACGCATCGATCTTGCCGGGGAGTTGACCAATTTGAAAGCGCCGCGGGGCGAATTCAAGGCCAAGGCCGCGTTTGCCGTGAGCGATGCGGTGTCTCTCTTCTCGCTGCCGGTGGCGTCGACGGGCACGGCCAACTTCGATGGCGGCTTGAACTTTTCTTTCGTCAACTCTTTCGACTACGTGCTGACGGGGAGAATCGATGCCCGTGGATTAGGGTATGCGCAGGATCGCGTGCGCATCCAGAACGCCGCGTTGAGTGCCGCCATAAATCTGAACCCGAACCGCCTGACGCTGCGCGGCATGCAAGGGACGGCGCTGGGCGCGAAGGTCACCGGCCAGGCGGAACTGGAACATTGGAAGGATTTCCATTTCGATGGAAACTTCGCCAGTCTGGACGTGCGCGAGGCTGCGGCCACGTTGACGCCGCGGCCGCTTCCCTGGAACGGGTCGCTCTCCGGCACGCTGGATATCGATGCTGTGGTGGGTGAGCGCCGGGCCGTCGTCGATACAGTGGCGGCCATTCAGGGCCAGATTAACGGCCAGCTCGACATTCACTACGACCAGCGCGCCGGCACCGTGAACTTTGGCGAATCGCGCCTCGCGACGCCCGCGACCAGCCTGAATTTATCCGGGACGCTGGGCCAGACGCTGGACGTTCGCGCGCGCTCCACCAATCTCGATGACTTACTGCCGGCCCTGGGCCTGTTGAGCGACCGCGCGCCGGCCCCTCTGCCGCTCAAGCTCGATCCGCGCAAGCAGGGCGAGGCTGCAGTGGCGGGTCTGGTGAGCGGACGTCTCGACGCCCCGCAGTTCCAAGGGCAGGTGACGGTCACCAATGCCAGCGTGGAAGGCCACGCCTTCGATCGCTTCACCGCCGACGTGCAAGCTTCAGCCCAGGCCGTCGCCATGCGCCGCTTAGTGCTCACGCGTGCGCAGACACAGGTCACGGGAGACGCGGTGGTGAGCGCCGCCGCCGGCAATTTTCTGGATGGTCCGATCACCGCGCAGTTGAGCGTGAAGAACCTGCCGCTGGCCTCGACGGCGCGCGAATTTGGCATCGCTACGGTTGCCAGCATCGATGCGGATGCGTTGGCGGCCGCCACCGTCAAACTCGCGGGCTCGCCCCGTCGCCCGGAGGCGGATATCGTGCTCGATGCGACCCAGGCCACGGCGCTGGGCGAAAAGTTCGAGCGGGTGCGGGCGAACCTGCGTTACACCGAGCAGTCGATCGTCTTCAACACCGGTCAAGCGGATCTGGGCACGGGTAAGCTACTATTTGCCGGCTCCTATAATCAACAGGCCGGTGATATCCATAACGGCGATCTGCACATCGACGCGACTGCGCAAGCGATCACCGCCTCGCGCGTGGCGGCGTTGCGGCAACTGGAACCCGGCGCCGAGGCGCGGCTGGACGGCAAAGCTGCGGTGGATCTCCATATCGACCGCGGCGCGCTGCTGCTGCGAGCGGTGAGCGGGGAGGTTTCGGCTCGCGGCGTCACGCTCGACAAGCAAAAGCTCGGCGACGTCAGCCTCACCGCCGCGACCAGTGGAAACGAATTGGCGCTGCAGGCGAAAGCCCAGGTGCGCGACACCGCGCTCGAAGGGCAGGGCAAGTGGCGTTTGGATGGCGACTTCCCAGGCTCCGGCACGCTCAAGTTTTCGCGCCTCACGGTGGCTACGCTGCACGATCTGATCGTGCTGCGCGGCACCGCCGCCGAGAAAGCTGCGGCGCCTCCGCTCGAAGGTTTCCTTGAAGGCGGCGCTACCTTCACCGTCGCGTTGCGGACGCCGCGAAATTTCCGCGCCGACCTGAAGATCGATACCTTGCAGCTTAATGGGAAACCCACGCAGGCGCTGCGTCTGGACGTGCAGACGCAAGACGTGCAGATTCGCAACACGCAGCCCATTTTGGTGTCGGTCACCGCGCAAGAAGCTAAAATCGCGTCGGCGCATTTCACCGCGCGCGATACCAACCTCGAAGCCACCGGCGTGGTTCCTTTCAACGGCAGCGGTGGCGCGAATCTCGCCGTCAAAGGCAACGTGAATCTGGGCATCCTGCAGCTTCTCAACGCAGATCTGCTGGCGCGCGGCACCGCCAACGTCAACGCGACACTACGCGGCTCGCTGCGCGATCCCCAGATGAGCGGACGCCTGGAGTTCGCCAACGCGTCCCTTTACATGAACGACGTGCCCAACGGCATCGACAACGCCAGCGGGGCCATCCAGTTCGACCGCAACCGCGCCACCATCGAGAAGCTGACGGCCGAAACCGGCGGCGGCAGCGTGGCTTTCCGCGGCTTTTTGGAATTTGGCGATCTCCTGATCTACCGCCTGCAGGCCGACGTGCGCCAGGTGCGCGTGCGCTATCCCCAAGACGTTAGCTTCACTTCCGACGCGCAACTGTCGCTCAACGGGACCTCGGAAGCGAGCACGCTCTCCGGAACCGTGACGCTCAATCGCGCCGGCATCGCGGCCGGAGCGGATCTGGCGCGCCTGCTGGCGGAGGCTTCCAAGCCGTCGCCCGCGCCGCCCAACCCCAATGAGTATTTGCGCGGCATGCGCTTCGATGTGCACCTGCAAAGCGCTCCTCTGTTTGAGCTGGAAACTTCGCTCACGCGCAACGTGCAGACGGAAGTGGATCTGCGCCTGCGCGGCACGCCGCTCACCCCGGCGCTGCTCGGGACCATCACTGTGAACAGCGGAGAAATCGAAATCTTCGGTAATCGCTATACCGTAAACCGCGGCGATATCCGATTCCTGAATCCGGTGAAGATCGAGCCCACGCTGGACCTGGATCTGGAAACCCGCACGCGCGGCATCACCGTGACCGTGACGGTGGCAGGCTCGCCGCAGCGCCTGGCCGTGAACTACAGCTCCGACCCGCCCCTGCAGTCGAACGAAATTGTCGCGCTCCTGGCGGTAGGCCGCGATCCTACGTCGAACCAGGTAGGCGGCCAGATTGCGAGCTCCGCCGCATCCTTCGGCAGCGCCGGCAGCGTGTTGGGAGAAGCCGTTTCCCAGCAGTTGTCGAATCGCCTGCAGCGCTTCTTCGGGGCCAGCCGCCTCAAGATCGACCCGACCATCGACGCCACCGATAACCTGCCCGCCGCGCGCTTGACGCTGGAGCAGCAAATCTCGCGCGACATCAGCCTCACCTATATCACCAACCTGAACCGTACCCAGGAACAGACCGTGCGCATTCAATGGGACTTCAGCAAACAGTGGTCCGCCGTGGCGGTGCGCAATAGCAACGGGCTGTTTGGAATCGACTTCCTCTACCGGAAGCGATTCAAGTAGTCACACGCTGGGTGACAGCGGAAGCTGACATCGCCAAACGAGTGTCCGCAAAACCTGACAATCGCGATTTCCCGATTTCCCTTTAAGCCTCCTGCAATCAGACAATCCGCGATTGGCCTTGGCCGTGCCCTAGTCGCAGCATGTATGGAGCGGAAAAGCAACAAGATTGCAAACCCCAAAGGAGCAAATCGAAATGTCACAGCAGATCAAGTTAATCGCGTGCTTACTAGCGCTCAGTGCAAGCGGATTTTCGCAGAACTCAGCACTTCCCCGCGGCACAACTGACTGGAACAATCTCACAACCGTTATTGGCGCCGCTGAGGTGCGCCTTCACCTTGCGGGTTCGCGTTCCCTTCGAGGCCATGTTCAAAATGTCACAGCCGACTCGTTAACGATGGATTCCAGCTCCGGCCAACAGACGTTCACGAGGCAACAGATTATGCGTGTATCCGTCAAACAGAAAGCCCGGCGGGGACGGAATGCAGTCATCGGTCTTGCGATCGGAGGGGGCCTGGGAGGCGCGCTGGGCGGCACGGTGGCCGGGGAATGCTCCGGCTCCATCTGTGGCGGTCACGGCGGGGCGGCGATTGCTGCCGGTATTGCTGCTGGTGCGGCTGTGGGAGCCGCGATCGGCGCAATGCTGCCAGCCGGCGGATGGCGCGAGGTCTACCGTCGGTGATTTGTCCGGATCAGGCGATCTGGCAACTTGCGAGATCCCCCGACCCACTCTTCAACCACAGTTCTAAAAACCAGAAAGGATCGACGATATGTCAAAAATCTCGAAATCAAAAGCAGTCGTGCTCAGCCTCGCCGCTGCTATTTGCTTCACCGCTTCGCCTTCCCGGGCCAGTGAAAGTAAACGCGTCCTGAAAATAATGACGCGCAACATGGACGCGGGGACCGACCTGAATCTCATCTTCGCTTACTATCCCGACGTCCCCGCGGGAGTCAGCGCTACACTGGCCCAGGTGATATCTACGGACATTCCCTCTCGCGTCCAGCGCTTGGCGGACGAGATCCGCACCAACCAGCCCGACTTCGTCGCGCTTCAGGAAGTCACGGAATGGCGCACCGGCGTCTGCGGGGCGACCACGGTGCTGTACGACCAGTTACAGTTGCTGCAGGATGCATTGGCCGATCGCAACATCCCGTACACTACGCTCGCCGCCGATACACTCAATGTCATCGAGGCTCCGTCTCTCGATGGCTGCGTGCGTTATACGGACGGCAACGCGATTCTGGTACGCTCCGGCCTGAGGTCAGGCATCGAGGTGGCGAATGTCCAAACGCACCACTACGCGCATTTCCTGGATCTATCGACAATTGGTATTCTCGGATTCCCACCGGTCTTTCACGGCTACATCTCGGCGGACATCAATGCCGGCAGCGATACCTTCCGCCTCTTCAACACGCACCTGGAAAGCACCTACCCGTTCGATCCCACGGGCCTGCTGCAAGGGACGCAGGCAGCGGAACTGGTTGCAGCGCTGAAGGCCACAGCGCTTCCCGTGGTGCTGTGTGGTGATTTCAACTCCAACGCCGAAGCTGGCCCCGAGCAAACCGCTGGTGTGAGGCTGATCCTTAATGCCGGGTTTTCCGATGTCTGGCGTCTATTCAACGGACCGGGGACGGGCTTCACCTGGCCGCTCTATCTCGAAGATTCCGCGAGCGGCCCTGCGGTACCCAATGAGCGTATCGACCTGATCTTCACTCGCGATGTTCGCCCACTGAAAGTCGACGAAACCGGTACCAACCCGCCCGTGGCCTCAGACCACGCTGGCGTGGTCGCGATGATGCAGGTGGGCAAATAGTTCCTACGCTCTGCCGGTGATCAATTCCAGAATCCGGGCTCCAAAACGCTCCGCTTTACGCTCGCCGATTCCGGGTACTTCGAGCAGTTCACCTAGGTCGCGCGGACGCTGACGGCACAGCGCATCGAGCGTGGCGTCGTGCAGGATCACGTACGCAGGCACTGCCTGCTGCTTCGCTAGATCGCGCCGCCACACGCGTAGCTTCTCACGGAGTGAGTCCGAACCGGCATCCTGCGCGGCGGGGCGTGCCACGACCGCCGCCGCTTTGGCGGCCTTGACGCGCGGAGCCGGCGTGTATTTCTGGGCGGTCCACTTGAGCGTGACGCCGCATACATCGCACGCGCCGCAAGTTTCCCACTTGGGCGTTTCTCCGAAGTGCAGACAGATCTGGCGATGGCGGCAGCGCGGCTGTTCGACGAAGCGGCGCAGCGTGTGATAGCGCTGCCAGGCGCGCTCGCGTTCGTCGGGGTCCTGCAACTGCTGCACGAAATGCGTGAGCAGTCCGATGTCGCGCTTCTGCCATAGCAGGACGCAATCGGCCGGTTCGCCGTCGCGTCCGGCGCGGCCCGCTTCCTGATAGAACTGTTCGATAGACTTGGGAAGCGCGAGATGAATCACCGCGCGCGTGGCTGGCTGATTGATCCCCAAGCCGAACGCCAACGTCCCCACCAGCACGCGCTTTTCGCCGGACATCCATAGTTCCTGATTCTTCTGGCGCAGCGCCGAGTCCATTTTGCCGTGATAGGGCACGATAGGCACGCCTTGTTTCCCGAGGCGCTCCGCGATCGCTTCCACTGCCTTGATGGTGGGCGCGTAGAGGATGACGTTGCCTTCCTGGTACCAATCGAGCGCGGCATCGAGCATGGCATCCTGCTGCCGCGGCGCGCATTCGTGCACGATGTAACGCAGATTGGGGCGGTAAAAGCTGCTAACAGACAGCGCCGGATCGCGCAACCCCAACTGGGCGAGGATATCGTGGCGGACGATACGCGTCGCGCTGGCAGTGAAGGCCGCAATCGGCACTGCAGGGAAACGCTCGCGCAGAATTCCTAGCTGGCGGTATTCGGGGCGGAACTCGTGACCCCATTCCGAAATGCAATGCGCCTCGTCGATCGCGAAGAAGGCCAGCGGCACTTGCTTAAGCCAACTCAGCATATTCTCTTGCACGATGCGTTCGGGCGATACGTACAGCAACTGCAGAGCGCCTGACTCGGCCTGCCGCCGCACGTCGCGCGCGCCTTCATAGTCGAGCGTGCTATTCAAAAACGCCGCGTTGACGCCGATCTCGCGCATGCTGGCGGCTTGATCCTGCATTAAGGCGATCAGCGGGCTTACCACAACCGCAGTCCGCTGCAGAACCACCGCGGGAAGCTGGTAACATAGCGATTTTCCGCCGCCCGTGGGCATCACCACGGCGACGTCTCGCCCGCCCAGGATGGCCTCGACGATCGCTTCCTGGCGCGCGCGGAATTCCGAATAGCCCCAATGTTTCTTAAGGAGCGCCCGCAGGTCGGACACTGGACTCCTTTTTCCCCAAATGCAGCGCCACCGCGCCGAAGGTCAGCCGCTCGAACTCGACGTTGCCGAAGCCCGCAGCTTGCATCTGCGCCGCCAAGCCTTCCGCTCCAGGAAACTTTTTGATCGACTCCGGCAGATACGAGTACGCGTCGCGCGAGCCCGATACCACGCCTCCCACAAACGGCAGCACGCGCGTCGAGAAGAATCCGTAGAGCCCGGCGAACGCACGATTAGTGGGCTGCGAGAATTCCAGAATCGCCAGCACGCCGCCCGGTTTCAGCACGCGCGCCAGTTCTTCCAGGCCATGGCGATAATTCGTGAGATTGCGGAACCCGAACGCCACCGTGATCAGGTCGAGTGAATCCGCTGCCAGCGGTAGCGCGAGCGCGTCCGCTTCAAACAGTGGCGAGCGCAGTTTATGAGCCGCAATCTTGCGCCGTGCCTCGATCAGCATGGGATGGCAGAAGTCGCTGCCAAACATTGCCGCGCCGCTGCCGCGCGCTTCGAGCGACAACAATACATCGCCCGTTCCGCAGCATAGATCGAGAACTTTTGCGCCCGGCAGCGCCAGCACGTCCGACACACGCTGCACCGTGCGCGCGCGCCAACGCTTGTCGAGATTGAAAGACAGCAAGTGATTCAGTAGGTCGTAACGCGCGGCCACCCGGCCGAACATTCCGCGCACCCAGCGCGATGCCGCCTCTTCACTGGTGATCCCCGGCGGCGTGGTGCCTGTAGCCGGCGTCATGATGCGAGAGCCACGTCGATCGCCTCCAGCACCGCACCATCGTCGACGCCAGTGACGATCTTCACGTCGCCGATCTTTACTGGCAGCACGAAGTGGATTTTCCCCTGCACCGTCTTCTTGTCCGCCGCGAGCCGCGCAAACAAGCTCGACGCCGTGATGCCTGCGAGCGTCGGAATCGGTCCATATTTGCGGATTACCGCGTGGATGCGGGAGGCGTCGGGAGGCGCCAGTTCGACCACGCGCTCCGCTAGCGCCGTCGCCGCGTGCATTCCGAACGCCACCGCCTCGCCATGTAGAAAACGCTGATACTGCGTATCGGCTTCGAGCGCGTGCCCCACCGTGTGGCCAAAGTTGAGGATGCGCCGCAGATCGCCTTCGCGCTCATCGGCAGTTACAACCTCAGCCTTGATGCGCACCGCGTCGGCGATGATGCGATCGACCGTCGCAGGCTCCTGCGCAAACACGCGGTCGGTGCTCTCGGCCAGCACGCGGAACAGTTCGGCGTCGCGAATCACGCCGCACTTAATGATTTCGTACAACCCCGCGCGGTACTCGCGTTCGGGCAGCGTCTTCAGCACGTCGGGATCGATCAGTACCACCAGCGGCTGATGAAAACTTCCGACCAGGTTTTTCCCCGACACCAGGTTTACACCGGTCTTCCCGCCCACCGCCGCGTCCACCTGCGCCAGCAGCGTGGTCGGGATCTGGATCACCGGAATCCCGCGCATGAACACCGCCGCCAGGAACCCGGCTACGTCGGTGACGATGCCGCCGCCGAAAGCCACCACCACGCTCGAGCGGTCGCCCCCGCCGGCGATCATCTGCTCGGCCAGCGCCTCCACTTCAGCCATCTTCTTGCGCGGTTCGCCGCCCGGGAAGAACAACACTTGATGTGCCCGCCCCGCCAACGCCTTTTCCACGCGGGACCCATGGAAACCCCAAACATCCGCCGTGGTCACCACGAAGAGTTTGCCTGCCCGCGCCGGCAAAAACTCAGCAATGCGATCGAGCGATCCACGCTCAACGATGGCATCGTAGGCGCGCTGCGGCGTTTCCACGCGAAAACCGGGCATACGTTCGTTGTACCATGGGCGTGTTGCCCCAGGCCGTCTATCCTCTGTTTTTAGCTTTCCTTTTCGTTGCGGCTCCGTTGAAGGAAACCAGCCCCGCCACGGTTCTGTGGACGGCTCCCGCTATCCTGCTGGCGGCGCTGATGATCGCATGGGCCGCCGAGTCCGCGCAGTATTTCGTGGCGCAGGGGTTTGCGCTGGCCATGCTCGCCTGGCTGCAGACGTTGCCTGAGTTCGCCGTCGAAGCCGTGCTGGCCTGGCACCAGCAGACCCACTTGCTGCTCGCCAACCTCACCGGCGCTCTGCGCCTGCTCACCGGTACCGGCTGGCCGCTGATCTACTTCACGGCCGCTTTATTCCACCGGCGGCGCACCGGGAAACCGCTCCAACACATCGTGCTGGAGGAGCATCACGCCGTCGAAGTGATGGCTCTGCTGGTGGCGTTACTCTATATCCCCGTGATTGCGATCAAAGGCTCCCTCACCGTGTATGACGGTGCGATTCTGATCGCGATCTACGGCGCGTACCTGTTGATTCTAGGAAAACTTCCTTCCGAAGACCATGAGACCATCGAGGACCTGGAGATCATTCCGCGCACCATCGTGAAGGCCCGCCGCTCGCGGCGCATTTTCGCCATTGGAGCGCTGTTCGTCGTCGGAGGCGCGCTCATCTACTTCAGCGCCGAGCCCTTTCTCGCCAGCCTGCTGGCTCTATCCGTGCTCGCCGGCGTACCCGACTTTGTCTTCGTGCAGTGGATCGCCCCGCTGATCAGCGAATTCCCGGAGATGCTATCGACCCTTTACTGGGCCCGCCGCTCCGATCGCGCTCCCATGGCCCTGATGAACATGGTGTCAAGCAACATCAATCAATGGACCCTGCTCGCCGCCATGCTGCCCATCGTTTATTCGATGAGCATGGGCGCGATCACCCCCATCACCTTCGACGTGAAGCAGGAGATGGAACTCTGGCTGACGCTGGGGCAAGCGACCATCGCCGTGGTATTCCTGCTGAATATGGAGCTCATGTGGTGGGAGGCCGCCGCGCTCGCCGTCCTGTTTGTGATCCCCTTCTTCGACTCCGCCGTCGAACCTGTCGTCACCTGGATTTATTTCGGTTGGGCGGCCCTGGAAGTAGCGCGTATGTTCTTCGGCAATCGCAAGCCCCAAGCCTTCCCGCTGTTCGTGAAGGTGTGGAAAGCCCACATCCGAACCACTGCCTGACCGCCCTGCCGCCACCGATGTATACTGGCCAAGCCGGGAGGCGCATGCATGAAATTCACTTGGTTCAACCTGATGCCGTGGCCTGATCTGCCCGACGATTTTCGGGAGAAGAACCGCTCCGTCTGGGTCGACATCTCGTCGCGCTATTTCGATCCCGAGCGCTCTCACACCGTCTACAACGATCACCTGGATTGCCTCGAATATGCCGCCCAGGTGGGTTTCGACGGCATCGGCGTCAACGAACACCATCAGAACGGTTACGGCATCATGCCGTCTCCGAATCTGATCGCCGCTGCTCTCGCGCGCCGCACTCAGGACACTGCCATCGTCGTGCTCGGCAATTCCATCGCGCTCTATAATCCGCCCACGCGCGTTGCCGAAGAGTTCGCCATGCTGGATTGCATCTCAGGCGGACGTTTGGTCGCCGGATTCCCCGTCGGCACTTCGATGGACACCAACTATTGTTACGGCACCATCCCCGGACTCACTCGGGAAAAGTACGCCGAAGCCCACGACCTAATCATGCGCGCGTGGCGCGAGCCGGAACCCTTCGCCTTCAACGGCCGTTACACCAAGCTGCGCTACGTCAACGTTTGGCCGCGACCCATCCAGCAGCCGCATCCGCCCATTCATATTCCCGGCGGCGGATCGCTTGAGACGTACGATTTCTGCATCGACAACACCTACTCGTATTCGTACCTGAGCTTCGGCGGCTACCTGCGCGGCAAGGCTCTCATGGACGGCTACTGGAATCGCGTGGCCGAAAAGAATGCGCCTGACACCTCGCCCTACCGCGCCGGTTTCGCGCAGTTCATCTGCGTCGCCGATACCGACGCCGATGCCGAGCGTCTGTACGCCAAGCACGCCCACTATTTTTACAACCGCTGCCTGCACGTGTTCCCAGGATTCGCCGATGCCCCTGGATACCGCACCATTAAGACCATGCAGAAAGGCATCCTCAATCAATACGCTCCCACCAAGATCTTCGAAGAAGTTCCCTGGGGTGAGCTGATCGAAAGCGGCCGCGTGATCGCCGGCAGCCCGGAGACGGTTCGTCAGCGCATGGAAGACTTGATCAAAGGCCTGCGCGTCGGCAACGTATTTTGCCTGATGCAAATGGGCGACATGCCCAAGGACAAGGTGCAGCATTCGACGCGCCTGTTCGCCGAACAAGTCATGCCCAAGTTGCGGAACGTTTTTCCGGAGTACGCAGACGACAGCCGCTTCTGGTGCCACCCTCTCGCGAAGCGCGTGACTCCCGCGGCCCTGCCAGTGGAGGCGCTCGCGCGATGACACTCAATACCGTCGCCACCAGCCGCGTCCCCGTGCGCTATTACGAAGGCGGCTCCGGCACTCCCCTGGTTTTCCTCCACGGCGCGGGCGGCCTCAACATGGACCTGACGTTCCTCGATGCTCTCGCCCAGCGCTTTCATGTGTACGCGCCGCTGGTCCCCGGCTACGGCGATAGCGAAGAGTGCCCCGAGCTGCGCGACATGCTGGATTTCACGCTGCACACGTGGGACGTGGTCAGCGCGCTGGGCCTGAAAGATCCCGTGCTAGCCGGATTCTCGATGGGCGGCATGATCGCCAGCGAAATGGCCGCCATCGCGCCCAACGATGTTTCGCGCCTGGCCTTGATCGCGCCCGCCGGACTGTGGCTCGACCAGCATCCCATCCCCGACTTCTTCGCTATGCTGCCCTTCGAGCTACCGCCCGTGCTCTTCTATGACGAAGAAGCCGGCGCGAAAGCCATGACCGCTGGAGTGGACTTGAGCGATCCCAATTTCCTGCAAGCCTTCCTGGTGCAAAACGCCCGCCAACTCGGCGCCGCTGGCAAAATCCTGTTTCCCATCCCGGAGCGTGGACTCGCCAGCCGCCTCTACCGCATCCGCGCCAAGACGCAACTCATCTGGGGCGATAGCGACAAACTAATCGCACCCGTCTACGCCCAGGAATTCCGGCGTGGCATCGCCGGCTCCAGCGTCACCATGATCCCCAAAGCCGGCCATCTCGTTCCCTTCGAGAAACCTGCCGAAGTGGTCGCCGCCATCAGCCAACTCGCGTGAGCTTGGCCTCGAGCGCCGCCTTCACTTGCGGCCATTCCGCATCGAGAACGCTGAAGTAAACCGTATCGCGCAGCCGCCCGGTCCAGGTCAGCATGTGCTGCCGCAGCGTGCCCTCTTCTTTCGCGCCGATCCGCAAAATCGCGTTGCGCGACTTCTGATTCAGTGCGTCCGTCTTCAATTCCACGCGCACGCACCCCAGTGTTTCAAAGGCGTGCCGCAGCATCAAGTACTTGGCCTCGGTGTTGATCGCCGTGCGCTGCCACGGTTTCGCGATCCACGTGGCCCCGATCTCCCGCCGCCGATTCGCAACATCGATATTCATGTAGCGAGTCGATCCGATCACGCGGCCCGTCGAGCGTTCTACCGTAGCAAACGGCTGAGCCGTTCCCGCGGCCTGTGCATCCAACGCGCTCTGGATATAAGCGAGCATCTCATCGGGAGTGGTAGCGCGGTAAGGAATCCATTGCCACAACTCCGGATCGAGCCCCACCTCGCAAAACGCCGTGTGATGCTCCAAAGTCAGGGGCTCCAGCCGCACCTGCCTGCCCTCCAGAATCACTTGCCCACCAAGTGCGTGACGGATTTTTCGTTCTCGTTGCAAACAAACTCGATCAACTCCGTATCGAGCATGA
>Ga0068858_100004669_pt1 | contig 13426 bp, 9 predicted proteins | sample KBSSwiS12_FD_66589 | JGI IMG/M metagenome (GOLD analysis project Ga0068858, IMG submission 66589) | Switchgrass rhizosphere microbial communities from Kellogg Biological Station, Michigan, USA - KBS Switchgrass S1-2 | ecosystem: Host-associated > Plants > Roots > Rhizosphere > Soil ... | reverse complement strand
GTTGACTGCGGGCGCCTAGTCGCTTCGCGGGTACTTCACTTCCGCGGCCGGATTGCGCTTCCTTCCTCCACGGCATCCGGCGGATGCACCAGCACCTGCTGCCCTTCGCTCAGCCCCGAGCGCACCTCCGCGGTCACGCCATTGTTGTGCGCGATTTCCACCTTCACCGCGCGGGCCTTGCCGCCATCGAACCGAAACGCCATCCAGTCCCCGCCGCGGCGAAACAGCGCGCCGGTCGGCACTTGCAGGACATTGTCGCCATGCCAGGTGACAATCCGCGCCTCCACGCGAAAACGGTCGCCGATCACCATGCCCGGCGGCAGCGGATCGACAAAATCAATCCGCACCTTCACGCGCTGCTCCTCGACGCCGAGCGAACTCACCTTCGTGTAACCACCGGGTTCCACCACTGTCACTTTCCCGCGCAACGGAACGTCGCCGCCCCACTCCTCGATGCTGGCCTCGGCACCTGGTTGCACGCCCACGGCATCGCTGGAGAGCAACTCGATCTCCGACTCCATGTCGTTCGTGTCGCCGATCTCCATGATCTGCGTGCCCGCCATCAGCATGCGCGCGCTCTCCTCGTAGACGTTGAGCACAAAGCCGTTGATCGGTGCAATGACCTTGTAAGGGTCGGCGTTCTCCGTTGCCGGTGACTGGACCTGCGTGAGCGCCGCCCTGGCCTGGACCAGCTCGAAATCGGCCACTTGCAGGCCAAACTCGGCGGTATGCAATTCGCGCGTCAGGACGTTGACCTGATTCTCGGTCGTGTCCCATTCCTTGACCGCAATGGCTCCGGATTTTTTCAACTCACGGGCCCGCACCAGTTCCTTGTTGGCAAGGTCCAGCGCCGCGGAGGCGCGCTCGATCTGCGTTTCGCGTTGCATCTTGGTCGCTTCGGCTGCTTTCACCCGGGCCTCGGTTTCGGCCCGCGCGCGGGGATCGAGAAAGGTCGCGGGCTGCGGCTGAATCGTGGCCAGCACCGTCTTGCCCGCTTCGATGCGGTCACCCTGGCGCAGCGGCACGCGGTTGAGGTACCCGGGCACCGGCGGGGAAATCGTGTAGCGATGCCGGATGCGCGTCTTCCCTTCCTCCAGCACGGTTACGGTCAGCGGGCCATGTTTCACTGTGCCGATCTCCACCGCCAGCGGCTGCGGGCGCAGCGCATTGATGAGCAGAAGCACGAGCACGGCGCCGATGGTATGCGGCAGGTATTTGCGCCAGGGAGCGACGGTTTTGCGCGCACCGGTGGTTCGGCGCGTGGTGGGCGAAGTTTCAGTGGTCGTTTTCATTATTCTCTGGCCTTGAGGACTCCGAGGAGGTCGAGCTGGGCAAGACGCCGGCTCACTACTGCAAAAGAAAGAGCGGAGGAACACAGCACGACCACGATGGCCATGGCGTAACTGTGGGTGGTGAGGATGAGCGGCAGGCGCACGCTTTCTGTGCTGGCCGTGTGCACGATCGCGGCGGCGAGCTGCGTACCGATCCACAAGCCGGGTGGAATGGCCGCGAAGGTCAGGATCGCGAGTTCACTCAACATCACGTTGGACACTTCGCGTTGCGTAAAACCGATGACGCGCAGCGTGGCCAGGTCACGGCTGCGCTCGCTCAGCGCGATCCGCGCGCTGTTATAAACCACGCCGAAGCTCACGATGATCGCGAAAGTGAAATAAATCGTGGTGATCATCCCGATCATCTCCCCGGTGCTCTTCTTGAAACTCGCCCGCACCGCTTCCTTGATGAAAACCCCCGCCACCCGCGGCGCTTCTTTGACCCGGGAAAGGAATTCGTCCCAGTGGTTCGTATCGACGGCAAGGTACGCCCCGCTGACCGTGCCGCCTTCGCGCATCAAGCGCCGGAGCGAGTCGATCTCCATGTAGGCGAAGACGCCGGCGTAATCGGTGATCGTGCCCTGGATCTTCGCTTCCAGGCGCGGACGCCGCCCTTCCTGCACCTCGAGGATGATGGTGTCGCCCACCTTCGCGCCGAGGATTTCGGCGAGCTTGGCGGAAACCAGCAAACCATTCGGCGGCAGCTCGACGGCGCGTTCCTTGTCGTCCAGCAAGCGGTTGAGATAAGCATCGCGGGGCAGGCCGGTGACCGCCAGCCGCCGGGAGCGGTGGCCAAAGAGCAGGCGCGCCGGCACCGTGCGGAACGGCTCGGCGATCATCACGCCTGGGAGACTTCGAATATCGGTGAGCGCACTGGCCGAGCCCGGCTCGATGAGGCTGACCGTCACGTTTTGCCGCTGAGCGACGTCCCACTGGATCGAGAGCAGATAGTGGATGCCGTCGCCCATCGCCCCGGGCACAATGGGAATGCCGGTGGCCAGCGCGAGGCCGAACGTCGTGAAAAACGCCTGCCACGGCTTGCGCTCGAGATTGCGCAGCGCCATGCGGAAGGTCGTGCTCATGAATTTCGACAGACCGAGCCGTTCGATGATCGAAGCCTTGTATTCCGCGGGCGGCTCCGGGCGCATCGCTTCGGCCGGCGGTAGATGCACCGCCTGTCGCACCGCGCCGATCACGCCGAGGAAAGCCGCGCCCGCGCTCACGGCAAAGGCGATGCCGAACATCGGCCAGTTCGGATGAAAGTGCAGTTCCGGGAAACGGAAGAACCGGTGATAGACCTGCACCACCCCACGCCCGAGGAGCATTCCCGCAGAGCCGCCCACCAACGTCGCCCCGGCGACGATGACGATGGCAAACTTCAAGTAGTGCATCCCCACTTGAAACGAGGAGTAGCCAAAGGCCTTGAGCTGCGCGATCTGCTCGCGCTGCAAGCGGATGAGCCGGGTGAGTACCGCGCTCGACATGAAGGCGGCAATACTCAGGAAAACCGCCGGGAACGCCACGGAAAGCCCGCGCAACACGCGCAGTTCATCGTTCAGCCGTTGCGCCGAGGGGTGGTCGTGGCGGTCGTAGGCGACCAGTCCGCCATAGGGCGCCAGCAGACGGTCGAGGTCCGCCATCACGCCCAGCGGATTGCCGCCCGGCGCGACCTTCACGAGCACATTGTTGAAAGCGCCATCGAGCTTGAACGTCTTCGCCAGGTCGCGTTCGTTCATCCAGAAAACGCCGAAGCGTTTGTTGTCCGGCAGCGTCTCCCCGGGCCGTGCCTCGAAGACGTACTCCGGCGAAAGCGCGATGCCCACGATCTTCAGCCGCTGCCGCGCGCCATAGATCGTCGCCACAATGTCATTGCCCGGCTCGAAACCGTGCGCGTCGGCAAAAGCTTCGCCGATCACAATCTCGTTGGCCCGGCCGATTTCCGGCAGCCGCCCACGCCGCAGATACAGCAGGTGCAATTGCTGCGGCCGGTCATCGGGCAGTGAGATCACCGCGGCGTCGGCTGGCTCCGGGAGGCCGGGAATGTCGAGCTTGGCGGTGCCGGTCACGCGCGTCTCCACCGTGGCGGCGCCCTCGATTTCCGCCAGTCGCGCGCGCAAGGCGTTCGGCGCGCGCTTTACATCGCAAAAGACATCCGCAAAGCGATGATCCGTGTAGTAGGCGTCGCGCGTCGTCTCCAGCGAGAGAATGAGACTGCGCGCCATGATCATCATCGCCAACCCGCACGCCATCACGACGCTCACCGAGATCATCTGGCCTTTCAACTTGCCGATGTCGCGAAAGAGTTTGAGGTCGAGCGGGGAAAGCATTTGGGGAGGAAGTGCTTAGTGCTGAGTGCTCAGTGCTGAGTGGTGGTGCATGACGTGATCTGACTAAGAACTAAGAACTGAGCACTTCATTACCAGGCCAGCGATCGCACGGGCCGGCGTGACTTGTTCTCCTGGATATTGACGATCTGGCCGTCGGACAGATGGATCACGCGGTCCGCCATGTCGGCGATCACCGCGTTGTGGGTGATGAGGACGGTCAGCGTGCCGAGGGTCTGGTTCACGTGCTCGATGGCCTCGAGCACCGTGATGCCGGTCTTCACGTCGAGCGCGCCGGTGGGTTCGTCGCAGAGCAGTACTTCGGGGCGCTTGGCGATGGCTCGCGCAATGGCCACGCGCTGTTGCTGGCCACCGGACATCTGCGAGGGAAAATGGTCCATGCGGTCGTCGAGCGCGACCAGGGCGAGCGCTTCCTGCGGGGTCATCGGGTCGCGCGAAATCTCGGTGATCAGTGCCACGTTCTCCTTGGCCGTGAGGCTCGGGATCAAATTGTAGAATTGGAAAATGAATCCCACCGAATCGCGACGAAAGAGGGTGAGCTCGTCCTCATTGGCATGGGTGAGATCCAGGTCCCGATAGCTCAGCGTTCCGCCCGTGGGGACGTCCAGGCCCCCAAGAATATTGAGCAGGGTGGACTTGCCGCTGCCCGAAGCGCCGAGCAGCACGATCAACTCGCTCTCGTAGAGATCGAGGTCCACGCCATCCAGGGCACGAATCTCGGTTTCGCCGCTCGGGTAGACCTTGGTCAACTCGCGGGCGCGAAAGAGCGGGTCGCGGTCTGGGCCGACGCCTGCCGTCGGAATACTCTGGGCTGGAATTACGGGCGTGGTAGTTTCCATTTGGCGATAAACCAATCGATCACTCGCAGCATCGTCTTCTCCTCGGGCGGGCCCATGATCGGATCGTCGACCGTGGGAAAAAAGCCGCGGAGTGCGTGAAAAAGAATCCCAGCGTCGGCTTCCGGTTCCACGGAAGGCAGGCTGCCGGTCTGCCGGCCCTCCTCGAGGATCGTGCGCAGGTAGCCAAAAACGGCCGCCACCGTTTCCTGGACCATCTCCGGCATCAGGCGCCGCACCGCCTTGGCCACCTCATGCATCGCCGCTTCCTCGCGCATGGCCCGCTCCGCGCGAAAGCGCAACGTAAGGAACTGTTTCAATTTTTCTTCCGCGCTGACCGGCTGCCGCAGGACATTCGCCAGTTCGTCGTGCATCTGCTGACAGTGCTCGGTCACCCAGGCGCGGATGAGTGCGTCTTTATCGGGGAAGAACTGGTAGATCGTGCCAACCGCGATGTCGGTATCCCGGGCGATCTCCTGCATGGTGGTCGCGCGGATGCCAAAGCGCCCGAAACGGCGCCGGGCCGCACCAAGAATCAGGGCGCGCTTGGAGTCTTTTCGGGTTTCGAGAAGCTGGGTCATGAAGAAATGAATATCCGGGTCGGATATTCATTTCGCACGATTCAACCCCCTGTAAAGCGGTTATGTGGGCTGTGTTGGAGATTACGCCGCTTTTTTGCCGCTTTTTCCGCATTTCCTCCCAGCGTCTTTGGCTACTGCGCTGGCGCGGGTGCCGCCGCCTTCGCCGGAGGCGTGGGCTTGGAGTCGAGATTGTTGGCCAGGCTCGCGGGATCGAAGGAGACCGGAGCTCCGGCCGATGGCACTTCCAATTTCGCGGCCCACAGGATGCCGTTCGTCACCAACCGCCGCTCACTTTCGAGCGACCAATTGCGGTGAATATGGCAGCCGGTGAATGCGAAGCTGCGCCCGCCATTCGAGCGCTCGTAGGCCCAGGCCACCACTTCCGGTCGCCCCATGTGTGTCTTCGCATCCGCCGTCGAACGCGCCTTGTCCGGCACCATGCCGGAGAGCAGCGGCGTCGCGCCCGGCGCGAATTGCAGATTGAACAGCCAGCCATCGAACGGTACGTGAAACGCCGCCACGCCGCGCGTGATCGGATGCGCCGGGATAACGTCGAAATCCATGTCCCAGTGGCCCCGGCAGCCGGTGTCCTTCTGCCATACCGCCCCCAGCCACGACTTGATTTCGTCCGCATGATCCGCGGGCACGTCCGCCGATTGATGCAACATCACAAAGCCGGTCCCGGCATCGACGAGCCGCTTCATATGCGCCCAGCGCGCCGGCTCCAAAAAGGTCAGCTTCTCGGCGGTATCGGAATAGACGACTACGGCCTTCGCACCATCGAGGATCGCTTCATTCTTCGGCCAGCCCTCGGCCACGAGCACCGGCCACGCGCCCTTCGTCTGCTTGAGCCAATCCATCATCAGCGCACAACCGGCGAAGTATTCGTGTTCGCCGGGTTTGTTGCTCACCGGACCGGCGATGAGGACGATCTTGGCCAGCTTCGGGTCGGGTGAATCGACTTCCAGCGGCACGCGGCGTTGCTCCTCGGTGAGCTCGGCGCGGGCGCAGAGGGTGAGAGTGAGGAGGGCGAGGAGGAGGGTGGGGGTTTTCATGCAAAGAGATCCTGGACGACGTGGCCGTAGACGTCGGTGAGGCGGAAGTCGCGGCCGGCGTAGCGATAGGTGAGTTTTTCGTGATCGAGCCCGAGCGCGGCGAGCAGTGTGGCGTGGAGGTCGTGCATGTGCACCTTGTCCACCGTGGCGTGATGGCCAAATTCATCGGTCTCGCCGTAGGTGACGCCGCGCTTGAAGCCGCCCCCGGCGAGCAGCACGCTGAAGCCGGCGGGATTATGATCGCGGCCCGTGCCGTTCTTCTCCGCGTAGGGCGTGCGGCCAAATTCCGCGCCCCACCACACGATCGTATCCTCCAGCAGCCCGCGCTGTTTCAAGTCCTCAAGCAGCCCGGCCACCGGCTTGTCGACGGCCTTCGCGTGGTCGCCGTGCTTTTTGAGGTTCGAGTGCTGGTCCCACGCGGGATTGTTCGTGTTGTCGCCGTAGTTCACCTGCACGAAACGCACACCCGCCTCGCACATGCGGCGCGCGAGCAGGCACTGGCGGCCGAAGTTGTCCGTCTTGTCCTCGCCGATGCCGTAGAGCGCCAGCGTCTCGGGGCTTTCGTTGTTGAAGTCGAGTACCTCTGGCGCGGAACCCTGCATGCGCCAGGCGAGTTCGTAGCTGTTGATCACCGCCTCGAGCTCGCTCTCGCCGGGCTTCCGCGCGATCTGCTCGGCATTCAAGTCGCGCAGCAAGTCGAATTGCCGCTTTGCTTCCTCGGGCGTGCGCGCCGGTTGAAGATTGCGGATCGTCGATTCCTTTGCCGGCACCCCGGCGCGGCCGATCGGCGTGCCTTGGTAAATCGCGGGCAGAAACGCGTTGCCGTAATTGCGCGGGCCGCCGTTGCCGAGGCTCGGGCTGATGCTGATGAAGCCGGGCAGATTGGCGTTTTCCGTGCCGAGCCCGTAGGTCACCCACGAGCCCATTGATGGGCGCACGAAGGTCGTCGTGCCCGAGTGGAGAAAAAGGGTGGCCGGGCCGTGGGCGATGCCTTCGGTGTGCATCGAGCGGACCACGCAAAAGTCATCCGCGTGCTTCGCCATCTCGGGAAAAAGATCCGACGCCCAGAGCCCGCTTTGGCCGTGCTGCGAGAAATTCCACAGCGGCTTCATCACACGCATCTGCGGGCTCTTTCCGGTCTTGGCGATGCTGCGCAGATCTTCGAAATCGAGCATCTTCCCGTCGTCCTCGATCAGGCGCGGCTTGTAGTCCCACGAGTCCACGTGGCTCACGCCGCCCTGCATGAAGAGGAAGATGATGCGCTTGGCGCGCGGCTTGAAATGCGGCGGCTTGGGCGCGAGCGGGTTCGGCGCCAGCGCCGCCCGTGCTTTCTCCTGGGCGGCGAGCCCGGCGAGCGCAAGATAGCCAAAGCCGCAACCGAGGGTTTGCAGCGCGGACCTGCGAGTGTGAAACGGGCTGTTCATGGCGGGGTGGGGTTAGTCAACGTAGCGGAAATCTAGGCAGGCGAAGAGGGTTTGTTGCAGTTCGGCCCATTGTTCGAGCGAGGGCTCGGCGCCGAGAAACCGCCGGCACTTCGCCAGTTCGGTGGCGGAGGGCGCGCGGCCGACGGTGCGGCGGAAAGTGGCGACGATGCGGTCATCGTTGCTGCCGGACCCCGCGAGAGTGCGCTCCGCGGCGGCGCGCGCTTGCTCGACGACGAACGGATGATTGAGCAGGTAGAGGGCCTGCGGTGCGACGGTGCTCACGTTCCGCTGGCCGGTCGTGCTATTGATGTCGCCGAAGTCGAACGCCTCAAAAAGCTCCAGGCGCTTGTTGCGGAAAGCCGGCGTGTAAACGCTGCGGCGCGTGTCGGCGAAAATATAGCCGTATTCGATGTTCTGCGCGGAAAAGTTGTTGGCGTCGACATCGCCGGCCCCGGCAATGTTCGGCCCGAGGTAGTCCAGCTTGAGCTGGCTGCTCACCGCCAGGATCGTGTCGCGCAATTGCTCGGCATCGAGTCGGCGGCGCGCCGCGTGGGCGAAGAGGCGATTTTCCGGATCGGCCGGGGCGGACTTCGCGACGGCCTGCTGCCAGGTGCGTGAGAGCACGATCTCGCGGATGAGCCGCTTCACGTCCCAGCCCTCGGCGACAAAGCGCGTGGCCAGATGGTCGAGCAACTCGGGATGCGAAGGTTTCTCCCCGGTCGTGCCGAAGATATCGACCGTCCGCACGATTCCCGTGCCGAACAGCCACGACCAGGCGCGGTTCACAAAGACGCGCGCGGTCAGCGGGTTCTGCGAACTGGCGATCCAATCAGCCATTTCCTTCCGTCCGCTTTCGTCCGGGGGAATGACGGGTTCACTGGTCAGCGCCACATGCAGGAAGCCGCGTGGCACGGTATCGCCGCGCTGCTTTTGCACGCCGCGCACGCGGATTTGCGTGTCGGCGATTTCCGCGTCGTCGTGGACCGCCATCGCTGTTTCGCGTATCGGGCCGTCTTTTTTGATTTTTTTCAGCTCCGCTTCGAGTTCCTTGACCTGCTTCGCCGCGGCGTTCATCGCCGGGTTGGCTTTGTCGTCCTTCGCTCCCGCCGCGGTGGCCTCGGCCTCGGGGATGAGTTGCAGCGCGTCGACGGTGACGAATTTCGTGGTCCCGTCATTGGTGATCAACACATAGCCCGCGCCATCTTTCTCGAAGCGAAATTTGCCCAGCGATATAAACCGTCCGTCGATCGGTGGCACCATCGTCTCATCCACGAATATCGCATCCTCGCCGTCGGCGTGAAAGACGGTCACGCGCACATTGTCGGCGCGATCGCCGGAGTGTGAATAAGCGAGCCGCACATCGTACCGCCCCGATTGCGAGATCACCGGGCTGAACGTCACCGTCTTTTCGCCCTTGCCCTCATTCTTGTCCGTCAGGTAACCCACGCCGATGTAGCTGCCCACTGAAGTCGAGTGTTTCCAGTCGCCGACCACCTTGGCCTCCGTGTCGTCGATTACGATGCCGGGGAGACTGTTGGCTGCGATGGATTTCCCGGGCTTTTCCGTGGCCACGCTTACGCCCTTGGAAAGCTCGGCGAAGGTGGCCTTGGCATCGGCGAGCTGCTTTTCCAGTGCGGCGACTTTCGCCTCGTGCTCGTGCAGCGCCGCTTCCACGGGGCCGTCGCCGGGCAGGGGGGCGGAGATCCAGCGTGCGACATTTTCGGTGTAGCTGAGCAGCGTGCGGGTGGAGGCGAGCACGCCCGCCATCGCGTAGTAGTCGCGCTGCGGGATCGGGTCGAATTTGTGGTCGTGGCAGCGCGCGCAGCCGATCGTCTGGCCGAGGAATGCCTTGCCGATGGTGTCGATCTGTTCGTCGATCACATCGAAGCGGAGCTGCTGCTTGTCCTGTTCCTCGTAATTCGTCGGGCCGAGCGCGAGGAAGGCGGTGGCCGTCATCTGCCGGCGCTGCTCGGCTGGCGTCGTGCTGGGCAGCAGATCACCGGCGAGTTGTTCGCGGATGAAGCGGTCGAATGGAAGATTGGCGTTGAAGGATTCGATGACGTAGTCGCGATAGCGCCACGCATCCTTGAAGAGCAGCGTCCGCCCGCCGCCGCTCGACTCCGCAAAGCGTGCCACGTCCAGCCAGTGCCGGCCCCAGGCCTCGCCAAAACGCGGCGAAGCGAGCAATTCGTCGACGAGTTTCACAGTCGCCCGCTCTCGATCCGCGGCGGCCGCTGTCACAAACGCATCGATCTGCTCCGGCGTGGGTGGCAGGCCCACGAGATCGTAATAGAGACGCCGCACGAGCACTTCGGGCGTGGCATCAGGGGCGGGCTGCAGATGGGCGGCCTCGATCTTCGCGAGGATGAAATGGTCGATGTCCCCGCGCGGCCAGGCGGTATCTTTCACCGTGGGCACCGCGGGATTCTGCACCGGCATGTAGCTCCAGAATTTCTTCCCTGCCTCGATGCTCAGGCCCACCTGCTTTTTCGTGGTCACGGCCACTTCTTTGGCAGCGGTACCCGTGCGCGGATCGGGCGCACCCATCTTCACCCATTGCTCCAGGATGGCAATCTCGTCGTCGGGCAGCTTCCGTTTCTCGGGCATCTGCAAGTCGCGGTCCTTATAGCGAATGGCGGTCACCAGCAGGCTCTTCTCCGGTTCGCCGGGCATGATCGCCGGCCCCGTGTCCCCGCCCTTCACCCAACCCTCGCGGATGTCGAGCCGCAGGCCACCCTTCACCTTCTTCTCCGGACTGTGGCACTCGTAGCAGCGTTCCGTGAGGAGTGGACGCACCTTCTTCTCAAAGAATTCGACCCCGTCATCCGCCGCGACGGCAGCCCGCGCGCCCAGCGCGAGCACGGCAAAGGTCAGGACTTTCGTTCGGGGAAACATGCGAGTCTTTCTGTCCTATAAGTCCGGGAGGCAAATCTTTGGACAAAAATTCTTTTGTCCAATTGTCCGGGCATTCGGACTTATCTGTAAAAGCCCCCCACAGAAACCATGTCTCCACCCGACCGCGCCGAAGAATTCGTCTTCCTGCTCGCCCGCCACGAGCGGCTTCTCGGTGCCTATGTGATGACCATGGTGCCGCATCCGCAGGACGCCGACGACATTCTCCAGGAGGCCAAGGTGGTGATGTGGCGGAACTTCGCCAAATTCGAGGCGGGCACCAATTTCGGCGCGTGGGCGCGTAAAGTGGCCTTTCATCAGGTGCTCGCCTATCGCAAGCGCAAGCACCGCGACCGCCTCGATTTCAGCGAGGATTTCCTGCGCACCGTATCCGACGAAGTCGAGCAGAGCGCCGATCGCCTGGAGCAACGCGAGCGGGTGCTGCACGATTGCGTGGCCAAGCTGCCGCCGGAACATCGCGATGCGCTGCACCTGCGTTATCAGGAGGGCCTTTCACTCGAAGACATGGCCCCGCGGCTGGAGCGTACCGTCGGCGCGCTGTACCGCCTTCTCAGCCGGGTGCGGCACGTCTTGCACGAATGCGTGTCCAAAAACCTGAACCGTCCCGAAAATGAACCCGCCTGATTCCCAACTCGAATTGCGCGAACTGTGCGACCGTTTGCTCGACGGCGACTTTTCGCCGGAAGACCGCGCGCGCCTGGAGGCCCTCGTGCTCGGCGATCCCACGCTGCGCCGCCTGTATGTCGAGATCATGCACCAGCACGCCGCTTTGCGGCAAAACGCCAGCCGGCTCGGTGACGTGCCGCTCTCCGAGGTGCTGCAGATGTCGCCCGATGAACCCCCGAAGAAGGTCATCCGCTTTCCGCGCTGGCCGCTGCAACTCGCCGCCGCCGTGGCGCTGGGGTTTGCCATCTGGTGGCTGGCCCCGCATCCCGCGGAGAAATCGCTGGCTACGCTCGTCGAGACCAATGGAGCGCGCTGGGACAACTCCTCGCTGCCCACCGTTCCCGGTTCGCCGCTGAGGGCCGGCCGCCTGCGCCTGGAGAGCGGGGTAGCCCGCCTCGTCTTCCAAAGCGGCGCGGAAGTCTCGCTCGAAGGCCCGGCCGAATTGGAACTCCAGGGCCCAAATACCTGCTTTCTCCATTCCGGCGCCCTCACCGCCCATGTGCCGTTGCAGGCGCATGGCTTCACCGTCGGCACGGCGCACGCCCAGTTGATCGATCACGGCACCGATTTTGGGATCAGCGCCGATCCCGGCGGCCGCGGTCAGGTGCAGGTCTTGAAAGGCGAGGTGGAACTGCGCCACGACCAGAGCGGCGAGACCCGCCTCCTCCAGACCCACGAATCCGCGGCGATTACCCCGGATCGACTCACGCAAGTGCGCGGCGCCGACGGCGAACCGGACCGGTACGCTTTCGTCCGCCCGAATAGCGCCCCCCATCCCTCCACCCTCACCCTTACCACCGCCGGTGGCGCCGGCGATGCCGCGTATGTCGTCTCGCCGAACAGCCCGATTCACTTATCCGATACGCTGTTGCTGGTCAAAAACGCGCCCACCAAAGGCTACCGCCGCAAGGCTTACCTCCGCTTCGACCTTACCCCCCTGCGCGACCGGCCAGTGGCCGAAGCCTCACTCACCCTGAACTTCGAAGCCACCGGCTTCGGTTACGCCTCCCTGACCGGCGAATGCACCTTTGCCGTCTACGGTCTGGTCGACGACACCCAGGACGACTGGTCCGCGGAGACGCTGACTTGGGAAAACGCGCCCGCTTTCTCGCCCGACGCCGGCAAAGTGGATGCCAGCCGGGCGGTCAAGCTCGGTACCTTTACCACTCCGCGCGGAGTCGTCAGTGGCACCTTTGCCATTGAAGGCCAGACACTTGCGGATTTTCTCAATGCGGATACCAACCGCCGCGCCACGCTCATCGTCGTCCGCGAAACCTCCGAGCCGGGCAACAACGCCGCCGTCCACGGCTTTGCCGGCAACCACCATCCCACGCTCGCTCCCCCGACGCTGAAGCTCACGCTGGCCGATCGTTAAACGGGGATGGAACGGGCCCGCCGCCGCGCAAGCGTCTGGTAATCAGGGTTCCCAGCACTCGCCGCCCGCGAACCGTTCATTTGCCTTGAGTTCCCGCCGATTCTGCTCATAATGAGCGGCCCGTGAAAACTGGTACCCCCTCCCAGAGAAGTCATTTGACTGCGTGCGCCACCGCGATGGCCATCGGCTTGGTCGCGCTGGTTACTGGCGTATTTTATTGTAACAGCATCGAGCAGCGCTACGTCCATGCGCTCGCCCCGGACTTGTCCGAGGTGAAACTCCATGGCGTCGTCCTGCAAAAGAAAGCCTTCGCCCAGCCCGATCTGCTCGTGCTCTACGGCAGCTCCGAGTTGGCCAAGGAAATGCCGAACAACGCGGCGCAGTTTTTCCAGGACTACCCCACCGGGTTCCGCGTCTTCCCGGTCGGTCAGCCGGGCACCACGTCGCTCGCCGTGCTCCAGAAAGTCGCCGCCGTCGGCAAGCAAATCGCCGGCAAGAAAGTCGCCTTCTCCATGTCGCCGGGCTGGTTTTTCACCGAGGCCTTCGATCCGAAATGGTACGAGGGTAATTTCTCGCATCTCCAGGCCTTCGAACTCGCCTTTAGCAACGACTTGAGCCGCGGCCTCAAGCGCGACATCGCGCGCCGCATGCTCGATTATCCCAAGACCCTCGACAACCAGTGGCTGCTCGAGTTCACCCTTCGGCGCCTCGCCGGCGCCACCCCGATGGACCGCGCGCTCTACGCTGCGATCTGGCCGCTCGGAAAGTTGCAAAACGCCATCGGCTGCGCGCAGGACCACTTCGAAGCCACCCTGCACATCCTCGACGAAGATGCGAAGCTCAACGGTCTGAGCGAGCCCGCCGCCCGCGGCCTCCACGCTCTCAATTGGAATACCCTGG
>Ga0068858_100004667_pt1 | contig 13431 bp, 8 predicted proteins | sample KBSSwiS12_FD_66589 | JGI IMG/M metagenome (GOLD analysis project Ga0068858, IMG submission 66589) | Switchgrass rhizosphere microbial communities from Kellogg Biological Station, Michigan, USA - KBS Switchgrass S1-2 | ecosystem: Host-associated > Plants > Roots > Rhizosphere > Soil ... | reverse complement strand
CCGAGCATCGGCGAGTATCTCATCCAGCAGTTGCAAGCTCACGGCGTGGGGCATGTCTTTGGGATTCCCGGCGATTACGTGCTGGGATTCTACGACCAGCTCTTGAAGAGCGACATGAAGACGATCGTGACGTGCGACGAGCAGGGCGCGGGCTTCGCCGCCGATGGCTACGCGCGGGTGAATGGCCTCGGCGTGGTCTGTATCACCTACTGCGTGGGCGGCTTGAAAGTGGTGAACCCGATCGCCGGCGCCTTCGCGGAAAAATCGCCGGTCGTCGTCATCAGCGGCGCGCCGGGACTCAATGAGCGCGACAAGAATCCCCTGCTCCACCACAAGGTGCGCGATTTCAATACGCAGCAGCGCGTGTTCGAGCTGATCACCGTAGCCAGCGCGGCGCTGGAGGACCCCGACACCGCCTTCTCCGAGATCGATCGGGTGCTGCACGCCGCCGTGCGTTACAAACGCCCGGTCTATCTCGAGCTGCCACGCGATCTCGTGACCACCCCCGGCCGCCCCGATCATCGCGCTCGCGATCTCCACGAAGCGAGCGACCCGCATGGCCTCGCCGAAGCGCTGGCCGAGGCTGCCACGCTGCTGAACAACGCCAGGCAGCCGGTCATCCTCGCCGATGTCGAAGTGCACCGCTTCGGCTTGCAGGAGGAACTGCTCCGGTTCGTCGAAAAAACCGGCATCCCCGTGGCGGCGACGATCCTCGGCAAATCGGTTGTCGCCGAGCAGCACCCGCTTTATCTCGGCGTGTACGAAGGCGCGATGGGCCGCGACGACGTGCGCGAGTATGTCGAGTCCAGCGATTGCCTGCTCATGCTTGGCGCGTTCATGACCGACATCAATCTCGGTGTCTTCACCGCCAAGCTCGACCCGGCGAAATCCATCTCCGCCACCAGCGAACGCCTGGCCATTCGCTATCACACCTTCGAAAACGTGCGCTTCAAGGATTTCGTCCGCGGCTTGCTCACCGCTGACTTGCGCCGGCACGACGCGCCCGCGCATCCGCATCCGCCGCAGCCGGCAGAGTTTCAAGCGGGCCGGCATGGAGAGAAAGTGACCATCGCGCGACTCTTCGAGCGGGTAAACGCCTTCCTCGGCGACAGCAGCATCGTTGTCGCCGATGTGGGCAACGCGCTCTTTGGCGCGAGCGATCTCCTCATCCGCCACCGCACGGAATTCCTCGGGCCCGCCTACTACGCAAGCATGGGCTTCGCCGTGCCCGCCGCGCTCGGCGCGCAAATGGCGCGGCCGGATCTGCGCCCGGTGGTGCTGGTGGGCGATGGCGCTTTCCAGATGACCGGCATGGAGATCTCCACCATCGCGCGCTTCGGCCTCAATCCGGTGATCATCGTCCTCAACAATGCCGGTTACGGCACCGAGCGCCACATTCACGACGGCCCATTCAACGACGTGCTCAACTGGAAATATCACAAGCTGCCGGAGGTGCTCGGCAAAGGCCGCGGCTTTCTCGTGGAAACTGAGGAGCAACTCGACGCCGCCCTCGACGCCACCGCGAAGCACACGGAGAGCTTCTGCCTGCTCGACGTCCACCTCGACCCCATGGACAAGAGCGCAGCCCTCGGCCGTCTCGCCGAGCGGCTGGCGGAACGACTCGGGCGGAAGCACTGAGGATTCGCGCTGCGCAACCCGCGCGCGTAGCACCGTCGCCGGCCCGAAAATAAACGGCAGCCATTCGCTGTCAGCAGTGAACGACAGTCAAAACGCAGAGTGCGCAGAGAAATGGGAGAGAGGAACAGAGGAATATTTTCCTCCTCTGCGGCCCTCCGTGTTCTCTGCGTCCTCTGCGTTGAAAGCTACCGGAGCGGCAGAATGAAATTCGCCATCCGCTCGCGTTCCTGCCACTGGCGCCCGACATAGAAGCCCCGCTGGTACGCTTCGCTATCGCGTCCGTTCAGCAAGGAAAGCCGGGAACACCCTTTCCGTTCCGCCCGACGCCGAACCTCTTCCAACAGCGCCGTCCCGACTCCCGCGCTTCGATCGCGCTGGCGGACAAAGAGTTCGGAAATGTACGCCTCCGGCCCATCGAAAAACAGGAACGGCACCCAATGCACGGAGCAATAACCCGCGATCGCTCCATCTTCCGTCACGGCCACAAGGACCGTCGATGACGGCGACTGAACAGCCTCCGCCAACGCCCGGGCCACACGAGCGCGGGTCTGTTCCACCGGGCACGCCGCAACGGACTTCAGTTCCGTGATGTCGTGCAAGACTTCGGCGATACCCGTCGCATCGGATTCAGTCGCTTCCCGGATCAACATGTTCGCTATCTTCCATTTTCCATTTTCCATCTTCCATCTTCAATCCGCCATTCCCCGCCCAAAAGCAAAAGGGCGACACCCGGGGGAGCGTCGCCCTTCGCTTAAGGGGAGTTTGTTGAGTGAGAGAAAAGCCTCGCCTTATTCGGCAGCTTTTTCGTCAGCCTTCTTGGCCTTGGCCTTCTTCGCCGGCTTCTCAGCTTCCACCGCAGGAGCGGCTTCGGCCTTGGCTTCCGCTTTCGGCTCGGCCTTGGGCTTCGCGGCCTTTTTGGCGGCGGGCTTCGGCTCAGGCGTCGCGGTTTCCACGAGCACCGGGGCGTCCGTCCACTCGATGAACGCCACCTCGGCGGCGTCGCTCTGGCGTTGCGGCAGCTTGATGATGCGGGTGTAGCCACCCTTGCGGGCAGCGGCGCGCGGGGCGATCTCCGCGAAGAGCTTCGTCACCGCGTAATCCTGCCGCAGCACAGCCTTGGCCGTGCGGCGCGCGTGGATCGTGTTCTTCTTGCCGATGGTGACCAGTTTTTCCGCGAGCGGACGCAGCGCCTTGGCTTTGGCGAGCGTGGTCTTGATGCGATTGTGCTCGATCAGGCTGACAGCCAAGTTCGAGAGCAGCGATTTACGGTGCCCTTCCTTGCGGCCGAGTTTGATCGTCTTACGTTGATGACGCATGGTCTTGTGTTCTTTCTAGCGGGAGCGATGGCGGATCAACCGACGAGGCTGGTGTCGGCGGCGTTGGGTTCGACCAGGCCGGACTCGAACTTCATGCCGAGCGACAGGCCGAGCTGGGTGAGCTTGTCCTTGATTTCGTTGAGCGACTTCTTGCCGAAGTTGCGGTACTTGAGCATCTCCGCCTCGGTCTTCATCGCGAGCTGGCCCACGGTGGTGATGTTGGCATTGTTCAGGCAGTTCGCGGCGCGCACCGAGAGTTCGATCTCGTTCACGCTCATGTTCAGAAGCTTCTTCATCTTCTGGTTCTCCTGGCTCTGCGCCTGCGGAGTCTCGTCGAATTGCACCGCGTTTTCGTCATACGCGTAGAAGGGCTCGAAGTGCTTCTTCAGGATGGAGGAAGCCTGGACGAGCGCGTCTTCGGGGGTGAGGCGGCCGTCGGTCCAGATCTCGAGCTCGAGCTTGTCGTAGTCGGTGCGCTGGCCCACGCGGGTATTGCCCACGGTGTACTTCACGCGGGTGACCGGCGAGAAGATGGAGTCGATGGCGATCACGCCGATCGGTTGGTCAGGATGCTTGTTCTCGTCGCCCGTGGCGAAACCGCGGCCGACCTTCACTTCGAGTTCGGCCTCGAACTTCGTCTTCTTGTCGACGGTGCAGATCACCTGGTCCTTGTTGAGCACTTCGCACTGCGAGGAATCCTCGATGTCGCCCGCGGTGATGGTGCCTTCCTTGTTCACGGAAAGGGTCAGGTTGCGGATCTCGTGATCGTTCGCCTTGAACTTCACTTTCTTCAAATTGAGCACGATGTCCGTCACGTCTTCAACGACGTGCGGCAGCGTTTGGAACTCGTGCTGCGCACCGGTGATCTTCACCGAGGTGATGGCTGCACCCTCGAGCGAGGAGAGCAGCACGCGGCGGAGCGAGTTGCCGACGGTATTGCCATAACCGGCCTCGAAGGGCTCGGCGATGAACTTGGCATAGGTATCAGAGCGCGAAGACTCGTCCTTGACGAGCGACTTCGGCATTTCGAAACGGCCTAAACGGACTGGCATATGTAGGATTGGGGAAGGGAGAGCGGGAATTCAGGAAGTGGCGCCACCGCGAGATGCGGCGACGATGCTGCTGGTTTCTGTTTCTCTACTTCTCTTTATTGGAATTCACCGGGTTACCCCTGGCGCGATAGCGGCGAATCATGAGGACTCGCCACCCAGGGACCAACGGTGCGTCTTTTTTCTTATTACGCGCGTGGGGCGGGAAAGAAAGACGGCTTCCCCCCACTTGTAAACCAAAATCTTTCAACTCCTCAAACGGCGACTCCCGGCCGGGCGGAAGCCGCCCGCCGAAACGCCCGATCAGGCGTTTTGCGAAACAGGGCGACGGCGGCGACGGAAAACGCCTGCGCCGACTGCCAGGCCCGCCGCCAGAAGGACGGTAGATCCCGGTTCGGGCGCGCTAACAAGGGTCGCGGGAGACCAGGTGATCAAGTCTTTCTGAGAACCGTTGTAAGCGAGCGTCGTCTGGAAAACGAGCGAGGGAGAAAAGGGCTGCGAGGGCGTCAGATCGTAGTGGTTCTCTTCTGGGGGGCCAAAGCCGTGCCCGCCGTAGGGACCGAGATACTGGACGCTGTTGCTATCGACCATCAGCCAGGTCGAGTTCATATCGCTGAGGCTGAACGTGACGCTGGAAGGGCCTCCGCCGGGAATATTGGTGAGCGTCAGCGTACCATCGTAATAGATGCCCCCAGCCGTAAAATAACCGGGCGTATAAATATTGCCGTCGCTATCATTCACCGTGAAACTGGCGGAGCCCACGGTGCCATTGGCTCCGGTGCCGGTGATTTCGAGTTGCACAAGGGCCGCGCGGGCCACACCGGAGATGAGGCAGAGTGCGAAAGCGAGGGTGGTAAACTTGAATGTCTGGAGGATGGTCATCTAGTGGCCACTGCGGGTGGCTTGCTTCTGGTGGTGAATTCTCCAGCGCCCCTCAGGCTTTCGGGCAAACGAGTCTCCGGGCCAAGTCAAAACTCCGCCAGCCGGGAAAAGTGAACGAAAATCTTTGGTCGTGCCGCAGAGCTCAGCAGGCCCTAAGAAGCAGCCCCGTCGCAAGGTAGTCGCAGCACCCCCTTTTCTCCGCATGAAATCCCCCGTCGCCGTCCTCGCTCTCGTTCTTACCCTCGGTGCCAGCGCCCACAGTGCTCCCGTCCTGCGCGCCGGGGCCGCCGCCAGCGACATCACGCCGAAGGAATTCCCGATCAACATGCCCGGCGGCTTCAGCGCCAACCCTGCGGAAAGCGCTCACGATTCCCTCCACGCCCGCGCCTTGGTGCTCGACGACGGCACGACCAAAATCGTCATGGCCGTGGTCGACAATCTCGGCGCCGGCCCCGACGTGCTCGATGAAGCCAAGGAGATCGCTTCCAAGAGCACCGGCATCCCCAAGGACCACATGCTCGTGAGTTCCACTCACAGTCACAGCGCCGCCGCACTCAGCAGCAAGGGCGGTCCGCCACCGGTCATCGCTTATCACCAGGTCTTCGTCGATGGCCTCGCCGACGCCATCATCCGCGCCCATGCCGCCCTGCGCCCCGCCGCCTTCGGCGCCGCCACCGATCCCCTGCCCGAGGAAGTCTTCAACCGCCGCTGGTTCCTCAAGCCCGGCAAGATGCCGCTCAATCCGTTCGGCAAGCTCGACCAGGTGAAAATGAACCCCGGCACCAGCCCCGATGTCATCGATCATCCTGCCGGCCCCACGGATCCCGATATCACCGTCATCTCCGTGCAGGACTTGAAGCGCAAGCCCATCGCCCTCTTCGCCAACTACAGCCTGCACTACGTCGGTGGCATTCCACCCGCGCAGATCTCCGCCGACTACTTCGGTGAGTTCGCCCGCCTCATGCCGTCGCGCGTCCGCGGCGATGAAAACTTCGTCGCCATGATGTCCAACGGCACCTCCGGCGACATCAACAACATTCCCTTCGGCATCGTCCGCCCACCGCGCGAACCCTTCGAGCAAGTCCGCATCGTCGCTGGCAAAGCCGCCGACACCGCCTGGCGCGCCCAGCAAAAGATTGCGCCCTACCGCAGCGACGTCCGCCTCGGTATGCTCCAGCGTGAGATCACCCTCAAGTATCGCCGCCCCTCGGCCGAGGAAGTCGCCGACGCCAAGGCGATCCTCGCCATCAAGGACAAGGACGCCATCGAGAAACTCCCGCGCCTCGCCCCCGATTACGCTCGGCGCACCCTCAGCGCCGCCGAGCGCACCGAGGACACCGTCACCGTCCAGCTGCAGGCCATCCGCATCGGCGACCTCGCCGTCTGCGGGATCCCCTTCGAGACCTTTGTCGAAACCGGTCTCGACCTCAAAAAGCGCAGCCCCTTCCCGCAAACCATGGTCATCGGCCTCGCGAACGGCCGCCACGGATACCTACCCACTCCCGAACAACACAAACTCGGCGGCTACGAAACCTGGCTCGGCACCAACCTCGTGCAGGAAGACACCTCCGTTATCCTGACCAACAACCTGCTCGAGATGCTCGCGGACCTCCGTAAGGAGCAGTAAGCGCGCGAAAGCGCGCCGACGGGCGCTGGGAGCGGCGACTTCCAAGTCGCCGACCCAAATATGCCGCGTGCGGCGCGATCCATCAAGGGTGCCGCTAACGCGGCAAGGCGTCTTGGAAGTCGCCTCTCCCAGTGGCAACGTGCTCGATTCCGTACGTCACCCCCACTGCGGCCGCTCCCCACGCCACAGCTCGACATCGTTTTGCGCCAGCCGCTCCTGCACCTCTGCAATGTGCTCCCGGTCCCGTGTCTCCACGGTACAAAGCACATGCACCCGCGATAGATCCGGCCCCGCAAAGGTCCGGTTGTGCACGATCTCCGTCACATTTGCCCCCGCCTCCGCCAGCACGCTGGATAAATGCGCCAGCCCACCCGGCCGATCGCTGATCAGCGCATCAAAGCGATAGATCCGCCCATCCGCCGCCAGCCCACGCTCGATCACCCGGCTATGCGCCAGCGGATCGATATTGCCGCCCGTGAGCAGCAACACCACACGCTTCCCGCGCAATTCCGGCAGCCCGCCACCCAGCAAGGCCGCCAGCCCCGCCGCGCCGGCGCCTTCGATCACGCATTTTTCCAGCTCCGCCAGCCGCAACATCGCCAGCGCCAGCGCTTCCTCGCCCACCTGCACCATGCGCGACACCAGCGGACGGGCGATGGCCAGCGTCTGCTGACCCGCCTCCGCGACGGCGAGTCCATCCGCCAGCGTAAATCGAGTCGCCACGCGCACCGGCGCTTCCGCCGCGAGCCCGGCGGCAAAGCACGCCGCATTCGCCGGCTCCACGCCGATGATTTCCAGGTCCGGCTTCAGCGCCTTGAGCACCGTCGCCATCCCCGCGAGTAATCCACCGCCACCCACCGGCACGAGGATCGCCTCGGCATCCGGCACCTGCTCCAGGATTTCAAAAGCCAGCGTCCCCTGTCCCGCGATGACCTGCGGATCATCAAAAGGATGCACATAAGTCAGGGCACGTTCCTCCGCCAGCCGTCCCGCCTCCCCGCGCGCTTCGTCGAATGAATCGCCATGCAACACCACGTTGGCGCCGAATCGCCGGCACCGCGCCACCTTCACCAGCGGCGCAAACCGCGGCATCACCACCGTTACCGGCACGCCGAGCTCGCGCCCATGCCAGGCCAGCCCCAGCGCGTGATTCCCCGCCGACGCCGCGATCACTCCCAATTGCGCCTGCTCCGGCGAAAGCTGTGCCAGCGCATTGCGCGCCCCGCGTTCCTTGAAACTCCCCGTCCGCTGCAAATGCTCCTGCTTGCAGAAAACGCGCACCCCCGTCAGCTCGCTCAATGCTGCCGACTCCACACACGGTGTCCGCGCCACCGACCCGTTGATCCGCAACCGCGCCGCCACGATTTCGGACAGCGAAACCGTGGAATGCGGTTCAACGACAGCGACGGATCCGGTTTCAACGTCAGCATCGGCTTCCGTTTCACATTCAGCGGCAGTGGCAGTGGGAGTGGCAGTTTTCATTGGGACATGTGGGCAAACAAAAAGCCCTGAGCGGTAAACTCAGGGCTTCAGAGGATTGAGAGTTGCGGTGATTCAGCGCGCGTCTATCCCTGCCCCGAGTGGGACTCAATAATGATCGCAATGATCATGATCGAATTGGCAGAGAAGAGACGCATGTGAGCCGCGTAGTTCGCCGATGAATGTCGTCCTGTCAACCCTGCATGCATCTTCCACCACGGCACATCGCGCTCGAGACCTTGCCTCCAGCGGCCCGGATGTTCATCCTCGTTTCATGCCCCTGGCGACCTTCTTCAATCTCGCGGGGCCCGACCTCGTCATCCTCCTGCCGATATTGCTGGTGCTCATTTGGGTTTTCACCGGCATCCGCAAGGCCATCCGCAATTTCCACCTCTACCGCCCGCCGCCATCTCCCCCGTCGAACCAACCACCGAAAGACGGCAGCGGCGCCAAGTGAAACACCATCTCTGATGGCAAGGCTCGACAGGGGGCCAGTTTGCCGGACAGAGAAAAGCTGTCCCCCCTCGCAGGGATATGCTTGCGTCTTCTCCTGTCTTCTCCCCCGCCCCATGAATTCACTCCTCCCCTCCTGTCTTACTTTTCTCGCCGCGGTTGCAGTCACCTCCTCCCTGCACGCCGCCGATGCCCCGCTGAAATATGCCGACCCCGCGGCCAAGCGCTACGAACTCACCGCGCGGGCCAGCGTCATTGACCCGCGCGTGCAGGCGCATCCGGAAATCAATTTCCTCATCGAAAAAGATGGCAAGCCGCAGGACCTCGAGCAGGCCTCGGTCGATACGCGCGTCGCGCCGCAGGGCAAGCTGGTCATCTGGCTCATGGGTTACAGCGCGCCGCTCTTCGAGCGCGTGAACAGCTACGGGCTGCATGCCATCGTGGTCTCTTACGCGCGGGGTTGGTTCGATAAATTCGGCAAGGAACCGGCGCCTGCCGACGAGCAATTCCTCGGCAAGATCCGCCTCGAGGCCGCCACGGGCGAGGATTTCTCCCCGGAGGTGAATATCCCCAAGCCCGACGGCATGATGGAGCGCGCCTTTCAATTCGTGAAATATCTGGCGAAGGAAAATCCGCAGGGACGCTGGGATTACTTCCTCACTCCCGATGGCAAGGGGCTGCGCTGGGACCGCGTGATCATGTCGGGCGCGTCGCATGGCTCGACCACCGCGGCACGCTTCGCCATTTACCAGAAGGTGGATCGCGTGGTGCTGTTTTGCGGTCCGCGCGACCAGTACGAAAACTGGCAGGGCCTGGCTCCGGCAACGCCCGCGAACCGTTTCTTCGCCTTCAGCCACGTGCTCGATGGCGGCTGGACCGGCGGCCATTACTGCCGCTCGTGGGAATTGCTGAAGCTCAATCAATTCGGCCCGATCGTGAACGTGGACAAGACCGCCGCGCCCTACGGCAACACGCGCCGCCTCATCACCGACGCCGACGTGAAGGGCGACGCCAAGCGTGCGCACAGCTCGGTGGTGCCCGGCGGCGCCGCGGTGAAGAACGCAGCGGGCAAATACATTCATGAGGATGTGTGGCGCTATCTTTTCACACAGCCCGTCGAACAGGTCGGCCAGCCCGTCCCGCCCGATCCTGCGTGTTTGAAGGACCTGCGCCACGCCGCGAAGAAACCAGCCGCGGAGTAGCGGAAAAAGGCGAGGCATCGCCTATCGTCGACAGCCAGGAAAGACAAACTACAGCACCCCGTTATGAGACTGAAAACAGGGTGCTGGAGACGGGCGTAAATTTCTAAGAAATTCCACGCAACAGCCTTGGACAGAGCGCCCAGCCCGTGCTGATTTCTGCGCTCCGTTTTTCCGTCGCGCTCTCCAATCGCGCGGAGTTCGACGCCTTTTCCTCATTTCATGCTGCCTTCCAAACGCTTCATCTGTTCCCGTTCCATCGTCTGGTTCCTCCTCACCGTGGGCGTCATCGAGGCCGGAAAAGTTTGCGCGGACCAGACGTTCGATCAAGCGATCTCGACACATTGGGACACGACCACGCAGAACTGGGACAATGGCACCGATGCCTGGACCAACAGCGGTGCCAGTAACGCAATCTTCACCGGCGCCTCGCAGGTTGTGGATGTGGACGGGGCGATCAACGTCAACAACATCACTTTCAATTCCAACGGTTGGAACATCGGCGACGCCTCCGCCCCCAGCGGCAGCCTCACCCTCGGCGCGCCAAGCACCATCACCGTGACCAATTCCACCGACGCGGAGACGCTCGGCGTGAGCATCGTCGGCGGCGCGCTCACCAAGTCGGGCAGCGGAACCCTGGTGCTCTCGGGCACAAACACATTTAGTGGCAACGTGATCGTCAGTGCCGGCAGCCTCAAGATCGCCACCAACTCCGCCCTCGGCGACACCACTGGCAGCACCAGCGTGACCAGTGGCGCGTCGCTCGTCCTGACCAATGGCGTGACCGTGACCGGGGAAACGATCGGCATCAGCGGGAGTGGGATCAGTAGTGCCGGCGCTCTTCAGGCCGATGCCGGCGCCAGCGCCACCTGGGCCGGGACGGTGAACATCGATGCCGTCGGCGGCCGGCTCGGCGCGCAAAACGGCGGCACGCTCACGGTGAGTGGCGTCATCCAAAACGGCTCGGGCAATCCCTCGGGCGTCCTGGCGATCGGCGAAGCCCCCGGCTCGACCACACCCGGGGTCGTGATCATCTCGGGCACGACCAATACCTACAGCGGCGCGACTCAGATCGTCCGCGGCGTGTTGAAACTCGGTAACAACAACGTGCTGCCCGCCACCACGACGGTAGACGTGAGTTCCTCCACCACCGCGACTGAGGATTCCGTCTTCGACTTGAATGGCTTCAGCCAGTCGATCACCGGTTTGCAGCGGACGAACACCGTTGGCGCCGGTTATGTCACGAACAACGGTGCGACTCCCTCCACGCTCACCGTTACCGGCGCAGCCAACCCTTTTACTGGCGTGATCAAGGACGGCACCTCGACCGTGGCGATCACCAAATCCGGCTCGGGCACCCTCACGCTCGCCGGCGCGAATACCTACACTGGAGCGACGAATGTCACCGGAGGGACCCTGAGTCTCACCGGCTCGCTCACCGGTTCAGCGGTTAATGTTTCCGGCGGTGGGTCCGGCGGTACGCTGAACGAGACGAGCACGGGCGTCATCGGCGGCGCCGTAGGCGTCGCCATCAGCAGTGGCATCTTCGCCGTCGGCGGCACGCCGACGCTCGGTGCCACGTTCAACGGCGCGAATACCTACACCGGAATCACCACTCTCGGGGCCAGTGGCAATGCCGGCGTCCTTGTGGTCAACAACAACAACGCCTTGGGATCCACTGCGGCCGGCACCGTAGTCAACAGTGGTGAAGTCATCCTCGGCAACGGTGTGACCGTGACCGGCGAGACGCTCACCCTCAATGGGAATGGCACGAACAACTACGGCGCCTTGCAAACCTCCGCCTCCGCTACGGCTACCTGGGCCGGCAATATCATCGTGGGCAGCGCGGGCACCCGCATCGGCGCGGGGAATAATGGGACGTTGAATGTCAATGGAGTGATCTCCGGCGCCGCCTCTGCGCCCATCGTCTTCAGCCGCGCCACCAGTGCCGTCACGGTCCTCAATGCGGTTAACACTTACACGGGTGACACCCAGATGTTCGCCGATGCCAACACCGCTGGCGTCGGCGCCTTCTTGCGGCTCGGTGTGGACAACGCCATCAACGCGCTCAGCCGGTTGTCCGCCATCGGCGCGCTTCCGCAGGCGACCATGACCCTGGATCTCAATAGTCATGTGCTCACCTTGCGCACACTGGATACGACGGGCGCCACCGGCAATACGTCGAATTTTCTCGTCGCCAACAACGCCGCCTCCACTACCTCCACCCTCACGCTCTCCAGCACCACGGCGTTGACCTCGGACAACGGTATCTTCGGCGGCGTGGTGCAGGACGGGACGAGCGGCACCGGCGGAATGTCGTTGGTCAAGGGCGGGGTGAACACCCAGATCTTCATCGGTGCCAACACCTACACCGGCAGCACCACCATCAACGGAGGTACCCTGCAAATAGGCAACGGCGGCTCCAGCAGCGGGACAACCGGTTCCACCGGCGCCCTGGCCTCAACCAACATCATCCTCAATGGTGGCATCTTCACGCTAAACAACGCCGGCGCGACGAACAACAATACCAATCGCCTCGCCGACACTGCAAATTTCAACTTCAAGGGCGGGACCTACGTCTTCACCGGCTCTGATCAGGCCTCGACGGCCTCAAGCGAAAAGGTGCACACGTTCACCCTCAACTCCGGCATCTCGAAGATCACCACCACCTTCGGCGGAACCAATACGGCCACCATGACGGTGGACTCGTTCACGCGCCCGGCCAACGGAGGTATCGCGCTGGTCAATGGCGCGAGCCTCGGCAAGGACGGGACGAGCAGCGCCAGCGTCGCCCGGCTTCTGCTCAATACGACACCGACGCTGGTCGGGACGACACCCGACGCGGGCACCGGCATCAGTCTCGGCGTCTTGAACACCCAGATCGTCCCCTTCCTGCTCGGCGAAGCCGCCACCGGTTCCGGCGGCGTCGGCACCATCACCGGCACGGCCAATACTTTCGTCACGTACTCCGCGACGGGCGGACTGCGTCCGCTCAATCTCGCGGATGAGTTCGCGCTGAATACTTTCAGCACGGGCAACAACATTCACCTCACGAGCACGGTGAATCCAACGGGCTCCCCGGTCATCAATTCCTTGATCATCGAGGGCACAGGCACCACGCCCACGATGACCAGCGGCCAAACGCTCACCGTCACCAGTGGCGCCATTCTGTTTTCGTCGGGCACCAATGTCGGCATCACCGGCGGCACGCTCGCCTTCGGCGGGAACGAGGGCATCATCACCATCAACGCCACTCCCAACACGACGATCGGCTCGATCATCACTGGCACCGCCGGCGTCTCCTATTACGGCAGCGGCACGCTCGTTCTCCAGACCCAGCAGAACACCTACTCGGGGAATACCCTGCTCCAGGTGGGAACGGTGATCCCACAATCCAGTTCCCAAGGCCCAGCCGGCGCTCCCACCAGCGGACCATTCGGCACGGGCACGGTGATCCTCGGCGGCAGCCAGATGCGCGCCACGACGACCCTGGGCGGAATCACCATCGGCAATCCCGTCTCCTTCGCCGCCGATACCACCATCATCTCGGCGGGCGGTTCCGATCAACCACTCACCTTCACCGGCCCGGTCACCCTCACCGGCAGCCGCACACTCACCCAAAACTCCGGGGCCAACACCACCTTCTCCGGCAACGTTGGCGACGGCGGGAGCGGTTTCGGCCTGACGATCACCGGCACTGGCACCGGACCCGTGATCTTGGGTGGCACGAACACTTATACCGGGCCCACGGCGATCAAAGCCACGGTCGTGGTCGGCGGCTCGCTCTC
>Ga0068858_100004664_pt1 | contig 13433 bp, 9 predicted proteins | sample KBSSwiS12_FD_66589 | JGI IMG/M metagenome (GOLD analysis project Ga0068858, IMG submission 66589) | Switchgrass rhizosphere microbial communities from Kellogg Biological Station, Michigan, USA - KBS Switchgrass S1-2 | ecosystem: Host-associated > Plants > Roots > Rhizosphere > Soil ... | reverse complement strand
CTTGCAGCGGACCACCACCCACTTCGCCGACGCCGCCGCCAGCCGCCCCACGCATTGTGACGTTGACGCTCGATGGCTGGGTCTACGACACCGTGGGCAAGCCGGTGCCGGGGGCGACCGTTGAACTGATCGATGGCGTGCCTGCCGGTCTGGCAGTAGTCACAGACGGCTCCGGCTCGTTCTCGTTGGGCGATGTGACGTTGACCGTTAGCGCGACGAAGATCCGGGCGTCGAAGGACGGCTATGCGACGACTCTGATCGATCCGACACACGCCAGAACCGTAATCACCCTGGCGTTGCTCACCCCGCCTGTGATCCGTCCAGGCGAGTACACGATGAGCTTCGTTGCCGACAGCGCCTGCGACCTCCCCGAGCCGGCACGGACGCGGACGTACTCGGCAACGATCACGTTGATCCGGGGCGACGTCAATCTGCCGTTGAACGTTGCCCTGAGCGGCGCGTCCTTCGTGGTGCAAGGAGACATCTCGCCGACAAGCTCCTTAGTAGCGCACGTTGCTGGCGACTATGTCGCGTTCCTTCTGGATCCTTATGAGTTCGACGGATACATTACCGAGCGGCTGGCTCCGGCGACGTACTTAGAGCTGACGGGCTCAGTCGCGGGCTCCGTTAGCACATCAGGCGCGTCTTCCCTGCCGTTCGATGGCACCTTCGCCTATTGCGTGAAGCAATCGGAGGTGTGGCAACCGGAGGTAGGACCCTTCGGGTGTTATGCCAACGACCCCGTCTACACACGGTGCGATTCGAAGAATCACCGCTTCATGCTGACGCGGCGATGAGCTGTGCCCTGCTCGTAAAATAGCGTGATCTCGGTCAAAGAGTGTCTGCGACCTTATAGGATTGAAGCCGGCGTGACGCTTCCGCCCGCCATGCCGCTCGGAGAGCTGAAGTCACTGATGGCGGCTGATTCTCCGTTCATCAAGACCTGAGACCAGATTCGCGACAAATTCGTATTTCATCCCGATAAAGAGCCGGTGATGGATTTTTGAATAGCCGATTAAAGAAAGGACTACCCAGGCGACTGGCAGGAAGTGTTAGAAAGCTCCTGCTCTGTCAGCTCGCGCTCCACTTCGTATTGAACCTTCCGGAAAAGGTTGCCCCTTATCCCGACACGATTGCGATGGAGCTGAAACGTACACGGCGTCGGCAGCGCATCGCCGGGGCAGTTGAGACCCGTGGCGCCGGCATACGATCCGTGCGCGTCCTCCTGCAGTTTGGCCTCGAAATCGAGACGGAAATTCTCGCCGAACCGGAACGACGGATGCGACTTCCACACGAAACCGATGCCCGGTCCATTGGCGATCTCCGCGTCGGGATCGTCGATTTCGTCCGGCGCCGGTTGATCCGACTTAGGCTTCTTCGGCTCCCTGACCTTCGCGCGTTCCGGGTCCTTGGGAGCCTTGTCCGCTTTCTTGGGTTTCTTCGGTTTTTTTTCAGGTGCCGCCTGCACGGGCGGATCCTGCCCGCTCGGCGCGAGAGCCGCGACAGCCGTGAATCCTCCCGCGCCGAGCCACACCGCCAATACATACGCGATCACAGTAGCGGCCAATTGCTCTGTCGTCAGTCGTCAGTAGACGTGGCGCCCCACACGAACCCGTCCAGGGCGGCCGACTACGGATGCGGCCGTTCGAACGTTCGGCGAAAACATGGCCGCGGCGAATCCGAAGAGCCAGCCCGTCATAGCTGGAGTCTCTGATGGCGCGCGTAAGGATTCAACGAGGCACGGCGCTCCGGGCGATCATTTGATGGAATCTTAACGATGCGGCAGGATGCGAACGAAGATGCCGCGACAGCATCACGACAAGGTGTACGCGAATCTGACCGACACGGGCGAGGTGGTCGAGATCGACGCGAAACATGGAGCTCGATCACATCGATCTCGTCGACGGTCGCCGGGTAGAAGTTGGGGAGTGTTCATGGCGCGTCGTGGGCCATCAGAGCTGCCACCGCTCGCTCACCGCCACGTTGTCGGGCGTCCGGTAGGTTTCCCAGGCTTTCGCTCCGTCGAGCTCCAGGAACAGGTAGCCGTGAGGGCTGAACTCGTCGGGCTTCGCCGTTACCCAGAAATTCGGGCCGTCGAGTAGAAGCGCCTCCGGTGCAAACGGCCTCGAATGCATGTGAATCCATTGATAGATGTTGCCGCCGGCGCCGACGTCGGTATCGCGAAACGCAGGAAAGCCCCCGTGGCCCACGCACCGGCCTTTTACTCCCCACTTGTGGTGCGGCTCGTAGACGACGAGGCGGTGCTCATGACCCCAAAACCAGGCGGTGATGCGCTGCCGGTCGAGCAACTCGCTCAACGCTGCCTGAATCTTCGGGCCTTGGTCGTCGAGCGTTGAAAACGGTTGATGGTGCGAACAGAGAATGACCTGGCGTGTACCCGCGGCAACTACCATCTTCTTCACCCAGCCGACTTGCGCGCCGTCAAGATCGAAGTCGTTGTAGGCCGTGTCCAGCCCGAGAATCAGCCAGTGGGTGTTCTGCATCGCAAAGCAGCTCGAGGGCTGCTTGAAGAACGACGTGAGCGCTTCGAAGTAGCCGTTGCCACCGGAATACATCTCGTGATTGCCATTGAGGGCGCGGTTGACCGTTCCGGGTCTGGTCGGCCAGTCGCCCACCAGCCGATTCTTGATTTCGTCGTCCGTGCCGGAATAGTAGGTATCGCCCAGGTGCAAGGCGACGTCGCAGCGCAGCAGTTTCCTGACGGTGTCGCTGATGACGGGCGCGCCGTACAGGCCTGTGCCCCAATCTGAAAACATCGCGATCTTTGCATCGTCAGGGATGACCTCCGGCGCGATCGGCGGGGACAGCCACGGATGCTTCCGCGGCGCGAAGAGGATCAGCAGTCCGGTACCGAGCCAGCCGATCAAGTCATCGTTGTCGAACTTGACCCGGATGGTCTCGACCGCCTCGGACTCGCCGGCGGCGGTGGTCACCGTCGTCGGAGGGATGACGCTCTGAACCTTGCCTTCGGCAGCGGCCCGATCCGCCAGCATCGATTGCAGCCTCGACCCGAGTTCGTTCCGCGGTGTTGAAAGCACGTTCGGGGTCTGATCCGCCGCTTCGAGCGATGCCAGCGCTTCATGCCATTGGGCAATCAATCGCGCCCGTTGGTCTGGGTCGCCACCGGCCACAGTGGTGGCCGCCCGGTCGACCGTATCGTGGACGGCGCCCGGGTTCTCGATGAAGGCCTGCTGGACACTCTCGTACGGGACAACGATGCTTCCCATGAACGCCCCTCCATCTCGACGAACATACGAACACTCTGGCGGGATTGCGGTCCCGCGACGTCCGCCGTTCAGTAGTGAACAGAACTTTCAGTAGTGAACAGAACTAATGGGTCATCCCATACATGATGTAGTTGACGCCCAGCTTGTACGCCTCATTGGATTCGCTGATCGGCCGAAAGCCGGTCGCCGAGAACTCCCAGAAGTCCGACACATCGGTGTTGTAATTCACGATCGCCATCATCCGCTTCCCGGGGTCGTTGTCCTCGAACAGCCCGAAAAACGCCGGCCGGCCGCGGTCGTAGGACTGCGGGATGATGTCGAGAGAGTCGATCTCGAAAAACGAGTGGAAGATCTGGGCAGAGGCGTCGATCTCAATGAGCCGCAACTCGGGAAGGGCGCGGCGCAGGTTCCCCTCGATGTTCGCCCAGCCGCCGCCGCTGTTGTAACGGCCGTCCGCGCGGAAGTCGTCGAAGATAACGAACCCGCCCTTGAGCAGGTACGCCCGGAGGCCTGCCGCTTCCTCGTCACCCATTGTCCAGAACCCGGGCTCAGTCATGTACGCCAGCGGATACTTGAAGAGCTCCGGATCGTCGAGGCTGAAGACGCCGCTTTCCTCGATGCGGGGATTCAGATAGCTGACCTCGTTCATGATTTTCATCAGGTTCATTTCGGCCCTGTCGCCGCCGCTGCTCGGGACGTAGCCGTGCGCCCAGGCGGGCAGCCCGAGATAGTAGTAACCACCGGGCCCGCTCGTGTATCTCAGACGTGCGAACGTGAAGCGGCCGTCGTAAGTCGGCTTCGGCACAGCCGGGTCGCGGTGGTAGCCGCCGAACGAGGAACGCTGAGCGAAGCCTGTGGCCGCACCGGCGAGTACGACAGCGATCACGCTAACCGCGAGGAGCCTGGAGTGCCCGGTCAGCGCGTATCTCCTGCTAGAGCGAAGGCGAACACAACGTGGTGTTGAGCATCGCGTCGCTGGACCTGCACCGTGCGCTTCTCGTTTCGGATGCGATCGCAGTGAAGCGCGTCAGCTCCGCGCAGGGACCGTGTGACCACTGATGAAGTCTCCGATCGCGCGCGTAAGGATTCAACGAGGCACGGCGCTCCGGGAGATCATTTGATGAAATCTTAACGATCCGCTGCGCGGCTGGGCGATATCATCGGCCGCATCTTCACGCTTGCCAAGCGCCGAGGAGACACCGTGACCCGGCTGGAGCCGGATTGCACGGTCGATCGGTACGGCTATGTCTCAGCTGGGAGGGACCATGAAACATCAAACGCGTTCAGCAGTCGTCATTGTGGCGATGATCCTTGGCGCGGTCGCTTATCCCACATCACAGGTGCCCTCACCCTCTGCTTCTTCAGTCGCCGCGCAGTTGAAGCAGATCGCATATCTCAAGGCCTCGAACCCGGCCGAGGACGCGCATTTCGGCTGCGGCGGCACCTTGACGGGACACGCCGGAAACTCGTCGGCCCTCAGTGCTGACGGGAACACCATTGCGATCGGCGCGCCTCACGAAAGCAGCGGCGCCAACGGCATCAACGGCAACCAGAACGATTCGTCGGTCTACAGCGCCGGCGCTGTCTACGTGTTCACACGCCGGGGCGACAGGGTGACGCAGCAGGCCTACATCAAAGCGTCGAACCCCATGCCAGGCGCTGATTTCGGCTCCTCGGTCGTGTTGAGCCGCGACGGCAATACCATGGCAGTCGCGGCCTACTACGAATCGAGCGCGGCCACCGGGATCAACGGCAACCAGAACGACCGCTCCATCCCGGAGGCAGGAGCCGTTTACGTCTTCGTCCGCAGCGGCAATACCTGGTCGCAGCAGGCCTACATCAAGGCGTCGAACACGGGCACAGCCGCAGTCGGAGACGGTTTCGCCGAAGGGGACCAGTTCGGCTACTCCATCGCGTTGAGCTCCGATGGCAACACGCTGGCGGTCGGTGCGATCGGCGAGGACAGCAACGCCACCGGCATCAACGGCAACCAGGCAGACAACTCCGCCAATCAATCCGGCGCTGCCTACGTCTTCACCAGGACCGGCAGCAGCTGGTCGCAGCAGGCGTACATCAAATCGACGATGACGCGACCGAACATTCTGTTCGGCTACTCGATCGGATTGAGCGCGAATGGCGACACGCTCGCGGTCGCCGAGTACGATGCAGACCGCGGGAAGGGCGCGCTGTACGTGCTCGAGCGCAGCGGCGGCGCCTGGTCGCATCAGGCCCGCATCCAGGACCAGGCCGAACACTTGGAACCCCAGGACTCGCTCGGGTATTCACTCGCCATCAGCGACGACGGGAACACCATCGCTGCCGGCGCGGCCGACGAGGACTGCATGCTCGCAGGCATCAATCCGCCCTGCGGCTTGGACCAGGCCCAGGACAACTCGTCCGGTGCGGCGTGGATCTTCGTACGAAACGGAAGCACCTGGATCCAGCAGGCGTTCCTGAAGGCATCGAACCCGGGAGACCATGACTGGTTCGGCGTCCGGCTCGCGATCAGCGGCGACGGCAACACGGTGGCCGTCAGCGCGCCGAACGAAGACAGCGCCGCGACAGGCATCAATGGCAAGCAGGACGACGGGTCGGCAGCGGAAGCAGGCGCCGTGTACTTTTACACCCGCACCGGCACCACCTGGGTTCAGCAGGCCTACGTCAAAAGCTCGAACACCGGCGCCGGCGACGAGTTCGGAAGCTCGATTGCCTTGAGTCGGGACGGCAGGACGATGCTCGTCGGAGCACGCGGCGAAGACAGCGTCGCGAAGGGTATCAACGGCAATCAGGCTGACAACTCGCTCCGGGACTCCGGTGCGGCCTACCTCTTTGCCCGATGAGCGACAGTCTGATTCCGTAGGTTGTCGCACCGGGTCATCCCGGAACCCTTTCCACCACGTCCGGCGACTGCCCCGGACAGGGTGAGCGCTGCCCGGCAGAGACAGACGCATGCCTTTTCAACAACCCGACGATTCCATTCGGCGACGCTACGACGTCGGGAAGAAGCTTCGCGCGCGCCTGCCTCGCGCCGCCCTGGCGCCCTGGGCGCCCGCGCCACTCCGAGCCGATCCCGTGACGACGATCGCTACCGTGAACCACGGCCGCGTCAAGACGCTACTGCCTGAAAAATACCGGCGGATGCGGATGTCGCCGTTCGCGTTTTTTCGCGGCGCTGCGGTCCTGATGGCGTCGGACCTGTCGACCCTGCCGGTCACCGGCCTTGCCGTGCAGTTGTGCGGCGACGCGCACGTCCATAATCTCGGCGCGTATGCGGCGCCCGACGGCCAACTGGTGTTCGACATCAACGATTTCGATGAGACCACACCCGGGCCGTGGGAGTGGGATATGAAGCGCCTCGCCACGAGCCTGATACTCGCCGGAGGGGAATGTGGCCAATCGGGGGCGCGGTGCGAAGAGGGCGTGCGCGCGATGGTCGCCTCGTACCGGGCGCATCTGCGCGCGTTCGCGCTGATGCCGTTCGCGACGCTCGCACGGCATCTCGTTGCGCGCCGGCACGACGAACGCGTGCTCGACGACATCTTCGAGGCCGCCCAGCGCGTCACGCCGGAACGGAATCTCCAGAAACTCACCGCCAAGACGCGAGGTGGGTTTCGGTTTCACGACAGGAAGCCCGACCTCCAGCATGTGCCGTCGAGGACGGCCACGGCTGTGGTGAGGGCATTGAAGGGTTATGCGGGTACGTTGAGCCCCAGTCGCCGGCGAACATTCGAGCGGTATCGGCCAGCCGACGTGACATTCAAGCTCGTCGGCACGGGAAGCGTCGGCACCCGCGATTATGTCGTACTGCTCTTCGGCAACGACGCGAATGACCCGCTGTTCATCCAGATGAAGCAGGAACTGCCGTCGTGCTACGCGCCCTATCTTCCCTCACCGGCCCGGCGCGTCGCCCACCAAGGCCGGCGCGTGGCCGAGGGACAGCAGATGATGCAGACGGCATCCGACCCGTTCATCGGCTACACCCGGTTTGGCGGACATGACTATCTGGTACGTCAGCTCGCCGATCACAAGGCGGGACTCGGGCCGACGGAACTGAACGGTCGTGCGCTCCTCGCCTACGCCCGGCTGTGCGGGGAAGTCCTGGCCAAAGGCCACGCGCGCACGACCGACGCCGCAGTCCTCGCAGGCTATGTCGGTGGCTCCGCGAAGCTCGACACGGCGATCGCAGCGTTCGCGGTCGCCTATGCGGAACAGACGAAACGGGACTTCCGATCCTTCGTGCGTGCGCTTCGCGAACGGCGCTCGTCCGTCAAATGAGTGTGAAGAGCGGTTCGCCTCCATGGGAACTCGCGCTGCTCCACGAGGCAGGCGGCTGCGCGTTGGTGGCGGACGCGTCCGCGCCCCCCGCAGGACTGTTCAGTTTCGGCTTCACGCATCTCGAAGGCGGATCATTCGCGGGGGCTCACCGGCACTACTTCAATGGTCACTCCCTCGCGATGCAATCGCGTCAGTATGGCCTCTTGCTTGCCCTTGCTGACATCCGCTCCAAATTCCACAATCGAATTTGATCCATCCATCGATAGGCGGAAGTATTGCGTGCGCATTTCCAATGCCGCAAGGAGCCGCTGCACTTCCGGGGCAATGGCCTCCGGATGGTCAGTCGTGATGCGAAAAGCGATCATGCGCGCCTTCAGGCCGAAGCGCTCCTCGCACCAGGCGAGCGCGACCAGCGCAAACAGCACAAGCCCCGTCGAATAGCCGGCCACCGCATAAAGTCCCGCGCCTGCCGCCATGCCGATCGCCGCTTCAACCCAGATTGTCGCTGCCGTCGTCATGCCGACGACACTGCCGCTCTCGCGCAAGATCGCACCGGCGCCCAGGAAGCCAATCCCCTGTACGACATTGGAAGCAATTCGCGTACTACCAGAGTCGCCAAACCGCTGGGCGATCACCCCCGACAGCAGCGTAAACAGCGCCGCACCCAGGGACACGCACAGGCTCGTACGGATACCCGCAGGTCGCCTCCGCAGATCGCGCTCAACACCGATCGCTGCACCCAGTAGTGCAGCCACGGTCAAGCGCAGCAGGATTTGGTCGAGCGGTAGCACTCCACCCCCCCTCGGATCTTGACGGGATTCTACTCTCCACTGCTTGAAGCGTCACTTTCGGGAACGGTAACCACCCCGAACCGCGCGAGCGGATACAGATGACAGATGCGTACGGGCGGAGCCTATAGGACGATGTGCCGAGCATCCGATGCCCGAGGCTCAAGCACAGGATGTCACGCTGCGTGATCGGTGTGGATGGCGGCGACATGCGGACGGTTCAGGACCACGAGGGTGTTGGCCTCATGTAGGAAGCGCGCGATACTTCGGGATCTCGGGCGAACGCCTCGGGCCAGATCTCTATCGTGACGTCGTGCTCCAAGTTCGTGTCACGCGCGCGATACATCTCACCCATCCCGTTTGCGCCGAGGGCGGAGAGGGTCTCGTTTGGTCAGACGAGCGTACCGGGACCGAGGGACATCACTTGACCATCAACGCAACCGAACCTTCGTTCAGCGCTCTCCTGAGAGACTCAGCCGCCATATGTTGCCGCTCTCTCGGCTTCCACCGTACAGGAACGTGTCGGCGGTGAAGGCATTACCGAAACTGTTGCTGAACTGCTCCTGGATCGTGCTGTGGAAGTGCCGAACCGGGTACGGCTTTCCTATGAGCCGTCCCGATAAAGGATCCACGCGCTGGCCCCACAAGCAGCGAAAGCCATCCGTGTCGAGCAGGAGGTACAGTACGCGACTGTCCGGGGACCAGCCAGCCGGACGCGGCGTGGTGGTCGGTTCGTTAACGCGCGCCCATTGATCGAGGGGAAGCAAACGACCCGGCTGGAGCGGCCCAACAAGAACCTTCGCTGTCTCTGCAATCACGCGACGGACGGCGAGCCAGCGACCGTCGGGCGAGGAGTGCGGACGGTCAACCAGTCCTTCAGGCGAATCCACAATCGGCTGCACCGGCCCGCCTGTCACGTCGAGAATCCCGATTTCATGACGGCTCTTCGTGACAATCAGGATGTGCTGATTGTCAGAAACGAAACCATGGAGGCCACAGGCTTCGCAGACTTTGCGGGGCACACCCCCAGCCACGTCCACGACGAACCCGGTTCCAATATCTGGTTGTCGTTCGACCGTATAGGCAACGCGCGTCGCGTCCGGTGAGAGAGTCGGACTGAGTCCACTCGCGGCGTCCAGGCGCAGGATGCTGCGCTGTTGGCCGGTGCGCATGTCTCGAACCCAGGCTTCAGTAAATTGAGAACTGTTCCGCTGAAAGAGCACGGTGCTGCCATCAAGCGTTTGACTCGGGCGGCTGGCCCCGCTCCCGCTCTCCGAGTACAGAATCGCTGGCACCGCGGTCGGATCGACGAGTGAAACACGTTCTATCGTTCGCGTGAGGCTGCTGACGTTGAAGACGATGAGCCGTCCGTCCTTGCTAACCGCAGGGAACCGATAAACGCCTCCGGCACCAAAGGTCAGCTGGCGGGGCGTCCCGTTGGAGCGGCCCGTCGTCCATGAAACAGGCACGGACCAGAGACTGCCCCTGATCCCCAGCATGAAACCCTCGTCCGTCCACGGTCCAGCGGTCACAACCTCCTTGTCGGTTTCCCTGCGAAGGTCCATGAGATCGAGGAGACCAGTTTTGACGGCCGGCCGCCCATCCAACGGAACCCACCACCAGTCGAACGACTCCTCCAGCGGGGCATCGAGGGCTCGTCGTCCGAGCACGAGCAGCGACTGACCGTCGGGTGCCCACCGTGGATCGCGAGCGACCGCGAACCCTGACAACACCTGTGTGGGCGAGCCGCCATTGAGATCCAGCACGTACGACGCCGTGGCAAGAGCGCTTGGATTTCCGCGCCATTGCCCGACCCAATAGGCGATCTTCCTACCATCTGGCGAAAATCGCGGCCACTCGCCGCCCTCCGCGACGAGGCGAGCCTCGCCGCCGAGCGCCGGCACGACGTAGACGCCTCCGTTCCCGCGCTCCGACCGGAAGGCGATCTGACTGCCATCCGGTGAAAACTCAGGCATCTGGTCGTCGGCCATGTCCGTCGTCAGCTGTAACGGCGTACCGCCCGTGACCTGCTGTACCCAGATATCGAGATCACCTCGTCCGGCTCGGTCAGAGGCATACGCGATGAGACGAGCGTCCGGCGACAGTGTTGGCATTGTCGTCAGCCCCGAATCTCGCGTGAACTGCTCAATCTTTGCCTCGCCTCGAGCGGGCGCTTCTCCTGAGCCTAGTCGATGAATCAGATAGGCCGCCCCGAGGGTCAGGAGGATGACCGTCGCTGCCAGGCCGAGCCAGGTTCGCAATCGGAGCGGTGTCGTGGAGACCGCGATTGGTTGACGTACTTCGGCAGACTGCTGGCTCGCCAGCAAGTCGCGGAGTTCGATGCCCACGTCGCCGATGTCGCGAAGGCGACGTTTGACGTCTTTGTCCAGACACCGTTTCAGAAGGCGCCCGAGCGCAGGCGGCGTCGTCGCCGCGAGCAGCGTCCAGTCAGGATCGTGATCGAGAATCGCTGCGAGCGTGTCGGACATCGTGTCGCGTCCGAACGCTGCGTGACCCGTAAGCATTTCGTAGAGCACCCCGCCGAAGGCCCAGATGTCCGTGCGCTTGTCGACCTCCTGGCCGCGCGCCTGCTCCGGGCTCATGTAGGCTGCCGTGCCGAGGATCATCCCAGCCTGCGTCATTGCTGGCGTCGTGATAGTAGGCGACTGCGACGCGCTCGCCGACCGCGGTCCCTCAGGGTCTATGGCTTTCGCCAACCCAAAGTCGAGCACCTTCACGGTGCCGTCTGTGCGCACCTTGATGTTCGCGGGCTTGAGGTCGCGATGGATGACGCCTTGCTCATGCGCCGCCTCGAGCGCCTCCGCGATCTGCTTCGCGATCGGGAGCGCCTCCGGCAGTGGAATCGGACCGTTCGCGATCCGATCCGCGAGCGTTGGGCCCTCGACCAGTTCCATGACGAGCGCACGCGTGCCGTTGGACTCCTCGAGGCCGTGGATGTGTGCAATGTTCGGATGGTTGAGCGAAGCAAGGACCTGCGCCTCGCGTTGGAAGCGGGCAAGTCGTCCGGGATCATTTGCGAAAAGATCGGGCAGGACTTTGATCGCCACGTCGCGATTCAGCTTCGTGTCGTGCGCCCGATACACTTCGCCCATGCCGCCCGCGCCGAGGGCCGAGAGGATCTCGTACGAGCCGAGGCGGGTGCCAGTGGCCAGAGGCATGAGGCGAAGCTGATTCTAGCGACGGAGCCGTTCACGCCAAAGGGGAAAGGGCGTTACCCGCTCAAATCCTTCAACCAGCTCTTTCGCAGAGACTGCCAGCAAATCAGTGCACAGCCGAGGGAGAGGAGGGCCTCGTGGATGTCCGCCCGCTTGTCGTAGCGCACACGCAGGCGGCGGAATTGGTTGAGCCACGCAAACGTTCGCTGCACGTGGCAGAAACGGTTCGACGAGGTCCCACAACGCATCCGGGAGCAGCGCGCCGGCCATAGCCGTCCACGTTACCGCGCCGGAACTCGTGCACTCTCTTCTCGCAAGCGCGCGGTGCAGGTTTTGTTGTGCGCTTTTAAGCAAGATGGACCTGGATGCCGTCCGGATCGGCAAATACGACACCTCCACGACCATCGTTCTGCGACTGAATGCCACGCTGCTCCAGCGCCCGTCGAGCCGCATCCACGTTGAAATCCTTCGTGGCAATCGTCAGATGATCGAGCGAGACGTCGTTCGGCATCCCGGACGTACGCGGAATCAGACGAATCTCAGAGCGGCCGAACGTGAAGCTCCTGCCCGTGGCTGCCGAGTCGGGTTTCACTTCGCCGCCGAACACAGTCGCGAGAAAATCGCCAGTCCTGTTCAGAGCTGCCACTCGCAACGTGATATCGCGAATTGCGAGAGGCACGAATGCAGTTCCCAGTCGCTCCCCCGCCTTCATCAGCACCTGGGCGAACTGAGGCCCAACCGGAACGCGGGCGGGGGACGTGTCGCTGAGTTGATACATCACCCGGTCGGGATCGCGAATCCACCCCGCGTTGTTCCCGACGATCTCGAGGCCGTGGGCGCTCATGATCGGAACGGCCGCCGTGGAGCCCGTAAACCCGCGAACGGCGGGTGCGATGTGGTCGATGTCGACACCAGCTTGAGATCGGGGAACACCGGCGTAATCGAGACGAAGTGATTCCCGAGGCCAACGAACCACGATTCGACCGAGGGCGTCGTAGGATACGGCGGGATGCGAGGCGCGAACAGCAGGTCGCCGCCGAACAGGCCGTGGTAGAACAAGCCGCTTCGACCGCAGACCCATGAACTCGCGCCGACGGATTTGACGCTCCACAAAAGCCTCCTGCCGTTGCACACGTCGGTCGGCGATCCGCGAAAGCTCACGAGTACCCGTTTCAAGCATGATTCACATCATCAAGCGAGACATTGATGGTGCGCCGCAGCGTATCGAATGAACGTCTAGCGACCGAGCTTCTGGAACCAATTCAACATCACATCGATGCGAGCGATCGCCTGCTCGGTTCTCGTGCACACGGCGCCGTCGTTCGCGAAAGAGCAGAAGGCCACTGTCGAGTCGACGTGAAAGGTCGGTCGAGCGATCCGTTTGACAAACGAGGCGCCGGTCTCGACGGCGACTGCCATCGTCTGTCCGGCGCCATCGAAGTACTGCAGCTCACGACCGTCCACCGACCAGTGAGGAAAGAAGCCGCCGGCGGTCGAGATCTGCCACTTCGCGCCTGAGAGCGGAAATGGCTGCACGTAAACCTCCATTCGTCCTGACTCGGTCGAGGCGTACGCAAGGTAGCGCCCGTTCGGGGAAAACGATCCCGACAGTTCGTCGGCGGCGCTGCGCAACAGGGGCTGAGGCTTCGGGTCGCCGAGACGATAGGCCCAGAGGTCCCACCCTGTCGCCGTCCCACTCTGCTCGAACACAATCGAGCGGCCATCGGGCGACCACGACGACAAGTGGATGTGGGCATCGCCGGCGAACAGCCGATCCTCAGCGCCATTGCCGTCCGCCGCGCGCGCGAACACGGCTGTGACGATACTGCCGGTCAGCATCTCGTAGATGACGGCGCCGAACGCGAAGATGTCGGTTCGGGCATCGGCTTCCCGGCCCTCGAGTTGCTCTGGCGCCATGTACTGGAACGTCCCGAGAATCGTTCCCT
>Ga0068858_100004659_pt1 | contig 13439 bp, 9 predicted proteins | sample KBSSwiS12_FD_66589 | JGI IMG/M metagenome (GOLD analysis project Ga0068858, IMG submission 66589) | Switchgrass rhizosphere microbial communities from Kellogg Biological Station, Michigan, USA - KBS Switchgrass S1-2 | ecosystem: Host-associated > Plants > Roots > Rhizosphere > Soil ... | reverse complement strand
GGCCACCACCCTGTTCCTTGACGAAGAAATCAATCGCGGCAAGGAAATCAGGAGGAATTTGATATGCGGGAACGTTGTTGAGAATGATGGCCTTCGCTCCGCTGAGAAGGCCCGGATTGAGCGCCTTGAGATCGGTCTGAACATCCACCTCAATCTTCTCCTGGCGCAAGGTGGCGATAAGCGGATCGTCGGGATAGTTGGTCACGAGAAGAACACGCGGCCCTGAGGTGACCTCCACCCAGCTCTGGCCGGAATTATTACCGGAAAGCGCATCGTGCGCGGGGGTGATTTGCACCTGGTAGCGATGGGCGCCCGGCGCAGAAACGCGATCGGTGAATCGCAGGGAGCCGGCGCTGTCCTCAACGTTCAGCGTGCCTTGCGCTATCACCTGCCCATCCCGCGATATTTGATAGGGTACGGACGCATCCGGGTGCCCGCTGACTTGGAATTCGATAAGAAAAGGTTCGCCGGAACGAACACGCTGAGCGGTATGAAGGTAGTCAACCTGGTAATCCTGCACGTCGGGCGACTCCAGCAGGCGGTAGTCGAGAGGCACTTGCTGTTTGTTCAGCCTCAATTCCAAGCCAGCCAGGGGTTCCGTCGAATAGCCATCTGTCAGCACGAGCAGGCGCGCCGCCTGGTCGGGTTTGATGTGCGTCAACGCCACTTCAATGGCATGCGCCAACCGCGTGGAATCCCGGTTCCCCTCGTAAACCCGCTCGGATTCCGTATCCCGTTCCTCCGCGTTCTCGGCGAAGTCGAGGAAATGGATGTTGTCCGCACTGCCCTTGGAGCGGGTCAGCAGTCCCTCGATTTCCGCATCGTGAGCGGCCAGAGCATCGACTGCGGAGGAAGATTGATCCACCAGCACCCAAAGGTCCAACCCTGGACTAAATCGGGAAATCTGGGGATCACATAAAGCAAGGACAAGGAGAGCCAGACAAATCAATCGTAGTGGACGCATCCATTCAATGCTTCGCGCATACCAGATCAGGAACGCAATCAATGGCACCAGCAAAAGCCACTCGGGTGAATTGAGCTTCATGATTGGCGTAGGCGGGTGATGGCCCAATAGCTGATTAAGAGGACACCAATGAGGACAATCCAAAGCGGCGTGAACATATCTGAACGTGTATTGAGTTCAACCTGCCTGGCTTGATGAGCCGTCAAAGTGTCGCCCGTGGCAGACGGGCTGAAGTCGGACTCCCGGGCATCTCCGAAACCGGCTGCCCCGGAAAAGAGTGAGTTTCCATCCTGCACGAGGGAAAAGAAGCCCGGTTGCACAGGAGCACGAACACTCATACGAGGTTGTGCCGGCAGGGAGCTCTTATTTCCGGCAGAGTCACTCATGGTAACGGTTCCGCCGTGTGCGTCGGCCGCGAGTGAGATTTGTTCGGACAATTCGGTATTGCCAACTTCCGGCGCACTTTTTTCCTTACGGATCGTTTCGAGAAAGCGCTCGATGAGAAGCACGAAAGCAGGTAGCCGCGTCGCGTTGGAGGCTGGAAAGTTGAAATTGAAAATGAGCTGCTGATGGCTGCCCGAAAGCGTCCGAATATAGATAACCGGGTTATGGTCCTTCCAAAGCAAAACGTGGTCTCGCGGGTCCGGCTTAATCGGCGCGTTAGGCTGAATGATCAGGCCCTGCCAGTTCAAATCTTCGTTGAGTGGATCATTTTCCACTACAAAGGGCTCTCCCTCCAAGGCAGTGTGACTCCCCGGATCATTGAATAGGACGACAGAAGAACGGGTATCTTCCGGGATAAGAGTTTGCGGGGCAATCGTGACAAACGCCAAATCAGCAGGCTCCCCCGGACGGGCCGCGGCAAGGGCGGGAAGCGTTTGGGTCAGGCGAACGAAAAGATCCATCGAGGAGTCATCGCCGCGCAAGTCCACGGACAATCGTTTCGGCACAGGACGCGCGATGGGCATGCGGTCGTCGAGAGAGAACCGATCTCCATCCAGGCAAACGGTGAGGCGATCAAGTCCCGGAGGAAATTTCCCCTTGAGAACCTTGGAGTGTCCCGGCTCCAAATCGAGAGGCTCCGGATCGGTTTTTCGTCCCTCCATCTCGATCCACCAGTTTCGGTGAGCAGGCTTCTGTCCGTAATTATGAACCAGGACCTGCCATCCCAGATCGTCTCCCGTTCCGGAAAGACGCAAGCCAACCAGTCCGCAATTCTCGATCGGCTCACCAATCTCCAGCAAATCGACGCCGTTGGGCACCTCACGTGGGCGATCAGTCACAAGAATCACGACAGCTTCCGGTGGAGCAAGGGAACGCGCGAGTTCCAAGGGGCCGGACAGGTCGTGATAAGGGAGAGACGGACTCCACGTTCGCAGCTTCTCCTCCATCTCGCCGAGGTCGAATCCTTCGTAGAGCTGCGGATGGGAGGAATCGGTGTCTGAAAGCGTCCAATAAGTTCGAGGCGCCAGCGAAGTCAACGAATGAAGGCGGGATGCTATCCGCTCGACTAGGTCAGATTTAAAAGCCTCCATGGAAAGTGAGCTGTCCACGACCACCACCACACGCTGAACTGCATTGGTCCGAATCCATCTCGGCTCCAGCAGGAGCCACGTCAAAATCAGAATACAGAGGACTTGAAGCCAAAAAGCGGGTGAACCTCTCATCCACGTAAGGCGCCGCCCTTCCTTGCTATCCGGGCCGTGACGTTCCAACAAAAAGAGCGTGCTGATTTTGAGTGCCCGTGATTTTTGCTGCAGGCAATGAATGACAACGACTGCGGGAAGGCCCAGCAAAGCGAGTGCCCCCCAAGGATTGGAAAAGACTAAGGGAAATCCGTTCAATGCCGTACGTTGAAGACGCCAGCCGGGAGTGCCTGCTGACGAAGGGCCAGACCCAACGCTAACTCACAAGAAATTCGGGCAAGAGGAATGCTGTGGCGGCGCGCCGCTTCCTGCCAAAGCTCAAAATGGCGACGATAACTCTTTGCATAGCGAACGAGACCAAATGGCTCCACGCGCTGCTGTCGAACCTCTTTCGTTTCGCAGTCGTGAAGCTCCAGGTTACCGTGCCAATCCGGTTGCGCTTCGCTTAGAAGATAAGGTGCCATGACGACGGCCCGACCATTCTCGCGCATGAGGCTGGCCAGCTCGGCATCGGGAGATTGCGGAAAAAGCAGGTCTGAAATCAGGACCCGCAGAGACCCGGCCCGCCAGGGGATTTGCATCAACGGAAGACGCCCGTCTCGACTGGCGCCGGTATCGAATTGCTGCAGCGACTGCAAACCCAAGGCCGCCGGGTTTTCAAGAAACTTCCACCGGCCTCCCGAATTGGCCGCATACGTCCGAATATTGATTCCGTCGTTCAACGCTGCGCCCAGCACCAAGGCCAAAAGCTCAAGGGTCCGCATTTCCTTCTCATGAGTAATTCTCATCGACTCGCTGACGTCCAGAACGACATCCAGCCGCGGGCTTACCTCCTCGCGAAATAGTTTCATCATGTAATGATTGGTTCGCGCGTAAGCGGCCCAATCGAGATGTCGGGGATCGTCGCCGGGAGCGTACGCACGATGATCCTGAAAATCAATGGAGCTGCCCTGGTTGCGACCTTGCCACACACCCGAAACACCCCGCCATGATCGGGAATGAAAAGGCAATGTGATCTGCTCCGATAAAAACGCGATTTCTTTCTTTTTCTGCAACAACCTTCCTTCGTCACCTAATAAGGAATTCATGTCGTCCCCTCCCCGATTGCAGGGGCTGGCAATGTTGTGGAATCCTTCGCGAAGCGGATCATGCCGAACAATTCCCGATAATAACTTCGGCTGCCCAGGAACAACATAACGGTCACGAATACCAAGCAGCACCCATTTCCGAGTAAATACCACACAAGGTCATCTTTGAAGCGGTCCGGTTCCGATTCAGTCAAAAGCACAGGAATGCCGGGCAATATGTCGAGAATACCGTTGATCCCGGAATGAGTCAGGTTGGCGAACCCATCCAAGACGGCAGTCAATCCCATCAAGAGAATGTTGTAAAGGACCACCATCAACAGGACTTGCTTCATTCTACACCAGAGAAGATGGCAGATGAAAATTGGCAGCAACACCGAACCGAAAACAGCAAAGACAGGCAAGAGCCATCCAAAACCGGCATCCGGAGGCACGAAGTAAAAACAAAGCCCGATTGAAAACGGGATGACGACGAGTGAAAACAAAAGAGCGCTTGGCCAGCCCGGTAAAAAAAAGAGAGCCGCAATCCTCCCTAGCGGATTATTTCCGACAAGGGACTGAACCATTCGAGACAGTAGCCTCGGCTTCTCGGAAAGATCGAAGTAGCAGATACCGATGAGAACGAGCAAGGGGATGACAATGCCCGGCTGAAAACTGGTCTTGGCTAACCAGCCTAAAAGACAAGCGCTGATGAAAAACGACAAGGCAAGCGCGCGGCGCCGAATGGCGTGGTTTTCCGAAGCGGGCGCTATTCCCGAAGCGGTGAGCTCAAACAATAGAGCGGGTACAAAAAACCCAAAGATCATCAGCCATCCACATGTTTCCCAACCTCCGTTGGACCATGTACCGGATAGAAAGCTATCCGAACCACCGGACACCCCCACAACGATTGCCACAAGAATGGCAATGCGGATGACCGCGTTTCCGAGAGCTGAAACCGCGATGCTGGCGGCGATTAAAATTCCGGATAACCACAGCATTAATAAAATCGCCTCAAAATCGGATACCACATCATCGCCACCGAGAAAGTAGCGAAGAATGACGTAAGGAAGCACCGCGGAGACAAGAAGCACACTTTGAGCGAAGAGAGCACTCCACTTTCCGACCACCACGCGCCATGCCGTGAGTCGGGTGAGCATAATCGTTTCCATCGTGTGATTCTTAATCTCATGCGAAACAGCAACTAGGCCGCGCAACGGAACCAACGCGAGCAAAACGAAACCGATGATGACCCAGAAAAAATGATTTTGAAAATCAAGGGCGTTGCGGTCTTCCTGCGCCGCAACATTGCCCACAACCAGGAGAACGAGAAATACCTGAAGCAGCAAAAACGCAATGAGAAAGGCCCGTGCCCGCATACCCTGACGCAATTCCTTGACCAAAATCGGACTGAGCCAATCATCCAGGTTCCGCCCGCTTAATAGAAAAACTGATTTAAGGCTCATGGTTGAAACGGTGGCGGAGTTGCAGAAGACGATTCATTTGACCTTTTCAAGACGTCGACAAACGCATCTTCCAGGCGGCGTTCCAGACGATGAAAATCACAGACTTGGATGCCATCAGTCACGGCACGACGGAGTAACACGCCTAACTCACTTTGTTCTGTGGCCGCGAAATCAAATCGGGCCCCACGATTGGTGGTCTCCACCAGCGTCAAGCCTTGTTGATAGGTAGCCCAGGCAACCAGCCCATCAACCGACCCGATAATTTCGATTTCAATCCGGAAGTTTTTAGTGTCGCCTCGTCGCAGTGTTTCCGAGGAACCGTGGTGCACGATTCGTCCCTTGTCGATGAAGAGCATTGAATCGCACATCTCGCCCAGTTCGGAAAGGATATGCGAACTGATAACGATCGTCTTGCCCTGCTGAGACAGGATTCGAACAAGATTTTTAAATTCAATTCGCGCCTTCGGATCCAACCCTGCTGCGGGTTCATCCATTAAAAGCAGCTCGGGCTCATTGATCAACGCACGCCCCAGACATAGGCGCTGTCCCATGCCTTTTGATAAGGTATGCATCAAGCGATCTTGAATTGAAGTCAAGTCCGTGAAAGCCATGATTTCTTCGACATGCCGGGTGCGACTTGCACCTGCATAGCCGTAGGCCCTCGCGTAGAAATCGAGATATTCCATCACCGTGACGTTGTCATAGGTGCCATAGTTATCCGGCATCCAACCGAGCCGGGCGCGAACCCTGTCGGGGTAATTCGACGCATCGCAACCAAGAACACGAATCGATCCGGCATCGGGTGTATCAAGCGTGGCGAGAAGACGAAGGGTCGTCGTTTTACCCGCCCCATTGGCGCCGATGAAACCGACCACTTCTCCCTTTCGCACGGAAAAGCTTACATCCTGCACGGCGTGAACCTTCTCAAACGAGCGCCGCAAATTCCGCACATCCAGAACGATTTCTCCGCTCATGGCCCCCCCTCCTCTGACGACGAACTGACCCATGGCCCCAGATAGACGCACTCCTCCACCTGCCACCGTATTTCTCCGAGCGTCGCCAGAGTTTCGTCCGAGGAAGGAGTTCCGAGAGCGTAAAAGCAATCTCGACGATCCCGCGCTTCGTACAAGAGAGGCCCTAACTTTCCTCCCGCATTCAGCCAGACCTGACCCCAAAATGACTTGAATTCGGCTTCTGAACTGGCCACGCATGGTTGTTTATGGCCTGGCTCAAGATTCCTGCAGGTCCAACAATTGTTGTTCGCATCGAAAAGAAAGACCTGAGTCAACTCATTGGGAAATGAGGAAAGTACCTCTGGCGCCTTGCGACTACTGTTCACAGCCTGAGAATTCAGAACCGTTAAGACGGAGCGCGAAGGACGCATTGCCTGCAGATATTGACCGCAAACCGAGCGGCTACGAAACCAGTTTCCCGAATAGTCCTTGTCGTCCTTCCGATAAACGTCAGGAGAGTCATCCGCTTCGATCGTCGTCTCATCATTCAAAACGCGAGATGCAATCGGAGTTATCAGGTAGTTCTGATTCCCACGCCATCGGCTTGAAAATAAAACAGCGGTGCGTGCCACCTGTTCCTGAACAATCGCCTCACGATTCGAATTGGGCAGACTGAAAATAGCGATTATTTGTCGTCCGCTTCCACCAATGCCATCCGTCACCAAAATGCCCACGATCAGTATCAGGCAAGCCAGAATGGAGATCAGCGGGGTAGTCCAGAAAAGTCGGAAACGCTTCACTCCGGGGGCAAAGACAAAAAGGTTTATCGGGCCCACCAGACCTCCAAAAAGCACGACAAAACAAAGAATAAACGTCCCACTGACCGCAATAGTCCCGACCAACCTGCGCAATCCCCACGTGGAATACTTCTGCTCAATCTGATAAGCAGAAACTGAGAAGTCCTTTTCGATAATCGTATTCAGGACTTCGGCGTCAGGAGGAAAGATGCTGGTGGGCACAACTGAAATACTGCCGAATCCGTAGGGCCCGGGTTTGCCGTCGGGTTCCGGTAACTGCATTTCGGGCGTCCGAAGCTCAGCGGTTTGCGCGGTTAAAATCGTCAGGTGACCGCCTTGCGCGACATAGTCACAGATCGCCTCGCGCTGAGTTGAGTTTAAGCTCAACCAACCTGTATCCTTCACAATAAGGACCGCCACCCCGGAGTAGGCCTGCCAGGTTGATGGCATATTTCCCACGTCGATGGTACTACCATAAAAGTCACGTCCTGCATCCTTACAATAGGCCGTCAGCGGCCCCAATCCAATGGTTCCCAAAACATCGCTCTCAATCAGTGTGTAGGGCAGCCGGGAGCCCGGGTTATTGGTGTAAAAGTAGGCGAAGAAAGGCTTATCCAGGCTTGAATTGAAACCGGGGCCTTTCACTCCAACATTAAGCACCGTGTTGCCCTTGTCATCGGAGACAACAGGCATGGGAACGAGGAGGTCGAATGACGTTGATCGGTTGGGCTCCACAGTCAAGCTCTGCCGGTATTCAATCGATCCACGGGTGTAAGCGTTTGTGGAAGCCCGGAACATAAACTGCCATGTGCCTACATTATTTTGATCGTTTTGGATGTTGATGCGAAACGGTACGCACCCACCGGGCGGAAGACTGCTAAAAGGAGATGTAATGCTGACGGTTACATTCTGGCCCTCCGTCGTACGGTCCAAGTCACCTGCCTTGCCTGATTGGATACCGGCGAGAAAGACGATTCCAACTGCACAACTTGATATAAATCTGCTCCAGGCCATGCGATTTAGTGGAGTTTTGCGTCGAGTAACGTTTTGGGCCTTTCCATGTCGTGGACCGGAATTTCGGCGAGCAGCTTGCTCACGACACCAGGGGTCGAGGCACCATCCAGCCGCGAATTGTAGTCGAGAATGATTCGATGCTGGAGAACCGGCACCGCGACCAAGCGAACATCCTCGGTGCTGGCATTCGGGCGCGACTGTAACAAGGCGCAGGCCCGTGCAGCCGCCGCCAAGGCAAGTGCGGCCCGGGGACTTGCCCCATACTTGATTCCCAAGCCTTCGCGACCGTGAGTAGCATCCACCAGCCGTGCGATATAATTGGCGACAACCGGAGGTAGATAGATGCGCTGGGCCAAGTCCAATAACTGAATCAATTCTTTGCGATCCAGAACCGGAGGCACGACCGGCTCCACGCCGATCTTGCGATTCAGAACGATCTTCTCAAGCGTTTCCACCGAATTTCTCTTCACTTCGATCTTGAAAAGAAACCGATCAAGTTGTGCTTCCGGCAAAGGATAGGTTCCTTTCAACTCGATAGGATTTTGGGTTGCCAGGACGAAAAAAGGATCCGGCAGGGCATGGGCGGTTCCCATCACGGTAACCTGTCGTTCCTGCATGGCTTCAAGCAAGGCAGACTGCGTTTTGGGAGAAGCGCGGTTAATTTCGTCCGCCAGCACCAGATTCGCGAAAAGAGGGCCGGGCTGGAAAACGAAACTTCGCTGACCTCCAACCTCCTGAAGCACAGGATTACCGGTGATGTCTCCGGGCAGAAGGTCAGGCGTAAATTGGACGCGTTTGGAATCGAGTTGTAAAGCTTTGGCCAGGCTCTTGACCAGTTCGGTTTTGCCCAAACCCGGAAGGCCTTCCAACAAAATGTGTCCACGGGACAGCAAACCGATCAAGACCATCTCGATCAACGCTTCCTGCCCGAAGAGTGCGTTGTTCAGTGAATTGCGTACACGGCCCAGTGAAAGCGCTGAGGCGGCTAATTCGGCTTCGTTAAGAGAGAGGGTGTCAGGGAATGAGCTCATGTTAAGTTACTTGAAAAACTGCGTTAAGGTATCGGCTTCCTGGGGATCGTAGGTGCTTCTCCAGACAGCTTCTCCACCGTTTCCGCCAACCGGGGCAGTTCCCGCGTTTTGGCTTCCGCGATAGGCCGCGGGATCGACGGTGTGTGTGCTCGCGGAAACCTTAACCGTTTCTCCAATGGATGCGTGGCTCATATCCGAGTTGCTGACCGGGGTCAGCGCACCAGCACTCGTCATCGCCTCTCGCCCTTGTAATTCCAATGGGGCTGATTCCTTTCCTCCGCCCGTGCCACCGGGTGCCATCATTAATTTTCGTCGGCCCTGCCCGTGCCTCATCTCGGCCTTGGCCATCGCCTCTTGCATTTCCTGACTCAGGTTGCCGTTGCCTTTTCGCGCCGTCTGGGCCGCCATTTTTCCTTTTTCGAGCCTCTCGTGAAGTTCCTGCAATTGTTTCGCACTAAGTTGTTTGTCCGTCGCGGCTTCAGCACCGCGCAATTGATCAACCAACTCTTTTTTGAGCGGAAGGTTACCGGATGCGAGGTTTTCCCCGGCCTTGCGCAACTGATCCTGCATGGCCTCAAGATTTCCAGGGGCACTGGAACTCTCGGCCCTCTCCTTCATGGCCTGGACCGCCTGATCTGCCTGGTCCAGGTCCTGGGCGAGAGAATTCATCGATTGTTCCGCAAGCTCCTTGAGTGAACTTGCAGCCTCGAGATCGCTTTGTGTGTACCAATCTTGTTGAGGACGATTCTTTAACTTATCGAGCGCGGACTGCATTTCCTGCAGCTTGTCCGCTTCGACCAGATCCTCCGCCTTGAGCGTATTGATCCAAGTCTGCATTTGCGCGAACTCAGGCGGAGGCGAGATGACGTCATTAGCAGTTCCTGCCTTTACCCGGCTGACAGGAACAAGCTGCGCCACCCATAAGAATAACAATCCCCCGAGGAATGGCGTCAGTATCTGTCGCCAATTCGCAGAGTAGCCATCGTCGAATTTCTCGCGTGGTGCGGGCCACGGCAAAACTCCATCTTCGGCAGAACTCAGTTGGTTATGCAGGTTTAATACGGTTTCAATTCGCACTAGGGCGTTTCTCTCGGTGCAGAAATGCTTCCGGGATTGCAGCCAGGCCCATCCGGTAATGCCGAAGGAGCCCATGAGCAGGAAGATGCCAATCCACCTCGAAGACTGCCCCGTCTCCCGAACGAAAATCTCCAACAAGGCGGCCAGAACAAACAAGCCCACCAGCAAAGGAATTGCCCGGGAAAGCCAATGATGGAAGTTCACCTTGTTGGCCAAAATTGCCGCTCGCCGCCGCCAAAACTGCGCCGCCGAAAATGAATCTGGGTGAACCATAAAACGCGACCAACTTGCTTCACCGTCCGATTCGTGAAGTCGATTCAGCGTAAATAGGGTATGCCATTTGTCACATTCAATTATTCTCCTCCCACGAAAATTTATCTGCGGTTATTTGGTCTTGAGCGTTTCGGGATGATTGTCCCAGACCCAATCCGGTGCATCCTTTGGGGCCTGAGAAGTTGAGTGAAAAGAGGTCCCCCCATCATCCTTCTGGTTCCAAGCTACCGAATAAAGAAGGTAGCTCCTATCGTCCAGCAACCGGTAACCGTAAGACTGACCACTCATCACATCACGGGGCAGGTCCGCGCCATAGACTGGAACTAATTCACTCAAAGAATCAGGATAGCGTCCGTGAGCCAATCGGTAGCGCTCAAGGCGACACGCGATGCGAGCCTCGTCCACCCGCGCTTGCGTATAAGCAAAGTTCTTCGCTGCAGAGAGGGAGGACGAGAACATACCTTCGAGAAAGTCACGCCAATAACCTGTTCCCCTCACCCCTTGAATCAAGGCAAGGGCTTTTGCTTCCCTTTCTGGGAAAACGCGGTGGGAAGCGGGGTCCATCATCTTGACCGCTCCGAGAAGCTGGAATCGGGTATCATCCGCTTTAAACTCCAGAAACCAGCCTTTGGGAATCAGTAGCATGAGCGTGGAACTAATGGTGGAGTATATATCCGAGCCGGAAGACATGCGTCCGCCGAAAATGATTAATCGCATGGCAAGGCGATGAGTCTCGGAAAAATCGACGGTAGGTATTAATTGCACGGCCAGTTCGCCACGAACAAAAAACTGACCGTCCCTGAGACAATCAATTTTTTCCAGATCGTCGTCCAAATCCGTGAGCTGTTGATCATTCCACTGGTGTTCAGCCAAACCCTGGCTAACCACCGCCAATTGAATCGCCACGACGCCCGCAGAAACCAGCCCCGCAATCAGGCTCGGTTCCTGACGGATTCCCGAGTCTACTTTCCATCCGATCCCAAGATCGTCCATGGCGAGTTGCGGGTCCTTTCCCATGAACGCAAGACGCTCCTGGTACGAAAGCACCTTGGCGAATCCAATTGGGCTCGTCACACCTGCATAAGACCGCAACATGGGCGGCTGGGACGTATAATCTTCGTCAAACCGACAATAAGGCAATGACGCATTCGCTTTGCGGAGGCGGGCAAGATCGGGAATCAAGAGGTCGAAGATTTCCGCCGGCTTCGCTTGCGGAGGCACGGCTACGTGAGGAATCTCATCGTGACATCGGGCGATCAAACTCTTGGTAATAGCCTCCACATCCGGTGCCTCACCCTTCGCCCAGATTCCCAAGTAAGGAAGTTCACCGGGCTGTTTCGCATAATCCTTCGAATAAGGAAGCTTATCGATCGGTGCATGCCGAAAAGCTCTCTTCATGCCAGCAGCCACTTTATTATGGGGATAGTCGGAACTGGGATCAGATGACAGTTGGAAAATAGGCATAGCACCAAAGTTCCTATCTTCGGGTATTGGCGGCGGAATAAATTTACTAGGATCGAGGCTTTCACCCGCCGCTGCTATCTCCGCCTGGGCCTTGTTCCATTCAACGGCCCCTCTCCAATCCTCCTCAACATAAAAAGTGATCACTAAAACTACCGCGACCAACAGACTCATGGCCCACGGCCCGGTTAACCATTTTTTTATGATCGTCTCATCAGAACTGGACTCGTTGAAAGTAGTGTCGGCCATGCCAGATTGAGACCGCGGCTCATCGGAATCGTGTCCACTCTTGAACAAGGCCGAAAGGAATTCGCGCATCACCAGCGATATTCATCGAAATGTCAAAAACGGCAAGGCTACACGCGTTTAGTCGAACACGGCCTAATTTGGCGCGATGTACGCAACCCGTGTGTTCGTTTCTATCTTTCAGGGCTTCGGAACAGAGGCCGGCGGACTCGGGTTAGTGCGGTGAGCCTGTCCGCATTGAGTACAAACCTTGTAAACCAGAATGAACCCAAATGAACCCGTTAGTAAGATCGATTAATAATTTAGAAAAAGGGATCGCATCTCACTTCATATAAAGGAGATGGGCAGAACCGGATTCGAACCTGTAACGTACAAACTTGAACGGGAGCTCATAGCTTGCGTTTATTCACCCAATCAAATTTCGTCTTTCGTAGAACGCATTCGTGATCTCTTTACACTAACCGTTCAAATTCCTCGTTCTGTCTTTCCATAACGAGCTTTATAACTTCCACTTCCGAAAAGCCTCCCGTAGATACAAAACATTTGCTAATGCCATCCTTTGCTCCAGGGCCTGCTACTGTAAATTCGGTTTCTTGAAAATCGAGGAAACCGGAGTAATTGAGGTCTGTCACGAACTGAAGCGCGAAAACAGCTCGAAACGGAGCTTCGTATGGAAGGCGGAGTTAGTGTCATAACGATACATGCGACGATTTCAAAGGAGCTTGTCACTCAAGCCCGAACCAGACTTGTTCCCTGGACCTCACGTGGCGCGGGGGTTGTCATTAATGATTTACTTACCAGGGATTTGGATGAAAACGTCTACTTGAAAATCTTACCTCAGCTTGTTGATACCGCTCTACGTACAAAAACTGTAATCAGTTTAGGAGCGTGTTTCCGGTCGGCAAATATTTTCGATTCATGCGACAACGTTCAACGCTCCGAGATCAATTGGCAGCTAAAATTAGCGACCGAGATTAAACGCGCCGGTGTGGGAGTTATTATCGAAACTCCCGGCCATGCTAAGCCCTCCGATATTCGGAAGATCGCTCAGATGTTCAAGGGGTGCCAATACCCCATCATGCCGTTAGGTACAATATCTGATCTGCTTCGGTACGTATACCCTGAGCCCATCTTCCCTCTCGAAAGGTACGTAGATTTAAATACACGATGAAAAGTGCTCCAGAGCACGAAGAGAGCGCAGCGGATACTGCAACCCCTGAATCTCCCCGTGCATGGCGAACACCTAAATCGTAAACGGATAAACCCCGCTCGGTCGTTTCAGCAGCTTGTCGCGCTATTCCAAGAGGAATTTCGGTTGCAGGCATTAGTTCCTGACGCGCCAGTTCCGCGCAGCGATTCCGCTCAGGCTCATCGCGTGCGAGTCGTTTCGCTTCTAATGCTCTATAATATCGATCAAATTGTTCGGAATCTTTTTGTACTGCCTCCC
>Ga0068858_100004657_pt1 | contig 13443 bp, 11 predicted proteins | sample KBSSwiS12_FD_66589 | JGI IMG/M metagenome (GOLD analysis project Ga0068858, IMG submission 66589) | Switchgrass rhizosphere microbial communities from Kellogg Biological Station, Michigan, USA - KBS Switchgrass S1-2 | ecosystem: Host-associated > Plants > Roots > Rhizosphere > Soil ... | reverse complement strand
CGGCCGCCGAGCTGCACGTGATGATCTCGGCCGGCTTCTTCCAGGTGTATTCCGAGCTCGTTCCCGCGTTCGAGAAGAGCACCGGCCATCGCGTCGTGACGACGCGCGGCCCCTCGCTGGGCGATTCGCCCGAGGCGATCCCGACCCGGCTGAAGCGAGGCGACCCGGCCGACGTCGTCATCGGCGTCGGCGCTTCGCTCGACGAGCTCGGGCGACAAGGGCTCGTCCGTGCCGACAGCAAGGTGAACCTCGCGCGCTCCGAGATCGGCATGGTCGTGCGCGCCGGCGCGCCGAAGCCCGACATCGGCAGCGTCGATGCGCTTCGCAAGACGCTCCTCGACGCGAAGTCGATCGCCTATTCCGACAGCGCCAGCGGCATCTATCTCTCGACCGTGCTCTTTGCCCGGCTCGGCGTTGCCGATCAGGTCGCGGGCAAGAGCCGCAAGGTGCGCGGACCGCCTGCCGGGGAGCAGGTCGCCGAGGTCGTCGCGCGGGGCGAAGCCGAGATCGGGTTTCAGCAGGTCAGCGAGCTGATCCACGTTGCCGGAGTGACGTTCGTCGGTGCGCTTCCGGGCGAGCTGCAGCAGGAGACGTTCTATTCGGCGGCGCTCGCGACCGCAGCCAGGGAGCCCGAGGCGGCGCAGACACTGATTCGCTTCCTGTCGTCGCCGGAGGCAGCGCCGACCATCGTCAAGGCCGGGCTTGCGCCGACCACGGGTCGCTAGCCGTGGAGACCGCAATGCACATCCGTCCGCTGCGCCCGCTGCTCGCCGCCTCCCTGCTCGCCGCCTCGCTGCTCGCGTCGTGCGGGACGCAGGTCGTCAACCCCGTCACCGGCCAGACCGAGCGCACGGCGATGGACGAAACGTCGGAGATGACCGAAGGCGCGAAGGCGCACAAGGACGTCCTCAAGGAATACGGCGCGGTCGACGACGCGAAGCTGCAGGCGTACGTCAACGACCTCGGCCAGCGTCTGGCGGCGCAGTCGCACCGGCCGAACCTGCAGTGGACCTTCACCGTCCTCGACAGCCCCGAGATCAACGCCTTCGCGCTGCCCGGCGGCTACGTCTACGTGACGCGCGGGATCATGGCCTACCTCGAAAGCGAGGCCGAGCTCGCCGGCGTGATCGGGCACGAGATCGGCCACGTCACCGCGCGGCACGCGGCGCAGCGCGCGACGCGCCAGCAGAGCGCGGGCATCGGCGTCATCGCCGCGACCGTGCTCGGTGCGGTGCTCGAGGTCGGCGGCCTGAGCGGCGCGACCAACATTGCCAACAAGGCGTCGCAGAGCGCTGCGGCCGGCTACGTGGCGTCGTACAGCCGCGACCAGGAATCGCAGGCCGACGAGCTCGGCGCCGAGTACCTCTCGCGCAACCGCTACGACCCGAAGAACATGGTCGACGTCATCGAGGTCCTGAAGAGCCAGGAGCAGTTCGTAGCCGACACCGCAAGGGCCGAGGGCAAGGCGGCGCCGACGAAATCGAGCTGGCTCTCGACGCACCCCGCCAACGACAGGCGCCTCGCCGACATCAAGGCGTTCGCTGCGAAATACCAGGGCCAGACCGGCTACGCCGACGACGGCCGCGACCGCTACCTGAAGGCGATCGCCGGGATGACGTTCGGCGACAGTGCGCAACAGGGGCTCGTCCGCGGCCGCAACTTCTACCACCCTGCGCTCGGTTTCGCGCTCACGGCGCCGCAGGGCTGGCGCGTCGAGAACACCGCCGACGCGCTCGGCGTCGTCAACGGCGCCAACGACGCCGCTCTGATCGTGCGCATCGTGCCGCCGAAAGCGGGCAGCACGCACGAGGAGATCATCAAGAACGTGCTGAAGCCGGTCGACGGCCGCAGCGAGAAGCGCACGATCCACGGCCTCGCCGCGACGCACTTCAGCGGAACCGTGCGCAACGACCAGGGGCAGACGCGCCCGCTGACGATGACGCTCGTGAGCGCCCCGGACGCCGGCACGTTCTGGCTGCAATACGTGGCGAGGGACGCCGCCGCGCGGCAACGCGCCGAGCCCGGGCTCGTCGAGGCCGAGTCGTCGTTTCGCGCGATGACCGCGGCCGACCGGGCGGCGGCGAAGCCGTGGAGCATGCGCACGGTGCCTTATCCGCGCGGTGGCTTCGCCGAGCTCGCGAAGTCGTCGCCGTTGCCGCCGGCGCGCGCCGAAGCGCAGCTCAAGCTGCTGAACGGCGTCTACGGCGGCGACGGCGAGCCGAGGGTAGGGCAGCTCGTCAAGGTCGTCGTCAACTAGGGTGCTGCAACCAGCGCATTCCTGGGGCGGCGGCCCGAGCAGCCGCCCGGACAGTCGATGGCACGGCGGACGAGCGGCTTCAGCGGCCGCGCGCCCCAGCCGGTCGGCGACGCTCACTCCGTCGCCGCAGCCGATGCAGCCGCATCACGCGAGCGGCCGCGCGCCGTAGCGGGTGCGGATCGCGGCGAGCGCCTCCTCGTACGCCGCGCCGGCGTCGTCGAGCCGGCTCACCGTCATCGCGAGGTCCTTGAGGAGTCCGTTGTGCAGCCGGTAGCACCAGCCGTGCACGACGACCTCCTGGCCGCGCCGCCACGCCTCCTGCACGACGGTCGTCTGGCAGACGTTGAGCGCCTGCTCGACGACGTTGAGCTCGCAGAGCGCGTTGACGCGCTCGTCGTCGGCGACCGTCGCCAGCCAGTCGGCGTGGCGGTTGCGGACGTCCTGGACGTGGCGGATCCAGTTGTCGACGAGGCCGACGCTGCGGTTCTCGAGCGCCGCGGCGACGCCACCGCACTGCGAGTGGCCGACGACGATGATGTGGCGCACCTTGAGCACATCGATCGCGAACTGCATGACCGACAGGCAGTTGAGGTCGGAATGGACGACGACGTTGGCGACGTTGCGGTGCACGAACAGCTCGCCCGGCGCCAGGTCGACGAGCTCGTTCGCCGGCACGCGGCTGTCGGCGCAGCCGATCCAGAGGTACTGCGGCGCCTGCTGCTGCAACAGGCCGGTGAAGAAGCCCGGCCGCGCCGCCTCCATCTTGCCTGCCCAGCGGCGGTTGCTGTCGAGCAGCTCGGTGAGTTTGTTCGTCACGGGCCGACGATAGCAAGACGACGGGCGGCAGGCGAGCCGGCCGCCCGTTTGCCGTGCGAAGAGCGGACCCGCTGCCGACCGACCGCCGCATGGCCACCGACGACCCCGCCTCCCGCTTCGTTCGCGTCCGCGGCGCCCGCGAGCACAACCTGAAGGACGTCGACGTCGACATCCCGCGCGACGCCCTCGTCGTCTTCTCCGGAGTCTCGGGGTCGGGCAAGTCGTCGCTCGCCTTCGGCACCGTCTACGCGGAGGCGCAGCGGCGCTACTTCGAGTCGGTCGCGCCGTACGCGCGGCGGCTGATCGACCAGGTCGGCGTTCCCGACGTCGACGACATCAGCGGGCTGCCGCCGGCGGTCGCGCTGCAGCAGCAGCGCGGCACGCCGGGGTCGCGCTCGTCGGTCGGCAGCGTGACGACGATCTCCAGTCTGCTGCGCATGCTCTATTCGCGCGCCGGCACGTACCCGCCGCGCCAGCCGATGCTCTACGCCGAGGACTTCTCGCCGAACACGGCGCAGGGCGCATGCCCGACGTGCCACGGCCTCGGCCGCGTCTACGAGGTCAGCGAGCGCGCGATGGTGCCCGACGACACCCTGTCGATTCGCGAGCGCGCCATCGCGTCGTGGCCGCCGGCATGGCACGGCCAGAACCTGCGCGACATCCTCGTCTCGCTCGGCATCGACGTCGACGTGCCGTGGCGCGAGCTGCCGAAGAAGACGCGCGACTGGATCCTCTTCACCGAAGAGCAGCCGACGGTGCCCGTCTATCCCGGCTTCACGCCGGCCGAGACGCGCGCGGCGCTGAAGCGCAAGTCCGAGCCGGCGTACATGGGCACGTTCACCGGCGCGCGCCGCTACGTGCTGCACACGTTCGCGACGACCGAGAGCCCGCTGATGAAGCGGCGCGTCGCGCGTTTCATGACCGGCGCGCTCTGCCCGGTGTGCGGCGGCCGGCGGCTGAAGCGGGAGGCGCTCGCCGTCACGTTCGCGGGCCTCGACATCGGCACGCTCTCGCAGCTGCCGCTCGACCGCGTCGCCGAAGTGCTCGCGCCGGCGGCGGCGGGACGCTTCGATGTCGCCGCGGCCCGAGACGATCGCGCCGGAGCGAATCGCGGCCGCGCGCGCAACCCGCCGCGCTACGACCGCGCCGCGGCCGAGGCTGCGGTCGCCGAGCGCGTCGCCGCCGGCGGTTCGGCGCACGCCGGCGCGTTCGACGTCCGCCGCACGCCCGACCTCTCGGAAGAAAAGCGGATCGCGGCGCAGCGGATCGCCGCCGGCGTCGTCGGACGGATCGAGACGCTGCGCGCGCTCGGCCTCGGCTACCTAGCGCTCGACCGCGGCACGCCGACGCTCTCGTCCGGCGAGCTGCAGCGGCTGCGCCTCGCGACGCAGATCCGCTCCAACCTCTTCGGGGTCGTCTACGTCCTCGACGAGCCGACCGCCGGGCTGCATCCGAAGGACGGCACCGCGCTGCTCGGCGCGCTCGACGCGCTGAAGCGCTCGGGCAACTCGGTGTTCGTCGTCGAGCACGACCTCGCGACGATGCGTCGCGCCGACTGGATCGTCGACGTCGGGCCCGACGCCGGCGAGCACGGCGGCCAAGTCCTCTACAGCGGCCCGCCCGCCGGGCTCGCCGACGTCGCCGCGTCGCACACCGCACGCTACCTCTTCGACCGTGCGCCGACGCCGCGGCGGCGCGCCCGCGCGCCGACCGGCTGGCTCGTGCTGCGCGGGATCGTGCGCAACAACCTCGTCGGCCTCGACGTCCGCTTCCCGCTCGGCGTGCTGACCGCGGTGACGGGAGTCTCGGGCGCCGGCAAGTCGAGCCTCGTCGGCGGTGCGCTCGTCGACCTCGTCTGCCGCCACCTCGGCCACGAGCCCGACGACGAAGACGACGACGGCGGCGACAGCGCCGAAGGCCCGACGCTCGCCGCCGAGACGCACGGCCGCATCGAGTCCGGCATGGAGCGGATCGCCCGGCTCGTCCGCGTCGACCAGAAACCGATCGGCCGGACACCGCGATCCAATCTGGCGACGTACACCGGCCTGTTCGACGGCGTCCGCAAGCTGTTCGCGGCGACGCCGACGGCGCGCGCACGACGCTACGACGCCGGCCGCTTCTCGTTCAACGTCGCCAAGGGGCGCTGCGAGACGTGCGAAGGCGAAGGCTTCGTCAGCGTCGAGCTGCTCTTCATGCCGAGCGTCTACGCGCCGTGCCCGACCTGCCACGGCGCGCGCTACAACGCGAAGACGCTCGAGGTGAAGTGGCACGAGAGGACGATCGCCGACGTCCTCGGCATGACGGTCGACGCGGCGTGCGGGTTCTTCGCCGACGAGCCCGCGGTGCTGAAGCCGCTCGCGCTGCTGCGCGACATCGGCCTGGGCTACCTCCGCCTCGGCCAGCCGGCGACCGAGCTCTCGGGCGGCGAGGCGCAGCGGATCAAGCTCGCCACCGAGCTGCAGAAGCAACAGCGCGGCCGCTCGCTCTACGTCCTCGACGAGCCGACGAGCGGGCTGCACCCCGCCGACGTCGACCGGCTGATGGCACAGCTGCAGGGCCTCGTCGACGCCGGCAACACGGTGATCGTCGTCGAGCACGACGAGCGCGTCATCGCGGCGAGCGACTGGGAAATCGAGATCGGCCCGGGCGCCGGCAATGCCGGCGGCCGCGTCGTGCGATCGGAGCGCCCGGTCAGCGGCTCCGCGGCGCCCGCTTCTCGAGCAGCGGCTGGCTGACGCCCTGCACGCCGACGAGACCGAGCACGGTCACGAGCGAGTTCTGCGCGCCCTTCCATGCCTCGGTGACGTCGATCCATTCGCCGAGCGCGTGGAAGCCTCCGGTCTTGCCACCGCCGCCGATCACGATCGTCGGGATGCCGAGCGACATCGGCACGTTCGCGTCGGTGCTCGCGCCGGAGAGCAGCGTCTGCTGGCCGAATGCCGTGTTGGCGCGCACGGCGGTCTCGACGATCGCCGACGACGCCGGCGTCATGCCGCCCGGTCGATCGCCGATCAGGCGCGCCGACGCGCTCAGCGTGTCCACGTTCCAGCGCCTGTTCTCCTCGGCGACGCTCTCGTCGATCGTGGCCAGGATCTTCTTCTCGGTCTCGAGGAGCGGCGCCATCGCGTCGGAGCGGATGTCGATCGCCATCTTCGCGTCGGGCGCGATCGTGTTGACCGAAGTGCCGCCGCTCACCGTGCCGACGGTGAACGTCGTCTTCGGCGACGCCGGCGTGCGCACCTCGGCGATCTTCGCGATCGCCCGGCCCATCGCGTGGATCGCGCTCGGCACCTGGCCGAACGCCGCGTAGCTGTGGCCGCCGGGCCCCTTGAACGTCACCTCGTGGCGATGGCTGCCGGTGCCGAGGATGAGCACGCCGCCGTCGGGCACCGGCTCGAGGCCGACCATGCCGTCGATGTCGAGGTGGTCGGCGAACAGCCGCTTCATGCCGCGCAGGTTGCCGAGCTCCTCCTCGCCGACGCTGGCGACGAAGAGCAGGTCGCCGACCGTCTGCACGTCGCTGTCGTTGAGCGCCTTCAGCCACGACAGCAGCACCGTGAGCGCGCGCGTGTCGTCGGAGATGCCGGGCGCGTACAGCTTGCCGTCGCGCTCCTTCACCTTGACGTCGGTGCCGGCGGGAAACACCGTGTCGAGGTGCGCCGTCACGACGAGCTTCGGTCCGCCGCCGCTGCCCTTGCGCAGCCCGATCACGTTGCCCTCGGCGTCGATCTTCGCGTCGGCGAGCCCGAGCGCCCTCAGGCGCGCGAGGAACGCCTCGGCGCGCTTCTGCTCCTTGAACGGCGGCGCCTCGATCTCGGTGAGCATCTTCAGGTCGTCGACGGTGCGCGCGTGGTCTGCCTTGAGGGCGTCGAGCACCTTCTGCACCTTGGGCGCGGCCATGAGCTGCGTGATCGCCTGGTCGACGGCGGGGCGGACCTGCGCCGGCGTCGGCACCACCGGCGGGAACCCCTGGGCAAACGCGTCATCGGGTGCCACGACGCCGGCAAACGCGAGCGCCGCGAGCGAGAGGAGGTGGAGGCGTGACGGCATCGCCATGGCAGACCCCGCAGGTCACCCGGCCTTGGGCATCGACTTGGCCGCGACGCGGTCGGGCAGGACGCGCGCGATCAGCTCGGTGTCGCAGTACTCCTCGTAGCGGGCGATCTTGCCGTCGCGGAAGTGAATGACGAAGGCGTAGTCGTTGTCATAGCGCCGACCGTCGCGGGTGAGGCTCTTGCCGCGCGCCTGCAGGACGACGACGTCGCCGCCGTCGATCACGCGCGTCGGGACCGTCGCGCGCTCGACGAGGGCCCGTCCGAGCGGCCGGAAGATCTCTTCGACGATGGTCTGCTTGCCCGCGAACTCGCCGCTCCACGAGCCGCTCCCGATCGTTCGCCAGACGACGTCGTCGTGGCACGCGTCCCAGAAGGCGGCGCCGTTGCCCTTGGCGACTTCGGCGAAGACGTCGGAGACGAGCTGAGCGTTGCGAGAGAGCCCGGGCATGGCGGTTCCTGTTCGTGTCGCGCGTTCGGAGACGACGGATTCTGCGCCTTGCATCGGCCGCGGGAGCGCCGATTGCCGCCGGTCCGAATTGCTGCGCCCCCCTGCTTCCTGTAGCGTCGCCAGGTGCCCATCGATCCCGACGACCCGCGCCGCCGCGACCTGATGCGCCACGCCGCGTGCGTCGCCGGCGCGTGGCTGGCGTCCGGCGCGTTGCCGGCGATCGCCGCCGGCGAGGTCCAGAGCTACGCGCGCTCGCTGCTCGTCGACGTGCACGGCAATCCATGGCCCGCGCGCGCGCTGAAGACGAACGAGGCGTTCCTCTTCAACTATCCGTACACGGCATCGCCGGTCTTCATCATGGCGTTCGCGCACGAGGTGCCGGCCACCGAGCTCATGACCAGGGACGGACAGCGCTACGCAGCGCCGGCCGGCGTCGGCCCGAACCGCTCGATCGTCGCGTTCTCGGCAATCTGCGCGCACAAGCTGATGTACCCGACGAACGCGATCAGCTTCATCGGCCTGCGCGACGGCCAGCGCGGCGAGCCGGCGCACGTGATCCACTGCTGCGGCGACAACTCGCGCTACGACCCCGGGCACGGCGGCCGCGTCATCGACGGCCCGGCGCCGCAGCCGCTGGCGGCGGTGCTGCTCGATTGGGATCCGGCGAGCGACCGGCTCCATGCGGTCGGCACGCGCGGCGGCGAGATGTTCGATGCGTTCTTCGAGAAATACGCGATGAAGCTCGAGTTGGAGACCGGCAGCAGCCTGCGCAAGGCGAGCGGAGCGAACGTCGTCGTGCAGCCGGCGGCGAGCTACAGCAAGCAGTGGCGCAGCTGCGCAGTGTGATCGTCGTGCGCAGCGCGGTCTGACGACGGGTCGGTGCCGCCGGGCCCGGTGGCGAGCCGGGGCCCGCCACCTGACCGCTGCGGTGTTACGCTGCCCCGAACGGAAGCGGCGAACCACTTGCACGGCGACGGCGATCCTCGTGGCGAAGGCAACGATCGGGCGGTGGCACCGCTCGCCGTGCGCGACCGCGCTGCGCCGACGCACCTGCCCGCGCTGACCCTGCGCGGCGTGCGCACCGTGGCGGTCGAGGTGCCGTTGCGCCACGTCCTCGGCACCAGCGCGGCGACCGTGCGCGCGGCTCCGCTCCTCCTCCTCGACGTCGAGACCGAGCAGGGCGTCGTCGGCCGCACCTACATCTTCTGCTACCGGCGCAGCGGTGCGCGCGCGATCGCCGGAGTGCTGCAGGAAGCGGCCGGGCTCGTCGTCGGCGCAGCGGTCGCGCCGGCCGCGATCGCCGCGACGCTGCAGCGCCGCCATGCGCTCATCGGCGTCACCGGCATCGTGCGGATGGCGTTGTCGGCGCTCGACGCGGCGCTGTGGGACGCGGTCGCGAGCGCTGCCGGCGTGCCGCTCGCGACGCTGCTCGGCGCCAGCCCGCGACCGATCCGCGCCTACAACTCGTGCGGGTTGGGATTGATGGGGCCGCAAGCGGTCGCCGACGAGGCCGAGCGCCTGCTCGAGGGCGGCTTCCAGGCCGTCAAGCTTCGGCTCGGCTACGCGACCCTGGAAGAGGATCTGGCGGCGACGCGAGCGGTGCGCCGGCGTCTGCCGGACCGCATCGAGCTCATGGTCGACTACAACCAGGCGTTGTCCGTCGACGAGGCGCTGGCGCGCGGTCGCGCATTGCAGTCCGAGGGCGTCGCATGGCTGGAAGAGCCGATTCGCCACGACGACCACCGTGGCAACGCGACGATCGCCGCCGCGCTCGAGCTGCCCCTGCAGATCGGCGAGAACTTCAATGGCCCGCACGACCTCGAGCTGGCGCTCGACGCACGCGCCTGCGACCTCGTGATGCCCGACGTCGCGCGCATCGGCGGCGTCACCGGCTGGCTGGGGTCGGCCGCAGTGGCGGCGCTGCGCGGCACGCCGATGAGCTCGCACCTGATGCCGGAGTTGAGCGCCCACCTGCTCGCCGCGACGCCGACCTGCCACTGGCTCGAGTACGTCGACTGGGCCGATGTCCTGCTGCAGGAGCCGTTGCGGATCGAGAACGGCCATGCCGTCGTCCCCGAACGACCCGGTGCAGGCATGGCGTGGGACGACGCGGCCGTGGCGCACCATCGGCTGGCGTAGCGCGCGGGGGAGAGGCTAGATTGCGCCCGCTTCGTGCAGCGCGTCGGCGACGTCCTGCGGTGTCCGAACGAGCACGCCTCGAAGCCCCGCCGCCCGTGCGGCCTCGACGTTCACGGCCGAGTCGTCGAAGAACAGGATCGCGTCCGGGCTGAGCGCCAACGCTCGGCAGATGTATGCGAACGCCGGTCGCTCGGGCTTGCGAAGGCCCATCTGGTGCGAGGCGAAGATCCGCTCGAACGCGAGCACCACTCGCGGATACAGAACCGACCACCGCGCCATGTGGCTCGCGTTCGTGTTCGTGAACGCATGGCACGGCAGCTTGCGACGCGCCTGCTCGACGAGCATCCGGGTCTCGGCGATCTCGCGGACGAAGACGGCGTTCCAGCCTGCTTCGACCTCTTCGGGCGCGGCGCGCAGCTGCAGGCGAGCGCTCAGATGCGCGAAGTATTGGTGCGCCGTCATCTCGCCGCGCTCGTGGCGCTCGTAGGCATCGTCGAACGTGAAGGCGCGCTGCAATTCGGCTGCGGGCAACGCGGACAGCGAGGACCAGGCCTTCAGTGCCAGGCTGAAGTCGACGTCGACGAGGACGCCACCGAGGTCGAAGAGCAGGGCCTTGGGTGTCGGAGGTCGCATGGGCGCCTGAGGCGCGAGCGCGTCGTGGCGGACGCGCACGATCTTAGGCGCGAGGCTGGTCGCCGCTCTTCATCCGCAATGCCGGCACTTCTCGAGCACGATGTCGCCGTTCGGGAAGCTCATGCGCAGGAGCGGCCAGCCGGCGTTGTCGTGCTCGATCTGCAGCGTGTGGCTCGCCGGCGCGACGGGCGCGGGATCGAGGAACCGGTTCTGGCCGCAGGTGTCGGTCTGGATGTAGCTCGCCTTCGCCGGGCTGAAGTTGAAGTCGGCGCCGGTGCCGCTCACCGTGCCGGACTCGTCCCACCCTCCGGTGCGGAAGCAGTTGCCGCCGAAGTACGCCGAGGTGAGGTTCCACACGTGCCGGTAGCGCCCGTCGGCGGTCAGGACGAGCGTGATGCCGATCGCACCGTCGCCGTTCGGCACGCTGCCGTAGGGCCCGCTGTAGAACGGCGGCACGTAGGTCAGGATCGCCTCCCACTGGCCGGTGAGCGCTTCGGGAATCGCTGCCGGCTGCGCGGGTGCGTCGGCGGGCTGCGCCTGCGGATCGGCGTTCGGCGCATCGCTCGAACCGCCGCCGCCGCAGCCGAAGAGCGCGACCGCCAACGGCGCGACGCAGAGCAGTCGAAGCCCGACGATGCGGGCGGGGAAGCGGTTGCGTTTCGTGTCCATGCAGATCTCGGGGCAGTGAATGAAGGCCCGCACTGTCGAGCCGGCGCGCCGCGGCGTCTTGAAACCGCGATGAAACGTGCTGAAGAGCACTGAAACGGAAGATCGGGACGGCGCGGCATCGATCCGATGCCGATGCGCTCGTCGTTCGCTTCGCGTCGCGCGCCGCCGCGCCGATCGCTGTCGGCAGTCAGCGCTGCGCAGGCAGGCGGCCGAGCGCCACGGTGAGCAGCAGCCCGGCGAGCGAACACGCGCCCGTCGCCAGCCACGTCCAGTGCCAGTCGCCGGCCCTGCTGGCGACCGCGGCCACCAGCGGCGGGCCGGCGAACTGACCGAGCGCCGACCATTGCTGGACCCAGCCGAGCGTCGTCGACAACGTCCCTTCACCGGGTGCCACCCGCACCGCGAGCGCGAACAACGTCGCCGGGATCAGCCCGCCGACGCCCGAGAAGAGCAGCACGGCCGCGTAGCGCAAGGCGGGGGCGAGCGCAGCGTCGCCGCTGCCGGCGAACGTCGCCGTCGCCGACAGCGCCATCGTCACGAAGCCGATCCGCAGCAGGCGCATCGGCGCGACGCCGCGCTGGAGCAGCCGACCCGAGCCGATGTTGCCGATCATGTTGGCGGCAGCGACCGCGGCGGTGAGGACTCCGGCCACGGCACCGACGATGCCGCTCTGGACGTAGATCGACGGCAGGAAGCCGATCACCGCCAGCCACTGCCCCGAGTACACGGCGAACGAGAACGCGACCAGCCACGGCCCCGGCGCGGTCAGCGTTTGGCGCAACCGGAAGAGCCAGGTCGACGACGGCGACGACGACACGGCCGGACCGGCGTCGTTCGCGACGGCGTAGCGGAGCCAGATCGCCATCGCCGCGGACAGCGCCGCCAGCGCCCACCACCAGCCGCGCCAGCCGATCGCGGCGATCGCCAGCGGCCCGAGCAGCAGCGCCAGTGCCGTCGCGAGCGGCATGTAGGCGCCCCACAGTCCCATCATCGCGCTGGCACGCTCCGGCTCGACGAGCGAGCGGACCCATCCCGGCGCCGGCAGCACGACGAGCAGGAAGCCGAACCCTTCGGCGGCACGCAGCAGCATCAGCGGCGCGACACCGTCCGCCATGCCGCCGAGTGCGCTGACGATCGCGAGCAGCGCGAGTCCCAGCGTCATGCTGCGCCGGCTGCCGAGGCCATCGGCGACGACGCCGAAGACGACGCCGAGGGCCATGCCGGCGAGCTGCACCAGCGACAGCAGAAAGCCCGCTTGCACCAGCGTCAGTCCGAGGGCGTCGCGCAGCACCGGGATCGCCGGTGGCAGCTTGCCGATGTGCAGCGCCGCGACGACGCCCGCGAGGATCACGACCAGCGCAGGCTCGAAGCGCGGCGCGTTGCGGGTGCCCATGGCTGGCGAGTATCGCGAACCCAGGCGCCGCCACGTGCGACTAGGTGCGGCAACCTAGATTGCGGACCCCGGCTAGTTTTCGCTCCCTAGGGTTCGCGAAGAAGATGCCGTCATCGCAACACGACCCACACAAAGGGAGCCAAAGATGAACACCCCCGTCACCATCAATGCCATCGCCACGGACGTCGTCGGTCACTACGGCAACGCCGCGAAGAACCTGGTCGCTGCCTACCGCACCGCCTCGGAGCGCGCCCTGGCCGCCAGCGGCAGCCGCTACGCCAAGCTCGTCGACCGCCTGCCGCTCGTCGCCGACGACAACAAGGCCCGCCTCGTTGCCGCCGAGCGTCGCGTCGCGGCGACCGTCGGCGAAGGCGTCACGCGCATCGCCGACGGCTACGACCGTGGCATCGAGTTCGTCTCCGGCAAGGTGGTGAAGGGCCTGGAAGCCTTCGCCGAGCGGACCGAGTGGACGAAGGACATGTTCGTCGTCGAGACCGCGCGCCGCGTCCAGCTGCCCGCCGCGAAGCTGTCGCTCGAGATCGCCAGCCGCATCGACGAGGCGACGGGCACGCTGAGCGCTCGCGCCGAAGAACTCGGCGAGCCCGCGGTGAAGACGCAAGCCGTCAAGCGCGCCCGTCGCGGCGCCGCGAAGCGCGCCCGCCGCACGGCCTGATCGCTGCTGCCAGCCCTCGGCCCGCTCCCCGCCCGGGGTGCGGGCCTTTTCACGTCTGCCGTGCGCGCGACTGTGCGGCGCCCGCTACGCCGGCTTGGTGTCGAGCGCCGGCGCGGCGAGCGTGCGCAGCGGCGGGAACCGCGCCTGCAACTCGGGCCCCATGACCTGAACGATCGCCACCGCCTCGCGCAGGCCGTGGAAGCGGTGCGACCCGAGCGCACGCATGCGCAGCCCGGTCGGTCGCGACCGGCCGAGCGCATCGCGCGCGGCGCCTGACAGCAGGATCTGGCCACCGTGCCCCGCCGAGCAGATGCGCGCGACGGTGTGCACCGCGAGGCCGACGTAGCCGGCGTCGGTCAG
>Ga0068858_100004653_pt1 | contig 13447 bp, 11 predicted proteins | sample KBSSwiS12_FD_66589 | JGI IMG/M metagenome (GOLD analysis project Ga0068858, IMG submission 66589) | Switchgrass rhizosphere microbial communities from Kellogg Biological Station, Michigan, USA - KBS Switchgrass S1-2 | ecosystem: Host-associated > Plants > Roots > Rhizosphere > Soil ... | reverse complement strand
TCGCCCTGCCGCGCGGCGCGACGCCGGTCGACTTCGCCTACGCGATCCACACCGACGTCGGCGACCACTGCGTCGCCGCCAACGTCAACGGCGAGCCGGTGCCGCTGCGCGCCGAGCTGAAGAGCGGCGACGTCGTCGAGATCATCGGCGCGCCGAACGCACGGCCGAACCCGGCGTGGCTGAACTTCGTCGTCACCGGTCGGGCGCGCTCGAAGATCAGGCACTACCTGAAGAACATGGAGCTCGAGGAGTCCGAAAGCCTCGGCGAGAAGATGCTGGCGCAGGCGCTGCGCGCCGAAGGCCTGGCGCTGCCGGCCGAGGACGGGCCGAGCGCCGCGGTCTGGCAGCAGCTGCTGCGCTGGACCGGCAACAAGACGCGCGCCGACCTCTTCGTCGACATCGGCGTCGGCCGCAAGATCGCGACGATCGTCGCGACGCGGCTCGCGCGCCTGCTCGCCGAGGGCGGTGTCCGCGCTGGCGCGGTCGCGCTGACGATGGGCCGCTACGCCGCCGCCGACGATTCGGTGCCGTCGCAGGGCCTGGTGCTGATCGACGGCAGCGAAGGCGCGTCGGTGCAGCTCGCGCCGTGCTGCCGGCCGATCCCGGGCGACGAGATCGTCGGCAACCTCGGCCGCGGCGAAGGCCTCACGGTCCACACCGCCGAGTGCAGCGTCGGCAAGCGCCTGCTCGAGCGCGACAGCGAACGCTGGATGCGGGTCGACTGGGCCGAGCAGCCGACGCGCGCGTTCGAGACCGCGGTCAACATGCTCGTCAAGAACGGCAAGGGCGTGCTCGCGCAGGTCGCCTCGGCGGTGAGCCACGCCGAGGCCGACGTCACCCACATCGACATGGGGCACGAGAAGGCGGCGGAGACGACCGAACTGCAGCTCCTCGTGAGCGTGCGCGACCGCCACCACCTCGCCGACGTGATGCGGACGCTGCGCCGTTCGCCGGCGGTCCTGCGCGTCGCGCGCGTCAAGCCCTGACGGCGTCGCCGCCCGGCGGCGGATAGCTGACCTCGAGCACCTCGATCGTCTCGACGCCGCGCGGCGTCACCAGCCGGACCTCGTCGCCGACGCGCGCCTTCAGCAGCGCGCGCGCGATCGGCGCGACCCAGCTCACCTCGCCGCGCGCGCTCTCGGCCTCGTCGACGCCGAGGATGCGGATCGTCCGCTCCTCGCCGTGGTCGCTCGCGAAGCGCACCGTCGCGCCGAAGAAGACCTGGTCGTTGCCGTGGTGGACGCCGGGATCGACGACCTCGGCGATGTCGAGCCGCCTGGTGAGGAAGCGGATGCGGCGGTCGATCTCGCGCAGCCGCTTCTTGCCGTAGAGGTAGTCGCCGTTCTCCGAGCGGTCGCCGTTCTTGGCAGCCCACGAGACCGTCTCGACCATCTTCGGTCGCTCGTCGTCGAGCAGCGTCTTCAGCTCGTCGCGCAGGCGCCGGTGGCCGGCCGCGGTGATGTAGTTCTTCGCGCCGCCAGGAAGGACCGGCGCTTCGACCTCGTCGTCGCCATCGTCGTTTTCGCGATCGACCTCGCGGGTGAAAGCCTTGTTCATGACTGGCACGTCAGACGGTGCACGTGGGCATCGATTTTGCCGCCCGGCGAATGCCCTCTGAAAGGAATCCGGAATGGCCATCCAGCGTCGCGTCGCCGTCGTCGTCGGCAGCCTGCGCAAGGGCTCGTTCAACCGCAAGCTCGCGCAGGCGATGGTCGCCAGCGCCCCCGCGCCGCTCGCCCTCGAGATCGTCGAGATCCGCGAGCTGCCGCTCTACGACCAGGACGACGATGCCGATCCGCCGGCGGCGTCGAAGGCGTTCAAGCAGAAGATCAAGGACGCCGAGGCCGTCCTCTTCGTGACGCCGGAATACAACCGCTCGGTGCCCGGCGTCCTCAAGAACGCGATCGACATCGCGTCGCGCCCGTACGGCCAGAGCGCGTGGAGCGGCAAGCCCGCGGCCGTGATCTCGCTCTCGCCCGGTGCGATCGGCGGTTTCGGCGCCAACCACCATCTGCGCCAGTCGCTCGTCTTCCTCGACATGCCGGTGCTGCAGCAGCCCGAGGCCTACGTCGGCGGCGCCGGCGACATGTTCGACGACTCGGGAGCGATCAAGAAGCCCGAGACGAAGCAGTTCGTCGACAAGTTCCTCGCCGCGTTCGCTGCGTGGGTCGAGCGTGTCGCCGCCAGGCCGACGACGTGACCGCTCGGCGGCGTCAGGCCGCGTGACATCGCGCTGACACGGCGGCGCGGCACGCTGCCTTGGCGGCCGCCGGTCGCTGCCGGGGGAGTGCCGGCGCCGCGTCGCCGCAACCACCGCGACCGGGGGGAGCGGGATTCGAACGGATGCCGGGAAAATGCCAGCGCAGATGAGCGCGATCGGCCAAGGATTCCTGTCGGGGCTGACCCGCTGGTGGGGCAGCCGGCGAGTCACCACGACCGCCGACTTCGAGTCGATGGCGACCGTGCTGCTCTCGGGCAAGGGCGAGGCTTCCGGAGTCGCGCTCGCCACCCACCTGCTCGCCGCGTACCGTGCGCTGCCGAGAACAGACCAGCGCCGCTTCTTCGAGCTGCTCGCGACGCGCTTCGGGCCCGACCTCGGCGTCGTCGAGCGCGCGGTCGCGCAGTTCGTGCAGACGCCGGACGCGACGACGGCGGCGCGCCTGCACACGCTCGCCGAGCCGCGACGGCAGGAGCTGATCCGGCGCATGAACCTCGCGCCCGGCGGCACCAGCCAGCTCGTCGCCATGCGCGAGGACCTGCTGCAGGCGCTGCAGGACGAGCCCTCGCTCGCCGCCGTCGATGCCGACTTCCGGCACCTCTTCGCGTCGTGGTTCAACCGGGGCTTTCTCACGCTGCAGCGGATCGACTGGTCGACGCCGGCGCACATTCTCGAGAAGATCATCCACTACGAGGCCGTCCACGCGATCACGAGCTGGGACGACCTCCGGCTTCGGCTCGAGCCCGCCGATCGCCGCTGCTTCGCCTTCTTCCATCCGGCGCTTGTCGGCGAGCCGCTCATCTTCGTCGAGGTGGCGCTGACGACCGACGTGCCGACCGCGATCGCGCCGCTGCTCGGCAGCGGCCGCGTGCCGATGGCGCCCGAGCGCGCGACGACCGCCGTCTTCTATTCGATCTCGAACTGCCAGCGCGGCCTGCGCGGCATCTCGTTCGGCAACTTCCTGATCAAGCAGGTCGCCGAGGACCTGAAGCGCGAGCTGCCTTCGCTCGGCACCTTCGTCACCCTGTCGCCGCTGCCGGGCTTCTGTCGCTGGCTTGCGAGCCAGCACGGCGAGCACGGCGGGTCGGTCGACGCGGCGATCGCGCCGCTGCTCGATCCCCAGCATCGCACCGGCTGGCACCACGCGCCGTCCAAGGGTCTGCGCGAGGCGCTGTCGCGTGCGGCGCTGCGCTACCTGTTCGACGCCAAGGACGCGGCGGGCCGACCGATCGATTCGGTCGCGCGCTTCCACCTCGGCAACGGTGCCCGTCTCGAGCGTCTGCACTGGATGGCCGACAGCAGCGAGAAGGGCCTGGCCCAGGGCGCCGGCTTCATGGTGAACTACCTCTACGACCTCGCCGCCGTCGAGCGCAACCACGAGGCGTTCGCGAACGCAGGCGAGATCGTCGCGAGCCCGGAGATGCAGCGCCTCGAGCGCTCGCTGCTGCGGACCTGACGGCCGGCGCGCGGCCCGCGAAGCGACGGGCGTGTCGGGTTTGCCGGCGCGTTTGCGATCTCACCAGCAGGACGAGAGCAGGCGGTGCCGACCGGCGCCGCTCGCCGCCCTCGCCGCGCGGTGCCTTCCGGAGGCGCGGCTCCGCGTCCGTCCGCCTCGCCATGAAGAAGGAACACCATGTCCGCGAACATCGACCTCGCCGCCCTCAAGTCCCGCCAGCAGGCGGCGTGGGCGAGCGGCGACTACGCCGTCGTCGGCACCACGCTGCAGATCGTCGGCGAGCAGCTCGCCGAACGTCTCGACCTCCGCTTCGACGAGCGCGTGCTCGACGTCGCCGCCGGCAACGGCAACGCGACGCTGGCCGCGGCCCGGCGCGGCTGCGCGGTGACGTCGACCGACTACGTCCCGGCGCTGCTCGAGAAAGGCGCTGCGCGCGCCCACGCCGAGGGGCTCGACGTCGCGTTCGCGACCGCGGACGCCGAGTCGCTGCCGTATCCCGACGCGAGCTTCGACGCGGTCGTCTCGACGTTCGGCGTCATGTTCGTCGCCGACCACGCGAAGGCGGCGGCCGAGCTCGCGCGCGTCTGCAAACCGGGCGGCCGCATCGGCATGGCGAACTGGACTCCGGACGGCTTCATCGGCCAGGTGTTCAGGACGCTCGCCAGCCACCTGCCGCCGGCGCCCGGCACGAAGTCGCCGTCGCTGTGGGGCGTCGGACAGCACCTGCGCGAGCTGTTCGGCGACCGCGCCGCGTCGATCCGGATCACGCCGCGCCACTTCAACTTCCGCTACCGCTCGGCGGCGCACTTCCTCGCAGTGTTCCGGACCTGGTACGGGCCGATCCACAAGGCGTTCCTCGCGCTGGCGCCCGACAAGGGGCAGGCGCTCGAAGCCGACCTGACGTCGCTTCTCGACCGCATGAACGTCGCCGGACCAGGCTCGCTCGTCGTGCCGAGCGAGTACGCAGAGATCATGATCGTGCGGCGCTGAGCGCACGTCGTCGCGGCACGCTCACGATGCCGTGCGAGCCGCCGCGGCGTGAGACCTTGGTCCCATACAGCTCGCGTCGTACCCCAAGCATGATCCGCACGCACGGCGCCGATGGCCGTGCGTCCGCATCCTTCGCCGCGACAGCGCCATGTCCCGCGCCAGCGATCCACCCGCGCGCTCTTCCGCCCTTCCGCTTCCGGCCTGGCTCGCGCACTACCGGCGCGACTGGCTGAGCGCCGATCTCGTCGCCGGCCTCGTCACCGCGGCGATCGTCATCCCGAAGGCGATGGCGTACGCGTCGATCGCCGGGCTGCCGGTGCAGATCGGCCTCTACACGGCGTTCGCACCGATGATCCTCTACGCGCTGCTCGGCACGTCGCGACTGCTGAGCGTGAGCAGCACGACGACGCTCGCGATCCTCGTCGGCGCGCAGCTGGGACCGCTGGCCGAAGCGGGCAACGCGTCCGCGGCGCTGACCGCGTCCGTGACGTTGACGCTGCTCGTCGGCGCTTTCCTCGTTCTAGCCTGGGCGCTGCGCCTCGGCTTCGTCGCGAGCTTCATCTCCGAACCGGTGCTCGTCGGCTTCAAGGCCGGCATCGGCATCGTCATCGTCCTCGACCAGATCCCCAAGCTGCTCGGCGTTCACTTCGCGAAGGCCGGCTTCTTCCACAACGTCGTCGCGCTGGTCGACGCCGTGCCGCATCTGCTCTGGCCGACGTTCGCGCTCGGCGCCGCGACGCTGCTGCTGCTTGCAGCGCTCGAACGCTACGTGCCCAGGGTGCCGGCGCCGCTGGTGGCCGTCGCGGCAGGCGTGGCGGCGATCGCGTTGCTCGGCCTCGACGCGCGCGGCGTCGAGACCGTGGGGACGATCCCGCGCGGATTGCCGTCGCTCACGCTGCCCGATCTCTCGCTCGTCCAGGAGCTCTGGCCGGGTGCCCTCGGCTGCGCGCTGATGAGCTTCACCGAGTCGATCGCCGCTGCGCGCGCGTTCGCGGGGCGCGGCGACCCGCCGCTCAAGCCCAATCGCGAGCTCCTCGCGACCGGCATCGCGAACGCCGGCGGCGCGCTGCTTGGCGCGATGGCCGCCGGCGGCGGCACGTCGCAGACCGCGGTCAACAGGCAGGCCGGGGCGCGTTCGCAGCTGGCATCGATCGTCACCGCGGGCGTCGCACTCCTCACCATGCTCGTCCTCGCGCCGCTCATCGGCCTGATGCCGCAGACGACGCTGGCGGCGATCGTCATCGTGTATTCGGTCGGCCTGATCGAGCCGGCGGCGTTCCGCAGCATCCTCGCGATCCGGCGCACCGAGTTCGTGTGGGCGATCGCAGCGCTGCTCGGCGTCGTCGTGCTCGGCACGCTGAAGGGCATCCTGGTCGCGATCGCGGTCTCGATGGCGGCGCTCGCGATCCAGGCCGCAAAGCCGCAGCTCCACGTCGTCGGCCGCAAGCGCGACAGCGACGTCTTCCGGCCCTGCGAGCACGACGACGAGACCTTCCCCGGGCTGCTGATGCTCCGGCCCGAAGGGCGAGTCTTCTTCGTCAACGCCGAGCGCCTCGGCGACCAGATCCGCGATCTCGTCGACGAAACGAATCCGCGCGTCGTCGCACTCGACCTGAGCCGCGTCCACGACATCGAATACACCGCGCTCAAGATGCTCGTCGACGGCGAGCAGCGCATGCGCGAGCGCGGCGTCGAGGTCTGGCTCGTCGGCCTCAATCCCGAAGTGCTCGCGATGGTCCGGCGGTCACCGCTCGCCGCCACGCTCGGGCCCGAGCGGATGCACTTCAACCTGGCCGGAGCAGTGGCGCGCTACGAGCAGCGGACACGCGCGCCGGCGAACGCGTGAGCGGCGGCGCTCGCTGAAGCCCGTCGTCCTTGCAGCACTTCGTCCCTTCGCCGTCAGCTCGACCGCGAATCGCAACGAAGGTCAGGCCGGGACCGCGACGATGACGCTCGTCGCCTTGAACAGCGCGATCGCCCGCTTGCCGACAGCGAGTCCGAGCGATTTCACGCTCCCCTGGGTCACGATCGCCGCGATGCTGCCGCCGCCGTCGAGGTCGATCACGACCTCGGCGTTGACCGCCCCCGGCGTGACCGCGCCGATCTTGCCCGCCAGCTGGTTGCGCGTCGACACCCGGGCGCCTTCGAGGTCGGTCGCGACGAGCACCGACGACGCCTTGACGAGCGCGATCGCGGTGACCTTCGTCTTCAGCCCGAGCGACTGCGTGCTCTCCTGCGTGACGATGGCGACGATGCGCTGCCCGCCCGCGAGCGTGATCTCCACTTCGTCGTTGATGGCGCCGGAGCGCAGCGAGGTGACGGTGCCGACGAACTGGTTGCGTGCGCTGGTCTTCATGTTCAGGACCCGCAGAAGTGAAAAAGGCTGGCTCAGGTCGATCGAACGGTCATCGAGCAGCTTCAGGAAGCGCTGGTGCGCGGCGTCGATCTGGGCGAAGCGGTCGACGAGCTGCTGCCCGTGCGCCGTCAGCCGCGTCGACCCGCCGCCGCGGCCGCCGACGCTGCGCTCGACGAGCGCCTCGCCGGCGAGCGCATTCATCGTCTCGATCGCGTCCCACGCCGCCTTGTAGCTGATTCCGTAGGCCTTGGCCGCGCGGGTGATCGACCCTTCGCTCGCCACCGCGCGCAGCAGCGCGAAGCGTTCGCTGCCGCCGAGCGGCTCGTCGCCGACGGCGATCCACACCGAGCCGTGCAGGGCGAGCCGGCGATCGGCCTTGCGGCGGCGCGGAATCACGCCGGCTCCTCGACCCTTGCGCTCGCCGCGACGCGACCTCCGTGCAGGTGCACGACCTCGTGCGCGAGCACCCGCAGGTCGTCGTCGTCGTGGGTGATGAGCAGCAGCGGGATGCGCAACGACTCCTGCAGCTCCTTGAGCTCGCCGCGCAGCCGTGCCGCCAGCGCGTTGTCGAGCGCGGCGAACGGCTCGTCGAGGAGGAGCGCGGTCGGCTCGTTGACGAGCGCACGTGCGAGTGCCGTGCGCTGCCGCTGCCCGCCAGAGAGCTGATGCGGGCGGTGCTCGGCGACCGGCGCGAGCTGGAACGCGGCGATCCAGCGATCGACCGCGGGCGCGACGATCGACGGCGCCGGATTGCGCCAGCCGCTGCGCAGCCCGAACGCGATGTTCTGGCGCACCGTCAGGTGCGGAAAGAGCGCGTAGTCCTGGAACACGTAGCCGAGGCGCCGCTCCTGCGGCGACACGCAGACGCGCGCGGCGCTGTCGTAGAGCGTCCTGCCGGCGACGACGACGCGGCCACGGTCGGGGCGTGCGATGCCGGCGATCATCTTCAGCGTCTGCGTCTTGCCGGCGCCCGACGGCCCGTGAAGGACGAGGCGCTCGGCATCGCTCGCGAAGCTCGCATCGATCGCGAAACGGGAGCGGCCATGGACCAGCTCGCGCCGCAGCTCGACGTTCCAGATCACGGCACCGCCCTCACTCGCGCGCCACGACGCGGCCGGGAAGCAGCCGTCCCGCCGACAGCAGGACCGCGATGCAGACGATCGAGGTCACGGCGACGAGGAAGTTCGCGGCATCGTCGTGTCCCGCCTGCACCGCCTCGTAGACGGCGATCGACAGCGTCTGCGTGCGCCCGGGGATGCTGCCCGCGACCATCAGCGTCGCGCCGAACTCGCCGAGCGAGCGCGCGAACGACAGCAGCAGCCCGGCGAGGATGCCGCGCCACGCGAGCGGCAGCGTGACGCGAAAGAAGACCGCGGGCTCGTGCATTCCGAGCGTGCGCGCCGCGTCCTCGAGCTGCGGATCGACGGTCTCGAACGCGGCGCGGGCGGCCTTGAAGACGAGCGGGAACGAGACGACCATGGCGGCGACCACCGCGCCCTGCCAGGTGAAGATGAGGCGGATGCCGAGGTGCTCGAGGAGCCAGGCGCCGAGCGGGCTGTGCGTTCCGATGAGGACGAGCAGGTAATAGCCGAGCACCGTCGGCGGCATCACCATCGGCAGCGTCAGCACCGCGTCGAGCAGCTCGCGGCCGGGAAAGCGCGCGCGCGCCATGGCGAGGCCCACCGCGACGCCGAGGACGAGGTTCAGCGCCGTCGCCCAGGCGGCGACCTTGAGCGTCAGCGCGAGCGCGATCCATGCTCCCTCCATCGACGAGAGTGTGCCGCGCCCGTCAGGGCCTGCCGAAGCCGTGCTTCGCGAGGACCGCTTGCGCCGCAGCGGACTGCAGGAACTCGACGAACTTCATCGCCACCCGGCCGTTCGCGCTCGCGGCGACCGGCGCCGCCGGGTAGCGCACCGGTGTTTGCGTCGGCACCGTCAGCGCGACCCTGACCTTGTCGGGCATGAGCGCGGCATCGGTCGCGTAGACGAAGCCCGCGTCGACCTCGCCTCGCGCGACGTAGTCGAGCGCCTGGCGAACGTTGTTGGCGCCGACCATCTTCGCCTCGATCGCCGACCACAGGCCCGCGGCCTCGAGGACACCCTTGGTGTAGCGGCCGACCGGCACGCTCGCCGGCAGCCCGATCGCGACGCGCTGATACGCCGGCTGCGTCAGCTCGGCCAACGCCTTCGGCACGCTGCGCGCCGACGTCGGCACGATGACGACGAGCGCGTTGGCGACGACGTCGCGGCGCTGCGCTGCCTGGACGATGCCCTGGCTCTGCGCCTGGTCCATCGTCTCCTCGTCGGCGCTGACGAAGACGTCGACCGGCGCCCCGCCCTTGGCGATCTGCTGCAGCAGTGCCCCCGACGGGCCGAAGTTGAACACCACCTGGGTGCCCGGCTGGGCGGCCTCGAACATCGGCCCGAGTTCCTTGAACGCGTTGGTGAGGCTCGCCGCCGCCGAGACGGTGAGGTCGGCCGCGTGCGCGCCGGCCGCGGCGACCGCCAGCATGACGGCGACGAAGGCGGCACGTCGCCACGGGGCGGGCGGACCAGGATGCATGGGTCAGCGCTCCGATTCGGGATATAACACTTTATACGACGACCTCGCTGCCCGCGACAGGGCACGCACCGAGGCGTTCCCCGAGACATCGTCCACCATGGGCGCGACCGATGTATACCTGATGTGATTGCGCCGCCGCGTGCGGCCGACCGCCTCGGCGCAGCGCCGCGGCGTTGCCGGTGGCACGCATAGACTCGGTGCCTCGTCCCCTGCAGCAAGCGGCGCGCGAAACGACATGACCGCCTCCGATCACTCCGGCAGCCACGCGGCGGCGACCACCGCGCCGCGCGACGTCCGCATGCGCGGCTTCAGCCGCCGCGCCGAAGTCGGCGACGTCTGGCAGTGGATCGATGCGCACGCGACTGCGTTGCCGCCGGAGACGGTCGCGATCGACGACGCCTGCGGCCGCGTCCTCGCGCGCGACGTCGTCGCGACCGCCGACGTTCCAGCGTTCGACCGCGCCGCGATGGACGGCTACGCGGTCCGCGGCGACGAGACGACGGGCGCCGGCGACTACAACCCGCTCGCGTTTCGCGTCGTCGGCCGCGCGCTGCCCGGGCAGCCGTTCGCAGGGACCGTGCGCGAAGGCGAGGCGGTGCGGATCATGACCGGCGCACCGCTGCCCGCAGGCGCCGACGCCGTCGTCCCGGCCGAGTACGTCCGCGACACGCCCGACGGCATCGAGACGTCGATGGCGTTCGGCCCCGGCAAGCACGTCGGCCGCACCGGCGAGGACATCGCCAGCGGCGCGACGGTGCTCTCGGCCGGCCGGCGGCTGCGGCCGCAGGACGCCGGCGTGCTGGCGTCGCTCGGCATCGACCGCATCGGCGCGATCGCGCGGCCGCGCGTCCGCCTCGTCGTCACCGGCAACGAGGTCGTCGCGCCCGGCCGCTCGAAAGGCACCTACGACATCTACGACGCCAACTCGGCGATGCTGCGCGGCCTCGTCGCGCGCGACGGCGGCGTGCTGCAGGCGCACGTGCGCGCGGGCGACGATCCCGCGGTGATCCGCGACGCGCTCGTCGCCGCCGGCGCCGACGTCGTCCTCGTCTCGGGCGGCTCGAGCGTCGGCACCGAGGACCACGCCCCGCGGCTGCTCGCCGAGGTCGGCGAGCTCGCGATCCACGGCGTCGCGATGCGGCCGTCGAGCCCGGCCGGATGCGGCCGCGTCGGCGCGACGCTCGTCTTCCTGCTGCCGGGCAACCCGGTCTCGTGCCTGTGCGCGTACGACTTCTTCGCCGGCCGCGCGATCCGCATGCGCGGCAGCCTGCCCGCGCAATGGCCGTATCCGGAGCGGCGCGCACGCGTCGCCCGCAAGATCGTTTCGGCGATCGGCCGCGTCGACTACTGCCGCGTGCGCTTGCGCGACGGCGAAGTCGAGCCGCTGGCGCTGAGCGGCGCGTCGGTGCTGTCGTCGACGACGCGCGCCGACGGCTTCGTCGTCGTCGCCGCCGACAGCGAAGGTCATGCGCCGGGCAGCGACGTCACCGTCCATCTCTACGACGCCTGCTGACGTGGCGGAACTGACTGCGCGCACCGAATCGCCCGCCGCCGACGGCCGGCAGACGCAGTTCCTGAGCGTCATCACCCGCGACGAGGCGACGGCGCGCTTCCGCAGGCATCTCACGCTCGCGCCCCTCGGCGACGAGACGGTGTCGCTCGCGGATGCGCTCGACCGCGTGCTCGCCGTCGACGTCGTCGCCGGCGTCGACGTGCCGGGCTTCGACCGCTCGAACGTCGACGGCTTCGCGGTGCAGGCGAGCGACACGTTCGGTGCCGGCGAAGAGGACCGTCGCGGCCTGGAGCTCAACGCCGAGGTGTTGACCCCCGGCATGGTCGCGCGCGAGACCGTGAGCGCAGGACGCGCGACCGTGATCGCGACCGGCGCGATGCTGCCGCGCGGCGCCGACGCCGTCGTCATGGTCGAGCACACCGAAGTCGTCGCCGCCGGCCACGGCGCGCGCACGGTCGAGATCGGCCGCGCCGTGACGGCGGGCGAGAACGTCAGCTACGCCGGCACCGACATCGCGCGCGGCGAGACGGTGCTGCGCGCCGGCCAGGTGCTGACGTCGCGCGAGATCGGCGTCCTCGCCGCGATCGGGATCGCCGAGGTGCGCGTCTGCCGCCGGCCGCGCGTCGCGATCCTCTCGACCGGCGACGAGATCGTGCCGCCGGGCGAGCCGCTGCCGCTCGGCGCGATCTACGACTCGAACGCCGCGATCATCGGCGCAGCGGTCGCCGAGCTCGGCGGCGAGGCGGTGCAGCTCGGCGTCGTCCGCGACGACGAGGACGCGCTCACCGCGGCGCTGACGCGCGCACTCGAGCACGACGTGGTTCTGCTCTCGGGCGGCACGTCGAAGGGCGCAGGCGACCTGTCGTACCGGGTCGCGAGCCGCCTCGGCGACCCAGGCATCGTCGCGCACGGCGTCGCGCTCAAGCCCGGCAAGCCCATCTGCCTCGCGGTCAGCCACGGCAAGCCAGTCGTCATCCTGCCCGGGTTTCCGACGTCGGCGATCTTCACCTTCCACGAGTTCGTCGCGCCGGTGATCCGCGCGTTCGCGGGCCTGCCGCCGGAGCGGCGGGCGACGGTGACGGCGACACTGCCGATGCGCGTCAACTCCGAGCGCGGCCGGACCGAGTATCTGCTCGTCGGCCTCGTCGAAGGCGACGGTCGGCTGAGCGCGTATCCGATGGGCAAGGGATCGGGGTCGGTGACGACGTTCAGCGGCGCCGACGGCTTCATCACGATCGACCAGCACACCGAGATCGTCGATGCCGGCGCCGAGGTCGACGTGCAGCTGCTCGCGCACGGGCTCGAGCCCGCCGACCTCGTGATCGTCGGCAGCCACTGCGTCGGCCTCGACGCGATCGTCGGCCGCCTGATCCGCGAAGGCATGCGGCCGAAGGTGCTCTACGTCGGCAGCATGGGCGGTGCCAAGGCGGCACAGCGCGGCGAATGCGACGTCGCGAGCGTCCACCTGATGGATCCGGCGACCGGCGACTACAACCGCCACCTTCTCGGCCGCACCTTGACGCTCGTCCCCGGCTACCGCCGCATGCAGGGCATCGTCTTTCGCAGCGGCGATGCGCGCTTCGCCGGCAGGACGGCGAACGACGCGGTGCAGGCCGCCCTCGCCGACCCCGAGTGCACGATGGTCAACCGCAACGCCGGCAGCGGCACGCGCGTGCTGATCGACCGGCTGCTCGGATCGCGCAGGCCCCCCGGCCACGGCGTGCAGACGAAGTCGCACAACGCCGTCGCCGCCGCGGTGCACCAGGGGCGCGCCGACTGGGGCGTCGCGATCGACACCGTCGCGCGCCAGTACGGTCTCGCGTTCATCGCGCTGCAGGAAGAGCACTACGACTTCATCGTGCCGACCGCGAAGCTCGAGCGGCCCGCGGTGAAGGTGTTTCGCGCGCTGCTCGCCGACGAGGACGTGCGCGACGAGCTGACGCGGCTGGGCTTTCGCCTGTAGGGCGCCATCGTGGGCGCCGGCTGCACCGAAGAAGCGGTCGCCGGCGGCGTCGCGCTCAAGCTGTGGACGCGCGGCGTTCCGGTCGAGGACGGAGCAAAGCGCCAGCTCGCCAATGCGGCGCGCCTGCCGATCGTCTTCCGGCACATCGCGGCGATGCCCGACGTCCACTTCGGCATCGGCGCGACGGTCGGCTCGGTGATCGCGACGGTCCGGGCGATCATCCCGGCCGCGGTCGGCGTCGACATCGGTTGCGGAATGATCGCCTGCAAGACGACGCTCACCGCCGACGACCTGCCCGACAACCTGGCGCCGCTGCGCGCCGCGATCGAGCGCGCGGTGCCGCACGGCCGCGCGCCGCGCGGGCGCGATCCGGGCGCGTGGAGCAAGG
>Ga0068858_100004646_pt1 | contig 13454 bp, 11 predicted proteins | sample KBSSwiS12_FD_66589 | JGI IMG/M metagenome (GOLD analysis project Ga0068858, IMG submission 66589) | Switchgrass rhizosphere microbial communities from Kellogg Biological Station, Michigan, USA - KBS Switchgrass S1-2 | ecosystem: Host-associated > Plants > Roots > Rhizosphere > Soil ... | reverse complement strand
TGCCGCTGGGCACGGTCAAGGCCATGGCGGATGCCGGCCGGCTGCGCATTCTGGCCGTGACCAGCCCGACGCGCTATCCCGGCCTGCCCGACGTTCCCACGCTCGCCGAGACCGTCAAGCCGGACTTCAACGCCAGCTTCTGGAACGGCTTTTACGTGCCCGCCGGCACGCCCGCCGGCGCAGTTGCCAAGCTGAATGGCGCTTTCAACGCCGCGCTAAAGCTCGACGCGGTCAAGACAAAAATCGAGGAGTACCACATGGTGCCGCTGCTCGCCACGCCCGAGCAGACGCGGGGCGCGATCGTGGCGGACCTGCATGCCTGGGGCGAGGCGGCGCGTGCCGCCGGCATCAAGCCGGAATAGGCACCTAGTCGAACGGCTATTCGCCTGTGTACCGGGGAGGGCGTTTCTCCAGGAACGCCGCGACCGCCTCGGCATGGTCGCGGCTGCGGGCGAGGACGGCCTGAAGATCGATCTCGGTTTTCAGGGTTTCCTCGAAGGAGGAGCAACGACCCGCCAAGGCGGAACGCACCAGCGCCATGCTCATGGGTGGAATGGCCGCCAGGGCTCGCGCTGCTTCGATGGCGGCTGCGCGTGACTTTCCTGGGGCGGACGTTTCGTTGACCAGTCCGATGGACAAGGCCGTCCCGGCGCCGATTTCCTTGGCCATCAGCATCAACTCGCGCGCCTTGCCTTCGCCGACGCGCCGGGGCAGGGTCCACATGATGCCGACGTCGGGCGCGAGCCCCACGCGCAGTTGCGCGACGCACAGGCGGGCGTTGTCGGCCGCCACGACGTAATCGCAGGCCGCGGCGAGGGACAGGCCCATTCCGAAAGCGACGCCCTCGATGGCCGCCACGCAGGGCTTGGGTCCGGCGAAGAGTGTCTTGATAATGGGATGGGTGTGGATGCCGATGATGTTCCGCTGCGCCACGAAAGTCTTGGGGCGTTCCTTCATCGCCCCCACGTCGGCTCCGGCGCAGAAATGGCCGTCCGAGCCCGTGAGCACGATGGCCCGCACGTCGGGATCCGACGAAAGAGATTGCAGGGCGGCCATCAGCGCAGAGCGGGCAGACTCATCCAGTGCGTTGCGACGTTGCGGAATGTTGAACACGACGATGGCGATGTTATCTTGCCGTTCGATCAGGATGGGTTGGTTCGATTGACCGGACATGAGATTTTCTTTTCGAATGAGGAGCGGACCGCGTTGGAGCATTTCGATGGGTGCGTTGATGATACGATGCGGGACACCCTGAAGGAAGCGCCATGAGCAGCAGCGATTCGCCTCCCGCGGTGCTTGGCCTTGCCGAGCTCAGCCAACGCATCGGGAGCTCGCCCTTCCACGGTTGGCTGGGCCTCACCGCCGAAAGCATCGACGCGGACGGCGTCACGCTGATTCTCGCGCCGCGCCGCGAGCTGATCGGCAACCCGCGGACCGGCGCCTTGCAGGGCGGCGTGCTGGGCTGCATGATCGACGCGGCGGCATCGTTCTCAATCATTTCGCGCACCGGCGCCAGCAACGTCACCATCGACATGAGCGTCGATTTTCATCGCGCCGCCTTGCTGGGCGCGGTCGACGGCCGACTGCGGGCAGTGGGTACGGTGACGCGAATCGGGCGCACCATCTCCACCGCGCAGGCCCGGGTTCTCGACGGCGGTGGCGCCCTCATCGCCAGCGGAAGGGCAGTCTTCAAGAACACCGAGGCAGCCATGAAGTCGGCCGAACCAGGGTAAGGAGTCCCACTCCTGAAGGAAATCTACGCCAGTCCTTATTCCCGGATCGGGGCCCGATCACCGGGCAGAGGCGCTACTCGGGTTGCACGTGAGCGGTTTCGGTGGCCAGCTTCCAGGCCTCGTACCCCGACTTAAGGCTCGCGGCGTGCTGAGCGGGCGAACTGCCGATGGCATTGAAGCCAAACTTGGCGTTGCCGGAAACCACAATGGGATCCTTCAGGGCCGCCAGCATGGCCGCGTTCCAGCGGTTGACCACCGCCGCGGGGGTGCCCGCGGGCGCAAGCATGCCGAAGTTGTAGTTGACCATGCCGTCGTATCCAAGCTCCTTCATCGTGGGAACATTGGGCATCAGGACGTCGCGCTTGTCGCCCGAGGCCGCCAACATTTTTCCCTCGCCCCCTTTTTCCATCTGCACTGCCCGTCCGGGGGCGAAGTGGCCGACGTCCACTTCGCTCGCGATGACCGCGGTGGTGAGCGGCCCGGAGCCTTTGTAGACCACGTCCAGCATCTGGATACCGGTCTTGGCCCGCAACAGATAGCCGTAAAGCGCGGGCTCGCCGGATCGGGAGGGCAGGCCCCAGGTAACCTTGCCGGGGTTCTTTTTCGCGTACTCGACCATCTCCTTGATGGAGCTGAAGGGCGACTTGTTGGAGGCCACGAAGATCAGGGCGCCGTCGACGATGACCCCGATCGGCGCAAAATCCTTGATCATGTCCACTCCCGGGTCCTTGATGAAAAACGGCCAGGACACCGATGAACCGCTGAGAATGACCACGTTGTAGCCGTCCGGCGCGCTGCTCGCCACGTATCGCGCCCCGATGCGGGAGTCCGCCCCAGGCTTGTTCTCCACGATGACGCTCTGGCCCAGGTTTTTTTCCATGGCCGGCGCCAGCATGCGCGACAGCACGTCAGTGGCGCCGCCGGGCGCGAACGGAACGACCAGGGAGGCGGTGCGGGTGGGGAAGTTCTGCGCCTGAGCGGCCGGCATTGCCATCACGGCGGACAGGACGGCGATTGAGGAAAGCGCGGGCAGGCATTTTGCCATCATGAAATTCATCTCGGACTCCTTGGTGTGGCCCGCGCCACGGCCCCGCGGCGCAAGGCGTTCATATATATGAATACCGGAAATATTATTATATGAAGATTATTATCGCATGTGGATTTAATATTCTGAACACAGGATATCGGCCTCCGAACGAGGCCATGAAGTGAAGAGCATCATTGGAAGACTTCGACCACAGACAAATTGAACTGGAGACGCGATATGTCGAATACGTCCGGTAAGTCCGACATGTTCGATGGCAAGCTGTTCTTTCTGCAGACCTATGCGGCGTTGCCGGGCAAGGCCGGCGAATTCAGGTGCTTGTTCAGCCGGTCATTCGCGCCGTTGCTGGAAAAGCGCGGCCTGCGCAAGGCGGCGTTCTGGGAAACCTCCCAGGTCGAGGGGCCGAGCGGGGAACACCTAGCGCTGTGGGAGTTTTCCGATCCATCCGAGATGATCGGGCTGACGCGCGCGCTGGATGCGCCCGATGGCGATCTGGAACTGCAGGCCGTGCGCGATGACCTGTCCCTGCTGGTGTCGCGACAGGAGGGCTGGACCTATCTCGGTTCGGGCCAATCGCTCGCCATTGCCGATATGCGCCGCGAGGGTATCACCCTGAAGAACTGCCTTTGGGAGCAGGTGGACATCGTGCCCAACCAGTACGCGCTGTTCGAAAACGCACTGCGTGTGGACTACCTCAGGCTGATACGGGACAGCGGAATTCGTCTGGTTGGGGTGTACCGCCCGCAGTTGTTCAGCATCAAGGCCACCGTGCTCTGGGATTTGGAGGATTTTTCGTGCCTGTCGCGGCTGGACGAGATTGACGACACCGCGGCGCTGCGGCACTGGGGCAACATCGCGCTGACCTTCCGCACCGCCGTGTCGGGGCGGCTGCTGCGCGCGATCTAAGGGACTGCCATGGCACTTTACATGCAGGAAACGCTGAAGGTCACTCCGAAGCTGCAGGCCGACTATCTGCGCCATGCCGAGGCCGAATATCTTCCGGCGGCGCGCGCGGCCGGGCTGCGGGCGATGGGCTTTTGGCGCATCGCCAGCTTCAAGGGCGAGCCTTCGGAAATCATCGCGCTTTGGGAACTGGATGATTGGGCTGCCGTCTCCCGCATGAGCGGCGGCGATCCCGCCGCGGAAGCGCTGCGCCGCTGGCACGAAAAGGCGGGGCAGTGGGTGCTGCAGCGCGATGCCATGGTCATGCGCCAGCGTGCCCACCACCTGGAACCGGCGGACAGAAAGGACATGGCGACGCGCTTCTGCTTCCACGAGACCATGATCATAGAGCGCAACAAGGAGCGCGATTACGTGCTCGGCATCGAGACGCAACTGGGCAAGAGCTACGAACTGCAGGGCATGCACGTCGTAGGCGAGTTCCAGCCGGCCTTCCGCAGCGGGCTCATTATCAATTTCTGGACCGTGGCGCATGGCTTCGACAGTGTCGGCATGATGGGCAGGCAGGAGGCCGAGCCGTTTTTCACCGGCGGGCACTGGATGGAAATCGCCCTGGCGCTGCGCAAACACTGGCGCAGCGTATGGCTGGTGCCGCTGCCCATCCGGCTTTAGGCCCCGATGCCTTTTCCAAAATCATATCGTTGAATATCGCTTCGGGCATTATTTATCGGCAGAATCATGCCGGACAGGCCAAGTTTGGAGCTGACCGCAAGTTTGGCTTCCTGCCAGCCTAGTCCGCAACACTAATCAGGGCGGCGCGGCTATGAAAATCGGCGTAGGGATTGGGTACTCGGGAGACAGGATGTCTCTTCCCATGGAAGGCATCCTGCTGGCGGATCGGCTCGGCTTCGACTCGGTATGGACAGCCGAGACCTATGGCTCGGATGCGGTGACGCCGCTGGCGTACATCGGCGCCCTGACAAAAAAGATTCGTCTCGCGACGGGCATCGCGCAACTCTCGGCGCGCACGCCGGCCAACCTGGCCATGTGCGCCCAGACCATCGATGCCATGACGGGCCAGGGAAGGATGATCATTGGCCTGGGTGTGTCCGGCCCGCAGATCGTCGAAGGGTGGTACGGCCAGCCATGGGGCAAGCCGGCCGCGCGGCTGCGCGATTACGTGGCCATCATGAAGAAGATTCTCAAGCGCGACGGACCGGTCGTGCACGAGGGCGCCGAAATCTCGCTTCCCTACGCGGGACCGGGCAGCAGCGGCCTGGGCAAGCCCTTGAAAAGCATATTGCATGGCAATCCCGACATTCCCATCTTCCTCGGCACCAGCACTCCGGCCAACATCCGCATGGCTGCGGAGATAGCTGACGGCTGGCTATCCATGAATTTTGTGCCTCGCGACATGCCGCGGCTGCGTGCGCTGCTGGACGAGGGGCTGAAGAAGCGCTCCGACGGAAAGACGCCGCAATCGTTCGAAGTCCAGGCCATCGCGTCGGTGCACCTGACCGACGATCCCAAGTCCCAGATCGACTCCATGAAGCCGCATCTGGCACTCTATATCGGCGGCATGGGGGCGAAGAGCAAGAACTTTCACAAGGACATCATGACCGAGCGTGGCTACGGAGAAGCCGCGAACAAGGTACAGGAACTGTTTCTCGCCGGAAGAAAGCAAGAGGCCGCCGCCGCCATACCCGACGAATACGTGGACGGCACGGCTTTGGTTGGCCCGGCCGCGAGGATCAAGGAGCGCTGGAAAGAATGGGCGGACTCGGGCTTGAGCGGATTGACTCTTCTCCGCCCTTCGGTCGAGGTGATCGAATTGATGGGAAAAATAGCTCTTTGATAAGGAAACGGCATACCCAGCCGACGGAATATGGATCCCCAAAAGCTGTTTGATCTCGACGGTAAAGTGGCGATCGTCACCGGATCGAGCCGCGGCATCGGTTATGAGAGCGCCCGCGCCATGGCTTGTTACGGCGCCCGGGTGGTCATCTGCGGCCGGAAGCTTGAGTCCTGTGTAACCGCGGCCGAGCGCATCAATGCCGAAGCGCGGGCGCACGGCGGGGAAGCCTTGCCGATGCAGGTCAACATTGGCCGCAAAGAAGAAGTCGAGCGCCTGGTGGATGAAACCGTGGGCAGGTGGGGCAAGGTCGACATCGTCATGGCCAACGCCGCCATTCACCCCTGGACCGGGTCGGTGGTGGACGTGCCCGACGAGACATTCAGCAAATTTTTCCAGTCCAACCTGCAAAGCAGCCTCTGGCTGGCACAACTCACGCTGCCGGGCATGGCAGAGAGGGGTTATGGCCGATTCATTGTCGTGGCCTCGATAGTCGGGATCCTCGGCGATCCGGTGACAGGCACCTATGGATTGACCAAGGCGGCGGACATGCAGTTGGTGCGAAACATCGCCATGGAATTTGCCGGCCGCGGCGTGTGCGCCAATTGCATTGCGCCCGGGACCTTCAAGACCGAAATGGCGCGGACTTTCTGGGACGTTCCGGAAATGGTGGAATGGAACAATCAACGGAATCCGTCACGCCGCTTCGGCGAGCTGCATGAAATCGCCGGTGTGGCGCTGATGCTGGCTTCGCCAGCCGGCGGTTACATCAATGGCCAGACCCTGGCCGTGGACGGCGGGCACACCATTTCATATCGCTGAGCAGGGAAAGCCAGATTACGAATCAGTTGCTCTTGAGCGCCTGCACGGCCGCGCGAGCGAGCTGGGTGATCTTGTCCCACTCACCGGCCGCCATCAGAGCCGGCGGCGCCACCCAGGATCCCCCCACGCAAACCACGTTAGGCTGAGCGAGGAAATCGCACGCATTCTCCGGCGTGACCCCGCCGGTAGGGCAGAACCGTACATCGGGAAACGGCCCGGCCAGCGCCTTCAGCATGGCCACCCCGCCCGCCACCTGCGCCGGGAACAGCTTCAACTCGTGAAAACCCGCGGCCTTGGCCGCGATGACATCCGAAGGCGTCATCACCCCAGGCAACAGCGGCAGCCCTGATTCCCGAGCCCCGGCGACCAAGTCCGAGGTAAGTCCCGGGCTGACCGCGAACACGGCTCCGGCATCGCGCGCCTGGCGGAATTCCTCTTTCTTCGTCACCGTGCCCACCCCCACGATGGCGCCTTCGACTTCGGCGGCGATGGCTTTGCACGCCTGCAGCGCGCCGGCCGTGCGCAAGGTGATCTCCAGCACGCGGATGCCACCGGCCAGTAACGCACGTGCAAGGGGAACCCCGTACTCCGGCTTGTCGATGGTGAGCACGGGGATGAGCGGCCCGTCCCGCATGACCTCGATGACGCTCAACGTCTTGCTCACGCGATTTTCTCCTCGGCCATGGACTCCGCGCGGAAGGTTTCAGGTGCGGCAAAGATGGTCGCCCCTTGCTCGGCTCCGGAAGCCTGGGCCCTGAACAGGGCAAACAGCTCACGCCCGATGCCGAAGTCATTGCCCGACAAGTCGGGCTGCGGTGCGCTGCGTGACGCCCACACCGCATCCGGCACCTTTGCTTCCAGTACTCCACGCTCCGCATCCAAGACGATCATGTCGCCGTCGCGGACCTTGGCCAGCGGGCCGCCCGCCACACATTCCGGCGTCACGTGGATGGCGGCCGGCACCTTGCCCGAGGCGCCCGACATGCGCCCGTCGGTCACGAGGCCCACCTTGTAGCCCTGGTCCTGCAGCACGCCGAGGGCCGGAGTCAGCTTGTGCAACTCGGGCATGCCGTTGGCGCGCGGGCCCTGGTTGCACACCACGGCGATGAAATCGCGGTTCAGCTCGCCTCTCGCGAAAGCCTGCTCCACCTCGGCCTGCGACTGGAACACGCGCGCCGGCGCTTCCACTACGCGGTGTTTTGCCGCCACGGCCGAGGTCTTGATCACGGCGCGTCCCAGGTTGCCGGAGAGCAGCTTCACGCCGCCGTCGGCGCTGAAGGGCGCGGCCACGGTGGAGAGCACTGTCGCATCGCCGCTCACGCTGGGTGCGCGCCGCCAGGCCAGTGCGTTGCCGTCAAGGTAAGGCTCCTCCGCGTAGCGCGCCAGACCGCCCTCGCCGGCCACGGTGAGCGTGTCGGGATGCAGCAGGCCGTTGGCGAGCAACTCGCCGATCAGGTAGCCCATGCCGCCCGCGGCATGGAAGTGGTTCACGTCGGCCTTGCCGTTGGGATACACCCGCGCCAGCAGCGGCACCGCGGCTGAAAGGGCGGCGAAGTCGTCCCAGTCGATGACGATGCCGGCGGCGCGGGCGATGGCCACGAGGTGGATGGTGTGGTTGGTGGAGCCGCCGGTGGCGAGCAGGCCGACCATGCCGTTGACCACGGCGCGCTCGTCCACCACGCGGCCCACCGGCGCGTACTCGCCGCCCGTGGACACGATCTTCGCCGCGCGGCGCGCGGCGGCCTCGGTGAGGGCGTCGCGCAGCGGCGTGCCGGGGTTGACGAAGGCGCTGCCCGGCAGGTGCAGGCCCATGACCTCCATGAGCATCTGGTTGCTGTTGGCCGTTCCGTAGAAGGTGCAGGTGCCGGCGCTGTGATACGAACTGGCCTCGGACTCGAGCAGGGCGTCGCGGTCCACCTTGCCCTGGGCGAACAATTGCCGGATGCGGTTCTTCTCGTCGTTGGCCATGCCCGACGTCATGGGCCCGGCGGGAACGAAAATGGCCGGCAGGTGGCCGAAGGCAAGGGCGCCGATCACGAGGCCAGGCACGATCTTGTCGCATACGCCCAGGAACAGCGCCGCGTCGAACATGTCGTGCGACAGCGCCACGGCCGCGGCCAGCGCGATCACGTCGCGGCTGAACAGCGACAGTTCCATGCCGGGGCGGCCCTGCGTCACGCCGTCGCACATGGCGGGCACGCCGCCGGCGAACTGTGCCACGGCGCCGGCCTCGCGCGCCGCCTTCTTGATCAGCGCCGGGTAGCGCTCAAAGGGCTGGTGCGCCGACAGCATGTCGTTATAGGCCGAGATGATGGCGATGGAGGGCACGCGCGCCTCGCGCAGCACCAGCTTGTCGGAGGCAGGGGCGGCGGCGAAGCCATGGGCGAAGTTGGCGCAGGCCATGTCCTTGCGCACCGGTCCGGTTTGACGGGCGGCTTCGATGCGCTGCAGGTAGGCGGAGCGCATGGGTTTGCTCCGGGCGCGAATGCGCTCGGTGACGCTACGGAGAGTCGGGTTGAGCATCTTGGATACCCCGCCGGTAAAGTTTGGGTTGAGCAGCAAGAAGCAAGCCGCGAAGTATCACGGCGCCGACCCATGATACCGGCCTTGCGCCGGGAGTCTCAAATTGCACCATCCATGGGCGCGATTTTTCGCGTTTGGCCCGGCTTTGGTGCGGAAGGAATTGGTCCACCCATGATTTTCAAGGAGTAATTACCCCAATCGCGCGCACGATTTTTGCCCGTATCCAAGGGACAACAGGGGACTCCATGAATACCGCTACCGAAAGCACGCTTAGCCAGCCTTCCATCGAGGATGGCCGCACCGGCCTGGGCAAGGACGCCCTTAAGCAAGCCTTCCTCGACAACCTGTTCTATATGCAGGGCAAGTTCCCCGCGCTGGCCACGCGCAAGGACTATTACCTGGCCCTGGCCTACGTGGTGCGCGACCGGCTGCTGCAGCGCTGGATCAGCACCGCCGCCGCCTATACCCGCCGCGGCTCGCGCACCGTGGCCTACCTGTCGGCCGAATTCCTCATGGGGCCGCACCTGGGCAACAACCTGGTGAACCTGGGCATTTATGGCGAGGTGCAGCAGGCCGTGGCCGAGTTGGGGCTCGACCTTGACGTGCTGCTGGGCGAGGAGGAAGAGCCCGGCCTGGGCAACGGCGGCCTGGGACGCCTGGCGGCGTGCTTTCTGGATTCCATGGCCACGCTGGAAATTCCCTCCATGGGCTACGGCATCCGCTACGAGTTCGGCATTTTCGAGCAGGAAATCGTCGACGGCTGGCAGGTGGAGCGCACCGACAAGTGGCTGCGCCACGGCAATCCCTGGGAAATCGTGCGCCCCGAGTGGGCCAAGGAGGTGAAGCTGGGCGGGCACGTGGAGCGCCACACCGACGCCACCGGCAAGCTGCGCGTCACCTGGGTGCCTGAGCGCACCGTCATCGGCGTGCCCTACGACACGCCCATCCTGGGCTACGCCACCAACACCGCCAACACGCTCAGGCTGTGGCGCGCCGAGGCGCCCGAGTCCTTCGACCTGCAGAGCTTCAACCGCGGCGACTATTACGGCGCGGTCACCGGCAAGGTGGCCTCGGAGAACATCACCAAGGTGCTGTACCCCAACGACGAGTCGCCGCAGGGCAAGGAGCTGCGCCTCACCCAGCAGTTCTTCTTCGTGTCCTGTTCGCTGCAGGACATGCTGCGCATCATGCACGGCCAGAAACTCCCGCTGACGCGCTTTCACGAGAAGTTTTCGCTGCAGTTGAACGACACCCACCCGGCCATCGCCGTGGCGGAATTGATGCGGCTGCTGGTGGACGAGCATGAGCTGGAGTGGAACACGGCCTGGGACATCACCCGCAACGCCATCGCCTACACCAACCACACCCTGCTGCCCGAGGCGCTGGAGTGCTGGCCGCTCGGCATGTTCGAGAAGCTGCTGCCGCGCCACCTTGAAATCATCTACGAGCTCAATGCCCGCTTCCTCGACGACGTGCGCCTGCGCTTTTTCGGCGACGCCGAGCGCGTGGCCCGCATGTCGCTCATCGACGAGCGCGGCCCTCGCTATGTGCGCATGGCCAACCTGGCATGCGTGGGCAGCCACGCCGTCAACGGCGTGGCCGAGCTGCACTCCGAGCTGCTGAAGGAGCAAGTGCTGGCCGACTTCCACGCCCTCTGGCCGCAGAAATTCAGCAACAAGACCAACGGCGTGACGCCGCGGCGCTGGGTGGTGCTGGCCAACCCGGGGTTGACCGCGCTGGTCTGCGAGGCCATCGGCGACGCCTGGATCAAGAACCTCGACGAACTGCGCGCGCTGGAGGACTTTGCCGGCGACTCGGTGTTCAACGAGAAATGGCGCGCGGTGAAGCTGGCCAACAAGGAGCGCTTCGCGCGCATGGTGCTCGAGCGCACCGGCATTGCCGTCGACCCGGCGTCGCTGTTCGACGTGCAGGTCAAGCGCATCCACGAGTACAAGCGCCAGCACCTCAACATCCTGCACGTCATCGGGCTGTACGCACGGCTGAAAAGCAATCCCGGCCTGGACATTGCGCCCCGCACCTTCATTTTCGGCGGCAAGGCCGCGCCCGGCTACCACATGGCCAAGCTCATCATCAAGCTCATCAACTCGGTGGGCGAGGTGGTCAACCGCGACCCGGACGTGCGCGGCCGCATCCGCGTGGTGTTCCTGCCCAACTTCAACGTCAGCAGCGGCCAGCACATCTATCCGGCGGCCGACCTGTCGGAGCAGGTGTCCACGGCGGGCAAGGAAGCCTCGGGCACGGGCAACATGAAGTTCTCCATGAACGGCGCGCTCACCATTGGCACGCTGGACGGGGCCAACATCGAGATCCGCGACGAGGTGGGCGCCGAGAACTTTTTCGTGTTCGGCCTGACCACGCCCGAGGTGGCTGAGCTGTACGCCGGCGGCTACCGCCCCCTGGACTACGTGGAAGGCAATGCCGAACTGGCCGAGGTGATGGAACTGCTGCGCGGCGGCTTTTTTTCGCGCGGCGACCCCCACCTGTTCGCGCCCCTGGTGAACGCGCTGCTGCACTACGACCCCTACTGCGTGCTGGCCGACTATGCCTCCTACGGCCAATGCCAACAAGCCGTGGGCGAGGCCTACGGCGACGCCGCGGCCTGGTCGCGCATGTCCATACTCAACGTGGCGCGCTCGGGAAAATTTTCATCCGACCGCAGCATCCGGGAATACTGCCGGGACATCTGGGAGGTGCAGCCGGAACCGATTCGCCTGCTGACGCCGGAGGAGGTCAAGGCAGGGTTCCTCCAGTGACGGCTCGCTGATTAGCCGCCCGTGGGATTGGGATTGCGCCACACCCGCTCGAACGGCAGTCGCCAGGCGTGCGGCGCGATGAGCTGGTGGATGGACTTGGGGCCCCATGAGCCGGGCTGGTACAGGCGCACCGGCGGCGGTGCTTCCAGCAGCGGCATGGAGATTTCCCACAGCCGCTCGATGCCCTCGGCGGTGTTGAACAGCGTGTGGTCGCCGCGCATGGCGTCGAGGATGAGGCGCTCGTAGGCTTCCAGCACTTCCGCCGCGAAGCCGGTGTCGTGCATGGCGAACTGCAGGCTGAGCTTGTCCAGGCGCATGCCGGGACCGGGGCGCTTGCCGTAGAACGACAGCGACATGCGCGAGGCATCGGCCAGGTCGAAAGTGAGGTGGTCGGGGCCCTGCGCGCCCACGCCCGAGCCCGGCGGGAACATGCTCTTGGGCGGCTCGCGGAAGGCAATGGAAATGATGCGCTGGCCCTCTTCCATGCACTTGCCGGTGCGCAGGAAGAACGGCACGCCCGCCCAGCGCCAGTTGTCGATGTAGCACTTGAGCGCGATGAAGGTGTCGGTCTCCGACTCGGGGTCCACGCCGGGCTCGCCGCGGTAGCCCGTGTACTGACCGCGCACCACGTCGGCCGGCCGGACGGGCAGCATGCTGCGGAACACCTTGTTCTTTTCCTCGCCGATGGGCGCGGGCTCCAGCGACGTGGGCGGTTCCATGGCCATGAACCCGACGATCTGGAACAGGTGCGTCACCACCATGTCACGGAAGGCCCCGGTCTGCTCGTAAAAGGCCGAGCGCGTGCCCAGCCCCAGTGTCTCGGGCACGTCGATTTGCACGTGGTCGATGAAATTGCGGTTCCAGATGGGCTCGAACAGGCCGTTGGCGAAGCGGAAGGCGAGGATGTTCTGCGCCGCCTCCTTGCCCAGGTAGTGGTCGATGCGGAAAATCTGCTCCTCGGCGAACACCTCGTGCAGCCGCGCGTTCAGCTCGATGGCGCTGGCGAGGTCGCGCCCGAAGGGCTTTTCCATGACGATACGAGCGTGATCCACCAGCCCGGCTTCGCCCAGCATGCGCACGGCGGACAGGGCGGCGTCGGGCGGCACGCTGAGGTAATGCAGGCGGCGGCTTTCGGCGCCCAGCGATTGTTCGGCCTTTTCCACCGCGGCGCGCAATGCGCCGGGGCCCGCCGACAGCGGGACGTAATCGAGGTTGGCGGCGAAGGCCTTCCAGTCCGGCTCGGACAGCTTGCGGCTGAAGAACTCGGCCAGCGCCGCATGGGTCTGGGCGCGAAAGCCTTCGGCATCGAGACTGTCCAGCGACACGCCGATGATGCGGAAGTCGGGTATGAAGCCGGCGTTGCATAGGTGGTACAGGCCGGGCAGCAGCTTGCGGCGCGCAAGGTCGCCAGTGGCGCCGAACAGCACCACCACCTGCGGGTAACGCGGACCGACACCGGGACTAACCTTGGCCAACAGGACCTCTATGGGTTTGCTGATTGAGGATACATCGGTTTAAGCAAACATCGCACCAACGTGATTACACCTATGAAGTTTTTTTCCGGGTGGTGACGAGGTCCGCGCTTTCAGCGCGGAAATGAAATGCCCCCGAATTTGGCGTTCCCGGCTATTGCGGGCGCCTCGGGGGCATTGTGGAGCAGGGCGGCTTTCGCCGCCTGTTTACTCAGATGCTTAGCAGCCTACGCGCTTCATCAGGCCGTCGGGGCGCACATGGGTGGGGTCTTCCACCATGACCAGCGCCGACGGCGCAATCAGGAAGTGGCTGGTCTTGCTGGCCACCAGCGG
>Ga0068858_100004645_pt1 | contig 13455 bp, 24 predicted proteins | sample KBSSwiS12_FD_66589 | JGI IMG/M metagenome (GOLD analysis project Ga0068858, IMG submission 66589) | Switchgrass rhizosphere microbial communities from Kellogg Biological Station, Michigan, USA - KBS Switchgrass S1-2 | ecosystem: Host-associated > Plants > Roots > Rhizosphere > Soil ... | reverse complement strand
GCTGCGTGGCACGCGAGCACACTTCGATAATCCCTACGTCGACCTCACGTTCTTCGGCATTAACGACGACAAGGTCGCGAAGAAATAGGCATTCGACCTGACGTCTGACAGCGCCTAAAGTTGGCACGCAGCGGCGGCGCCACGCCGGTTGACTTGTATCGCTGGGCTGCATGACACGTACCAATCCCTTAAGTGGACGCCCTCTTTCGGCAACGCTCCCCGGGACGTGGCAGTTGCAGTCTCGCGTCGACGTCACCCAAGCGGGGGAGCGTCGACCCGAGGCATCGTTGGGTGAAGATCCTCTCGCTCTACTGATCTACGACCAAAGCGGTCACTTCGCAGCTCAGTTCATGCGGCGAGACCGCTCAATCGCCGTTTCGGACGGGCCGAGCGGCGCGAAGAACAACAGTCGGGCGCAAGACGGATACGACGCGTATTTCGGGAAGTACACGATCGACGACGCAAGTGGGACGGTGACGCAACACTTGCTCGGGGCGCTTTCCCGCGAGAACGTCGGCGCCGTTCTCACTCGCGCGATGGAAGTTCAAGGCGACACACTGGTAATCCGGCTCGAAACCACGGCTGCCGATGGAACACCGGTTACTCGGACGCTAACGTGGCAGCGCGTCAGCTGAATGGGTTCGCGGCCCTGCGCGGATTTCGCAGGACGCGATGCAGCCCCACCCGGCATCCAATCGGACGCGCCGGCACGCTACTTCAACTTGGCGAGCGGCAGTGCGGCGCGGCGGTTGACTTGATACGTTAGGCCACACACCCAAACGATGCGTCCGTGGATCGTCATATGGTTGACCCTGGTTGCCGCTCACGTCGCGATGATGGGCGCGGGCTGGCTTGTTGGGAGCGAGTGGCTGGCCCCTATCGTCGTCGGCTCGATATATTTGCCGTTGTGGCCTCTCGGCAAGCTCGGCCTTCCTGTTATCCGGTTGTCGGGGTCAATCCTCCCGTTGCCGACCGCCTTTGGCTGGGCCGCAATTGTTATATCCTGGGCTCTCGTCTATTGTTTCATCGCGGCGGTGATCGCGCGGCTTTGGCCCACGCGCAATCGTGCGGCCTGACCCGTCGTTCAACACGGACTCGTCGCCGGCGGGCCTTGAACGTCCGTCCATGCATCGGTGGCGGTGTCGGGCCGGTGAACTATTCGCGATAGGGCGCGCTCACACCGTCATGACCCAAATCTCGTCAAAGATGACGCGGTTCTACAAGTGGGTATTTCCCATCTTCTGGTTCGGCTTCTTGGCAGTCTTTGTCGTCACCTCGATCGCCGGAGGCGCCGTCGCGAAGTCCCCAATGTTGCTGGTAGTGCCCGGCATCATGATCATTTTCGGTGTGCTGATATTCAAGCGACTCGTTTGGGGCCTCGCTGACGAGGTTCAGGACGGCGGTGACTTTCTTCTCATCAAGCTCCGGGGCTACCAAGAGCGTATTCCCCTTTCCAACATCATGAACGTTAGTGCCTCAACCAACATGAATCCGCCGCGCATAACTCTTCGCCTCATACGCCCGGGGCCCCTTGGTTCCGAGGTGGCGTTTTCTCCGAGTACTCGATTCTCGCTGAATCCATTTGCAACGAACCCCGTCGCCGAAGACTTGATAGTTCGTGTTCACAACGCCCAAATTCGACGCGCGCCCTGACCCGGCGTTCGGGCGGACGCGCCGAGTCCGTGGCAGCAACTTGGCGCGGGTCAGTGCGGCGGGCCGGAATATTTCGTCTCGTTAGGCCCATTGACTATGGTCGACTGGGAATCCATTACTGAAGCTGCACTGATGGATCGTATCGCTCAAGGCGTCTCTCGCATGCCTCCGTCTCACCTGCGCCTCTGGGAAGCGATACGAATTGATCCCCAAAAGTGGCAACTTCATCCCTACGGAGACGCTGGTGGAGGGTTTTGGGTTGTTGCGATCGTCGGGCAGACAGTCATTTGGTACAACGATGTAGAAGAAGGCTTCAATCGCTCGCGATATTCAGCGTATGGAGAAATTGAAGACTATTGGTGCAACGAGGATGAGCTGGAACTTACGATCGACTATCTGGCGAGCACGCTTGAACGTGGACCTGATCTGGTGCGCATGCGTCTGAAGCCCGCAAAGGTTCCGCGCTGAACGGACCTAACCCATCGTTCAACACGGACCCGTTGGCCAGTAAAGTTTGATCCACCCGTCCCGCGCCGGTGGCGGCGCCGGGCCCATCAACTAATCGCGTTAGGCCGCAGACGCGGAGTCCGACATGATCCTGGTGGGCAAGCACCTCGCGCTACTCTCGGTTGCCTTGCTCTCAATCGTCGCCGGCTGTGCAGCCGTCAGCTCTCCTGTATACGAGACGCGACCCGCCATACCGAGAATCGAAGACAGTGGCGGCTGGCAACTTTCGGAAGGCTGCCGGGTCTACGAATTTGGCATGCTCACGGATCCGGATTGTGACCTGCTGACCGGCGACGGTGTCGCGATTCAAGTCACGAGAGTTCGCATCTTGCGCTTGCCACCGGGGCAGGACAATCGTCCCGCCATCGGAATCCAGTTTCAGCCGGATCAAGGTGATTGGTATTTTTCTTCGCCGTTCGTGACTCTCTCGATAGCGGGGCGCGGTTACATCGCAGACGTCGATCAGGCTCTCGCATTCGCGAAGGGCGCTCGTCCGATCTTTCCAGGGAAGCTGGGGTCGGATGAACAACGATACGAATTGCCGCCTGGCGAAAAGAGATTCTTTAGACTTCGCTTTTCGGTTAACCAAAGTGAGCTTACGCATGGATTTACACTCCGAGTGACGGGGCTTCACAAGGAAGGCGAAGCGGTGCGGGTCCCCGTCATGAAGTTCGAGTGAGCGTTGGTCCGTCTTAGCGACGGTCGTTTCAACGATTGGCAACCTATGTATGGAGGATACCAATGAAGTACGTGATCAGCTGGTTCGAACGGCCGCAGGGTTCGCCTATGGAATACGAGAACGCTCAGAAACGTATTCTCGAAGTGTTCGGTCAATGGAAGGCGCCCGCTAATTTCAAGATCGACTTCTTCGTGGTGCGGGTCGGCGAGTGGGGTGGGCACATGCTGGTAGATTGCGACGATCCCGTTACCGTTCACAAGTTTTGTTCAATGCTTCCTTCGTTCGTATTTGAGGCGCGGCCGGTCATCACAGTGGAGGAAGCCGTCCGCGGCGAACTGGAGGTGATGGCCTGGCGCGATGGATTGAAAGGCAAGTGACAGGGCCATCGCGCTTCCGCTCGGCCGTGGGTAACAACGGCCGACGGTGGTGAGTTCTGAGGGTGGCCTAACCCCGCGTTCAACCGGGCCTAGCAGCGGGGCTTCGCCCGGGCCGGCGGCGCCGGCTAACTGGTTGCGCCAGGCGCCGCGCTCCGCGCGCAAGGATTGTTGGCGCGAGCGGCACGGAGACGATCAACCTAGGAGTACATCATGGCCGACGAAGACAATGTAAAGACGCCGCTCGATGCGATGCAGGATACGCTGTCCAGACTCAAAGAGATGGAGCACTATTCGAAGACGAACATCGAAAAGCTTGCGACGTTATGGCTCGAGGTCAGCGAGCACAAGGAACAGAAGCAGTACGAAGCGATGGTCGACGAAGTTCTCAAGTGCCAGAATCGGTTTCAGGAGTCGATTACATCGCTGATCGAGGCATATGAGGAGGAAACTGCCCGCCTGAGGAGTAGCACACAGTAGCGGAGCAGTCGTTGGTGGCCTGACGCGTCGCTCAACGCGGACGTCCCGCATGCGTGGCTGCACCCCGGCAGCGGGCCGCCGGTGAATCCGTTAGGCCGCACTGAAAGGGAGTCCAGAAACATGCTTGCGCGACTCATGGGCTTGAAGACCATCTCGCCTGATGCCTTGCATCGACTGGCTCAGAACCGTGAGCCCGTCACCGTCGTCGGCTTCAATTCTCGTCAGAGCTGGACAAAGGCTCGCGTTCCTGGCGCCAAGAATCTGGATTCTGCGACCTACGACGAGAGCGATCTCCCAACAGACAAGAACGCCTTTCTGGTGTTCCATTGTTCTGGCCCCATGTGCAGGAAAGCTCCCAACGCCGCTCGTCGAGCCGAGAAGCTCGGCTACAGCAACGTTCAGGTCATGTCGGCGGGAATTAGTGGCTGGCTCGCGGCGCGCCTCCCCATAGAGTCGGGAGCGTGAGCGACCAACCATGCGTTCAATCGGACCCGGGAGCATCAATGATCGTCGAATACATTCGCTACAAACTCAACGAACCCACCGAAGAGTCTCGCGAAAACGTCTCGGCCAATTTCGAGGCTGCCTATCGAGCGGCCTCTTCATCGCTCGACGCCTCGCCGCACTGCCTTGGCTACGAGCTATCTCGATGCGTTGAAGAACGCGAGCGCTACATCCTCCGTATCGAATGGGATTCACTCGAAGGCCATCTAACAGGATTTCGACGCGCGCCGGAATTTGCACCTTTTCTTGCTGCGATCAAGCCTTACATCGGCCAAATCGAAGAAATGCAGCACTACGCACTCACCTCACTTGTCGTGTCGAAGGGCAAGTGAGCCATGCGCGTCGGCGCGGTTAGCTTGACCGGTAGGCCGCGCCCGTGAATCGCCGCAATCCTCCTAAACCAATGCGTTGAGGCCCTCAAGATGAAGCCATTCACCGCCATCGCCGTTGTCGTATTCTCCCTGGTCGCCTTGCTGCAGTTGCTTCGGATCCTCTCGGGTTGGGAGATCACCGTGAACGGAATCGCCATCCCAATCTGGGCGAGCGTGATCGCGTTTGTGGTCGCGGCGGCGCTTGCGACGATGCTTTGGCGTGAAGGACGTCACTCACCATGAGCTCTGTGGTCCTCGAATCCGCGCTCACTTGCCCGCATTGCGGTTTCGTGGCTGTTCGAAAGGTGAAGACATGCCAACGGAACGGCCCTATTGGTTTCCCGCCAAGCGCTACGGGTGGGGCTGGGGTTTGCCCACTGCGTGGCAGGGCTGGTTCGTCATCGGGGCGTTCGCCTGCTTGATCCTGGCCGGTGCCGTCGCATTGCTTCCTGAATACGGTCCCGCGGTGTTCGTGGCCTATTCGGTATTTCTTTGCCTCCTGTTAGTCGGAATCTGTTTCCTGAAAGGTGAGCCCCCACGGTGGCGCTGGGGAGAAAAGTGACAGCGCCGCCAGTCCCGGCTCAGTCCATTGCCATCCGGTGCGATGCACTCACAATGGAGCCCCTGATGAAGAGCCCTCGAGTCCTCACGGCACTTACACTGTTGAATCTGGCGCTTCTGCTGCTCGTGCTCACATTTCAGCTGCGTCCCGCGTTCGCCGATGGCGGCGTCCCGGTACTGCGAGGTCGTGCCCTTGAGATCGTCGACGGCCAAGGTCGCGTTCGCGCCAGCATCGGTGTGCTGCCGGCAGGCCGATCTGCGAGTGGCGACGCTTATCCGGAAAGCGTGCTGTTTCGCTTGAGCACTGCGCTAGGTCGCCCATCCGTAAAGATCAGCGCCTCGGAGCCTGCGTCGGGATTGAGCCTTGCCGGGCAGAGCGGCACGAAGAGCGCGTATGTGATACTTGAAGCCAAAGGAGAAGCCAGCTCGCTGAGGTTGCGAAATGAGGATGGCCGCGAACAATCATTCACGCCGTAGCACGGTCGCTGGTATCCGACAGTGACGCCCGACCCGGCGCCCAGCCGGCGTGGCTACATGCATTAGTTGTCCGCTTCGCATTGGACGCAGACTCTTTCCTGGCAGGTATTTGTGAGGATCTATCGCTGCGTCACCGCGCGCACACGATCCTGCTTTACGGCTCGCGCGCCGACGGCTCGGCGAATGAATACAGCGACTACGACATTGCCGCGTTCTCAGGCGTCGAACGGACCGTCCGCGAAGCCCGGGAGGTTGACGGGCAATTTCTTGATCTGTTCATTTATCCGGATGCCGTTCTGGGCCAGCCGACCGCGGACTATTTGACGCTGCGCGGCAGCCGAATCATTGTCCAACGAGGCGACGAGGCGTCCGACTTTCTGAACCGGCTCGACGCAATATTCGACCTGGGGCCGGCGCCACTGCCTGCCGATGAACTTCAAGCTCGCCGCGCCTGGGCGTGGAAGATGGCGGCCCGGATGAAGCGCGGCGATATCGAAGGGGCCTACCGCCGAACATGGCTCCTTACTGTTCTCCTGGACGACTACTTTCATTTGCGGGGCCGTTGGTATCAGGGCCCGAAGAAGTCGTTCCAATGGCTAGGCCAGTACGACCCTGAAACGTACCGCGCCTTCGAAGTTGCGCTCGCTCCTGCCGCGTCGCATGATTCGATTCATGAGCTGATTGGTCGCGTGGTCGGCACCGAGGATGACTTTCCGAGCCCATGAATCGACAGCGGCTTGACCCGCGTTCAACGGACCGGGCACCGACGGGGCTTGCAACGCTTGCCTCGCGTCGGCAGCACCGGCAGGTTACCAGTCACGTCAGGCCGCAGACCTGAACAATGGCAATCCGTAAAAGCGGAGGATCAACATGACCACCAAAGGCATCATTCAGGGATATTTCGAAAGTCTCAAGCGGAAGAGTGGCTGGGAGGAATTCTTGGCTGATGGCATGGCATTCACCAGCTTTGTCACTCCCATCAAACGAGTGGCGGGGAAAAGCGCCTATCTGGAGTCCACCAGCCGTTTCTTCTCGATGATCACTGCGGTGGAGGTCAAAGCCCTGATTGTCGATGGCGACAGAGCGTGCGCTTTGACGCGATACCAACTCCAGCCTGCCGGCGGCCCCGCAATTGAAAGCCACGTCGCCGAGGTGTTCAAAGTGAGGGATGAAAAAATCTCGTCTCTTGAAATCTACTTTGACAGCGCGCCGTTTCCAAAGCCACCGCCTGCGGCCTGACAACTCCAAGCCGACCCCGCTCCGCGGCGCGGCTCGATTCAGGCGTTAGCCTCACCCAGGAATCGCGGACATGATCACCGTTTTCGGCGAAGGCAGAGGATTCCAGGTCGTGTGGCTGCCGGAGGAGATGAGGCTCCCCTACCAGCTGAGGCCCGTCGCACGCGCGCAGCCGCACACACTCCAGGAGAACTCATGTTTGACCACGTCAAATTCGGCGTCAGCGACTATGCCGCGAGCAAAGCGTTTTTCCTCAAGGCACTCGAACCGCTCGGCGTAGCCGTAGTCGCGGAGGGGCCACCGACGTACGGTGTCGAGCTTAGCTCAAAGGGTAAGGCTTCACTGTGCCTGTACCAAACCGAGGAGAAGCCGGCGCAACTTCACTTGGCGTTCACGGCCGAGACTCGCCAGCAAGTCGAAGCTTTCTATCGCGCGTCTCTGGAGGCGGGAGGCAAAGACAATGGTGCGCCTGGTCTGCGCCCGAACTACCACGCGAACTACTATGCAGCGTTCGTCATTGGTCCGGACGGCCACAACATCGAAGCCGTTTGCCACGAACCCGAGGCCTGACCCTTCCATACGAACGAGGCGTACCGCGATGTCCGCATTCAAACATTTCCGTAGCGTCGTCCTGTTCCTTGGCGCTGCGCTTGCGATGCACACACCGCAGGCGTTGTCCCAGGCGAATTCGACCGCCTCGGGGATAGGCGATCGCGCTGCGAACGCGCCAGACGGGCAGCACGATTTCGACTTCGAGATAGGGACATGGAAGACTCACTTGAGGCGCCTCCAGCGCCCTTTGACGGGCTCGACAACCTGGATCGAGTACGACGGAACTACGATCGTTCGAAGCGTATGGAATGGCCGGGCCAACTTGCTGGAGCTTGACGTCGATGGCCCGGCAGGACGCATCGAAGCGTTGAGTCTGCGCCTTTACAATACCCAGTCCGGCCAATGGAGTCTCAATTTCGCACGCAGTGGGAGCGGCAGTCTGAGCCCGCCACCTGCAATGGGCGGATTCAAGAATGGGCGGGGCGAGTTCTTCAACCAGGAGACACTCAACGGAAAGGTCATCACGGTTCGATTCGTCATCTCCGACATCACACCCACGTCGTGCCGCTTCGAGCAGTCCTTTTCGGATGACGACGGCAAGACATGGGAAGTCAACTGGATCGCAACGGATACGAGAATATGAGGAACCGACGACCCGCTTCGTTGCCTGCGGTCTGCCGCTCACGTCGAACACGGGGCCGCCGGCGCTTGGCCCGTGCACGGGCCGCCGGCTGATCCGCATTCGTTGGATCTCGCGATCGTTTCCATTGACGTATGCAAGCCTTTGCAAACCTGCCGATTCGAACCGCGAGGCTCGAGCTTCGGCCCTTGCGGGACGCAGACGTGGCTGTGCTCTTTGAGATCCACTCCGATCCAAAAGTAATGAGGTACTGGGATGCGCCGATTTGGAAGAACGATGAACGCGGACGCGCAATGGTCGCCCGGGACCTTGCCCTGACGACCCGGGACCATCTGCGCCTTGGCATCGAGTTGGCTGCCGGCGGAAAGCTGCTCGGAACCTGCGCGCTCTGGAGGATCGACGCGCAGTGTCGACGCGCAGAGATCGGATATGTTTTGGGTTCCGAAAGCTGGGGCCACGGATACATGCGAGAAGCTTTATCCGCGCTCCTCGACTACGCGTTCACCGAACTGAACTTGAATCGCGTCGAAGCGGACACTGATTCCAGGAATGAGCGATCGGCACGCGTCCTGGAGCGTCTCAAGTTCTCGCAGGAGGGGCTCTTCCGCGAGCGCTGCATTGTGGACGGCGAAGTCTCGGACGCAGCCATGTATGGCCTGCTCCGGCGCGAATGGAATCAAGCACCTTAGGACCCGGTCAACCCGCGAGGTCCGGTTCGTCGTAAACGTTGACTGCCTGATCTTAGAGGAGACGCAGCATGGATCGATTCACGGGCGGTTGCCTTTGCGGCAACGTCCGATTTGTGGCGTCGGGGCGCCCCTACCGGGTCGGCCTTTGTCACTGTCTCGACTGCCGCAAGCATCATGGAGCCCTTTTCCACGCATCCGCGGTGTTCCCTCAGGATGCAGTGACGATCGATGGCGAAACGCGCGACTACGCCGGGCGGTTTTTCTGTCCCCGCTGCGGCTCGTCCGTTTTTTCACGCACCGCAGACGAAATCGAAGTGAACCTCGGCTCCCTGGATGCCCCTGACCAACTGATGCCAACCTACGAAAGCTGGATCGTCCGTCGCGAGTCCTGGTTGCCGTCGTTTCCGCTCGCGAGGCGATACGAGCGCGATCGTGACGCCGCGGGTCGCTTTGAGGATTAGGTCGCACGAGCCGTGCGCTGAGCGCGATTCGCAGACTCCTCGTGGGTTGCCTGCCTTGCAGGACGTTCTGCCAAGCTCAAACGTCAAGCCACGGCCGTGCCGCTGCTGAACCGGAACAGTCTCGCCTTCGTAGCGCTCGTCGCCATTGCGGCTGCCGTCTCGGATCGCGCCGCCGCCGCGCCGCCACCACCCGGTGCATTGGAGGTCATCGCAAGGGTCAACCGTGCCGCCGGACAAATGGATTACGTCGCCCTTCGCGCCGACATGATTCAGGAATTCAGATGGAGTTTCGGCGGCGATTCGAGTGCGGAGCAAGCAATCGCCGAATGGAAGAAGCAGCCGCAGTACATGCGGCAACTCGGCAGAGTCACGAAAGCAAGGTGCGCGTATCGCAAAGACAACTATGTCGAATGCCCGGCGAACGCAGGCACATCCTTCAGAGCGGGCTTCAAACTGAGCGATGGCCAGTGGAAGATGGTGTACTTCATCGGGGGCGACTGACGAAGCGGTCCGGTTGATTTGTTCTTGCCAGGCGGGAAGCACAAGGAGAGGCACCGATGGAGGTTCACGGAAGCTGCCACTGCGGTAGCGTGAAGTATGAAGCGCTCGTCGATCCAGAAAGAACGGCCATCTGTCACTGTACGGATTGCCAGAACCTTACCGGATCGGCGTACCGGGTCTCAATACCCGCTATCGACGGGTCGTTCCGGCTGGCGTCGGGGACACCGGCGGTTTATATCAAGCTCGGCGACAGCGGCTCGAGGCGAGCACAAGCGTTCTGCTCGAACTGCGGTTCCCCGCTCTACACCTACGACGCGGACAATCCCAAGACCTTTGGTCTCCGCGTGGGTTGCCTCGCTGAACGCGCAGCACTTGTTCCAAGAAGGCAAAAATGGTGCCGCTCGGCGTTGGGTTGGACCAAAAGCCTCTCGGGCATCGAGCGACGCGAGACCGAATGAACGCGATGCCCAGCCCTCCGGTCAGCGGGGCGGGGCTTGAACTCGCGGCAAACCGTTTCACGGCACGATGCCGTTACACGGGACGGCCGATCCGGCCGACCGCCACATTTTCCGGGAGATCGTGATGGATCGCCGTCGTCTGTTCAAACTTGCCAGTGTCGCCCTTGCCGGTGCTGCCGGGCTGCCAACGGTCGCCTATCCGCAGAAGTCCAAGTCCCCCGGACTCTGGAATGTCTGGGATGACGCGTTCGCGCGAGCGCGCTTCGTTTCGCTGTCGCATGTCCTGACCGCGGATACGCCGGTCTGGAGTGGTTTTCCGACCACGACGAAGTTCCAGCAAGGCACCGGCCGACTCGACGAAAAATCGGCCTACGCCGCATTCACCTACGAGAAAACGGGGCTTGAAACCACGGCGTACGCCTTTGCGACCGACCAATTCGGCACCCAACTCGACCCACCTTCGCATTGGCATCAGTGTTTCCCCGCGATCGATGAATTGCCGGCGACATTGGCACTGCGCAAGCTTGCCGTGATTTCGATTGCCGAAAAAGTGGCGGCCGATGCGAACTATCATCTCACCGCTGCCGACGTTCGCGCATGGGAACAGGCGAATGGAATGATCCCGCCGGGTAGCGTCGTAATGGTGCGCTCGGACTGGTCAAAGCGTTGGCCCGACGCAGCACGGATCCAGCCGACCGACCACAAATTTCCCGGAGCAACGCTCGAAGCAATCAAGCTGCTGCATCTCGATCGCAAGATCCTGTTGCACGGGCACGAGCCGCTGGACGCCGATTCCACTCCGACGCTGGTCGTCGAAGACTGGCTGATGAATAACGGCTATATGCAGGCCGAGGGTGTCACCAATCTGGATCAGGTGCCGGCAACGGGTGCGCTGATTGCCATTGGATTTCCGCGCCTGAAGGGCGGTACGGGCGGCTTCGCCAGCTTTACCGCTATTTGCCCTGCCGATTGGGAGCACGGCGTCCGACCCGGCGAGGTGGCCGAGGCACCGCTGGCCTACAATGAAAAGCGGCTCGTGTGGAACGAGACCAAGGGTGTGCGCGAACGCACGGCGGTTTGCGACAAGCCGAAAGGAAAGCAGAGCTTCAACTGATCGTCCGGCGCCAGCAAGTGGCTTCGCGCCGGGTCACATCGGCGCGGCCGCGCGGGCGAGTTCAATGGGTTAGCTCCTCGCAGGTCGCGCAGCAGCCTATCGCAGGAGGGTTTCATGCGGCGAATCGGGCCTCTTTTCGTTGGTGCGGTCGCCATGGTCCTGGCCTTGGCGTCCGTGGCGCAGCCAGCACTCGTCGTCCGTCCGCTGGCCGAGCGCAAAGTGGCCGACCTTCCGAGCGGCGAACTCTTCTGGCGGATCGAAACCTATCCGTCGAAGGAAGCCGCGGAGGCTGCTGCCGGAACCTGGTCGCTTGTCGCCGAGGCCGCGGGCAAGGTCTGGCTCTTCACGCTCGGCTCGCCCGGTGGCTCCACTCCGGGGGGCACCAAGGTGTCCGAGGTCGGGCCTATCGCCCGCGTTGCTGCCACCCAGTACCTGCTTCGGATCAACGAGGCAAGCGGTCCGCCCGGAAGCGTTACGCCCACGCATAGTCATCCCGGCTCCGAGGCGTTCTATGTGCTTACCGGCGAGCAAACCATCCGCGGCGCTAGTGGAACCCTAGTGGTGAAGGCCGGCACACCGGAGGCAGGCCGTGGCGCTTCCATGGCAATGCAGGTATCCAGCAGCGGGGCCAGCGACCTGCGCTCATTGGTGATGTTCGTCGTCGATGCCACCCAACCGTTCTCTTCGCCAGCATCGCTGCCGTATGCACGTGTCAGGCATGAGCATCCATGAGCGCTGAAGCAACTCGTGCCTTAGGCGCAGTTGCGGTCGGGCTTGGCGCGACTCTGTTGATGGACCTTTTGGCGTTTTTCCTGAATCGCACTTTCGGCGCTCCGCTGCCCAACTATTGCCTGGTCGGACGCTGGTTTCGCCACATGCTCCACGGAACGTTCGCGCATCGGAGTATCGCCAACGCTTCGCCACAGAGCTTCGAGTGCACGGCGGGCTGGATCGCCCACTACGCGATCGGCGCGGTGTACGCGCTCGCGCTGGTCGCCATTGTTTCAGTCAACTGGCTCGCGCGGCCCACCTTGTTGCCCGCGCTGCTCTTTGGCGTCGGCAGCGTGCTGGTGCCGTTTCTGGTCATGCAGCCGGCATTCGGACTCGGCATTGCCGCGGCTCGAGCACCCAATCCAACGCAGGCGAGACTTCGAAGTCTCATGGCACACACCGTCTTTGGCGTGGGCCTCTATGTATCTGCGGTGGCGCTGAAGTACCTGATTCCGGTTCATGGCTAGCACTTCGCTCAACGCGTACCCAACCCTTGGAGCACACCAGCATGCCAATGTTCATGGCGCAGTTCGCGTACACCCCCGCGGCATGGGCCGCGATCATTCACGCGCCGCAGGACCGCGCGGCAGCTTCGGATGCGTTGCTGCGGCACTTCGGCGGCCGTCTCATTGGGCTCTACTACACGCCCGGTGCCGAATTCGACGGCTTCGCCCTCTTCGAGGCGCCGGATGACGCGGCCGCCGCGGCGGTCGAGATCGCCGACATTGCCGTTGGCCACCTGCGGAGCAACCGGCTGTTGCGCGTGCTGTCCGCCGATGAGATGCATGCGGCTCTCCGGCAGGCAGCGACGGCGCCGAACATCGCTCCGAAGGCCGCCGCCTGATAGCGCGCCCATTGCGCCGGCCATGCGTTCCATGACGATGGCGATCGCCCGTGGCGTGTCGACGATTGGGCATCCGTTGTTGGTCGTTCCCGCTGCTGTCCTCGCGGTCTTGCTTTATCGTCAAACGGCCTCTGCTGCTTCAATTCTCGCGCCCGTTTGTGGAATTTGTGCCGTCGCATTCACGTTCTCATTCTGGCAAGTGCGCCGCGGGCGCTGGCAGCATATCGACGCTTCGCTCAAAGCCGAGCGGAGTTCGCTGAACCTGTTCCTGGCCAGCGTGCTTTTGCTGGGTGCGGTCATCGGGTTTTATCGAGGGGTCGACACCGGCTTGTCCCTGGGTTTGTTCCTGTCGGGTGTGTTGATTGTGATCGTGATGATGCTTTCACCCTGGACCAAGTTGTCGTTGCATGCAGCATTCGCGGCCTTCGCGGCATTGCTGCTCTGGCCACTCGACGTCTGGCTCGTTGCACTGGCGGCTGGGGCGGCTGCAGGGATCTGCTGGTCTCGCGTGATGCTCGGCCGCCACACCGTTGGGGAGGTGATCGCCGGCAGCGCCCTGGGCGCACTTTTGTGCACGGGTTTT
>Ga0068858_100004643_pt1 | contig 13456 bp, 8 predicted proteins | sample KBSSwiS12_FD_66589 | JGI IMG/M metagenome (GOLD analysis project Ga0068858, IMG submission 66589) | Switchgrass rhizosphere microbial communities from Kellogg Biological Station, Michigan, USA - KBS Switchgrass S1-2 | ecosystem: Host-associated > Plants > Roots > Rhizosphere > Soil ... | reverse complement strand
CCACCGTTTGATCGATCGGTATCGTCGCGAGCTTGGCGCCGCGGGCATCGATTATCAATTGCTCAAGACGACCGATCCGCTGGAGATGGCGTTGCTCTCGTATCTCTCGACGCGCGGGAGGACGTTATGACGCCGCACGGTCCGGCTGAAGCGCTGAAGAAACACGTTTACTACCGATACCGCAGAGCCGCATCGTGATAGTTTTTCCGCGACTGGCACTTGAGTTGACGCTCCACAGCGGGACTGGAGCTTCGATTCGAACGTTTGATGTGGTTTCGCCCGGCCCCGCTGCGGATCGTCAACTCAAGTGCCTCACGGTGTAGGAATTCTCGGCGAGCTCTGCGAATTCTGCGGTAGAGCGTCGCTGCACGAACGCGCCGTCACGTGTAGGGCGGAGCTTCAGGTCTGCAGGGATCCGAGATGCTGACGTTTCTGTCTCCTCTGTTTCTCATCGGGTCACTCGCAGCGGCCGTGCCGATCGTGCTGCACCTCTTGAAGCGGGAGCCTGAACCGCGCGTGAAATTCCCGGCCGTGAGACTGCTGAAGCGCGCGCCGGTGGAATACACCGAAAAGCGGCATCTTCGCGAGCTGGTACTTCTCGCGCTCCGGGTCGCGATGCTGATCCTGCTCGCCGTCGCCTTTGCCCGCCCATTTCTGACCTCGGCCACCGCAATCGGATCGACCGGAGCGACCATCGTCGCGCTCGACACGTCCTACAGCATGTCGGCCCCCGGCGCGTTCGATCGGGCGAAGGCGCTTGCACGAACCGCGGTCAACCGCGCCGGCGCGGGCGATCTCGTGGGGGTGATCACGTTTTCGGATGCGCCAAACGTGGCGGTCGCCCCGGGGCCGGATCGCGCGCTGGCGCTCGCCGCGATCGAGTCTGCGACGCCAGGATTCGGGGCCACACGGTATCGCGGTGCGGTGAGCGCGGCCGTTCAGGCGCTCGGCGGCCGCCGCGGGACGATCGTCGTCGTCACCGACCTGCAGGAGAGCGGCTGGGATGCCGGCGAACGCACGTCGGTACCGGAATCGGCGCGCATCGAACTGCTCGACGTTGGACCAGTGCCCACGAATCTCGCGGTGACCGCGCTTCGGGTCGAAGGCGACCGCGTGATTGCGACGATACGCAACAGCGGCGCCGCGCCGCGTGACGCACGGACGCACCTGGCGCTCGATGGCCGAACCGCCGGCGAGGCGACGGTGGCGGTCGGCGGGCGCGCATCCGTGGACGTCGAGCTCCCAGGTGCCGCGAACGCGACGGCGGTCGCCGTGACGGTTGACGATCGGGACGGGCTGACTGCCGACAACGCGCGCTACGCGCTGCTCGACACGACGACCCGGCCCGGAGTGCTCGTCATCACATCCAGCGGCGATCAGGGACGCGAGGGATTCTATGTGCGGCAGGCACTGTCGGCGGCGGGTGGGACAGCACCGGCCGGCGGAGCCTATCAGCCGACAGGCATGACCGCGACGCAGCTGTCGGCGGTCGATGCCTCCAGGCTCGCGACGAACGTCGCCGTGATGCTGCTCTCGACGCGTGGACTGGAGCGGCGGGGCCGTGAAACACTGGCGAAGTACATCAAGGGCGGCGGCGGGCTCTTGATCGCGGCCGGCCCGGACATCGACAGCGAGATCGTGGCCGACGTGCTGGGCGACGATCTGCCGCTCCGCGTCGCCGCGGTTCCTGACGGCCCGCCGATCGAGCGCTCGCTCATCCCCGGCGATGTCAGGCATCCGGTTTTCCGTGCGTTCGGACCGGACGCCGCGACGCTCGGATTGGTGAAGTTTCGACGGGTGGCGCGCATTGACGGGGTGGGGTGCCAGGCTGTCGCTCGCTTCACGACGGGAGAAACAGCGCTCCTCGACTGTCCGGCAGGCGAAGGACACGCGATCGTGCTCGCGTCAGATCTCGACAACAGATGGAACGATTTTCCTCTTCGCGCCACCTTCGTGCCGTTTCTCCACGAGACGCTGGCCTATCTCGGGAGCGGCCGGCCACAGGAAGGGCAATATCTGATCGCTGACGTACCGGCCGGCGTGCCGCCGGTTCCGGGCATCGCGACAATCCAACCGTCAGGTGGAACCGGTGCCGTCAGGCGCGTGGCCGTGAACGTCGATCCTCGAGAATCCGATCTCGCCCGGCTGTCGCCCGACGACTTTCAGAGCGCCGTGACGCGGCTGAAAGACGTCGGTGTTGCGGAAGCAAAGGTCGAGACGGAGCAACGCGAGGATCGTCAGCATTTGTGGACCTATGTGCTCGCGCTGACGGTCGCCCTGCTTGCGGTCGAAGGCATCGTGGCGAGCCGCACCGCGTAGGAGGGAGTGCCAGTGGATGGCTCGATGGCACTCTGAGCCATGGCCGGTACTTCGGCAGGCGCCGCCGGCCGCAGGTAACGTCATGCTGCGGGTTTTTCGCAGTTTATCAACCACGGCATCCCGAATCGATCGACGACCATTCCGAACCGCAGCGCCCAGAAGGTCTCCCCACAGGGGATCTGCACCGTGCCCTCTTCCGCCAAAGCATTGAAGATGCGGTCTGCCTCCGCAGTGTCCTTCGGCCTGAGCATCACGCAGAAGCTCTGCGGCTTCTTGTATTCCCCCGGCGGAGCATCACAGCCCTCCAATACGCCGTCGCTCGAGGCCAGCCCGGCGTGCAGGATCTTCCTGGCATAGCCGGGCGGCGCCTGGCCGGCCATTGGAGAACCCTCGTATGTCATCATGAAGGTGATGTTGCCGCCGAGGCATTTCTCGTAAAACTTGAAGGCCTCCTCGCACTGGCCGTCAAAATAGAGGTAGGGATTCAACGACATTCATCAGCCTCCCGCGACAACGATGCGTATGCTGCTCATCGCACGAGACCTCCCATAGGTCGACAGTTGTCTTCGATTTCGAAGTCGAATCGCGAAGCCAGTGCCTTTGTTGCTTGTCGGACGCCGGAGCAAATGAGCCGCGCGCCCTGCGACATGATGGCACGAAACGACGGGCTCGTCGGCTTCGTTTGTCAGCCGGCCTTGCGATCCCTTCGACACACGTTTCTCCGTCTCGACCTCGACGAGTGGATGGCCGGTCAGGATCTGCCGCTCAGGGTCGATGACGCGCTCGTCAGCCGCAATTTGCTCCGCGCAGGGCGCGCCAACGAAGAGCCGGGACATAATGAGTGTCAGCGGCAGGCGTTCTGTATCCGGTATCTGAGTTAGATGGACCCACATCAACCGATTCGCGACCTGGTCGATCGCGCGCGCGCACGGTGGCGGCTGCTCCGCCTGTTTCACGGCGCGATTCGCGGCGCGTGCGCGGCGTCCGGACTGCTGGCGATTGGCTTGGTCGCGGCGCGGTGGGCGGATCGCTCTCCGCTGGGATTGGTTGCCATCGCCGTCCTGTCGTTCATGCTGGTCGTCGGGGCACTCGTCTGGGGGCTGGCGCCAACACGCCATGTTCCCTCCGACCATCGCGTGGCCCGTTTCATCGAGGAGCGCACACCTTCGCTTGACGACCGTCTAGTCAGCGCTGTCGACGTCCTCGGCCCCCATGGATCGAGTACTTCGTCGAGGCTGGCCGGTTCGATGCTCGCCGATGCCGCGGCCCGGGCCCGGGACGTCGACCTGGAGCAGGTCATACCGAGTCCGGACCTGCATCGCGCGGGATTCCTTGCTGCCGGTGCCACATTCGTTTTGCTGATCGTCGGCTTTTTCGCCGCCGGCCCCGCGCGTCAATCAGTCGATGCCGCCTCGCTGATCCTTTTTCCGTCACGGGTGCGGCTCAGCGTGCAGCCGGGCGACGCCGCGGTCCGCGTCGGCACGCCGCTCTCGATCGAAGCTCGTTTTGTCGGCAGTCGCGCCCCGGTGAATGCTCTGGTCCAGATCGATGAGGGCGATCGGTCGCGAACGATCGAGATGGCGGCGGATTCGAAGGGCACCTCGCGCCTGGCGCTCGATGCCGTGACGTCCCCCTTCAAGTACCGGGTGGCTGCCGGCAAGCTGACATCGCCGACCTACGCGATTACCGTCGCCCGTCCGCCGCGGGTCACGCGTATCGATCTCGAGTACACCTATCCCGCATCGCTCGGGCTGAAGCCGAGATCCGAGTCGGACGGCGGCGACATCTATGCGCCGTCCGGCACTGACGTGCGTGTGCTCGTTCACACGGATCAACCTGCCGCGAGCGGACAGATGGCGCAAAGCGGAGGCACGACGCGTCAACTGTCGAGCGACGAGCCGACAGTGCTGTCGACCACGCTCCGGATCGCGCGGGATGATTCGTATCGCCTTGCGCTCGTCGGCCGCGACGGCTTGTCGAGTCAGGACGACACGGAGTACTTCATCCGCGTGCTCGAAGACCGGTTTCCCGCCGTCCACATCACGAAGCCGGCGGGCGATCGTTCCGTCAGCCGGCTCGAAGAAGTCGACATCGAAGTGCAGGCCGACGATGACTACGGCGTGGAACGACTGGAACTCGTGTACGCAGTGCGTGGCGCCGGCGAAAAGGCGGTCGCGCTCGACCTGCCGCGGCACGCGACCTCCGTCACTGCCCGACAGACGCTGTACCTCGAGGACCTCGACGTGCAGCCCGGCGACTTCGTGTCCTACTACGCGCGCGCCCGCGATGTCACAAGGGGGAACCGCTCCAACGAAGCGCGCAGCGATATCTTCTTCCTCGAAGTCAAACCGTACGAGCAGGAATTCTCGCTCGCTGCGAGTCAGTCGATGGCCGGGTCCGGCTACAACGGCGCGCTCGACGAGCTGGTCAACGGACAGCGGCAGGTTGTGGTTGCGACCTGGAAGCTCAATCGTCGCTCCGAGAACGCGAAAGGGGCGCGATCCGATCGCGACATCCGGGCCGTGGCGCAGACCGAGGCCGCACTGAAGTCTCGTGTGGAACAGGCGGCCAGTACCTTCAGGGAGTCGACGATGAGGGATCCGCGTCAGCGGGGCCCCGCCGCCGTCTCGACCCAGGCGCGGCCTGAGGAAGACGCGATGACCGCTGCCGCGGACGCGATGAGCCGGGCGGTCACGTCGCTCGATGCGCTCAAGACGAACGACGCGCTGCCGCCGGAGATGCAGGCCCTCAATCACCTGCTCAAAGCACAGGCAGAGATCAAGCGTCGCCAGATCAGCACGAATCAGTCGGCGGCCGGTGCGGCGAACACCAACCGCAACTACGATCTCTCGACGCTCTTCGACCGCGAGCTGCAGCGACAACAACAGACCAGCTACGAGACACCGTCGACGGCCGGTCGTCAGCCGCCGGGCGGATCGGACGCCCTCGATCGGATCAAAGAGCTCGCGAAGCGGCAGGACGAGCTGCTGCGGCGGCAGCAATCGCTGGCCCGCGCGCAAGTGACGGAAGACGAGCGCCGGCGCGAGCTCGAACAGCTCACGCGCGAGCAGACCGAGCTGCGCCAGCGCGCCGAAGAACTCGCCCGGCAGATGGCCGAGTCTCCCTCGACCGGGAACAGCCAGCCGGCAACCGCCAGTAGTAGCGGCGGTTCGTCGGGTCAGCAGGGGAGGACGACCCGCGGTGGCAACGACGGCAGCCGCGAAGGCCAGATGCGCGACGTATCCGAGGCGATGCGGCAGGCCGCTGGAGATCTGAGGCGCGGGTCCCCGGAGCGGGCGGGGACCAACGCGGGTCGCGCGCTCGAGCGGCTGCGCGACCTCGAACGGCGGCTGCAGCCGTCGCGGCCCGACGACAAGAAGCGCGCCGCGGGTGAGATGCAACTCGAGGCGAAGCAACTGGCCGACAGTCAGCGACAGATTGCCTCCGAGCTCGGAAAGCTTCAGTCAGGTGAGGCCGGCAAGGATGCGCTGCGGCGTCTGGCCGGCGACGAGGAACGTCTCGCTGATCGAATGCAGCGCCTTCAGGTCGACCTGAAGAAGCTCGCCGGCGTCTCGCCGGGGACTCGGCAGCCCGATCAGCGGGACACCGCTCTGCGGGAAGCGGCCCGCGACCTCGCCGGGCTGTCGGACCGGATGCAGAAATCGGCGGACCAGATGCGATCGACTGCGCCGACCACTCGCGCCCCGGTGGAGGCCCAGCAGGAGATCGCGCGTCAGCTCGATCGGCTCGCGGATCATCTGAACGCCGCCAGCGGGTCGAAAGACGAAGACTCGCGAAAGCTGTCCGAGCAGTTGGCCAGGGCCCAGGATCTGCGCGACAAGCTCGATAGGGTGGGACGCGCGATCGAAGACGCTGGCCGGAAGAATGGCCGGACCGGCGGGAGCAGCACGCAGAAGACGCCCGGTGAAAGCGGACGTGTGGGGGAGGGTCGCCAGGGCGCCGGCGGAGTCGACATCACCGAGTTGCGCGAGGAATCGCTGCGGCAACTGCAGGACACCAGGAAACTTCTCGAAGAAATGCGCCGGCAGGATCCGAGCTTCTCACAGAACGGCGCGGGGTTCACCTTCGAAGGACAGGGCATGGTGCTGTCGGCGCCCGGCACCGAAGGCTTCAAACAGGACTTCGCTAAATGGGATCTCCTCAAGCGTCAGGCGACGATCGCGCTCGAGCAGGTCGAGGCGACGCTCGCCAGGAAGCTGCAGGTTCGCGCGTCCAGGGATCGTCTCGCCGCCGGCGTCGAAGACAAGGCCCCGTCCGCTTACCAGACCCAGGTCGACGCCTACTTCAAGGCGTTGGCCGGAGGCAGGAAACAGTAGCCGACTGTCGACTGACGACTGTCGACTGACGACTGAGTGATGCATCTTGTCTATCCTCTGCCCTGGTGGCTGGCCGTCCTGCTGGCCGCCGCCATCGGCGCCCTGACGTACGCCGAGTACCATCGACCGCTCGCACCTTTGACACCGCGCCAGCGGACGCTGCTGGCCGCGTTCCGCGGCGTGGTGCTTGCGCTCCTGGTGCTGTTCCTGTTCAGGCCGATCGTGCTGGTGCCGCCGCCGAGCGTGCGCGACGCGGTCGTGCCGGTGCTGGTCGACCGGTCGCGCAGCATGCGGGTGAGCGACGCGGACGGTCAGCCCCGTCTGTCGAGGGCGATCTCGCTGTTGCAGGGGCAACTCCTTCCCGAGCTCTCGAGGTCGTTCACGCCCGAGCTGTTCAGCACTGGCGACCGATTCGAGCCCGCCGCGATCGATCGGTTGAAAGCCGACGGCGGTCAGAGCGATCTTCGTGGGGCCCTTGAAGCCGTCCGCGAGCGGTATCGCGGACAGCGCGTCGCCGGCATCGTGCTGCTGTCTGACGGCGGGGACACGGCTTCGTCCCCGCCAGATACACGTCCGTCGGGTCCGCCAATCTTCGTCGTCGGCTTCGGATCGCCTGACGGGATCGCCGATCGCGAAGTGGTCGGGATCACGGCTGGCGATCAGAGGCTCGACCAGGCGTCGATTGATCTGCGGGTCTCGGCGGTGAGCGCCGGCTTCGGTCGCGGGCCGTTTCAGCTTCGAGTGCTCGCCAACGGCACGGAGATCGAGCGTCGTCGCGTCGTGCCGGCGGCAGAGGGGGCGCCGATTGACGAGGTGTTCACGGTCTCGCCGGACCCGGCCGCCCCGACGGTGTACACGGCGGAGATTCCACCAGATCCGGCCGAGTCGATCGTCGAGAACAACAGACGAAGCGTGCTCGTGAATCCTGCGGGCCGGCGCCGGCGGTTGCTGATGATCGAGGGTGCGCCAGGATTCGAGCACAGCTTCGTCAAGCGCGCATGGTTGGCCGATCCCGGCCTCGAAGTCGATGCGGTGGGGCGTAAAGGCAAGAATGCCGACGGGCACGACACGTTCTTCGTGCAGGCAGCCGCCCCTCGCGCGGCGGCGCTGACCAGCGGGTTCCCGGCCAGGCGCGAGGATCTGTACGCGTACGACGGCCTCGTGATCGCGAACGTCGAGGGCGACGTGCTCACACGCGAGCAGTTGACCCTTGCGGCTGAATTCGTCTCGGTGCGGGGCGGCGGGCTGCTGGTCGTGGGCAGCCGCTCGTTCATGCCGCGAGGGCTGGCGGGTACGGCGCTCGAGGAGGTGCTGCCCGTCGATGTCAGCGATCGTCGTGGGGCATTGACGAGGACGTCCGAGGCTCCACTGAATCGTGCGGGGATCAATAAGATCGTGCTGACCGCCGAAGGAGAAGGGCATCCGGCAATGCGAATCGGCGATACGCCGGCAGACACCCGGCGTCTCTGGACCGCGCTTCCGGCGCTTGCCTCGACCGCGACGATCGGAGGACCGAGACCCGGCGCGAGCGTACTCGCTGTGACCTCGGCCGCCACCGGCGCGGTGTATCCGGTCGTGGCGGTTCAGCGATACGGTCACGGTCGTGTGATGACGTTCTCGGGCGAAGCATCATGGCGATGGAAGATGCTCTTGCCGTCCACCGATCGGAGCTTCGACTATTTCTGGCGCCAGGCGGCTCGGTGGATTGCCGGACCGACGCCCGATCCCGTCGAGATCACACTTCCCGACAACGCGAGTCCAGGCGAAGTGTCGGTGACGGTCGACGTGCGCGATCGTCAGTTCGCCGCCGTCGGGGATGCAACGGTCACAGGGGACGTCGCGTCGCCTGGCGGAGAAAGTGCCACGCTGCAGTGGCGGCCGGTCGCGAATGGCCGATACACTGCCAGCGTTCGCGCCGGGACGTCCGGACTGTACCGCGTCAGCGCCGAAGCACGCCGCGGCACCACGGTGCTGGGCACCGCCGAGCGGTGGATGGAGGTCGGCGGAGTTGATCGCGAGTTCGTCAGTCCTCGACTGAACGAAGGATGGCTGCGGCGTGTGGCGAGGGCGTCCGGCGGACGATACGTGCGGCCGGCCGAGGCGTCCAGAATCGTGAATTGGCTGCACGACACGAGTCCTCAGCAGCTGGCTCCGGAGCGTCGCGACCTGTGGCACGAGCCCTGGGCCTTTGCGTTGATCGTCGCGTTCCTGTCCGGCGAGTGGATTTTGCGCCGCCGCTGGGGTTTAAGGTGAGCACGCGTCACGATGTTCTATCGCCGAGACCTCCGAGATCGCGGAGCAAATTGTTCTCGGCGAACCACACCAGACGCTCGAATCGAAGCCTCAGTGCCGCTGTGGATCGTCAAGTCAAGTGCCGTTCGGGATTGGGTCCGGCCATCGCGGCGACTGCTGTCCTCCTGACGGCAATTCTTCAGGCAGCCCGGATCCAGGCCGCGGATCGCTTCGCCGTCGTCATCACTGGCGCTTCTGCCGGACCGGCCTATGCGGAGAAGTACGACAGGTGGCGCACGTCGCTGGTCTCCACGTTGAAGCAGAAGTTCCGTTACGACGACGACCATCTTTTCGTGCTCGCGGAAACCGAAAGTCCGAACGTCGCCAGGTCGACGAGGGACAACGTCCGTCGCGTGCTCGATCGCCTGCGCACCCGCTTGGCCGGTGACGATCTGTTGTTCGTGGTGCTCATCGGCCACGGAACGACGGCGGACGATGACGATGCGAAGTTCAACCTCGTCGGTCCGGATTTGTCGGCAGGCGAGTGGGCCGGCCTGCTGAAACCGCTTCCGGGCCGCCTGGTCTTCGTCGACACTACCGGAGCGAGCTCCCCGTTCCTTCATCGCCTGTCGGCGCCGGGACGCATCGTGCTGACGGCGACCGATTCGGCCGCGCAGCAATTCGAGACCGTGTTCCCGGAGTTCTTTGTCAAAGCGTTTGACGAGCCGGGAGCCGATCTCGACAAGAACGGGCGGGTCTCTATCTGGGAGGCGTTCAGCTACGCGAGCGCTGCCGTGCGACAGTGGTACGACCAGCACGGTCAATTGCCGACCGAGCGCGCGCTGCTCGACGACAACGGCGACGGGGTCGGTCTCGAGGCGCAGAATCCCGGATCCGACGGCGCGGTGGCTCGCGCTGTGTACCTGGCGCCGGAAACGCCGGCGGCCGGAGACAGCGAGCTGTCGAGACGGCGGGCTGAGCTGGAACGTCAGCTCGACGATCTCCGCGTGCGCAAGGCCTCGTCAGCCGAGCCGGGCCGCTTCGATGCGGAGATCGAAAGGATCCTGCTGGAAATCGCGCAGCTCTCGCGCGGTCAAAATCGCAAGGACTAACAGCGCGCCTCAAGACTATGGCTCAAGCCATCTGCCATCAGCCCTGATTCGAAACGGACTCTTATGGCGCCGGTTCGATCCGGAGCACCGCTCCTTCTTTCTCATCCGTCAGCAAATACAACAGGCCGTCGGGTCCTTGCCGGACTTCACGGATGCGCTGCCGCAGATCGACCAGCAGCGACTCGCGGCGCAGCTCCTCCATCTTCTCGTTGAACAGGATGCGCTCGAGGTGCCCGGTGCCCGGAATCTCTCCGGTGCGCAGCGAGCCGACAAAGACGTCGCCCTTCCACTTCGGCAGCTTGTCTCCCGTGTAGAACGCCATGCCGGAGACCGCGATCGCCGGCACCCAATAGACGAGCGGCGGCTCGAAACCTGCGTGCCCTGGAATCTCGGATTGCCACGGTCCCGTGTAGCTGCGCCCGTAGCTCACCAGAGGCCAGCCATAGTTGGCGCCGGGTTTGAGGATGTTGATCTCGTCGCCGCCGTTCGGGCCGTTCTCGTTGAGCCACATCTCGCCGGTGCCTGGGTGGACGGCGAGGCCCAGCGAACTGCGGTGGCCGAGCGTGTACACCTCGGGCTTGTAACCGGCGCGTCCGACAAATGGGTTGTCGCTCGGGATGCTGCCATCGTCTTTGATCCGAAGCACTTTTCCGCCCTGAGTCTTCGGATCCTGAGCATCGTTGCCCATTCCCGCGGTCGTCGTCACGAAGAGCGTACCGTCACGGGCGAACGCCAGGCGCGAGGTGCCGGCCGCATCCAATACGAAAATGTCCTTGACGTCGGTGAGCGCGTGGCCGTCGAAACGCCCTCGCGCGATCGCGACCGTCCGACGTTTCTCGTCGAGCGGCTTCGTGTAGGACAGATACACGAGCCCATTCTCGGCAAACTTGGGATGAAGAGCGATCTCCATGAAGCCATGGACGGCGCCGGGTAGACCCGATTCACCGGCCCAGTAAGAGGCCGGAGCGCCGGCAATCGGCTGAGGATCGAGCTTCCCATTCCGGATGATCCGCAGGCGGCCGGCCCGCTCGGTGATCAGCATGGTGCCGTCGGGAAGAAACGCGAGCGCCCAGGGATATTCGAGCGCCGTGGTGACCGCGGAGACCTTGATCTTCTGACCCTCGCCTGTGTCGTACACCACCGGCATCTTCGGCAGATGATGGCCGGCCAGACCTTTGGGCGCCACCGGGATGCCGCCGGCGAACGGGACCGTTTGCTGACCGAATCCGATCCGCGATCCGATCGTGGCGATGAGCAAGATGGCGAGAGGCCCGACGAACCGGACGACTCGAGCCGGAACTGGTGCACGCGGAATGCTCACGACTGTATGCCTCCTCGCGGAGAGATGCGTGTCTATGCCTTGGCGAGGACCATTCCGTAGCCCTTCGCCCTGGGACTCACACCAAGCAGGCGAACGCCGTTCATCAGTCCGTGCGGCGTCGAAGAAACAACGGGCACCTTGATCTGGTTCTCGAGCGGGACGATCAGCTCGAGCGTCCGTAAGGCCCCGCAGGACACCACCAGCGCATCCGCCTTCTTCGAGTTGGCGTACGCATCAGCGCCCAGCTTGAACAGGATGTCCTGTGTGGCTGCGCCTTCAGGAATTTTTTCGTAGCCAAGTCCTTTGGCGAACGTCACCTCGAAGCCGTGCTCCTGGAGGAAGATTTTCAGGCGTTCTGTGACGACATCGGTGTAGGCGGTCGCGACTGCCACGCGCTTCGCATTGGCTGTGCGCAGGCCATCGACGAGACCGTTGCTCTGGGTCGTGGCCGGCCGTCCGGTCGCCTTGGTGACCTGGCTGATCAGCTCCTCGTTGAATCTGGCCCCCTTGTAAAAAGTGAGCGACGACCCGAACACGGAGATGACATTGGCGCCACGCCTGGCGAGCGCTTCCGCCGCGGGCAGAACCCTGGGGATCGCCTCGTCATAACCGGCAGGCGTCATGCCGCCGGGCAGTCCAACGCCGTCGCCGAGGAATCGGACGCCGGTCGGATAAAGAAGCTTCGCGTCGGGCGGGATCGGATAGTTGAGCGGAGGAAAAATCAGACCCAGGGCAGGTTCCTCGGCCGCAGTCGATGCGACGGCTCCGAACGCGGCGAGCGCAGTCGTCACGCCTCCCAGCTTCAGAAAGTCTCGGCGGGACCCGATCATGTTGACCTCCGAAATGTGAACCGGATGCTGGAAGGACTATAGGCCGCGATTTGCTGCAGGGTCAAGGCGCGGGCGCACTGAAAACAGCCAGCTCAGGTGCAGTTCCACTTTATTCTTTGAACCGCTGATCGTACCTTTGCCTGCATGCGTCTGACGCTGGTGTCACTCGCCGCTGCCATGGTGTTCGGCTTGATCGGGACGCCTGCCGGCGCGCAACTACGCACCGAGACCGTCGTTTCCGGCCTCTCCGAGCTCGTCGCCTTCGTCGTCGATCCGTTGAACCCGGACGTCTTCTATGCCGTCCAGCAAGGCGGGTTGATTCGAACCGTTCGCAAAGGAGTCATCCTGCCGGCACCGTTTCTGGACCTGCGAGCGGTCACGGCGGCCGACGGAGAACGCGGCCTGCTCGGAATGGCGTTTGCCCCCGATCGCTCGAGCGGTCGGTTCTTCGTGAATTTCACGAACGCGAACGGAGACACCGTGGTGGCGCGGTTCCAGCGATCGGCGGAGGACCCGCAGGTCGCGGACCCCTCGTCGCGGCTCGATTTCCGGTGGCCGAACGGCCAGCGGTTCATCAGCCAGCCGTTTTCGAATCACAATGGCGGCAACCTCGCGTTCGGCGCCGACGGCTACCTTTACATCGGCCTCGGCGACGGCGGCAGCGGCAACGATCCACTGAACAACGCTCAGAGTCCGACTACGTTGCTTGGAAAGATGCTGCGGATAGACGTCAACGTTCCCGACAGCGACACCGGCGGCTATCGTGTACCACCGGACAATCCGTTTCTCCGCGGTTTCCCGATTGCCGCGCTCGGCGAGATCTGGGCCTTCGGTCTTCGCAATCCGTGGCGCTATTCGTTTGATGATCCGGCTCTTGGCGGCACCGGCGCGTTGTTCATCGGTGATGTCGGACAGAATGCGCGAGAGGAAATCGACTATGCGCCAGCCGGCAGGGGTGGGCTCAACTACGGGTGGCGTATCCGCGAGGGCTCCATCGCGACACCGGGAGTTGCCGACACGCCAGCGGCGTTTACACCGCTGACCGAACCGTTGTTCGACTATGGGCGTTCGTCGGGAACGGCGGTGACCGGCGGCTACGTGTATCGCGGCCGCGCGCTGGGGGCCGACTACTTCGGGCGCTACTTCTTTGCCGATTCCGGAAGTGGCCGCCTGTGGTCCGCCTCGTGGGTTCCCGATCCTGCCACCGGTCGCGCGACGTTGATCGGCGTCGTCGATCACTCGCCCGAGATTGGAAGCCTCGGCTCGATTACCTCGTTCGGTGTCGACCTGAGCGGCGAGTTGTAC
>Ga0068858_100004640_pt1 | contig 13458 bp, 13 predicted proteins | sample KBSSwiS12_FD_66589 | JGI IMG/M metagenome (GOLD analysis project Ga0068858, IMG submission 66589) | Switchgrass rhizosphere microbial communities from Kellogg Biological Station, Michigan, USA - KBS Switchgrass S1-2 | ecosystem: Host-associated > Plants > Roots > Rhizosphere > Soil ... | reverse complement strand
GGGCGAGGCGTGAACGTGTGCCGGGGCGGGTGTGACAAAATTCGGCCGGGTGTTTTGCGCTGGTTCGCGGGTTTGCAAGGGCCGTCGAGGGGGCGGCGAGTGCGCGCCGGGCGCGCGATTTTGTCAGGGGTGGTCGGTCAGGCCTCGTCCCTTGCCCGATCGTCGTCGGAGTTTAGGGGTTATTGCACGTGTCACCGAAATATTTTCGGTGACACGTGCAATAACCCCTTTTCTCTGCCCCGCTCCGCAGCTATCATGCCCGCATGGCTCGCCTCCCGCGCATCGTCATCCCCGGCGTTCCGCACCACGTCACGCAGCGCGGCAATCGCCGCGAGCGGACCTTCTTCGAGGATGGCGACTATGCGCTCTATCTCGACCTGCTGGCCGATGCCGCGGGCAAAGCGGGGGTCGAGATCTGGTCCTATTGCCTGATGCCGAACCATGTCCACATCGTCGCGACGCCGAGCGACGAGGATGGGCTGAGCCGCGCCTTCCGCTACGTCCACCGGCACTATACCGGTTACATCAACGCGCGCATGCGGGTGACCGGCCATTTGTGGCAGGGCCGCTTCAGCTCGGTGGCGATGGACGAGCCGCACCTCGTCAGCGCGCTGCGCTATGTCGCGCTCAACCCGGTGCGCGCCCGGCTGGTCGAGCGGCCTGAGGACTGGCGCTGGTCGAGCACCGCCGCGCATCTTGCGGGGAAGGACGACCATGTCGTCAAGGTGGCGCCGGCGATCGAGCGGGTCGGCGACTTCGCCGCCTTCCTGGGTGCGCCGTTCGACGAGGCGATGAGCTATGCCGGCCTGCGCAAGGCCGAGAGCGTCGGGCGCCCGGCGGGCTCGCGCGAATGGCTGGCGGAGATGGAGGCGAGGACCGGCCTGACGCTCGCGCCCGGCAAGCGCGGGCCGAAGCCGAAGGCGAAAGAGTAGGAGCGCGTCGCACGTCGCCGCCGCTCGAATTGAGGGGTTATTGCACGTGTCACCGAAATAGCCGTGCTTGAAACTATATGGGCGCTCATCCATTATGGACGTCATCGTCGGCCATCTTGCTGGGGCGCTCGCGACTGGGAGACATAGGTGCTCCCGCCTTGACGCGGAGCCTGACATGCCACGTTATTATTTCGACATCGTCGATGGTGAAGACCTGCCCGACGCCCATGGCTCGGAGCATGCGGATCTCGCCGCCGCCCGCATCGAGGCGATTCGATATTCCGGCGAGGTGCTGCGGGAGATGCCCGAGCGCTTCTGGAACGCCGAAGAGTGGACCATGACCGTGTCGGACGCGCGACGCGCCGCGCTGTTCACGCTGAAATTTCTCGCCCAGCCGGCCGCGCCATCGGCCGCGTCGATCGACAGCGGGGCCGCACCGGCCTCATTGTGATCAGCCGGGGGCGACGCTCCCCGTTGCCTGGTGGTGAACGATCGCCACGCGCGTTCCCGGGTTCATCGCGGTGATCGTCACGCTCGCGTCCAGCTGCCGGGACAGGGCATCGACGATCCCGGTGCCGAGGCCCGGCTTTCGCGTCAGGTGATCGCCGGGCATGCCGACGCCGTCGTCCTCGACGGTCAGCCGCCAGCCGGTCGGCCGCGACCAATATTCGACCATGATGTGCCCGGTGCGGCCGTGCCCGGGAAAGGCGTGCTTGAGCGCGTTGATGACCAGTTCGGTGACGATCAGGCCGAGGCTGACCGATACGTCCGACGTGCTGACGCTCTCATCGACGATCGCGTCGAGCGTCAGCAGGTCATGATCGTAGATCATCGACGCCCCGATGCTGTCGCACAGATCAGTGAAATAGGGCCGTAACGCGACCGCGCCGGCGTGGGTGGCGGCGAGCTGGCGCTGCAGCGTGGCGATCGACATGACGCGGTGATGGGCGTCGTGCAGATGGGCGCGGGCCTCGTCCGATTGCACCTTGCGCGCGCTCTGCATGAGGACGCTGGCGATGATCTGGAGGCTGTTCGCCACACGGTGCTGCAGTTCCTGCAGCAGGACCTGCTTCTCGCGGACGACGTCATCCTTCTGCCTTTCCACCAGGCGCAGATCGGTCACGTCCGAAATGGCCAGCGCGACCCGGACGTCGTCCGATCCGAGATAATCGAGCCGGTGCGCGTTGACGATCAACGTCCGGTTGGGTCGACCGGGGCGAACCAGATCGAGCTCATAGGCCTTGATCGTGGCATTGCCCGCGACGGTCGCGCGCAGCAGCGAGCGAAGCTGCGCTATGCCCCATTCGCCGGCACCGAGCGCGGACAGTTCCTCCCCGATGATCCCGTCGCAATCGATGTCGAAGGCACTGCAGAACGAACCGCTCGCGGCCTTCACGACGAGATTGGCGTCCAGCAGCAGGAGCGGCGTGGCGGAAGAAAAAACCAGCGCCATGCCAAGACTGCTGGCGGCGGCTTCATGGGGTAGGGGCGTAAAAAATTCCACGGCCGGAGCCTTCGGGGGCCGGAGACTCGCGAAGCGAAAGCCATACCCGGTAGCAATACAGCAAAACCTGAACGTCAATGCGCGCCGCGTCGGACACGGAACCTTGCTCTCTTAGCACGAATGGGAAGGTCGCCCTAATGTAATCGGCGCCTGATGGGCACGATGCGGTGCGCGATGTTTCCTGGGACTTTGGACGAGCGGGGTTTCGCACCGCCGACCATGTCGCTGCCGAGATAACCCGCTGCTGGATAGCCGGAAGGTGCCGGGCTACAACCGGGCATGGCCGACCTGTCACACATCGTCGCGCAGATCGCCGCCGAGATCGCCGACATGCCCGATCGCGGCGCGGTGGCCGACTATATCGCGCCGCTGGCGCAGGTCGACCCGGCGCGGTTCGGGATCGCGGTGATCGAGGCCGACGGCACCTGCCATCTGGCGGGCGATGCCGAGCAGCCCTTTTCGATCCAGAGCGTCGGCAAGGTGTTCGGGCTGACGCTGGCGCTGGGCCTTGTCGGGGACGCGTTGTGGCGGCGGGTCGGGCGCGAGCCGTCGGGCACGGCGTTCAACTCGATCGTCCAGCTCGAGACCGAGCGCGGCATCCCGCGCAACCCGTTCATCAACGCCGGGGCGATCGCGGTGTCCGATATCATCCTGTCGGGGCACCAGCCGCGCGAGGCGATCGGCGAGATCTTGCGCTTCGTCCGCTCACTGGTCGGCGAGGAGGGCATCTATATCGACGAGGTGGTGGCCGAGGCCGAGCAGAAGACCGGTTACCGCAATATCGCGCTGGCCAATTACATGCGCGCCTTCGGCAATTTGCACCATCCGGTCGAGCTGGTGCTGGGGGTTTATTTCCACCAATGCGCGCTGGCGATGAGTTGCCGGCAGCTGGCACTGGCCGGGCGCTTCCTGATGGCTGGCGGGCGCAACCCGGCGACGGGGCATTCGGTGGTCTCGGCCCAGCGCGCGCGGCGGATCAACGCGCTGATGATGACCTGCGGCCATTATGACGGATCGGGCGAGTTCGCCTTTCGTGTCGGGCTGCCGGGCAAATCGGGCGTGGGTGGTGGCATCCTGGCGGTGGCGCCCGGCAAGGCGAGCATCGCGGTCTGGTCGCCGGGGCTCAACGATCGGGGCAATTCGCAGCTCGGCACGGTGGCGCTGGAGCGGCTGGTGCAGCGCACCGGGTGGTCGGTGTTCGACGCGGGAAGCGAGGGTGGCCGCGGCGACGCCGCGTGATGCCGCACCCTTTGTCTTTTCCGGGAAAATACGGAGCCACTTCTACCCGTCTCGCTAAGCGTGATGGGCTAGGCCGTGGCGGTCGGATGAAAGGCACGGGACGAGCGAACGGATGCGGGAGCGGGAGAAGCGGCGGCGAGTCCTGCTGAGCGCGCGCATGCGTTGCGAGGCCGGGTGGAGCGATGTCGCGATCCGCAACATGTCACGTCGCGGCCTGATGATCATCGCGCACGATACGTTGCGGCCGGGCAAATGTATCGAGATCAGGCGCGCAGGCCATTTGATCATCGCCCGGATCGTCTGGGTCAAGGGCGAGCGGATGGGGCTGTGCGCGCAGGACCCGATCGATGTCGATGGCCTGATCGCCGATGCAATGGGCGACCCGGGCGGCGGCGCGACGCCGCCGGGCAGGGACCTTGTCCGGCGCAGCCCCGAATCGCCCGAGCGGCGGGTGGCAGCGCGTGCCGAGGATAGCCGACGCTTTGCGTCGCACTTTCAGTTCCTGTTACTGATCGTGGCCGCGGCTATCGGCGGCTGGCTCCTCATGGGGATGATCAGCGCGCAGTTGTCGGCACCGCTCGGAGCGGTGCGCAGGGCGTTGGGCGGCGTGGGATGATCGGCGCCTCGCGCGAATAGGTTGCGCCGCCGGCCCGCGCTCTGCTAGCCGCCCGGTCACGTCCTCGTGACCAGCAAAGAGTGTTCATGTCCGTAGATACCGCAACCGTGAAGAAGGTCGCGAGCCTGGCGAGGATCGCGATCAGCGATGCCGAGGCCGCGCGGCTCGTCCCCGAACTCAACAACATCCTCGGCTGGATCGAGCAGCTCGGCGAGGTCGATACCAAAGGCGTCGCGCCGATGACCGCGGTGATCCCCAACCATCTGCGCCTGCGCGACGATGTCGTCACCGACGGCAATGTGCGCGACGCGGTGCTGGCCAATGCGCCGGTCGCCGAACATGGTTTCTTTGCGGTGCCGAAGGTGATCGAATGAAAATCCTCGGTTTTCATTCGATCATCCCGGCGAAAGCCGGGATCCAGGGCGGCGCCCACAAGGGTTGGGTTTTGCGGCCCTGGGCTCCTGCTTTCGCAGGAGCGCGGGAGGTGGCGTGTGACTGATCTCACCGATCTCGGCGTCGCGGCGATCCGTGACGGGGTGCGCGACGGCGCCTTTTCGGCGCGCGAAGTGGCCGAAGCCTTTTCCGCCAGGGTAAGCGCGGCGAAGATCCTCAACGCCTTTCTGGTCGAGACGCCCGACCATGCGCTGGCCGCCGCCGATGCCGCCGACAAGGCGCGCGCGGCGGGCGAGACGCTCGGGCCGCTGGCCGGCGTGCCGATCGGCATGAAGGATCTGTTCTGCACCAAGGGCGTGCCGGCGACGGCGGCAAGCCATATCCTGGAAGGCTTCACGCCGCCTTACGAGTCGACCGTGTCGGGCAATCTGTGGCGCGCGGGTGCGGGCATGCTCGGCAAGCTCAACATGGACCAGTTCGCGATGGGCTCGTCCAACGAGACCTCGGCATTCGGCAATGTCATCTCGCCATGGCGGCGTTCCGATGGCGGCAACGCGCCGCTCGCGCCGGGCGGCTCCTCGGGCGGCAGCGCGGCGGCGATCGCCGCGCGGCTGTGCCCGGCGGCGACCGGCACCGATACCGGCGGCTCGATCCGCCAGCCGGCCGCGTTCACCGGCATTTCGGGGATCAAGCCGACCTATGGCCGCTGCTCGCGCTGGGGGGTGGTGGCGTTCGCCTCGTCGCTCGACCAGGCCGGGCCGATGGCGCGCGACGTCAAGGACTGCGCGATCATGCTCGAGGCGATGGCCGGGTTCGACGCGAAGGATTCGACCTCGCTCGACCTGCCGGTGCCGGCCTGGACGCAGATGCTGGACGCGAGTCTCAAGGGCAAGCGGATCGGCATCCCGAAGGAATATCGCGTCGACGGCATGCCGGCCGAGATCGAGGCCTTGTGGCAGCAGGGCATCGCCTGGGCGCGCGACGCGGGGGCGGCGATCGTCGAGGTCTCGCTGCCGCATACGAAGTATGCGCTGCCGGCCTATTACATCATCGCGCCGGCCGAGGCCTCGTCCAACCTGGCGCGCTATGATGGCGTGCGTTACGGCCTGCGCGACCTGCCCGATGGGGCGAACCTGCAGGACATGTATGCCGCGACGCGCGCCGCCGGGTTCGGCGACGAGGTCAAGCGCCGCATCATGATCGGCACCTATGTGCTGTCGGCCGGCTTCTACGACGCCTATTTCACCCAGGCCTCGAAGGTGCGCACGCTGATCGCGCGCGATTTCGAGCAGGCATGGGACAGATGCGACCTGCTGCTCACCCCAACCGCGCCCTCGGCGGCGTTCGCACTGGGCGAGAAGAGCGCTGACCCGCTGGCGATGTATTTGAACGACGTGTTCACGGTGCCCTCGAGCCTGGCGGGCCTGCCGGCGATGTCGGTGCCGGGCGGGCTCGACAAGGACGGGCTGCCGCTCGGCCTGCAGATCATCGGCAAGCCGCTCGACGAGCAGGGCGTGCTCAATGCGGGGCTGGCGATCGAGGAACGTGCGGGGTTTACGGCGCGGCCGGAGAGCTGGTGGTAGACGGTATTACCGTTCCATGGTAATACTTTTGAAATGAGCAAGCAGACCAATCTCACCGTCAAGGGCCAGGTCACCATCCCCAAGGATGTCCGTGATGCGCTCGGCCTGACGGCAGGAGGCCCGGTGGCGTTCGAGCGGGACGGTGACAGGGTGTTTCTTCGGAAAGGCGACGTGGATCAAGCCGAATTGGCGAGGCGCCGTGCGGCCATTCGGGCGGACATCGATCGCGTAGTGGAAAAGTACAAGCATTTGCGGACCGGTCGCCCGACCGACGAGATCATGCGTGAGCTTCGAGGTGACGAATCATTGCCATGATTTTCGTCGATACCAATGTCATGATCGATATTCTGGAGGCTGATGGTGAATGGGGCGAATGGTCGCGCGCGGCCTTTGCCTCGGCTCGCAGCACGGCGTCGCCGGTAGTAAACCACATCGTCGTCGCTGAGCTTGCTAGCCAGATGCTGCATGATCAAGATGTGGAGGCCATTCTCAAGGAACTCGGCGTCGCCGTGGCCCCGTTCACGATTGCGGCGTCGCTGCAAAGTGGCCGGGCCTTTCACGAATATCGACGGCGGGGCGGAACACGGCCAGCAATTCTTGCGGACTTCCTCATCGCCGGGCATGCCTTCGCATCCGGTGCGACTCTTCTGACGCGCGACAAACGCAAGATTGCTTCTTATTTCCCCGACCTTCTCCTCATCACACCCGAGACCGACAATGGCTGACGCAGCGACCCCTTACCGCATCCACGGCGCCACCGGTGAATGGGAGGTCGTGATCGGCCTCGAAGTGCACGCCCAGGTCACCTCCAACGCCAAGCTGTTCTCCGGCGCGGCGACGGCGTTCGGGGCGGAGCCCAATACGCAGGTGTCGCTGGTCGATGCGGCGATGCCGGGCATGCTGCCGGTGCCGAACCGCGAGTGCATCCGCCAGGCGGTGCGCACCGGCATGGCGATCGACGCGCAGATCAACAAATGGTCGCGGTTCGACCGCAAGAATTATTTCTACGCCGATTTGCCGCAGGGCTATCAGATCAGCCAGCTCTATCATCCGCTGGTCGGTGAGGGGCGGCTGATGATCAGCCTCGACGACAAGAATCCGGACGAGAACACCAAGGAAATCGGCGTCGAGCGCATCCATGTCGAGCAGGATGCCGGCAAGCTGATGCACGACCAGCATCCCACCCAGTCCTATGTCGACCTCAACCGTTCGGGCGTGGCGCTGATGGAGATCGTCAGCCGGCCGGACATGCGTTCTCCCGCCGAAGCAGGGGCTTATCTGCGCAAGTTGCGCGCGATTCTGCGCTATGTCGGGTCGTGCGACGGCAATATGGAAGAGGGCTCGATGCGCGCCGACGTCAATGTCAGCGTGCGGAAACCCGGCGGCGAGCTCGGCACGCGGACCGAGACCAAGAACGTCAACTCCGTGCGCTTCGTGATGGCGGTGGTCGAGCAGGAGGCGCGGCGCCAGGTCGATGTGCTCGAAGAGGGCGGGCGGATCGTGCAGGAGACGCGGCTCTACGACCCGGACAAGAACGTCACGCGGTCGATGCGCTCCAAGGAAGATGCGCATGATTACCGCTACTTTCCCGACCCCGATCTGTTGCCGCTGGAACTCGACGATGCGTTTCTCGACGCGTGCCGGGCGAGCCTGCCCGAGCTGCCCGATGCCAAGCGCGCGCGCTACGAGGCACTCGGCATTGCGGCATACCAGGCCGCGGTGCTGACCGCCGAGGTCGAGGCGGCGCGGTGGTTCGATGCGCTGCTCGAACTGGGCGCCAAGCCCGCCGCGGCGGCCAATTGGGTGACCTCGGAGCTGTTCGGCGCGCTCAACCGGCTGGGCAAGGGCATCGACGAGTCGCCGGTCACGCCGGGCCAGGCGGCGGAGTTGCTCGCGCTGGTCGCGGACGGCACCCTGTCGGGCACGCTGGCCAAGCAGGTGTTCGAGATCATGCTCGAAACCGGCGACGCGCCGGGCAAGATCGTCGCGGATCGCGGGCTCAAGCAGACCAGCGACACCGGCGCGATCGAGGAGGTGATCGCCGGCGTGCTGGCGGCCAACCCCAACCAGCTGGAACAGTATCGCGGCGGCAAGGAAGCGCTGTTCGGCTTCTTCGTTGGTCAGACGATGAAGGCGATGGCGGGCAAGGCCAATCCCGCGGTGGTCAACGAATTGCTGCGCAAGGCGCTGGGCTGAACGGACACGGGAGCAGGTCGATGAAGGCGATGCGGTGGTCGATGGTGCTGGCGCTGGGGCTGATGGCGGTGCCGGTGACGGCGCAGACCGATCCGGCGGCCACGCCGGCACCCGCCTCGACGCCGACGCCGGCACCGGTGGTGCCCGCGGGGCCGCCGCTGCCGCGCGTGGCGGTCGTCACCACGGCGGGCCGCATCGTGATCGAGCTGGAGACGACGAAGGCACCGCTCACCGCGGCGAATTTCCTGCGCTATGTCGACCAGCGACGGCTCGACGGGGTCAGCTTCTATCGCGACGTCAAGGTCGCGCCGCGCTTCGGTTTCGTGCAGTTCGGGGTGCTCGGCGATCCCAAGTTGATCCTCCCGCCGGTCAGGCATGAGCCGACCACGCAGACGGGCCTCAAACATTATGAGGGAACGATCTCGCTCGCCCGGCTTGCGCCGGGTACCGGGCGCGGTGACTTCACGATCAGCGTCGGCGACCAGTTCGGGCTGGATGCCGATCCGACCCAGAAGGGCGACAATCTCGGCTATGCCACCTTTGGCCGCGTGGTCGAGGGGATGGACGTGGTGCTCAGGATTTTCGACGCTCCCGTTTCGCCGACGGCGATGATCCGCGGGACCTTCAAGGGCGAGGTGCCGGTGGCGCCGGTCAAGGTGATCTCGGTGCGGCGCGTGCCGGCTGCGCGCTAGCGTCGCGCTGGTCGACCGGAGTCGATGGGGGTGGCGTGGTCGCGGGCGCGGGCACATCGATATCAGGGGTGGGCGGTGTGACCTCGGCGGGCGGCGCTTCGGGCGTCGTTGCGGGCATCGGCGGCGTTTCGGGCGGCGGCGTGGTAGCCATGATGTTCTCCTGTGCGAGGAGAACGCGTAGCAGCGTGACGGGTTGCTTCGCGATGATCAGTTGAACCCCGCGCTCCGTCAAAGCCCGTCGCTTTCCAGAAAAGCATGCCCCCCCGCCTGGGCCGCAGGAAAGCGCCGCGATTAACCGCGCCTTCCCGCATGGCTTGTGTTTCAGTGGCTCATTTCACCGAAAAATCGAAGATGCGTGCTGTCGCTGCCCCGCCCATGCCATTGCCGTTTACCGCATAAATAAAACCATATTCGCCCGGCTTCAGCGCCTCTGACGGGGTGACCTTGTAAACCCCCGGGCGGACCATGTCGTACGTGAACGCTAGGCGGTCCTTATCCATGACGCCCGTCTTGGCGCCGCCGATGTTCATGCTGCCGACCCGGGCTTCGCGGCGACCCTTTTTCTGCGTCAATGCGATCAGGGTAAACTCGTTAGGTGAGGCGACGGTGGCCGCGGTGCCAGAGAGCCACGCTCCTGCAACTTGACCGTCAGCGGAACTCGCCTGATCAAAAAAGAAATAGAAGACCGGGGTATGACTTTGCGAACTGACGCGCGCGGTCTCGTTCTGGATCGCGGCCTTGATACTGATCGAGGCAATGCCGCCCGTAAGGGCATAACCGAAAATACCGCCCGTTTTTGCTTGATTTGAAATTGTCGCATCCATCCGCTGCATGCGCGGTGTTTGCGTCCAATTTTCAAGAATATACACTCCGGCCGGATGCGGGATCGCGGGGTCTGGTGAATCCATCGACATCGGCGTCGTCTTGCTGCCGCTGCCGGCGGACAGCATTGCGGCAATTACCGCGCTCGACACGCCTTTGGTCTTCAACTTGATGATATCGTCGGTGGTCAGATCGAAGCTGGTTTCACTCGCCTTGATCTTGGCAATAATCGCCTCGTCGCCGATACCAGCCGACACTAGCGTCAAGATCGTATCATTGTGAATTGTTTCGGCTGACAGGGGACTGGCAAGCGCCAGGCCGATCAAGCCACACACCACGGCAAGCCTGTTAGGCATGAATATATCCCTCCCCGCATTTTTCTAAAATCAAGAGCCTAGAGCCATAGATTTACTGGCGAACTTTGCCAACGCCGAATCTGGACGGAATAAACGGACAAATGGGCCTCAGCCGATCAGATGTGGCGATCGGGAGCAGGACCGATGTCGAGCGGCAAGTACGCAACTTAAGTTCGTCGCCGCTTGCCCCCGCGCGCATCGCTGCTATAGAGCGCCGCCACCGGCGGTGTCCCATGCGGGCGTGGCGGAACTGGTAGACGCGCCTGGTTTAGGTCCAGGTATCGCAAGATGTGGGGGTTCGAGTCCCTTCGCCCGCACCAGTCCCGTCGCGCAAGACGGGACATGGCAACTCCACTATTTTCAAGGCTTCGAGCGAGATCATGCAGACTGTCGAGACGTTGAACGAAGGCCTGAAGCGTGGCTACACGCTGAAGATCACCGCCAAGGATATCGACAAGCGCGTCGATGCCGAGCTGAAGAAGGTCGCACCCCAGGTGCGCATGCCCGGCTTCCGCCCCGGCAAGGTTCCGGCCAATCTGGTGCGCAAGATGCATGGCCCGTCGCTGATGCAGGATGCGCTCAACAGCTCGATCCAGGAAGGCATCCAGCAGCTCATCGCCGAGCAGAAGATCCGTCCCGCCATCCAGCCGTCGGTCAGCCTCGATGACGGTTACGAGCTCGGCCAGGACGCCGAGGTCAAGGTCGAGCTGGAAGTGCTGCCCGACGTGCCGACCCCGGCGATCGAGGCGCTGAAGCTCGAGCGCCTGACCGTTCCGGCCGACGACAGCGCGGTCAACGAGCAGCTGCAGAAGTTCGCCGACCAGCAGAAGCGCTGGGACGATGCCAAGGCGACCTACAAGGCGAAGACCGGCGACCTCGTCGTGATGGACTTTGTCGGCAAGGTCGATGGCGTGGCGTTCGACGGCGGCACCGGCACCGACATGTCGGTCGAGATCGGCTCGGGTCGCCTGATCCCCGGTTTCGAGGACCAGGTGATCGGCGTGAAGACCGGCGACGAGCGCCAGATCAACGTCACCTTCCCCGAAGATTACCAGGCCAAGGAACTGGCCGGCAAGGCTGCGACCTTCGATCTCGTCATCAAGGCCGTGAAGACCGCGGGCGAGAGCAAGATCGACGACGAGCTGGCGACCTCGCTGGGGCTGACCGACCTCGAGCAGCTCAAGGGCCTGCTCAAGGGCCAGGTCGAGCAGGAACTGAGCGGCCTGACGCGCACGCACATGAAGCGCAAGCTGCTCGATCAGCTGGCCGAGGGTCATGACTTTCCGGTCCCGCCGTCGATGGTCGAGGCCGAATTCGCCCAGATCTGGCAGCAGCTCGAGCATGAGGCGACGCACGAGCCCGATCCGGAAGCGGCGCTGAAGGAAATGGAAGCCGAGCGCGACGACTATAAGGCGATCGCCGAGCGTCGCGTGCGGCTCGGTCTGCTGCTCTCCGAGATCGGCCAGGCCAATGGCGTCGAGGTCAGCCAGCAGGAAATGAACCGCCTGATCGCCCAGGCCGCGCAGCAATATGGCCCGGAAGATCGCCAGCGCTTCATCCAGTATGTCCAGCAGGAGCCGATGGCGGCCGCCCAGCTACGCGCGCCGCTGTACGAGGACAAGGTGGTCGACTGGCTGTTCGACAAGGCCGAGGTGACCGAGCGCGAAGTGACGCGCGCGGAACTGGAAGCGGCGATCGAGAGCGAGGAAGGCTTCTCGACCGGCACGCATCATCACGATCACGACAACCACAAGCCCAAGGCGGCCAAGAAGGCTTCGGCCAAGAAGGCTGATGCCGGCGAAGACAAGCCGGCGAAGAAGCCGGCGGCCAAGAAAGCCGAGGCCGCGCCCGTGGCCGAGGTCGTCGAGGAAAAGCCGGCTGCCAGGAAGGCCGCCAAACCGAAGGACGAAGCCGCTGCCGAAGAGGCACCGGCCAAGAAGCCCGCCGCCAAGAAGGCTCCGGCGAAGAAGTAACTTTTCCCTCGCCCCTCTTCGAGGGGAGAGGGTTGCGCAGACTTGGTCCGCGTTCTTCACGCGGGCCTAGTCGGAGCTGGGAGAGGGGTGTGCGGCGCATTTGCGCCGCGCGGTCGCGAAGCGACCGCTCGACCCCTCTCCCAACCTCCGCTAGGCAGCAAGCTGCCAAGCTGCGGTATCCCTCTCCCCTGTCCCAGGGGCGAGGGAAAGGAGGGCGCAAAGTACCGTGACACACGCACGCATCGCCGTCCTGCTGCCCTGCTACAATGAAGAGGCGGCGATCGCGCAGACGGTGGCCGGCTTCAAGGCTGCGCTGCCGGGCGCGACGATCTATGTTTATGATAACAACAGCCGCGACCATACGGTCGAGGTGGCGCGCGCGGCGGGCGCGGTGGTGCGGACCGAGCGGATGCAGGGCAAGGGCAATGTCGTCAGGCGCATGTTCGCCGATGTCGATGCCGACATCTATGTCATGGCCGATGGCGACGCGACCTATGATGCCGCCTCGGCACCGACCCTGGTCGCGCGGCTGCTCGACGAGCAGCTCGACATGGTGGTCGGCGCGCGGGTGACGCAGACCGATACCGCCTATCGCCGCGGGCACAAGTTCGGCAATGCATTGCTGACGGGCATGTTGACGCGGCTGTTCGGGCGCAGCTTCAGCGATATCCTGTCGGGCTACCGCGTCTTTTCGCGGCGTTTCGTGAAGAGCTTCCCGGTGCTGTCCTCCGGGTTCGAGATCGAGACCGAGATCAGCGTCCATGCGCTCGAGCTCAAGATGCCGGTGGCCGAGATCGAGACGCCCTATTTCGCGCGGCCCGAGGGTTCCGAATCGAAGCTCAACACCTATGGCGACGGTTTCCGCATCCTCAACACCATCGTCCAGCTCTATCGGCTGGAGCGGCCATTGCTGTTCTTCGGCGTGATCGGCGCGCTGCTGGCACTGATCGCGTTGCTACTGGCGGTGCCGCTGGTGGTAACCTATCTTCACACCCACCTGGTGCCGCGTCAGCCGACCGCGATTCTCGTCACCGGGCTGATCATTCTCGCCGCGCTCAACGGTTTCGCAGGATTGATCCTCGATACGGTGGTGCGCGGACGGCGCGAAGTGCGTCGTCTCGCCTATCTTGCACACAAGGCTCCGCAGCGCGG
>Ga0068858_100004636_pt1 | contig 13463 bp, 9 predicted proteins | sample KBSSwiS12_FD_66589 | JGI IMG/M metagenome (GOLD analysis project Ga0068858, IMG submission 66589) | Switchgrass rhizosphere microbial communities from Kellogg Biological Station, Michigan, USA - KBS Switchgrass S1-2 | ecosystem: Host-associated > Plants > Roots > Rhizosphere > Soil ... | reverse complement strand
CAGCACCCACTCGTCGCCATCGCGCACCGCGCTGAACCGCGCCCCGAAGATGTCCGAACCCGATTGCGGCTCCGAGAAGCCGAGGCAGCCGAGCGCATCGCCCGCCACGACCGACTCCACCACTTCCGCCTTCACTTCCGGGGTCGCCCAAAGCAGCGCCATCCCGGCCACGAACTCGGTAACCCCCTGCACCGTCCGGTTCCACCCCATGTCTTCCCACAGGGGCGCCGCGGCCATGACCTCGTAGCGCGAGAGCTTCGGCTGTCCGTCCAGCGCCAGATCGGGAAAGGCAAGGCCCGCCTGCGCCAGCTTCTTATGGAAGCCCGGGTGGTGGCCTCCGGTCGAGTGGTGGATCTTGGCTCGCACCTCGTCGGTGAGGTTGGCCTCCACGAACGACCGCAGCTTCGCCGCATAGGCTTCTGCCCGCGCGCCCCACTCGAACTCGATCTCCACCGCGCCGGCATCGGGCAGCGCAACCTTTTCGCCATCCCACAGCCTTGCCGCGACGCGGTCGAGCACATGATCGGGGTTGCCCGCGATCAGCGCCAGCAGCTTGGCCCGGCGGAAGTAGAGCTGGATGTCATACTCGAGGCTCACGCCGTAGCCACCGAACGTGCGCACCGCGTGCTGCACGGCGCGGTCCACCGAATGCGCCGACCACCAGTAGGCCATCGCGGTCCGCGCCCCCGCCCGCTCGTCCTTCGCGGCCACCGAGGCGACCGCGCGCCACGCCAGCAGCCGGGCGCCGTCCATGGCCATGGCGGCGTCGGCCATCGGGTGCGCGATGCCCTGGAAACTGCCGATCAGCGTGCCATAGGCCCGGCGCTCGCCCGAATACTCGGCGGCCATCTCCAGCGCGCGCCGCCCCAGCCCGGCAAGCAGGGCCGCCGTCAGCACCCGCCATTCCTCCACCGCCGCTTCATAGAGCGCGCGGGCTTCGGCCCCGTGGGCCAGCACGTGACGCTCGCGAGCGGCGTCGATGTCGATCATCGCCACTGCCGCATCCGCAATGTTGCGCGCCCGCTCCGCAGCAAATCCCGTTAGCGCCACCAATTCGTCGCCAACCAGCGCCAGCACGACATGCGCGGACGAGCCGCCAAGCACCGGCTGGGGCCGACCGGCCTGCGCAGGCGCCAGCATCAGCGTCGCCGGGGCTCCCTCCGCCACGACGGCCAGCAGCGCCTCGGGCGCGGCGGCGCGATTGAGCAGTGCCGTCGCGACGATCGCCTCGACCAGCGGCACGGGCGCTACGAAGCGGCCAGCCTGTTCGGCAACGATCGCCGCATCCATCAGCGACATGCCGCCCGCGTCCGGCGCGGTGGCCCGCATGGCAACGATGCCCAGCCCTACCAGTTGGTCCCACAGCGCGCGGTCGAACCCCGTCGCTTCCGCCGCGCGCAGCCGCGCGCTCGTCGCCTCCGAGCCGAACAGGCGCGCGACGGTGTCCTGAAGGAGTACTTCGCTGTCGGACAGCCGCAGCTGCATTCTCTCTCTCCTGCACGGCCGACTCTTGGCCCTTGGCCCCGGCTAGGCCACCAGCCGACCGCTCTCAAGGCCGACCCATGAAATGCCATGCATGCGATGATTATGCTGCCCGCGCGGTCTGTCCGGCGCGTCGGCCCCATCACGCGATGGCTGACAGTCACTCATATATATGATCATCTCGGCAGATTGTTGCCTGTCCGTACAGCCACTGCGATGACCCCGCTCGGATCCAGCAAGGCGGCACTCATGGTACAGATCAATTCCGTAACGGATTACGCGGTGGACGACGGAATTGCGGTGATCACGCTCGATTACCCTCCGGTCAACGCACTGTCCGTCGCAGTGATGGAAGGCCTCTACTACGGCTTTGAGCGGGCGCTCGCCGAACCTGGCGTGAAGGCCGTCGTCCTGGTCTGTGCCGGGCGGACGTTCATCGCCGGGGCCGACATCAAGAACATCAACAATCCCGATGCCCGGCCAACGGTCGATTTCTTCGAACTGCAACGACGCATCGAGGAATCCGCCAAGCCAACCATCGCGGCAATTCACGGCACGGCACTGGGGGGCGGGCTCGAAGTCGCCATGACACTCCACTACCGCATCGCCGTGCCATCGGCCCGCTTCGGGCTCCCGGAGGTCAAGCTCGGCCTGCTGCCGGGCGGCGGCGGCACCCAGCGCCTGACACGGCTGGTCGGCGCCCGCAGCGCGCTCGACATGATGACAATCGGAGACCCGATCGACACCGCCCAAGCTCTCGCCATCGGCCTGATCGACGAGATCGTGCCCGAAGGCTCCTTGCGCGCGGCGGGCGTGGACTTCGCGCGGCGGATCGTGGCCCAGGGCTCCCCACTCAAGCGCATCCGCGAGATCGACGACAAGGTCGCCGCCGACCGCGGCAAGGCCGAGCTGTTCGCCGACTATCGCCGGACGAACGCCAAACGCCTGCGCAATCTCGATGCGGCCGAGAAGATCATCCAGTGCATCGAGTCCGCCATCGAGGCGCCCACTTTCGACGACGGCATCGCCACCGAGCGCGCCCTGTTCCAGACCGTTGTCGGCAGCGACCAGAGCAAGGCCCTGCTGCACAATTTCTTCGCCGAACGGCAGGCCGCCAAGATCGCCGACGTTCCCGCCGACACCCCGCTGCTGCCGGTCGACAAGGTGGCGATCATCGGTGCCGGAACGATGGGCCGCGGCATCGCCCTCGCCTTTCTCAATGCTGGCTTCCCTGTCACGCTGGTCGAAACCGCGCAGGAGGCGCTGAGCAAGGCCGTCGCCGCAATGCGCGCCAGCTACGACGGGCAGGTGAAGCGTGGCAAGCTGACCGCCGCGGCGGTCGAGGCCATCATGGCTCGCCTCAACCCGACCACCGTCATCGCTGACGTCGCGGACGCCGATCTGGTGATCGAGGCCGTGTTCGAAGACATGGCGCTGAAGAAAACCCTGTTCGCGCAGCTGTCCGGGGTGACCAAACCCGGCGCGATCCTCGCCTCGAACACGTCCTATCTCGACATCGACGAGATGGCGTTGGCCAGCGGCCGACCCGGGCAGGTCATCGGCATGCACTTCTTCTCGCCGGCCAACATCATGCGGCTGCTGGAAGTCGTCCGCGGCGCGCAAACCGCGCCGAGCGTCATCGCCACGGTGATGAAGCTCGCCGCGAAGCTGGGCAAGGTGCCGGTCCTGTCGCGGGTCTGCCACGGCTTCATCGGCAACCGCATGACGCGCCTGCGCCGAGAGTCGGCCGAGCGCCTGGCCCTTGCCGGGGCCGCCCCCGCCGCGGTCGACAGGGTGCTCTACGAGTTCGGCTTCCCGATGGGCCCGTTCGCGACGTCCGACATGGCCGGTCTCGATGTCGGCTGGTCGGCCGCCACCTCGACCGGCATGACCGCCAAGGAAGTCCTGTGCGAAGCCGGTCGCTTCGGGCAGAAGAACAAGGCCGGCTATTACGACTACGACGACCAGCGCAACCGCTCTCCCTCACCGGTCGCCGAAACGCTCATCCGGAACCTCGCGGCAAAGCTGGGCGTCGCGCAGCAGCAGTTCGACAAGGCCGACATGCTGGAACTCCTGCTGTTCCCATCGATCAACGAGGGGGCAAAAATCCTCGAGGAAGGCATTGCCCAGCGGGCGTCGGACATCGATGTGGTGTGGGTCAACGGCTATGGCTTCCCCGCCTACCGTGGCGGCCCGATGTACTGGGCCGATCGCGTCGGGCTCGACCGCGTCCTTGCCCGGGTCGAGGACCTTCATCGCCTGTATGGTGACTGGATCGTCCCGTCCGACCTCCTGAAGCGACTGGTTCGCGAAGGCCGCACCTTCGCCGAAGCCTGTCCCTGACCTCGGACGCCGCGCGCTTGCCGCACGGGCCGCACAGGCGATAACCACACCGCACAACCGTTGAGAGGGCCACCCGCGTGCAACCATTCAGCATCACCTGGACCGAAGCTGAGATCGATGCGCTCAAGCAGCGCCTCGCGTCGGCCGTCATCCCCCCGGCCCCCGCCGGCTCGGGCTGGAGCCTTGGCTGCGACCGTGATTTCCTGCTGCGCTTCCGCGATTACTGGTGCGACACCTATGACTGGCGCGCTGCGCTGGAGACACTCAATCGCTACCCGCAGTTCCTCGCCGAGATCGATGGGCTGCCCGTACATTTCGTCCATGTCACCGGCGAAGGTGACGTGCGCAGGCCACTGCTGTTGACGCACGGCTGGCCGGGCTCGTTCTACGAGTTCTGGGATGTGGTCGATCGGCTGGCCTTCCCTTCGCGCCATGGCGGACGTGTCGAAGACGCATTCGATCTCGTGCTGCCGAGCCTGCCCGGCTACGCCTACAGCGGCAAACCCAGCCAACCCAGCGGTCCGCGCGCGACCGCCGCCATGTGGAATGAGCTGATGACCGGCCACCTCGGCTATCCGGCCTATCTGGCGCAAGGTGGAGACTGGGGCAGCCTCGTCACGGCCCAGCTCGGCTACAATCACGCTGGCAGCGTGCGCGGCATTCACCTCAACATGGCCGCGGCGATGGGCTCGCCCCAGCCGATGCAGAATGCCGAGGAGCAGGCCTGGGCACAGAAGGCTGCTGCCGCGCAGCAGCAGCTGGGCGGCTACTCGATGGTCCAGATGATGAAGCCGATGTCGCTGGTCTACCTCGGGGCGGGCAATCCGCTCGGTCAGGCCGCGTGGATCCTCGAGCGCTTCCACGACTGGTCGGACCTGTCCGCCGGTGACCTCGAAGCGGTCTACGGCATCGATCACCTGATCACCAACGTCATGCTCTATGTGATGACCGGCAGCTTCGAGAGCGCGATCTGGTACTACCACGGGATGATCCGCGAGGGCATGCCCAACTATAACGAAGCCCGGCAATGCCCGACGCCGCTCGGCATCGCCGCCTACCCGGGCGACGCGCTTCTGCCAGTGCCGCCGCGCAGCCGCGTGGAACTGGCTGCCGGCAACCTGATGCACTGGGCCGACATGCCAGGCGGCGGCCACTTCGCGGCGATGGAAAAGCCGCAGCTTTTCGCGCAGGATGTCACCGAATGGGCCGGTAAGGTCTGGCCCACGCAATGACCCCGTAGGATCAGCCTGCGCCGGCAGGCGACCGTGGCGGGGGCTGTTGCGCGCGCGGCGAGAACCGAACCGCCAGCGGGTGATAGAGGAGCACGAGATGGGTTACCTGGAGGACAGGGCGGGCCTGGCTGGCAAAGTCGCCGTTATCACCGGCGGCGCCGGTGGCCTCGGCTGGCCCATCACCCGCGATTTCGCGAAGGCTGGCATGCACGTCGCGGTATGTGATCGCGATCAGGCGGCGCTCGATCGTGCGGCGCAGGAGCTGGCACCGCTGGCCGCGACGACATGGCTGTGCCACGCCGACGTCCGCGACCCAGAGCAGATGGAGGCGTTCTTCGCCCAGATTGACCAGCGCTTCGGCCGGGTCGATGTGCTGGTCGATGTGCCGGGCGGCGGGTTCGTGGCGCCGCTGATGCAAACCAACGCCAAGGGCTGGCAGGCGATCATGCGGCAGAACTTCCTCTACGTGCTGGACACCACCCAGCACGCAGTGCGGCGCATGCAGGCGCAGGGCAATGGTGGCAGCATCATCTACATCACCTCGATAGAGGCGCACCGCGCCGTGCCCACCCGCGCCGTCTATGGCGCGATGAAGGCTGCGGTGACGAACCTGGCCAAGTCGCTGGCGCTGGAGCACGGCGGCGACCGGATCCGGGTCAACACCCTCGCCCCCGACATCTTCCCCACCCCGGCCAGCGGCTCGAATGCCCACCTGCTCGATCCGGCGCTGCTTGCCCTGCAGGAGCGCATGACCGTTCCGCTGAACGCCTTTGGCAAGGGCGAAGACCTGTCGGGCTGCGCGCTGTTCCTGGCGTCCGACCTGGCGGCCTACGTGACCGGGACCACGCTCCACTGCGACGGCGGTACGCAGGCGTCGAGCGGCTGGTTCGATTGGCCCGAAGCAGGATGGGTCAACACTCCGCCCGAGGCCACGCTGGGCTTCCTGACCCGATCCGATTGACGCGAAGCACCCGGACCGGAATTCCCGTCAGGTGCAGAGATAGCCCCCGTCCACCGGCAGGGTGACACCCGTCACCCAGGCCGCGTCGGACGAAGCGAGGAACAGGACCGGGCCGACCAGATGGTGCGGCTCGCCCCATGTGCCCATCGGCGTGCGCGCCGCCACGCGTGCTGCAAAGGCGGGCTCGTGAACCGCCGCGGCGGACATCGCGGTCTTGATCCAACCGGGCGCCACGGCGTTGACCCGGATGCCCTTGCCTGCCCAGGCGATCGCCATGCTTTTGGTCGCCTGGACCACTGCGCCCTTTGCCGCGGCATAGGCCGGCGAAGTGGCCGATCCGTTGAAGCTCAGTACCGAGGCCGTGTTGATGATCGCCCCCGCGCCGCACGCCTCCAGCTGCGGCAGGAAGGCGTTGCACATCCGCAAGGTGCCCAGCATGTTGATATCGTAGTTTTCCGCGAAAGTGGCCGCGGCGAAGGGATCGTTGCGGGCGGGAATGCCCGCGCAGTTTACAAGCACATCGAGCGTCGGCGTCCGCTCGGCAAGTGCCGCGACCGCGGCATCGCTGCCGACATCGAGCGAGATGATCTCGATTCCCGCAAAATCCGGGTCGGCCCGCCGGGCGTCGAGCTCGGCCTCGCCCCAGCCAGCGGCGATCACCTGAGCGCCGGCGCGGGCGAAGCCGATGGCCACCGCTCCGCCGATCCCCCCGGTGCCCCCGGTGACGATCACGGCTTTCCCGGAAAAATCATGCATGGTCGTGCGCCCCCGCGCTCTGGCGAAACTTGGTCTCGATGGTCTCGATCGCCGCGACGAGCTGCGCCTTGCCCACGGGCACGAGCAGCTTGGAACCCGCCGGCGCCACCGTGGTGTTGGCGGCAATGTCCCCGATCACCGCGGCATCGATCTTGCCCAGCCCCATTTCGGTCAGGCTGCGCGGCAGGCCGACCTGGCTGAAGAACTGCATCATGTCGTCAATAAACGCGTCCGGCCGCTCCTCTGCCGCCAGCAGCACGAGTGTGCCGTAGGCGACATGGAACCCGTGAGGCGCGCGCTCGACCACGGGAACGCGAACCAGCCCGCGCGTGATGCCGTGCGCCAAGCCGAGTCCCATGTTCTCGAAGCCCAGCCCGGCCATGAGGATATTCGCCTCGACCACCGCCTCGAACGCCGGCGTCGAAACCCCGCTCCCGGCGGTCGCCAGCGCCTCGACCGCGCACTCGCGCAGCGTGCGGTAGCAGCCGTCGGCGATATAGCCCGCGGTTCGCAGCGAATAGCTGCCGTGCGCGTTCACGCCGCCATGGCGGGCCGTGGCCTCGCCCTCGAACTTCTTGGCGATCGCATCGCCGATGCCCGCGCGCAGGAACGCCGCCGGCGCCCCCGCGATCAGCTGCGTATCGACGACCACGGCTTCCGGGTTGCGGGGCAGCGCCTCGACCGCGACCATCCGGTGCTGGTCGTCATAGACCGCGAGAGCAACCGACGTCGGGCTGTCGTTCGAGGCCACCGTCGGCACCGAAACGAACCGCTGCCCGGTCCGCACGGCACAGCCCTTGCCGACGTCCAGCGCCTTGCCTCCACCGATGCCCACCACCAGATCGGCGCACGTGGCCCGGGCCTGATCGGCGATCGCATCCATTGCCATCGGGGTCACTTCGCCGCGGAACGAGGCGATGCCATGCTCGGTGCCCGCGAACAGCCGCTCCAGCCGCGGCCCGATCAGCGCCAGCACATCGGCATCGACCACCAGGAACGGCCGCGCCGCGAGTGGGACGCAGATCCCGGGCAACCGGTCCAGCGCTCCAGGTCCCTGGTAATAGCGCGGCGGACTGCCGAACACCCTCACGTTGGGGTCGTCACCGGTTGCCGTCATCGTCGCGTCCTCTGTCCAGGTCCGTTCCGGATTGCCCTGCCTGCGCCATCCGGTCCAGCCGCCCACGCCCTATCCCACATATATGATGCCGTGCCCGCGGCCGGCGCCCCGGATGGCGCGGCCCGCCTCGCGAATGGGTCAACTCCAGCTCACCGGGCACGCCGGCCCGCGGCCTTGGCGTCGCAACCAGGTAACCGTTTGCACGCGCGAGCGCTGCTTGGTTGGCAATGTCATCATCACATATGAATTGGCGTGGCCCTTCCGTTTGCCCGGCGTTCCCTATAGAAGATGAACACCGCAGATATCCGGCCTGAAAGACCGGAAAAGGGGGCAGGAGCCTGGCATGATGCACGCTTCAACAGCATGGAACCGATTGGCCGAGTAGGCTGATAGACCTCGTCGAACGATCAAGAACTGAACGTGAGATGATCACGATTTTCAGGCAGTTTTTGCGTGCGCGGCAAACTTGTGCAGGCAAAAGCCAGGGAGTGAAAATAAAAGAGGGAAGTATAACTGTCCGTGCGTCGTCGAATACCACGACAATCGGATGCAAAGATCAGAAAAGCTGGTGCCGCGCAAGCAGAACGCGGTTTGGACGCACTATCTCATATGCACGTTCAATCTGAAACTCTGCGCGACCGGTTTTGACAGGGAGTAGAACAATGAGATCGATCAAGCATCCCATGATGATGGCTGCCTCAACGCTGGCATTGGCCGTCACCGCGCCAGCCTTTGCTGCCTCAGGCGAAGCCGACCAGCCGCAGGCGTCCCACTCCGGGCTCACGTCCGAGGACATCGTGGTCACCGCCCGCCGCAAGGAAGAAAGCATCCAGTCCGTTCCGGTCGCGGTCCAGGCCTTCAGTTCCGAGACGCTCGTCAGGCAGAACGTCCACGACACCAAGGACCTGCAGCGTCTGGTGCCGGGCGTGATCTTCAATGGTTCGGGTTCCGAACTGAACACCACCTTCACCATCCGCGGCCAGGGCCGCGCGGTGATCGGCACGATCTCACCGTCGGTGCAGTCCTACGTCAACGAAGTCGCGCTGCCGAACTGGGGCGCCGTCATCCCGACCTACGACGTCGCGAACGTCCAGGTGCTCAAGGGTCCCCAGGGCACCCTCTTCGGCCGCAATACGACTGGCGGCGCGGTTCTGGTCTACAGCCAGGCGCCCAAGCATGAATTCGGCGGCTATGCCTCCGGAACGCTGGGCGACTACAACTGGCACGAACTGGAAGGCGCCATCAACGTGCCTGTCGTGCAGGACAAGGTGGCGCTGCGCGTTGCCGGACAGTACCGCAAGCGCGACGGCTACATCCGCGCCGGTGTTCTTGGCCAGCCCGATGGCCAGGGCCTGAACAGCTCCGCTTTCCGTGTGTCGCTGCTGATCGAACCGGTCGATGGCGTCAAGAACACGACCGTGTACGATTACTTCTGGAGCCACGCGGCCGAAGTGCAGACTCCGACCGAGCTGGTGAACGGCACCACGCTCGATACCCTGCCGTTCCCGCCGGCCTTCATCCCGTTCTACAAGCCCATCATCCAGGGTATCCTGGACCAGCAGAAGGCTGCCGGACCCTACGTCTATTTCAGCGACCTGGTGCCGAGCGCCCACGCGAAGATCGAAGGGTTGACCAACACGACCGAGCTCAGCCTCGGCAATATCAACGTCAAGAACATCTTCGGATATCGCAGGTCGCGGATCAACAACGTCTCGAACACCTCGGCCTCGGAGTATAACTTCACCGGCTGCTATCTGTGCGCCCATTCCGACGACCAGATCAGCGACGAACTCCAGATCAGCACGACGGCGTTCCACGATACGATGTCAGTCATGCTGGGCGGGTTCTACCTGCGCAACAAGCCGAAGGGCGTGAACGCGCTGGGGCTGGCCTTCACCACCTTGAAAAATCTGCCGCTCGACGTGCTTCGTGCCAACGGCGTGATGATGGATCAGCAGGACGACAATTCGACCAAGGCGATCTTCCTCAGCATCGGCCAGAAGCTGGATTCCGTGCTGCCAGGGCTGAAGCTGAACCTGTCCGGCCGCTACACGTGGGACCAGTCGAGCACCTGCGCGAATGGACGTCCCGGAACGGCAACGCCTTACAGCAGCTATGATGATTGCGTTGCCGCCGGAAGTGATCCGACGCTTCCGTCGTCCACGCCGAAGTCCAAGTTCGAAAAGTTCACCTGGTCGGCCGGTCTCGACTACCAGGCGACTCCGGACCTGTTCTTCTATGGCGTGGCGCGCACCGGCTATCGTGCCGGTGGTGCAAATACCCCGGTGCTCGCTGCCGTGTTCAAGCCGTACCAGACCTTCGCGCCGCAGACGGTGACGGACTTCGAAATCGGCATGAAGGCTGACTACAACATCGCCGGCGCCCGGGCGCGCACCAACATTTCGGCGTACACGTCGAAGTACAAGGGCCTGCAGCTGAGCGCCAGCGGCATTCCGGCCAACACGGATGGCGACAACAACCCGCTCAACGATCCGACCTTCACCTCGCTCAATCTGAACGTGGGTTCGGCAATCGCGCGCGGCGTGGAGATCGACGGCTACATCATGCCGCTCGAAAATCTGCGGCTGAGCTATGCCGGCAGCTACTTCTACGGCAAGATCACCTACGCTCCGATCAGCATCGGTGCGATCGACACGACCAACACGAACTTCAACTATGCTCCGTCAACAAGCTTCACGCTGGCTGCGGACTATTCGATCCGGAACGTGCTCGGTGGTGAACTGAACTTCAACGTCAACTGGTACCGGATCTCGCACTTCCGCATCGATCTCGCGGCGAACCCCGGGTACAACCTGCTGAACGCAAGCGTCGAACTGGCTCACATCGCTGGGTCGAACCTTACCGTGCAGCTGTTCGGCCAGAACCTTGCCAACCGGAAGTACTACCTCAACCCGAACGCCACTGGCGCCTTCCCCGGCTACCAGACCTGGACCGCTGGCCCGCCGCGCATGTATGGCGTGCGTGCGACCTACCGGTTCGGCGGCAACTGATCCGGGCTCGCACCTGCGAACAACGAAGGCGGCGCCCACCGGCGCCGCCTTTTTGTGCGAGAAGTCCACTGGCTGTTGGGAAATTGCGGTGTGCACCGCCCAGGCGCTCCCAGCGCTGACCGGTCGGATCAGGGAGATATGGCAGGACCCGGGTCCTCACTCCGTGTCCCGCTCAGGCGGACAGGCGTGACCAGAAATCTGGCGTCTGGTCGACCCGGATGCGGATCAGCTGGCGCGAGGTGAACAGCCAGCGGTCGCCTTCCTTGCGAAAGGTCTCGTGATAGTGGCCATAGCCGTGGAGATGCTCCTCCACCTCGCCATTCTGCCACCACAGCGAATCCTCCATCGACCAGATGCCCTTCGCCTCAGTGTCCGAGAGGAACTCGATCTCGGCCGCATGGCAGTGATGCACCGAGGTGATCGGGGTGGGATGGGTGAAGACCCGGGCCAATTGTCCGGCAATCGCCTGCGGCCCAACCACTCGGCCGCGCTGCCCGTCGGCCGCGACCGGCTGGTCCGCGGCAGGCAGGCTGTGCTTCCAGGTCTCTGAATAGGCGTCCTCCGCGTGGAGCGAGGCGTAGTCGTCCCACTGCTTGAGATCCATGTAGCGCAGCTTCCTGGCGAACAGGGTCCTGATTGCCTCGATCGCGATCAGTCGCTCCAGCTCGGTCATCGCTCTCTCCCCTGCTGGACGCGCTTCGTCCCCGCCGTCAGGCAAGCCGCGCCAGACTGGTGACGTCGTAAGGCACGAACGGCTCCCCTGCGCGGGCCTTCTCGACCCAGGCCGGATCGCTGATCAGCGCGCGGCCCACCGCGATCATGTCGAACATGCCGTCGTCGAACAGCCGGCGAACCTCATCGAGGTTGTTGACCGCAAGGGTCTCCCCCCGCCCCTTGAAGGTGTCCTGGAGCCAATTGTTGAGGCCGATCCCGCCCACGACAATGCTCGGCTTGCCGGTCAGCTTGCGGGCCCATCCGGCGAGGTTCAGCGCAGATCCGGCGAAGGCCGCCATGTCGAAGCGCCGGCTGCTCGCGTCGAACAGGTCGACCCCGGCATCGGCCAATGCGCCGAGCACGACGCCCAGCTCATCGGGGCTCTCCGCGAACCGAGCCGCGTAGTCCTGCTGCTTGTGCTGCGAGAAGCGGAAGATGATCGGCCGGTCCTCGCCGATCTCACGCCGGATCGCGCGCACCACTTCCACCCCGAACTCGGCCCGCGCCCGGGCATCGCCGCCGAACCGGTCCGTCCGCTGGTTGGTTTCGCGCCAGAAGAAGCTGTCAATCAGGTAGCCATGCGCCCCGTGGATGGCGATCCCGTCGAACCCCACCCCCACCGCGTTGCGGGCTGCGGTGGCATAGGCCGAAATCACCTCGGTAATGTCCGCGTCGGTCATTGGCGCGGTCGGTGCGCTGACCCGGGCGATGTAATCCGCTTCGTAGGATACCAGCCCGGGCGTTCCCCACAGCCCGGACGGACGGTGGCCGGCCAGTGCGGGGAAGGCCGAACGCGCCGGATCGCGCAGGCAGCCCTGGTGCCACAGCTGCGGCACGATCACGCCGCCCTCGGCATGGACCGCATCGACCACGGCCTTCCACCCGGTCAGCGCCGCATCGCCATACATGTGCGGGATCGCCGGGCCGTCCACCGCCACCGGCACCTCGATGCCCACGCCCTCGGTCACGATCAGTCCGACGCCACCCGCCGCGCGCCGCCGGTAATACTCTGCGACATCAGCGCCGGGAATGCCCCCGGGAGAAGCCTCGCGCGTCATCGGCGCCATCGCGATGCGGTTGCGGATGGCCATGCCGCGCAAACGCAGCGGCTCGAAGAAGGGCGCCGCCACCGGGTCGATCGGTTCAGCCACCGTCCCGCTCACCGGCCACCTCTGCCCAGTTCACCATCGTCAGGAAGGTCCGCGTTCAGCGGATGAACTGCTTCACGTAGTCCTCGCCCATCCCGTGATCGCGGTACCACTGGTCGCAGTAGCCCAGCAGCGAGAGGCAGTTGTCGTAGCCGATCGGCTTGTCGTTCTCGTCCACGCTGATGAGGCCGCCGTGCATCACGTAGAGCGCCATCATCCGGTCGGCAGAGACGGTCAGCGTATGGATATCGCCGGTCGGCTCCCACACGAAGCTCCCCGCTTCGGCCACCCAGTCGTGCTCCGGGTAATACCAGCTGCCTTCGATCGTATAGGAATAGACGGGGCCGTCATGGACGTGCCGGCCGACCACGCCCGGCTTTTCATAGCGCATCACGTTGACCGTCACGCCGCCGGCCACGTCGAACATCAGCGGCAGGTACCAATGCCCGGCCGGCCGCCTGACCCACTGCGGACTGCCGGCCTCGGGTATCTTGACCACCACGTCCTTGGGCAGGTGCAGCCCGGCAAGACCCGCGGGCTTGTAGTCCTTGGCGATCGTGCTCATGTGCGTCTCCTTTCGCGTTGCTTTAGCGGTTCGGCGCAGCGGGCGCGAATGCCTTGAAGGTTCGGGCGCCCGGCCATCATCCATATGATCGAATTGGACCGGGGCGCCGCCCCTCGCCGGCGCGGGGCCCGCCA
>Ga0068858_100004625_pt1 | contig 13471 bp, 6 predicted proteins | sample KBSSwiS12_FD_66589 | JGI IMG/M metagenome (GOLD analysis project Ga0068858, IMG submission 66589) | Switchgrass rhizosphere microbial communities from Kellogg Biological Station, Michigan, USA - KBS Switchgrass S1-2 | ecosystem: Host-associated > Plants > Roots > Rhizosphere > Soil ... | reverse complement strand
ATTCGGCAACGTGCGGACGGGCGGCGACGATGGGATTACGTCACGACTGGCGGCGCTGCAGTTCTATCAGTTGGCGATTCCGGCGCCGTCCGCGCCTGCGGGCAGCTTCAACACGCGCGCCGCGGAACACGGTCAGCAGCTCTTCAACGGACCGTCGCGCTGCTCGACGTGCCATGTGCCGCCGTTGTTCTCGGAACCGGGTTGGGCGATGCACACGGCGGACGAGATCGGCATCGACGACTTTCAGGCGAATCGAGCGCCGGATCACCGGTACCGCACGACGCCGCTCAAGGGACTCTGGGCACACGCCAAGGGCGGGTACTATCACGACGGCCGCTACCCCACGCTGCTCGCGGTCGTGCAGCACTACAACCAGACGTTCAATCTCCGCATGACCGATTCTGAGATGAGCGACCTGGCCGAGTATCTGAAGTCGCTGTAGCGCGAAGGCTTAGCCGAGCGTCATGGGGTTGGCCGAGAGCCTCGCTCGGCTGAAGTCTTCGCGCGACGCCGTCGATGATTCGCGATCAGTGCTCGCGGGCGGCGTAGACGCGCCAGCTCTTGTGCCCCTTCGCCAGCGCGTGGACGCCGCGATCGGTGAACTGCAGACCGGAGCCGGCGACGAGGTCGACGACGGTTCGCGTGACGAGAACCTCGCCGTTCCGCGCCAGGGTGGCCACGCGGCTGCCAATCTCGAAGACGACGCCTCGAGGCACGCCGGCGACCATGTCGCACTCGCCGGTGTGCAGGCCGAGGCGCGCGGCGGCCTTCAACCGCCGCGCCTCCGCGCCGATGGCGCAGCCGCAGCGGATGGCACGGGCCGGTCCGTCGAACACCACGAAGACGCGGCCGTCCTCGATCCGCACGGCGCTTCCGCCGAATCGCGGCGCGTGTTCGGTGACGAGATCGCGAAGACGTTCGACGCTCTCTGGTGACGCGCTCTTCCCCGTCCGGCGTCCGTCGGATTCCACGTCACCGCACAACACGGTCACGAGGACCCGATCGGAATCCACAGGCGTGCGCGCCGATGCGAGAAAGCGCTCGATCTCCTGCAGCAGGGCGTCCTGATCGCCGACAAACGGCAGATGGTCGTCACCGGGGAGCTCGACGTAGCGCGCGCTGGGAATCAGGCTCGCGACGTAACGCCCTTCCTCCGGTAGCAGGGTGCGATCGCCCGACCGGTGCAGCACGAGGGTGGGCACGCGGATGGTCGGCAGAATCCGCCTGACATCGATCTCCGCGTTCATCTTCGTCAGCGCGATCGCGGCGGCTGGACTCGCGCCCATGCGAAGGAACGACGCCCACCACTCCCGGAATGCGGGATCGTGGGCCACGCTCGGCGCTCGCTCCTCCACGCCCACCGGACCCCCCCAGTGATCCACGATCTCGCGGAAGAACGCTTCGCGCTGCTCGCGCGTCGGCGCCCACGGATAGTCGGGCGCGCGCAAACGGCGGGCGTACGTGCCGATCATGATCAACGCTTCGGTCTGGCCGGGATGCGTCGCCGCGAAGAGACTGCACATCGGTCCGCCTTCCGAAATGCCCAGCAGCACGGCCCGCCGCGAGCCAACCGCGTCGAGCACCGCGCGCACGTCGTCGACGCGCTGTTCGAGGGTCGGCAGGTCGCCCACGCGATCGGACAATCCGGTTCCGCGTTTGTCGAAAAGAATCAGCCGCGAGAACGACGCGAGGCGGCTCAGGAATCGCGCAAACGACGGCTCCTTCCAGAAGTATTCGAGGTGAGAGACCCACCCCATCACGAACACGAGATCGACGGGACCGGTGCCGCAGACCTGGTACGCGATGTTCACGTCGCCGCTGCGCGCGTACTGAATGGGACCGGGTGTAACTGGCGGCGCCACCGGAGGCGCGGCCGGCGCCGCGGATCCTTGAGCCACGTTGCCGATGAAGCGATAACCGCGGCGATGGGCCGTCTCGATGAATCTCGGCGTATGCGCATCGTCGCCGAGCGCGCGGCGGATCTCCAGGATGCAGGCCTTGAGCGCGCCGTCGGCGACGAAGACATCAGGCCACAGCGCGTCGAGCAGCTCGCCTTTCAGGATCAGGCGGCCGGGCCGCGCGGCGAGATATTCGAGGACGGACAGCGCCTTCGGCGTCAACGCGATTGGTGAGCCGGCGCCGCCGTAGAGTTGTCCGCTGGCCGGATCGAGCTTGAAGCGATCGAAGATGATTGGGAGGTCCGACGCCATGACGTGCCATCCGGCGGCGCCGCCATACTACCCGAAGTCCGGAACGTGAAACCACCGGCAGCCCAATCATGTACGCGGTACGCCGCACCAATCAGTCCGATCAGGAACAATCCGCACCACCCGAGTAGATGTTCGATCCTCATCCGTTTACGACGCTCGGCCATAAGCAACCCTCTTGATATTCAGCAGGTGACGGAACGTGACGTTGTCGGTCGTCGAATTGCCGCCGAATGTTCCGCAGCCGAGCGTCATCGAGCACTCGAGCCCCGTCGTCATGCCGCAGCACCCCTGCGCGGCCGGCGAGTTCACCAGAATCCGCCCAGCGGGCACTGTGCGCGCGAAGCGATCGACCAGTTCGGCGCTGGCGGTGTGAATGATGGCGGTGTGGCCGGCGCCGACGTGTTTCAGCAGGTTCCTGCACAGGGCCAAACCCTCGTCCTCGCTCGCCACCGTGAACCACGAAAGAAACGGCGCCAGCTTTTCGCCGGCGTAGATGCCCTGGAGTTGAGCGGAACCGGTACGAACTATCAGCAGTCGTATGTCGTAAGGCCGCTCGATCCCCAGCGCCGCCGCGATGGTGGCGGCCGGCTGCCCGATCCATTCGCTGCGAAGACTCCGGCTCTCGACGTCCACCGCGTTCGCGGCGAAGCGGGCCTCTTCGTCACCGGTGAGCACCGCGGCGCCGTTTCGAACCAACGCATCCGCAAAGGATTCTGCGACGCGCTCGTCGACGACGAGGTTGTGCTCGGCTCCGCAGATCAGACCGTTGTCGAAGGTCTTGCTCGTGACGATCGCGCGCGCGGCTTCCTCGAGATCGGCGTCCGCGCAAATCCATGCGGGCGCGTTACCCGGGCCGACACCGATCGCCGGCGTTCCAGAGCTGTACGCAGCCTTCACGAGCCCCGCTCCACCGGTCGCGAGAATCAACGCGACCTGCGGGTGTCTCATGAGTTTCGTCGTCGTCTCGCGTCCTCCCCGCCTGCGAACCCACTGCACGAGGTCGAGCGGCGCTCCATGTGCGCCGAGCACGCCCGTGACGATCCGCAGGGCCTTGCCGGCGACGTCGAGCGCGCGATGGTGAAAGCTCAGGATCAGCGCGTTGCGTCCCTTGAGCGCGATCAACGTCTTGAACATCGCCGTGGCGACGGGATTCGTGACCGGGACGACTCCGAAGACGACGCCGACGGGGCTCGCGACTTCTGCGACCTGGCGTGCGGCGTCGACGGTCAGCGTCCCCTGGCCGGGTTTGCCGGCGAGCGAGGCATAGACGCCGAGGCTTGCAAATCGATTCTTGAGCGTCTTGTCGGACACGCTGCCCATCCCCGTCTCTTCGACGGTGGCTATCGCGAGCGCCTCCGCTGCGGCGGCAAACGACTCCGCAAGATCGTGGAGCAGCGCATCGATTCGCTCGTCGCTCCAATGCTCGAACGCCTCCTGTGCCCGGCTGGCGCGCGAGACGAGGGCGTCAACGTCGGCGGTTATTTGATCGTCGGTCATCACCGTGCTGAATCTCCTTCTTCTGTCCGATCACGATAGCAGCGCCCTTCCGTCGACTCATGAGACAGACGTGAGCATCGCGTGAGATTTCGGTGACTCTGACAGCCGCACGATGACCGTAGCGCGAAGGCTTCAGCCGAGCGAGCGACCTCACGTACATAACGGCGCACCTGGAAAATCGTTTCGCGGTCGCTGGAGCGCGAAGGCTTTCCGCGGAGCGGTTTCGCGTTCGCTGTTCGTTCGTAGTAGCGCGAAGGCTTTAGCCGAGCGAAGGATTTCGCGCTTGCGCTTTGGAGCGCGAAGGCTTTCAGCCGAGCGGGCGGTGTTTTGACGCCGATCGAGCGGCGTGCTTAACTGACATGGCCACGCTCGCATGTCAGTACAGGCCCCCTCGCAGCTGTGCGTGCGAAGAACCGGTCCGGATCTTGGCCCCGCCCCGCTATGTGTTCTCGGCGTCTGCGCAGACCAGGACGGTTGCCTGGAGTGTCTTACGTCGGCATCCAACGCTATCGAGGACGAGCGCGTCGGTGAAGAGTTGCTTGACGCGACTCCAGCGTTCGGTCTCGGACGTCATCGCAACGCCGCGGCACTCGTCGGGCTGTCGATGTCAGCCGGCCCCTTCATGGCGAGCGAATGTAGCACCAACCTGAAGCGTGGAGAAGGCCTGATGAGGCTGACGTTTTCTGGCTCTCGCGGAAGCTTCACGATAGAATTCGCGATGTCATGATGCGCCGAACATCGATCCTCGCGCTGGCGATCTTCGCAACAGCTGGTGTCGCCTACGCACAGTCGCTCGACGATGCCCGCAAATCCTACGACGCGGGCGCCTACCAACAGGCGATCGACGCGATCGGTGGCAGCCAGGATCCGCGGCTGTTGTTCCTCGCGGGCCAGAGTCAGCAGAAACTGCGCCGGCCGGACGAAGCGCGGCGTGTGTTTGGACAACTGGCGGCCCGGCCCGGCGACGATCCGTGGGGCGCGGTCGGCCGATCGGCCGTCGCCCTGCTGGGCGGCAACGCCAACGGCGCCGTGCAGGAGGCCAATCAGGCGGTCGCCAGCGGTCCATCGATCCCGGAAGCGCAGCTGCAGCGCGGCCTCGCGCTCACCAGCGCGCAGAACATGGAGGAGGCGGCAGCGGCGTTCCAGAAAGCGAGCGATCTGGATCCGTCGTGGTCGTACGCGCACTACTACGCCGGCATCGCCTACTCGAAGGTCAAGCGCGCGGATCTCACCGCGTCACACTTCCAGGCGTTCCTGAGGCTGGCGCCGCAGGCGCCCGAGCGCGGCGAAGTGCAATCGATCCTGCGAACGCTCAGTCGCTGAATACGTTCAGAAGGAACCGCAGAGACCGCAGAGACCGCTGAATAAAATCTCTCTGCGTTCTTTGCGGTCTCCGCGGTTTCTTCTGATCGTAGCTAGAACATCTGGCCGATCGAGAAGAACCAGCGCGGGCGGCGCGGACCGAACGCGGTGTCGAACGGGACGCCGGCATCCACCCTGAGCAGGACGAATGGCGTTTGCACGCGGAGACCAACCCCCGCGCCCGTCGCCAGCCCGCCAAACGACATGTCGCTGACGCGATCGAACGCGCGGCCCGCGTCGAAAAATCCGACCCCGCGAACGATCTTGAACACCGGGAACCGCAGCTCTTCGTTGAACACCATCAGCGCGCTGCCGCCGACGGCTCCGCCCGTGAGGTCAACGGGGCTTAGAACATCCTGGTCGTAGCCACGCACGCTGTTGCCGCCGCCGGCAAAGAAGCGCTGATCCGGCAACAGCGTCGTATCGAACGCGTTCGCGACCCCGAGGCGCGCGGAGGTCGCGAACACGACCGGGCCGAACGTCCGGTAATAGTTCTGCTGCACGTAGTACTTCACGAACCGGATGTCCGAGCCGAGCGCCTCCGGCGCGTACTGCACGTTGGAGGAATGGAACCAGCCGCGGGACGCGTCGGTCAGGTCGTTGCGCGTGTCGAAGACGACCGCCGACGAAAACTTTCCGATCGTCACCAGCACGTCGAACGGGAAAATCGGATCCGGAATCAGTTCGCTCGTGTGGTTGCGTTCCAGCGTGTAGAGGTACGAGATGGTCGTCCGCTTCGCCAGGCGGATGCGCTGCTCCACGGTGAAGTCGATCTTCCGCGTCTGGAACAGCGCCGAGCCGCTCTGCACGTCGTTCCCCGATTCCTCGCGCGACTGCTCGACGAACACGGTCGAGACGATCGGACGGCCGAAAAACGTCGGCGCCGTCATGTAGGCACGCGACGCGCGGGAGCCCACCGTGTAGCGGCCGGAAATGCCGGCGGACATCGTCGTCCCGAAGAGTCCGCGCGCCGCGAGATCGCCCGCGACACCGAATCCCAGCGAGCGGCTTCCCACCGGTTCGCTGTCCGGCGCGTTCGCCCGGGCCGCGTCGCTGGCCGCGTTCAACTCGTCGCGCACTTCGAGGCCGTACTTGAATCGAAGCGGCGGCCACTCCTCGACGGTGACCTTCGCCCGAACCGGCTCCTCTTCCTGACTCGTCGAAGGTTCTGCCCTCTCGATCACCTCGCGCTCGATGTCCACGCTGCGGAACGCCCCCGTCTCGTAGACGCGCCGTCGGGCGGCATTCCAGGCCGCGAGATCGACAGGCGCGCCGACATCCAGCGCGAGCGCGCGGCTCACGATCCCCGGCCTCGTGCGGTTCACGCCGGCCGTCACCACCTCGCGCAGCCGCTGCTGCGGACCCTCGTCCACGCGAACGACGATGTCGACGTCGAGCCCTGCGGAGGTGACGGACTGATCCACGGTACGCGCTTGAGCGTCGATGGTCACACGGTTGTACCCGCGTGCCCGATACTGCGCATCGAGCGCCCGCTGCGCTTCCTCGAGGCGCGGCTCGGTATATCGGTCCCCCGCCGCGAGACCAACGGTACGTGCGATTTCCTCGGACGTCAGGACGCGGGCACCGTCGACGCGCACGCTCGCGACGCGCGACGCGCCGCCTTCGTCGATACGAATCGGCCGAACCGCCTCGCTTCCGCGAATGGCAATGGGATCCACCTCGATCCTGGCCTTCAGATATCCATTCACACGATAGAACCCCGTCAACGCATCTCGTACAACGTCCGGCGTGGTCCAGACCGCGCGCGTCAGTCCTTGATCCGCAATCACCGCGAGCAGGCGGCTCGATGATTCGCTGGCATTGCCGGTGAACTCGACGGTCCGGGAGCTGGCGCGCGTTCCCGTCGCAATCACGACATGCAGCTGTTTCGTGTCGGCGGCGGTCTCCATGCGAGCCGTCACCGACGGCGACACGAATCCCGCATCGGCAAGATCGGCGCGCACCGTCACGATCGTCTCTTCGAGGAGGAAGTCGTCCGCGATCGATCGTTCCCACGCCTGCGCGATCGCCGCCGTCCCCGACTTCGACAACTGGAATCCTTCGACCACGACCGTCGTTTTCGGGCCGGGACGGACTTGGTACACCAGCCGCACGTGACCCGCGTCGTTCGGGTCGGCGACGCGCCGGGTCGAGACGCGTGCTTCGAGTTGCTGGCGGTCCCGATAGAACGACTCGAGGCGTTCCCGATCGTCCTGCCACTGGAAGAAGCTGAAGCGGTCGCCCGATTGCAGCTTCAGCCGCGATCGGATGGCCGCTTCGTCGGCGGCGGCGCCGCCGACATCGACGCCGCTCACTCGAGGCGCCGGCTTGGCTGGGGCGGACGCGGGCCGGGCCGGGCCGCCAAACGTGAGATCGTGGCTGAAGGTGTAGAGCCGATCGCCGCTGTCGAGCGAGACGACCCGGAGGTCGATCCCGGATCGCGGCTTGTACCCCACGATCCAGGTGAGGCCGCCGCTCTGCTGAAGGCTCTGCGAAAACACCACGTCCCAGCGCGACCCGATGTTCTTGCCGAATGTCAGGCGCGCCCCGGGATCCGTTTCGGCGGCGACGAGACCCGCATCCAACCGCACTTCCGGTGTGCCCTGTTCGACACGTACCGTATCGAGCCCGACGGCACGCCCAGCAGCATCGAGGAATCCGCTCGCCAGCAGGCCCACTAGTTGGTCGGTGCCGGCCGACGAGGCGTCGCTCGCATTGGCGGGGCGGCCGATCAGGAGGAGCGAGACGAGATCGCTCTGCGACCAATCCTTGTTGTCGGAGGTGAGTGAGGACTCGAGCGTGGCCGGTGTGCCCTTGAGCGTGAGCGTGATCTCGCTGCCCTGCACACTCGCCACGGCGCTGACGTTCAGGTCCGGTTCGATCCGGCTCGGGTTCGCAAAGTCGATCGAACTCTGCTCCGTGATCCGGTAGCGCGTGCCGTTGAAGAAGACCTGGCCGCCTTCGCCAAGCGCCACGCGGCCGGTGAGCGACGGTTTCGACAAGGTGCCGACCGCCCGCAGATCGCCGCTCATGGTGAGCTTGGCCAGGTTGTTGTCGATCGCCAGATCCTCGCCGGTCACGACGTGCACGTCCAGTCGCGTGCGGTCGAGCAGCGAGTTGCCGGCGGTCTGAACCACCGGAGTCGACGAGCCGCGCAGCGCGGACAGCAGGCTGCCGGTCAACGAGACCCGCTCTCGATAGCCGCTGCGCAGCAGCGTCACGGTGCCGCCGAGCGTCGGTCCGGTTGCGTTGACGGTCCAGCTGAGAGCCGCGTCGGTCTCCGCGCGAAGACCGGCGATGTCGAGCGCAGCGTCCTTGACCGTGAGCGTGACGGATCCGTCGAGGGACGCCGGTCCCTGGAGGCGGAGCGACCCCGCCAGCTCCGTATCGCCCCCGTTGATCGCCGCCGACAGATGCTCGAAGGTGATCGTGTCGCCGCGAAACGAAACGGTGCCGTTGACGTCGGCGACCACCACGCGAGGGTCGGCGATGCGCGCTTCGCCGTTGCTCACCGTCAGGAAGCCGTCGACGGTCGGGGCTCGCGCGGTCCCGCCGATCCGGATCCCGAAATCGCCTCTGCCAACGGTCCGCGCCGTGGGCGCGACCGCGTTCATCAGGCGCAGATCGAGCACTCCCCTGGCGGACAGATCCACCGCCGCATCGCCGGACAGGGTCACGCCGCCTTCGAGCGCCACCTGGTTGTCTCCTTGCCCCAGGCGGAAGGTGTCGACGGTCAGCCGGCCATCCCGGATAGCGAGACGCGTGGTGGCTTGCTGGTTGAACGAGACGCCGGCGAGCGAGAGCTCGGCGCGGCCGAGCGCAATCGTTCCGCGCACACGGTCGATCGCAAGCCGGTCGCTTTCGAGGTCGATCGAGGCGTCGGCGCCGAGCCCGATCTGCTGGAGTGTCGCTGCGTCCACCCATGGCGCCGCGATCGACTGGGTGATCGATCGAAGCTGCGCCGAGAGCGTGGCATTGCCGGCCGCCGGCGCCAGGTATGGACGGATGGAGGCCGGCAGGCTGTCGGCGAACGTTCCGCCGGGCACGCGCGCGGTTGCCGAAAGCGACGCACCTTGGAACTGCGCCGTCGCGCGGTCCACGGTCAGCACGCCGTTCTCGTATCCAGCGCCGAGTTCGATGTCGGTGACGTCGTGCCCCGGCGTCACGGCGATCCGCCCCGCGCCGATGCGCAGCGCGGCCGTGACCCGCGGGTCGGCAGCCGTTCCTTCAGCCGACAGCTGCAGGTTGATGACTCCTGTCAGGGGCGCCGGACCGGCCGGAGCTTCCGCCTGTCCTTGAACCAGGCCGCGAACGAAGTCGAAGTCCGCCAGTGAGCCGTCAACCGTCACCGAAACACGCCCGGACGTCCTCGTGCCTGGAAGCATCCCATCGACCGTGATCGTCGATGCGCCTGTCGCCAAGACGATCGGCGTCACGCGCACGTTGCGGCTGTCAACGTCGATCCGGCCAGGCCTGGCGACCGTGAAACGCTGTGACTCGATCGTGAGGTCGGCGCGATCGACGCTCACCGATCCGCGTCCATCGCCAGGTCGATCTCGAGTACCCGCCCACTCGAAGGCGAGCGCCGCGGAGCCGGAGACCGGAATGTCCGTTCCGAACCGGCGTGCGATCGCTGCGGCGTCCGCCGGCTCCCACTTTGCGGACAGCGTCAGCGGACCCGACGGATCGACGCCTATGGTGCCGCTGCCTCCGAGCGCGAGATCGCGCGCATCAAACGAGAACGAGGCGACTCGTCCCGCGAGCGTGAAGTCCGCGATGACAGAGCCGATGTCGGCCTTGTCTCGCCGCACGTCGACAATCGACACCCGTCCTCGGCCTCCGAGGTTGGCGAGCGTCCCGGTGCCGTCGAAACTGGCGTTCAGCCGGCCGGACATCAATTCGCCACGTTCCCCGTTGATCTCGACAACGGGATGCAGGGCGACGTCCGTCGCGACCGCCCGCGCCGAATAGGTCTGACGCGCGACGTTGTAGGATCCCGCGGCCTCGATGCGCCCCGTGCCTTGCTGTGCCAGGAATCGTTCGATGACGACATTGGATCCGTCGAGACGCGCATCGGCCGCAAGGCTCTCGATCGTCTGACCCGCGATCTGGAGCGTGCTGCCGGCAGCCTGAAGCACGATGTGCGGCTGGCCGATCGATCCCGAGAGCCCTGCTCGCACGTCCACCGATCCGTCCAGTGCGAGCGACGTCGGTATTGAGGGAGTAAGGTCCGGCAGATCCTTCAGCGGCAACAATCCGTTCACCGATCCGGCAATCGCGCCGGAAGCCACCGTCCATCGAAAATCGCCGCGAGCCGTGGCCCCGCCAATCCGCGCGTCAATGCCGGTCAGCGCCAGGGCATCGGACGACAGCGAGGCGTGCGAGCGAACCGTTCCGCCCGGCAGCGATGAATACTGCAATGACGCGTCGAGGTCGCCGTCGAGCCGCGGAGCACCGAGAGTGCCGCTGACGCGAAAGTCCCCGGACGCGTTGCCGCGGACCGGCTGCACGCCGTCGATCCACCCCGCACGGACAAGCGCGGCCCAATCGATCGCCTCGCCGTTCGCGCCCACCTTCAACGAACCTTCCACCGTGGATCGCGTCAGATCGTTGACGTCGAGCGCACCATCGAGCGCGGCGTTAGCTTGAGCACCAAGAATGTCGATGGGTTCTGCCGACAGCGTGAATCGCCGATCGCGGACAGTGAGCTTCACGGTCGCGTCGACCGGCACATCAGAAGGCCTGGCCGGCGGGCGATGACCTTGCAATCGCCCGTTCATCGTCACACTCACCGAATCGACCCGCAGCTTCGTCCATTGGGCGTCGAGCGATCCCGCGGCGGCCGATGAAGGCAGGGTGCGCGGAGCATTCGCGATCGCGCGTTGAAGCAGGTCCGACAACTCCAACCGCTCCCAGGCCAGATGAACGGTCCCTGGCCCATCGAACGACGCGCGCGCGTTGCCCGTGATCTCGCCGCCTGCCAGGCGAGCAGTCAGGTTCGAAATTTCAACGCTACTCTCGTCCACGTGCGCCGAGGCGTGGGCAGTTCCTGTCAGCGTCCGATCCAGACTCAGCCACGGCGACGCTTTCTCGAGGTCGGCATTCAGATCGACTCGCGCATCGACACGCGGAGCGCCGAGGAGGTTGGCAATCCGGCCGTCGAGCCGGACTGATCCCTCGGCCGCTCGCAGCATCAACGAATCAATGGACAGATCGCGATCGTTCCACGACAGGCGGCCGCCCGACCCGGCGATCGACGATGTGCGATCGCGCCATCGCACGTTTGCAGGCCGCGACATGGTCAGAGGACCGGCGGTGGCGCGCCCATCCGCGTTCAACTCGAGCGAGAAAGCCGCGTCCGCATGCACGGACCGCTGTTGGTCGGTCCAGTCGAGGGTCAGGTCTCTGACAGCGAAGTGCGCGATGTGAACGGAGACAGGACTCTCCGCCGCCGCGCCCGGTCGATCGCTGCTCCAGTTGTCGCGCCCGTCCTGATCGCGGTGCAGCACCACGCGAGGCGACTCGATTTCGAGCGAATTGACGCTGAACCGACCGGTGACGATGCTCCATGGCACCGACGCGCGCAGTTCCTTCGCTGCAAAAAATGGTGTGGCGGCCGCGGAGGGTGTCGCAATCGTCACGCCTGAGAGATGAGCGCTGAGCGTGAAGAGGTTGTAATCGATGGTCTCGGCCTGAACCACGTAACCCGTAGCCGCGACTTTCGCGCTGACATAGCGAAGCACACGCTGGCGGAACGGCGGCGAGTGAACGATCGCCGCCGCGATCAAGACGGCCGCCGCGCCGCCGGCCATGATGCGAACGAGTCGTGATCTCAGGAGCGCACGCATGAACGGTCGGTGGCCTTAGATGTTACGGCATGGCCACGCGACGCGCGGTTACTGCCGCGCCTGGAACACCGCGAGCCGCACGCCGCCATCGTCGAACAGCTCGAGCTTGTCGCCGTCGATCCTGAACCGGCTCGTGTGCTCGAGCGCCGCTCGAAACGCCTGTTCGGTGCCCGACGTGTTCATGCATGCCATCTGAGTCGCGGCCATCCGGCCGAATGTCAGCCGATCTTCGCTCAACGTATACGGTCCCGTCATCTGGTTGCAGCCGTCGAACCCGGACACGCGCCCGTCGACCTGAAACTGCAGGTGGACCTCGCGCGTCCCGGCCTGAGCGGGCGTGGGCTTGCCGGCAAGCTCGACCGCCTTCCAGTAGGTCGCCGTGAGAGGCTTGCCGGACGAAGCCGTCTGGCTGGCGGACGCGCGACGCAACAGCAGTGAAACCGTGGCCGGGCTTCCGCGCGTAAGGACGGGAACGGCCGTGTCGCTCGTGAAGAGCAGGGCGCCATCGACAAGGATCTTTCCGCGAACGACGTAGCGATGGTCGGGCGCAATTCGCCCCGAATCGTAGGTGATGGTGAAGGCGATCGGCGGGTTGCCCGGTGAAGAGATGCGCTCGATGGCCACGATCACGGCCGGCGCATCGGTGCGCGACACATCCTCCAGCGTCGCCTCGAAGACCGCGTTCGCGGGCAGCGCCATGCGCTCACGGTACGTCGCGGTGCCGTCGATGGATTGAGCCCGTGCGGCGTTTGCGATCAACACGAGGATCGACGCCAGCGCGACGCGTGCCCACGCGCGGATCGGGATGCCGGTGCCGGATGACATGAGTGCTCCTCCCTCGGCAGGGTCTGCCCGCCGCGTGCGACCGGCCCGATCACGTCGTCGACGCGCTTACTGGAGCCCGCCGCGGACCGAGGTGATGCGCTGCGTGTTGAAGCCGAGCCAGTGCATGCGCCCCACATAGCGGGCGTGCTCGACCTTGATGCAGCGATCCATGATCACCGACAGGCCGCCTTCCTCCGCGATGCGCCCGCCTTCTTCGTTGATGACCGTGAACTGACACCAGAGCGCTCCCGCGCGAATCGCCACCGCCTCCCTCGCGATCTCCGGCAGCGCATCCGGTGCGCGAAAGACGTTGACGATGTCCACGTGGACGGGCACGTCGCTGAGGCTCTTGTAGCTCTTCTCGCCGAAGAGCTCCGCCTCGCGAGGGTTCACCGGGATGATTCGGTACCCGTGCCTGCGAAGGTAGAACCCGACGAAGTGGCTCGAGCGCAGATGGTTCTTCGACAGCCCCACGATCGCGACGGTCTTGGCGCTGTGAATCACGCGCTGGATGGTCAGCGGATCCTGATAACGGCTCAGATCGAAGCTCATCGCGACGCTGCCTCCGCGGTCGCCGTCGCGGCGACCCGCGCAAATCCCTGCTCGAGATCCCAGATCAAATCGTCGATCGCTTCGATGCCGACCGAGAGGCGGATGGTTCCCGGGCCGACGCCGGCCGCGCGCAGCTCTTCTTCGTCGAGCTGCCGGTGAGTGGTGCTGGCGGGATGG
>Ga0068858_100004624_pt1 | contig 13472 bp, 16 predicted proteins | sample KBSSwiS12_FD_66589 | JGI IMG/M metagenome (GOLD analysis project Ga0068858, IMG submission 66589) | Switchgrass rhizosphere microbial communities from Kellogg Biological Station, Michigan, USA - KBS Switchgrass S1-2 | ecosystem: Host-associated > Plants > Roots > Rhizosphere > Soil ... | reverse complement strand
CTTCGCTGTACGAGGGTTTCTCGCTGCCCGCGGTGGAGGCGATGGCCAGCGGTACACCGATCGTCGCCAGCCGCGCGGGTGCGCTACCCGAAGTGGTGGGCGCCGACGCCGAATGCGCACGCCTCGTCACCCCCGCTGACGTCGACGAGCTGACCAGGGTGCTCGGCGAATTGCTGGACTCACCGTTGGAATTGCAGCGCCTCGGCGCGAACGGCCGACAGCGTGCGCTCGACGTGTTCAGCTGGGAATCCGTTGCCGCGCAAACTGTCGCGGTCTACGAGCGAGCCTGCGAGAGGGTCGCGGCATGCTGACCGTCGACTTCGACCGGCTTGGCGTCGGTGCAGGCACCAAGGTGATCGACGTGGGCTGCGGCGCGGGCAGGCATTCCTTCGAAGCATACCGGCGTGGCGCCGACGTCATCGCGTTCGACCAGAACGCCGCCGACCTCAATGACGTCGACGAGATCTTGCAGGCGATGAAGGAACAGGGTGAGGTGCCAGAGTCGGCGCGGGCCGAGGCGGTCAAGGGCGACGCGCTCGAGTTACCGTACGCCGAAGGCACTTTCGACTGTGTCATCGCGTCGGAGATCCTCGAACATGTGCCCGAGGATGACCGGGTCATTGCGGAGCTCGTCCGGGTTCTGAAACCCGGTGGCTCACTGGCGATCACCGTTCCGCGCTGGCTGCCGGAGAAGGTGTGCTGGATTCTCTCCGACGAGTACCACGCCAACGAGGGTGGCCACATCCGGATCTACCGCGCCGACGCGCTGCGCGACAAGGTCCTGGCGCACGGCCTGCGGCTGACTCACACGCATCATGCGCATGCGCTGCATTCGCCGTTCTGGTGGTTGAAATGCGCTGTGGGAACATCGAAGAACGACCACCCCGCGGTGGCGGCGTACCACAAGCTGCTGGTGTGGGACATGGTCGAACAGCCATGGCTCACCCGCACCGCGGAGTCGCTGCTGAACCCGGTGATCGGCAAGAGCGTTGCGCTGTACTTCAGGAAGCCGGTGGAGCCTGTTGCTGTCTCCTGATGTTCCGGGTGTGCCCGGCGTGTTGACGCCGGCACAGTGTCGCCAGACCGCGCGGTCGATCGCCGCGACACAAGAGTCATCAGGCGCCATCCCATGGTTCGACGGTGGTCACACCGATCCATGGGACCACGTGGAGAACGCGATGGCGCTCACCGCCGCAGGGCTTTTGGAGCCGGCGCGGGCCGCATTCGACTGGTGCAGGACCGCCCAGCGGCCCGACGGCTCGTGGCCGATCCAGCTGCGCAACGGCATCATCGAGGATGCCAACAGCGACAGCAACTTCTGTGCCTACATCGCCGCCGGTGTCTGGCACCACGTGCTGATCACCCGCGACCGCCGCTTTGCCGAGGCGATGTGGCCGGTCGTCACCAAGGCCATCGACTTCGTGGTTGACCTACAGGCGAGTGGTGGCGAAATCGCTTGGGCCAAAAGCTCGTCCGGCCCCGAACCGGACGCGCTGCTGACCGGTTGCGCGAGCATCTACCACAGCATCCGGTGCGCGCTGGCGCTGGCGGACTACTTCGACGACCCGCAGCCCGAATGGGAGGTCGCCGTCGGCCAGCTGGGCCACGCGATCGAGCATCACCCCGAGTCGTTCGTGACCAAGGACCGCTGGTCGATGGAGTGGTACTACCCGGTGCTCGGCGGCGCGCTGCTAGGCGCGGCGGCCAGGGAGCGCATCGACGACCGGTGGGACGACTTTGTGGTGCCCGGCCTCGGCATCCGTTGCGTCGATGACCGGCCATGGGTCACCGGAGCCGAAACCTGCGAACTGGTAATGGCATTGGACGCCATTGGCGACTCGGCCCGCGCGCACGAACAATTCGCCGCGATGCACCATCTGCGCGAAGAGGACGGTTCCTATTGGACCGGCCTGGTGTACGCCGACGGCAAGCGCTGGCCGGTGGAGCGCACCACCTGGACGGGTGCCGCGATGATCCTGGCAGCCGATGCGCTGTCGCAGACCACCCCCGCCAACGGCATCTTCCGCGGGGCAGACCTGCCCCGCGGCCTCGAAGGTGAGTACGACTGCGCCTGCGCGACCAGCGACCGCTAGAGCTGCCAGTCTTGGCTGCCGTCGTCCTTGGTGTACGAACCGACGGAGTTGGTAACCACGATGGGATCACCAATACCGAAGTTGTCGTAGAACCAATGTGCGTTTGACGGGCTGATGTTGATGCAGCCATGGCTCACGTCGCGCACCCCCTGGTCGGCCACTGACCACGGCGCGCTGTGCACAAAGTTGCCGCTGTTGTCGAACTGGACGGCGAGCTGGACATCCACCCGATAGCCGTCCGGCGATGTGCTCGGCACCCCGTAGGTCGCAGAGTCCATCACGATGTGGCGGAATTTCTGCTGGACGTAGTAGGTGCCGTTCGGGGTATCGTGGCCGGGCTTGCCCATCGACATCGGGAAGACTTGCTCCACATCGCCGTTGCGCATGATGGTCAGCTGATGGGTCGCGTCGTCAGCCGTGGCGACTAGCGCATCCCCCGTGACGAAGCTCGATTTCGTCCCCGCTGCATCGACATTGACCACCGTGTGTGCGGGCCAGAAGTCGAATGGCCGCCATCGCACCTGGGAGTCGCTCATCCAGTAAAACTTGCCGGGGACAGGCGGATCCGACGATATGTGGATCGCTTGCTCCGCCGCCGCTCGATCGGCTGCGGGACTGCTGAATTTGATGATGATCGGCATTGCCACGCCGACCGTTGAGCCGTCGCTTGGATGGATTGTCGGCGACGTGAACGGCGCATCGCCGGTGAACGGTGTCGGGTCCTGGCCGGCCAGCGTCCCATCGGGAATCGCGAACGGAAATGGCAGCGAGAAGATTGGCGGGCCATCGGGCGGCGGTGCGGGTTGGTCGTCAAGTGACGACACCTCGATCGGTGCAACGGATGACGGGTCGTTCGGCACCGCAACATCCGGCTCCGGATCCGCCATGGCTCGCGGCATCAACCCGATCATGGCTGCCAGCATTGTCACAGAGACGAGTGCGGCTGCCTTTCGCAAAAACGTCAAATGCACCCACGAATGGTTACCTGCCTGTGCCACAACGGCATCAAGCACGAATAACGGTTGGGCAGCGAAATCAGACGATGGCCGCCCCTTTTCGGGCAAGCTTGGAGTATGACAGATCGGACAAGCGACAACCTGCTCATCGTGCACTGGCACGACACGGGTCGCTGGCTGGGCGCCTACGGGCATCAAGGAGTCGCCAGCCCGTGCGTGGATCTCTTGGCCGCCGAGGGCATCCGCTTCACGTGCGCACATGCGGCGTCCCCGGGGTGTTCTCCCGCGCGGGGTGCGATCTTCACCGGTCGCTACCCGCATAGCAACGGCCTGATCGGGCTGGCACATCACGGATTCGAGTACCGCGAGGGTGTCCGCACGCTGCCGCAGATCTTGTCCGATGCCGGCTGGTACTCGGCGCTGTTCGGCATGCAGCACGAGACGTCCTACCCGTCACGGCTGGGCTTCGACGAGTTCGACGTGTCGAACTCCTGTTGCGAATATGTGGTCGCCAGGGCTCAGGAATGGTTGGTGGAGAGCGCGCCGCTCGAGGAGGGAAATCCGTTTCTGCTGACCGCGGGCTTCTTCGAAACCCACCGGCCCTGGACGAGGGAGCGATATGAGCCGGCACCACTCGACGATGTCGAGGTGCCTGCATATCTGCCGGATGTTCCGGAGGTCGACGGCGACATCGCCGACTTCTACGGCGCGATCACGGTCGCCGATGCGGCCGTCGGTCGACTACTGGACACGCTGGCCGAAACCGGCCTGGACGCCAGCACGTGGGTGGTGTTCTTCAGCGACCACGGTGAGCCGTTCCCACGCGCGAAGTCGATGTTGTACACCGCAGGCACCGGCATCTCGCTGATCGTGCGCCCGCCGAAGCGGCTCGGAATCGCGCCCAGCGTCTACGACGAGTTGTTCAGCGGCGTGGACCTGTTGCCGACATTGCTTGAGCTGTTCGGAATCGAGATACCTGCCGACGTGGAAGGCATCTCCCACGCCGAGAATCTCCTCGGGCGAGCCACCGCACCGGTGCGCGAGCGGGTGTTCACCGAGAAGACCTATCACGACTCGTTCGATCCGGCGCGGGCCATTCGCACCACCGATTTCAGCTATATCGAGAACTACTTACCACGCCATCTCGTGGATCTCCCGCTGGACATCCAGGACAGTCCGTCCGGGAAGGCGGTCGCTCCGTTTGTGGCAGGGCCGCGGCCCGCGCGCGAACTCTACAACCTGCACGACGACCCCGCCGAGTTGAACAATCTGCTCATAGGGGAGGTATCCGAGGACGTTGAGCGGATCGCCGACGACCTCGCCGTTCTTCTTCACGAGTGGAGGGAGGAGACGGGTGACGTCTGTCCATCGGAGTTCGCCGGGCCGCGAATCCTGCACGAGTGCACCGAGAGCTATGTAGAGGCCACTGTGCGAGCCCTCGGCGTCCGACCCACCGCGCGGTCGCCGATCGGGATCGACCGAGGGCTGCGGGAGGTCACCGGCTCCAAGCGATAGCGTCTCGGCGCCGGACGCGCACCAGCGCTCCGCGCGACGGCGCCAGCGCCACGCCGCGTGATTGCCAGCCCTCATCGCGGGCGTTCGACGGACTGATGGTGTAGTCGCGCAACAGAGTTCGGAGGACGACGCGTATCTCCATGGTCGCGAAGGCCGCGCCGATGCAGCGGCGAACTCCACCACCGTGGGGGATTCATTCCGCGGGGTCGGGGCGTCGCGACATGAAGCGATCGGGATCGAACCGGTGCGCATCGTGGAAGACCGATTCGTCGGCGTGCAGCAGGCCGATGCTGGCGACGATCGTCTGCTCCTGCGGCAGCGTCCACGGCCCGATCTGCAGCGTCGGGCCTGTCACCTGACGGAACGTGGTGTCGATGACCGGTCGCGTGCGCAGGATCTCGAAGATGGTGGCGGTCAAGAGTTCTTCGGAGCCGGCATCGACGTCGGCGACGAGACGGTCAAGCAACTGTGGATGTCGCTGCAGTCGCTCGACGGCCCAGGCAAGGGTGGTGGCAGTCGTTTCGTGGCCGGCCGCCAGCATGGTGATCAACTCGTCGGCGATCTCCGCGCGAGTCATCGATGAACCGTCGTCGTAGCGGTTTCGCAGCATGAGCGCCAGTACGTCATCGCGCTCACCCAGGCCGGGATCAGCCAGTGCCTTGTCGATGAGTTGCTCAACGACCGCGTCGTAGTCACGACGGTACTGGAAGAACCTGCCCCACGGACTCCACCGTCCCCAATCCCATTGCGGCACAGGGATCAGCGCGAGGTTCGAGCCGAGTCTGATCCCTGGCGGGAGGATCTCCCGCAGGCGCTCCAGCTCCTGACCCTCGGCGCCGAACACGGCGCGCAGGATGACGTTGAGCGTGATCCGCATCATCGAGGGCATCGTCGCGAAGGTTCGATCGGATGGCCAGGTTGCGAACTCGTCGACCGCTTCGCGCTCGATGATCGCCTCATAGGCGGACAGCCGCCTGCCATTGAACGACGGTGTGAGCGATTTGCGTTGCGCGCGGTGCCGGTCACCGGTCAGCGCGAACATCGAATTCGGGCCCATTACTCGGCCGAGGTTGGTTTCGGTCGTGTCCGCGATGTGCGGAGCGGTCTTGAAAAGCTGGCGAATATCGTTGGGATCACTGATGACAACCAACTGTCCGAAGATGGGCAGGTCGATCGTGAAGGCCGACCCGTAGACCCGGCGCAGGATCTGCAACGCGATCCTGCGGTTGGCCAACGCCAGCGCACCTTGGACGGCCCGCGGAAACGGGGGTCCCGGTGGCAGCTTTGCGACAGCCGCCGACGTCTCGCGCTCAATGGTGGTCATGGCGCGGCGACGATAGCCGCGCGAGACGTCGGGTCAATGCACGGAAAGTGTCGCTTGTTACAACTCCTGGCCGGGGGTTCCCGATGTCCGCTCCAGCACACGCATCGAACCCGTTGCCAGCACCTCGCGGAAGTCGCCGGTGTCCAGCGCCCGCTGATAGATGTGGAGCGGCGCCTGGCCGCCGTCATTCGGATTCGGGAACACGTCGTGAATGACCAACGCCCCGCCGACGTCGACCCATCGGGCCCAGCCGGCGAAGTCGCGCTGCGCTGCCTCTTCGGTGTGGCCGCCGTCAATGAACAACAGCCGCAACGGCATTCGCCAACCTCGGGCAGCGACGGGGGACCTTCCGACGATTGCCACCACATGGTTGTCGAGCCCCGCGGCATCGAGCGTGTGCCGCAACGTCGGCAGCGTGTCGAACAGCCCGGTGACCGCGTCGACCATCGACGCGTCGTGGTATTCCCACCCGGGTTGGTGCTCCTCGGACCCGTGGTGGTGGTCGACGGTGTAGATCACCCCGCCCGTCTCCTGCGCCGCCGCGCCGAGCAGTACGGTGGACTTACCGCAGTACGTGCCGATCTCGACGCCGACGCCGTCATCGAGATACCGGACGGCAGTGTCGTAGAGGGTGCGCCCTTCGTCGGCAGGCATGAAGCCCGTGACCTGATCGGCGAGGGCAAAGAGTTCTTCTGTCTGGCTCATCGCCGTACAACTTACCGTTGCTGGTAGATGGCAGTTGTAGTAGCGTCCGGACACGTGTCCGATCCGGTCCTGGAGTCGACTCGGCGCCGCCTGACCGCCAAACAGGCCGACACCGTCGAACGCCTCGGCCGTGCCGCGGTGGAGCTGTTGAGCCGCGAAGGATTTGCCGGCCTGACGGTGCGGAGGGTAGCGGCGGAAGCAGGCGTCGGGGCGGCCACCGCGTACACCTATTTCTCGTCGAAGGAGCACCTCGTCGCCGAGGTGTTCTGGCGCCGGCTGGCCGCCTCGCCACCCGCGGCGCACGAATCGGGCGACGCGGCGGCACGCGTGGTCGACGTGCTTCGCCACATCTCGCTGTTGGTCGCCGACGAACCCGAGTTCGCTTGTGCCGTCACCAATGCGCTGCTGGGCAAGGATCCCGACGTCGAGGTGCTGCGACTGCGCATCGGGCGCGACATCCGCGACCGATTGGCCGCCGCGCTGGGACCCGACATCGATCCGGAGATCATCGACTCGCTGGAGATGCTGTATTCCGGCGCTCTGGTACGGGCCGGAATGGGGTATGCGTCATACGCCGACATTGCCCAGCGGTTGGAGAAGTCCGCGCGGCTGATGCTGCGTTAGCCGGCGCGCGGGCCGAGGATGGCGGTCGAGGCCGCGATGGCGGGTTCGACGATGTCGTGCACGTCGCGCTCGTCCTCCACGAACAGCGCGGTCAGTTCACGCAGCCCGCCGAGCAGGATCAGCGCGAGCGGGCGGGGGATCGGCCGCAATTCCGCGCGCCGGAAGCCTGGGCTGTCGGTGAGGTCGACGAGCATGTCGGTCAGCGCCTCCATGGCGAGCCGATGCAGCGGCCTCGCGACGACGCCCAGCGCGGGCGCCTCGCGGATCCAGCTCAGCGTGATGGCCGGCCGCGACCCGATGTGGTCGACGTACGCCTCCGCCGCCTGGCGGATCTGATGCTGCCAGTCCGCCTCGGGGTCGACCGCCCTCTGAATGTTGGCGATCAGGTCCTCGTTGTTTCTGCGCAGCAGTTCGATCAGGCACTCTTCCTTGCTGGCGAACTGCTCATAGAAGGTGCGCTTCGACGTGCGAGCGTGCCGGACGATGTCGGCGACGGTGGTTTCGCGGTAGCCGCGTTCACCGATCGATGCGGCAAGCCCGTCGAGCAGCCGGTCGCGGAACGGGTCGTTGACGGACGCAGCGTTGTCGAGCGCTGCGGTCACTTCGCCTCCCTTGGACCCTTGCGCCAGCCTGGTACCAAGCGGTACCGTACTACAAACATCCACGGTACACCGAAGTACCAGGGAAACGGCTTGGAGTCACCCATGACTGACACCGCAGTGCCCGTCGAAGCGAAGGCCCCAACGACGCCGGGCAAGATGCCGCCGGCCGTGCGCCTCCCCAAGCCGGTCGTGATGGTCCTGATGGCTGGGTTTCGCCGCAGGTTCTTGCAGAACGCGGCGAAGCGTTATGGCCCCGTGTTCGCCATCAATGTCCCGTTCTTCGGCCGCAGCGTGGTCATCTCGGATCCCGCCCTGATCCGGGGAGTCTTCCTCGCGAGCACCGACGACCTGATCAATGTGCAGCCCAACCTCAGCAGGATCTTCGGGCCCGGTTCGGTGTTCGCACTCGACGGCGCTGAGCATCGGGCCCGCCGCAAGCTGCTCGCACCGCCGTTCCACGGCCAGAGCATCAAGAACTACGAGAAGGTCATCGAAGAGGAGACCCTCCGCGAGACCGCGACTTGGCCGGAGGGCGTCGAGTTCCGGACGCTCGAACCGATGAACAGGATCACGCTGAACGTCATCCTGCGCACCGTGTTCGGGGCCGACGGCGCTGAACTCGACTACCTGCGCGAGATCATTCCGCCGTGGGCCAAGCTCGGCTCGCGGTTGGCCACGCTGCCGGAGCCGCCGTTCAACACCGGCCGCTACAGCCCGTGGGGACGGCTGGAGGAGTTCCGCCGCAACTTCGACCGCACCGTCTTCGCGCTGATCGACAAGGCCGAAGTCGACCCGCGCCTCGACGAGCGCACCGACATTCTGGCGCTGCTGTTGAGCAGCCGGTACGACGACGGAACGCCGATGTCGCGTCAGGACGTTTCCGACGAGCTGCTGACCCTCCTTGGCGCCGGGCATGAAACCACCGCGTCGACGCTGGGGTGGGCGTTCGAGCGGCTACGTCGCCATCCCAAAGTCCTTGCCGAGCTCGTGAAGGAAAACGACGAAGGCGGCAAGGAATTCCGTCAGGCGACCATCGTTGAGCTGCAGCGGAATCGCACAGTGATCGACTTTTCCGGCCGCCACGTCGCGGCGCCGCACTTCGATCTGGGCGAATGGCGGATTCCGCACGGCTACACCGTGATGGTGGCGCTGGCCAACTTCCACGCCAATCCCGACGTGTTCCCGAACCCCGAGCGCTTCGATCCGTATCGGTTCGTCGGAACCAGGCCGCCGACGGCCTGGGTGGCGTTCGGCGGTGGCACCCGGCGCTGCATCGGGGCCGCGTTCGCCAACGTCGAGATGGACGTAGTGCTGCGAACGGTGCTGCGGCACTTCGTGATCGGGACCGACAATGCCACGGACGAGAAGATCCACTTCCGCGGCATCGCGTTCACACCCAGGAACGGCGGCCGCATCGTGATGCGCCGCCGCGAACCAGCGGTCGCCTAGGCTTGCTGCGGCTGCCGCTTCGGCAGGTTCCAGCCCGGCCGCGGGAAATGGCAGGTGTAGCCGCTCGGGTAGCGCTCGAGGTAATCCTGATGCTCGGGCTCGGCCTCCCAGAAGTCGCCGGCAGGCGTCACCTCGGTGACCACCTTGCCCGGCCACAGTCCTGACGCGTCGACATCGGCGATGGTGTCCAGGGCGACGCGCTTCTGCTCGTCGTCGAGATAGAAGATCGCCGACCGGTAGCTGGTGCCGACGTCGTTGCCCTGCCGGTCTTTGGTGGTCGGATCGTGGATCTGGAAGAAGAACTCCAGCAGGTTGCGGAAGTCGGTCTGCGACGGGTCATAAGTGATCTCGATCGCCTCGGCGTGGCCAGGGTGATTACGGTATGTCGCGTGCGCGTTCTGGCCGCCGGTGTAGCCGACACGCGTGGATACCACGCCGGGCTGCTTGCGGATCAGGTCCTGCATGCCCCAGAAGCAGCCGCCTGCCAGGATCGCCTTCTCGTAGTCGGTCACGCTGTCTCCTTCTCGAATAGAGAGCGGTACTGCCCATATCCTTCCGCCTCGAGGTCGTCGACGCGGATGAACCGCAGCGCCGCCGAGTTGATGCAGTACCTCAGCCCGCCTTCGGCACTCGGCCCGTCGTTGAAGACGTGCCCCAAATGGCTGTCGCCGTGCGCGGAGCGCACCTCGGTGCGAAGCATCAGATGGGAGAAGTCGCGCTTCTCGATCACGTTGTCCGAACCGTCCGGCTCCCGAATGGGCCGGGTGAAGCTGGGCCAGCCGCTGCCGCTGTCGAACTTGTCGACCGAGGCGAACAACGGTTCGCCGGACACCACGTCGACGTAGATGCCCGGTTCGTGGTTGTCCCAGTACTCACCGGTGAACGGCCGCTCGGTGCCGTTCTTCTGGGTCACGTAGTACTGATCGGGCGACAGTGCGCCGACCGCTTCGGGGTTCTTGTTGTATTGCTGCGCCATAGTGCCTTTATAACCGCGTGGCGTGCTCAGTTAATCCGTCCTTGTCGCTACCGTTAATCCATGCGCGCAGCCGCCGTGGTTCTCGCCGCCGGCGTCGTCCTCGCCGGGTGGGGTGCCCCGGCAGCGGTGGCAGACCCGGTTACGCCCCCCGAGGTGGCCAATGCCGAGGGCGTGGTGTTCAAGGACAACCCGGCGCTCATCGATCCGAGGCCGATGCCTGTCGAGTCGTGGAGTCGCGTCAGCAACGATCGCGCATTAGCGGTGCAATTCACCAGCGGCACGCCGGCGTGCAACGGCGTGCACGCGACTACCACCGAGACTGCCGACACTGTCACCGTCGCACTGACCGGCGGTCCGCTGCCCGCACAGGCGGGCCGCATGTGCATCATGCTCGCGCTCACGGGCACACTCGTCGTGCCGCTGCGCAGCCCGCTCGGCGACCGCCAGGTGTTCAGCGCGGCCTAAGGCGCCGAGCGGATCCTGTCGACGAGCACGATGATCTTGCCGGCGACGACTTGCGGCGCGTACAGCATGATGTTGTGGCCGGTGCCGGGAATGATCACGTTTTCGGTCAACAGCGTCTCGGCCAGCAGGCTGTTCGCCTGGTGAATCTGGAACTTCGTGTAGTCGTCGGGCCCCAGGTCCGCCGGTGGCGGGAACTTGTCCGAACTGAGCACGATCGTGGGCACCTTCGGCAAGGGTGGTGCCAGCTTGATACGGGCATACGCGTCGACGGCGAGGAAGCCTTCACCATCGAGTTCCGGTGTCGGTACCCGCGCCGCGCGATTGAACGCGGCGTCCTGCTCGGGTCGGCCCAGCCTCGGCAGGAATTCCGACAACGGGTCCACGAGCACGAGACCATTGACCAGCTCGGGATGGGTCCGGGCCAGCAGGTCGGCGATGAGGCCGCCGTACGAATGTGCCGCCACCACCATCGGAGTCGAAAGACCCGCGGCGGCAACGAGTTTGACTATGTCATCGACATCGTCCTGCATCGAGTGTGGTTGCGCGACGGGGGTGGACCGGTCCGATCCGTCCTGGCGGGTGTTGGGCCGGTCGTAGGCGCAGACGCGGGTCGTCTTCGCGACCGTGGGTTGAGTGGCCGTCGGGCTGGGCTGCAGGTTGGCCTGGCCGATGATGTCATAGGGCGACAACCGGATCGGGTCGTCGGTAGCCACGACGACGTTCCACGCCTCGGCGTAACTGCCCTTACCGGGAATGATGAAGATCGTCGGCGATCCGGTGCCCTGGCAGTTCAGGAACAGTCGGCGGCCATCCCCGATGTCGACAAGTCCGGCGAAGTTCTCTTCACGCGGTTGCGCCGCGCAACCAGCGAGGACGGCAAGCGCGAAGACGAGCCCGAGCAGGGCCTTCACGTGCCTGACGATACGACCGACCCTCGACAAAGATGGGTAGAACGTGTTCTAGTTCTGGGGTGACGAGCAAGACGTTCACCCGCGACGAGCTGGCCACGGCGTTTGAGAAGTTCGAGGCGACGGTGGATCGAGCCGCCCAGACCCGAGATTGGAATCCCTGGGTTGAGCAGTACTCACCCGACGTCACGTACGTCGAACACGCCGCAGGCACCATGCACGGCCGCGACGAGGTGCGGGCCTGGATCTGGAAGACCATGGAGACGTTCCCCGGGAGCTACATGACGTCGTTTCCCTCGCTGTGGTCAGTGATCGACGAGTCGACCGGCCGGATCATCTGCGAGTTGGACAACCCGATGCGCGACCCGGGTGACGGCACGATCATCAGCGCCACCAACATCTCGATCCTCACCTACGCAGGCGACGGCCAATGGTGCCGCCAGGAGGACGTCTACAACCCGCTGCGGTTCGTCTCCGCGGCGAGGAAGTGGTGCCGCAAGGCCGAGCAGCTCGGCACGCTTCCAGACGTGGCCGCGGCGTGGCTGCGCCAGTTCGGAGACCGCAATTGAGCACGAAGCTGGTCATCGGCGCCAACGGTTTCCTCGGCTCGCATGTGACCCGGCAGCTGTTGGCCGACGGTCATGAGGTGCGGGCGATGGTGCGGCCGAACGCCACGACCATCGGGATCGACGACCTCCCCGTAACGCGGCATCACGGCGACATCTGGGACAACGACACACTGCGCGAGGCGATGGCCGGTGTCGACGACGTCTACTACTGCGTGGTCGACACCCGCGGCTGGCTGCGTGATCCGACGCCGCTGTTTCACACCAACGTCGAGGGCACCCGCAACGTGCTCGAAGTCGCTACGCGAACCTCCAGAAGTTCGTCTTTACCAGCAGCTATGTGACCGTCGGGCGTCGTCGCGGTCACCGCGCCAGCGAGGACGACGTCATCGTCGACCGTGGGCTCACGCCGTACGTCCGGTCCCGCGTGCAGGCAGAGAACATCGTGCTGAAGTACGCGAAGGAGCAGGGCCTGCCCGCCGTTGCGATGTGCGTGTCGACGACGTATGGCAGCGGTGACTGGGGCCGCACCCCGCACGGCGCGATCATCGCCGGCGCGGCGTTCGGAAAACTGCCGTTCGTGATGGACGGCATCGAACTGGAGGCAGTCGGTGTGGAGGACGCGGCGCGCGCCATGATCCTGGCTGCCGACCGCGGTCGCATCGGGGAGCGATACCTGATCTCGGAGAAGATGATCAGTAACGCCGACGTGGTGTGCATCGCGGCGGAGGCGGCCGGAGTTCCAGCTCCCACCAAGTCAATTCCGCTCCCGATGTCATATGCACTGGCCGCGGCGGGCAGCATCAAGGCGAAGCTGCGAGGCACCGACGAGCAGCTTTCACTGGCGTCATTGCGACTCATGCGAGCCGAAGCGCCTCTCGACCACAGCAAGGCGGTCCGCGAATTGGGTTGGGCACCAAGGCCGGTTGAGGAGTCGGTGCGCGAAGCCGCTCGGTTCTGGGCGGGTCTGCGCGATGCCAAGCGGAAGAGCAAGACCGCCTAGTCGTTGATCCGGAACAACGCCATCGCGTTGGCGTCCAGAATTGCATGTGCCTCCGCGGGACCGGTGCCGTCGATGATGTACTCCACGGCTCTGACAAACGTGTCGCCGTCCTCATAGGGGAACTCGGTGCCCAACAAGAGGCGGTCGGCACCGAAAGAGTCGATGGCACAGCGCAATGCCGGTGCGTGGCAATGGCTTACGGTGTCGTACCACAGCCGGTGCACGGCCTGACTTGGCGCCTCCTGGGTGTCAGGTGCCTCCCACGGGACGTGGTCGTCTGCCCGCC
>Ga0068858_100004621_pt1 | contig 13474 bp, 10 predicted proteins | sample KBSSwiS12_FD_66589 | JGI IMG/M metagenome (GOLD analysis project Ga0068858, IMG submission 66589) | Switchgrass rhizosphere microbial communities from Kellogg Biological Station, Michigan, USA - KBS Switchgrass S1-2 | ecosystem: Host-associated > Plants > Roots > Rhizosphere > Soil ... | reverse complement strand
CGTCCGCGACCTGAACAACATGTTCATGAACATGCAACAAGCAGCGGAGCCCGCGGCGAGGACAGCGAACCGCTAGACAGTGATCGCGCTTTGTCGGCGATCGGATAGTTCCTCATTGCTGCGCAATGCAGTACAGATAGCGATTGCCGCGCAAGTAGAGATCGTTGTCGACTCGTGCCGGCGACGCGTCGAACCCACGTCCAGCGGGACGACGCTCGTCATCCGCCACGGGAAGGATTCCCGTGTTGCTTTTGAGGAGATACAGGACGCGTCGTTCAAGAGCGGCGACGGCACGTAGGGCGTATCGCGGTCGAGCGTCCACGCGATTGCGCTGGAGCCCGCGAGGTTGCCTTTGGCGTCGGCCAGACCTGCCAGGTCAGAGCTCCTCTTCGCGGTCAATTGGAGAGTGGTGGCGGGCTGCGAACCCGCCCCGCGCCGATTACGCGAGCATGCCCGTCAGCTGCGACACCTTCTTCACTTGATCGAAGTCATGGATCGTCTTGAGACTCTCTTCGATGCGTTTCGCCGGCAGTTTTGAGTCGGGCATCAGCGTCCGATACTTTGCGTCGACGTCGCTCCATTGGATGCCCCGCGGCGCCGATCCCCACGGCGCGTCGACCGTGCTTGTAAACCGCGCGCCGGATGACGTGACAACCGTCACGGTGCCGCCCCAGCCCCATTGATACTTCACCGGCTGCGGCGGCGGCCCGTACTCAACCAGGCTCATCAGCCGGGTGATGGCCGGATCGCGGAACTTGGCCGCGGAGGCATGAACCCAGTTGAAGTCCTTGTCGGCCACCGCGCTTGCCAGGTAGTACTCCAGACTGTGGAAGGCTTCAACGAGGTCGTTCGGCGGCGCCGGCGCGCCGAGAAGATTGCGCCGATCGACGAAGATCTTCGTCACCTGGCTCGCCGGCACGTTCGCTTCCTTTGCCGCGTTGATCGCCGCTTCGGTCATTGAGGAATAGGGATGAGACCCGGGCCGGAGCTTGATCGACAGGTATTTGACGATGTCCCACTCCTTTCCGTAATCGCGAGTCAGCAGCTGGCTTTCCGGTTTGCCGCCGCCGTAAACGGACAGGTACCCGCCCTGCGCCTCGAGCATGTCGTCGTTGACCGTATAGCCGCGCCCCGCGGCCAACGCGGCATTCACCGCCGCAAACGCGGCATTGCCGCCCATGTACTCACGTGCCCAGCTGTTGGTGCCGATCGCAAGGCCGCCGACGGTCACGGCCACCAGACCGATTGCATGCGCCATCTGGACGTCGGACAGTTTGAGAAGCCGCGCGGCTGTCGCGGCGCCGCCGAAGCCAACATTCTGCGATGCGTGCACACCGCCCCGGTTGCCGCGGCGCGCATCGAAGATCCGTCCAGCCGCTTCGTAGCCGACCACCATGGCGGTGATCAGGTCCTGTCCCGACGCGCCGGTTCGCTCGGCGAGCGCCAATCCGGCAGACGTGATGCACGTGCCGATGTGCATCGTGTTCCGGATATCGCTGTCGTCCGATGCGAAGGCGTCGCTCATCGTGGCGTTCACGTGCGCCGCGTCGCTGACCGGCAGCCTGGCGCCATCGAACCACACCGTCGCTTCCGGCTTGCCGCCGTTCTCTTTCGAGATGTCGCGGATAATGCGCGACGAACCGGCGCCCGATCCGGACGCCGCGCACGCCAGCGTGCTGGCGATGATCATCTTTGCGTGCGCGACGGCGAGCGGCGGGAGATCGTTGAACTGCGTGCGATTGAGCAGCCTCGCCAGCCCCAGGGCGCTCGCCGATTCGGATCGTGGGCCGCCGTTCTGCGTCTGTGGTCGCGCCAGCGCCGCCAGCGGCGAGAGCGTGGCCATGCCGCCGAGCAGCAGCGCGCCCTTCAGCACGTCGCGCCGCCGCGGGCGGGGGCCGCTCACCGCCGGAAGATTCGCCCATCGATCGTGACCAGCTGCCATGATGCCTCCAGTGCCCGTCCGTGTCATTGCACGTAGTGACCCGAACGATAGATCTCCTCGTACACCAGCGCGACGTTCTCTTTCGCCTTCGCCGGCGCGATGGTATAGCTCGGATAATGCTGAGCGAGCATCGTGCTGATGTCCGCCGCCACGTCGTCTGCCCTCGTGCCGGCTTTGATGCCAGCCTGCGCCGCGGTCACGAATTCGTGGTTCAACCGCACGAATTCCTCGAACTCCTTCCATGTCAGCAGCGACGTGCCATGACCGGTGATCACGGTGTCGACGTTCTTGAGCGTCGCCAGCGCCTGCTCGAGCGTGTGCAGGTGGCCGAGGATCGTTCCGCCGTCGGTCGGCATGATGTTCGGCAGCGACTTGCGTGCGAACAGATCGGCGAAATGTGCGGTCCTGGCCGCCGGAAACACGACGATCGCGTCGCCGCTGGTGTGCGCCGAACCAAAGTTGAAGAGCTCGACGCGATTCTGTCCGCTGCCCATGGTCATCCGATCTTTGAACGTCTTCCTGGGCAGGTAGCCCGCTTTGGCGCCCGAGAGGAATCCGCAATTCGCGAGCCGGTCGCAGACCTCCTTGGCGAGGTTCGTGCGCGTGTTCTCGTGGACGATGAATTCGGTGCCGGCAGGAAACTCCGTGTTGCTGCCGGTGTGATCGCTGTGCGTGTGCGTGTTGATGATCGTTGTCACGGGCCGGTCCGTGATTGTGCCGATCAGCCGTGCAATCTCTGCGCCCCAGCCCGGGTTTTTTGTGTCCACCAGGACGACACCGTTGTCCGTGACCAACACGGCCAGATTGCTCGCGCCAGGTCCGCCAGTGCCCTCGGTGATCCAGTACAGGTTGTTGCGTATCGGCTCGATCCTCGCGACCTTCGGTGCCTGCCCGCGGCCGCCGCCTTGCGCCGCCGCGTGGATGGACAGCAGCGTCGCGACGATGGCCGACACGACCACAACGGACGAGCACGTCGCTGCTGTGAAGAAACCGAGCACTCGCCGCTCCACGGCACCCTCCGGCGCGGAGTATAGCGCGCTGCCCGCCGCCGTTTCTGTGGGAAACGCAGGCGATGCGACGTTCCGGTCACATGTATGGCCAAATTGATTCTTGGCTCTGCCAACGTTCTTTCCGCGCCCTGACAACGAATTCGTGACGGACAAGGCCAGAACTGGTTAACCCGTTCGGGGGAGGCACCTCTGAGTGTTGACTTTGGGGTAACCCATCACGACAATGTGCCAGTTTCCAGCCTTTGATTCACAACCCACGGATCGATGGCGTCATCTTCTGTGATGGCCGAGGAGCGACACTCATGAAGAAAGCGACTGTAGCTTTGGGAGTCGTCCTGCTGGTGTTTACGCTCACTGAACGCGCCGCGCAGGCCCAGAGCGCGATCGCCGGCTTCGTCAAGGACTCGAGCGGCGCGGTGCTGCCAGGGGTGACGGTGGAGGCCAGTAGCCCTGCCCTTATCGAGCGGGTCAAAACGGGCGTGACGAACGAAGCGGGCCAGTACCGGATCGTCGACCTGCGTCCCGGTACGTACAGCGTGTCGTTCACGCTCACAGGGTTCAGCACCGTGTTGCGCGAGGGTATCCTGCTCGAAGCGAACTTCACGGCTCCTGTCAACGTCGAGATGCGCGTCGGCGCCGTCAGCGAGAACGTCACCGTGACCGGGACCAGCCCTGTCGTCGACGTGCAGACCAGCCAGCGGCGGCAGGTGGTCTCGCAGGAGATGCTCGAGTCGATTCCGACCGGACGCAACTTCGTGCTGATGGCCGGGACAACACCGGCGGTGACGAGTGGCGCGTTCGACGTCGGCGGATCGAGCACGATGTGGAGCGGCGGCAGCCTGCTCGTGCACGGCTCGCTCGCCTCCGATTCGCGCACGCTCATCGACGGGATGGTTGTGGACTCGATGTTTGGCAACGGCCAGTGCTCGTGCGTTTACGACAACGAAGCCCAGACTCAGGAGATGGCGGTGCAGGTTTCGGGCGGCGCCGCGGAGGCTCAGCTGTCGGGCGTGCTCGTGAACCGCATTCCAAAGTACGGCGGCAACAAGTTCGCCGGCGAAGGGCTGGTCTTGTTCTCCAACAGCAGCATGCAGGGGCAGAACGTGGACGAGGCGCTGCGGGCGCGCGGGATCACCACGCCGGCCAAGCTGGGTCGTCAGTACGACGTGAACTACAGCATGGGCGGCCCAATCATGCGCGACAAGCTGTGGTTTTTCGCCTCCGGGCGTCATTGGGCCTATAACAACTATGTCGCCAACGTGTTCAACGTCGACGGCTCACAGGCGCTCAACGACAACCAACTCAAGGCCTTTCCCGTCCGGCTGACGTGGCAGATGTCAAACAAGAACCGGCTGACCGGGCTCATCGACCTCACCAACAAGATCGCCGGCCATTTCCAGATCACCTCGGCGGTCACGCCGGAGGCCACGGTTCGCCAGGACCAGCCGGGCGAGAAGATCGCGCAGCTGAAATGGACGTCCACGCTGACGTCGCGGCTGCTGCTCGAGGTCGGAACCAGCCGCACGCAGCACAACGTCCGCTATACCTATCAACCCGAAATCACCGTCGGCGCCTGCCACACCGCCTTCGCACTTTGCCCTTCGGGAACGGGCTACGGCAGCATTCCGCACCAGGACACGCTGCTTGGCACGACGTCCGTTGCGCCGCTCGCCGGGACCGGCGCGGGCGCGGGGCCGAATGAACGGCCGGCGATGTCGCAGGTGATCAACGCGTCGCTGTCGTATGTGTCCGGCGCCCATGCCTTCAAGGTCGGGTTCCAGGATCGGTTCGGGTGGTTGAAAGACATCCGACAGGGGGTGAACGCCGATCTGAATCAGCTCTATCGTAATGGCGCGCCGTTCGCGGTGCAGGTGCTGAACACGCCGAGTTACAGCCGCGGCGACGTCAACGCCGACATGGGACTCTTCGCCCAGGACACGTGGACGATGAAGCGGCTGACGCTGAGCCCCGGCGTGCGGTGGGACCACTTCAACTCGTCGCTGCCCGAGCAGATTGCCGCCGCCGGCCGCTTCGCCCCGGAGCGCCGGTTTGCCGCGCTGCCAGACGCGCCGAACTGGAACAACGTGGTGCCGCGTCTCGGCGCTTCGTACGATTTGTCGGGTCGCGGCAAGACGGCGATCAAGGGCAACATCGGCCTCTACGTGCAATCGCAAGGTACGGGATTCGCGATGACCTACAGCCCGAGCCTGGTCGCCGTGGACCAGCGGACCTGGACCGACATCAACCACGACGACATCGCCCAGGAAGACGAGATCGGCCCGACGAGCAACGTGAATTTCGGGCTGCGCCGCAACCAGAACCCGGATCCGAACATCAGCCGCCCGTATCAGTTGGTCGGCGACATCGGCATCCAGCACGAGCTGTTCCCCGGCTTTGGCCTCGTGGTCAGCTACGACCGGCGAAATTTCTACAACACGATTTGGACGACCAACCTGGCGCTGAATCTGCCGGTCGATTACACGCTGGTCTCGATTGCTGATCCCCGCAGCAACGGGCAGACGCTGCCCGTCTACAACCTGGCGGCGAGCAAGCTCGGTCAGATCAACGAGTTCGACGCGAACTCCACAACCAACACCAGCTGGTATCAGGGCGTGGACGTCACGATCAATTACCGGTGGCGCTCCGGTACACTGCTTGGCGGCACTTCCACCGGCCGGACACTGGCGCGGACGTGCGACCAGGAAGATCCGAACAACTGGCGGTTCTGCGATCAGTCGCAGTACGACGTGCCGTTCCTGACCCAGTTCAAGCTGGCGGGCACGTACAGTCTGCCGTACGGTGTCCGGGTGGGTGCGAACTTCCAGAGTCAGCCAGGCACCGAGCGGATCATCAACTATTCGGTCGTCCGTTCGATTCTACCGACGCTGACGCAAACCAGCGTCAACGTCCGGCTGAACGAGCCTGGCAGCACCTATAACGACCGCGTGAACCAGCTCGACGTGACGTTGTCAAAGTCCTTTAGAAACCGCGGCATCGACGTGAAGCCCGAGTTGTCGATCTTCAACCTGACCAACGCGAACCCGGTGCTGGTGCAGATCAATACCTTTGGGCCGTCCCTTGGCAACGTCACGACGATTCTGAATCCGCGGGTGCTGAGGCTTGGCGTGAACGTGAAATTCTAGCGGGCCTCCGGCCAGGTGGGTCTCGGCCCGCTACAGTTCACTTGCGAGCCCTGAAACTTGACGCGACACGTCAAGTTTCAGGTTCTCAAGGGTTCCAGCGGACGTGAGTCGTTCGCTGCCGGACACAGACGCACGACGCGTCACCAGGAACGTCGGGAGGGCAGAGCATGAGGCGTGTGGCGCTCGCGGTGATGTCGATTGGGCTGAGCGCCGTTGTATCGGCGCAGTCGCCGGCTGAGCCGTCGTCTCGATCGGTGTGGACGAATGAGCAGACGGCGGGCGAAATCGCGGCCGCCGTCGCGTCCGGCAAGACGACGCTGATCTATTCCGGCGGCAGCTCGCTCGCCGTGGCCAATCACGTCGAGGTGGCCCGCTATGTCGCGCGGCGCGTCGCCGAAGAACTCACGAACGCGCTGGTTCTTCCCGTGGATCCGGACCCGCCGGCGGCGGCCGGCCGCCAGGCGGACGGTGCGTATGCCGCCATCACGCGGGCTGTCTCGAGCGCCCCGTTCAAGTATGTGATCGTCATCGCCGACGAGGGCGGGGGAGCCGGCGACAAGACGCTCGAGGCGCTCGTCGAGCGGCTCGACAAGGACCTCAAACCGAAAGGGGTGCAGGTCTACCATGTGACGGCCCACGAACGGAGGCCCGGTCAACAGGGGCTTACCTATAACGGTGATTACCTCCGCAGATGGGCGAGCCGGACGGTGCCGGCCGACCGCCGCAAGCCGGTGGAGGATTTCTCCGAGCTCCTGTTTGTCGATCCATCACATAAGTGGCTCAACCCCGACACGATTCCCGCGACGGATCGCAACATCGTGAAGCCGGCGCTGGGCCGGATGCTGGTCGAAGAACGCGTCAGCTCGATCCTCGAGCGGATACGAGCCTTGTCTCCCAGCCACGTGCGGAAGCCGTCGTCGCTGACCAATCCGCGCAGCCGGCTGACGGCGATTCCCGAGGACCAGGTGTCGGAGCCGTTGCGCAAGGCGCTCGCGGAGTACCGCGACGTCCGGCCCGACGGGCTGGGCGGCGACCGCAGCGGGGCGGTGGGGACGGGCGGTCCGAGCCTGTGGTCGGTCTACGTGCACCTGCCGGAAATCCTCGGCCCGATTCGTCAGCTGCACGAACAGGCGCACGTGACGCCGCGCATCAGCCAGAAGCTCGTTCATCTCGTGATTCTCATCAACGGCCGTTACTGGACGAACGACATCTGGTCGTCGCACGACGAAGATGGCATCAAGGAAGGCCTGAGCCCCGACACGGTCAAAGCGCTCGCCGAAGGCCGCCATCCCGATCGCATGTCGGAAGATGAGTCGGTCACCTACGATTTCTGCACCGAACTGCTCGAGAACAAGCGTGTGAGCGACGCAACCTACGCACGCGCCGTGGCGCTGTTCGGCGAGGAAGGCGTCGTGCAGATCGCCGTCATCCAGGGGCTCTACAGCTACATGTCGATGGCGGTCAACATGGCGTACCCCGAGTCGGCCGAACACGGGCGGCTCCAGCCGTTTGTGAAGTGAGCGAGACCATGAGGACGCAGATGACACGACTTCCGCTGATCGCATTTGTCACGCTCGTGGCGTGGCTCGCGGCTGGCCGGATGGCGAGCGCCCAGGAGCGTCTGGGCGCAATTCCTCCGGATCAGATGACAGAGGCCCAGAAGAAAGCCGTCGAAGAGTTCACGAAGGTCCGGCGCAACGGCCCCTTCGGGTTCTGGTGGGGCTACTTACGGGTGCCGGAAGTCATGATGCCGTTCCTCGAGATTCAGACTCACGTGCATGGCGTGATGGAGACGGAGAAAGGGGCGCTCGGCGAGAAGCTGACCCACTTTGCGATCCTGATTGCGGCGCGGGAATGGACGCAGAACGTGATCTGGAACCTGCACGACAGGAACGCGGCGAAATCCGGGCTGCCGGCGGAGACGATGAGCGCGCTTGCGGCCGGCCGGCGGCCGCCGAATATGTCGGAAGACGAGGCGATCCTCTACGACTTCTGCATCGAGCTGCAGCACAATCGCAGCGTCACCGACGAGACCTACGCGCGCATGGTGAAGCGGTTCGGCGAGCGAGGCGCCGCCGAGGCGACGCTCATCCAGGGCGAGTACACGATCATGTCGATGTTCATGAACGTGGCGCGCACGCCGCTGGATCCAGGCGCGCCGGCACCGTTGAAGCCGTTCCCGCGTTAGCGCGTGGTGTCGTGATTGGAATGGGAGATGCCGCTTCACAGCGTGAGAACGGAATGGCGAAGATGATGAGACGCGCGCGACGATGTGCGGCGGCAGTGCTGACGGCCGGAGCACTGATGGCGCCTCTTCTCCACGGCCAGTCGAAGACACGGACGGCCCGTACACCGGATGGCCAACCCGATCTCCAGGGGTACTGGACGAATGCCACGGTGACGCCGCTCGAACGCCCGGCCGAGTTCGCGGGCAAGGAGTTCATGACTGAAGCCGAGGCCGCCGCGTACGAGAAGACAAAGATCTCCGAGGAGAACAATCAGCCCGAAGACGATATCCATTACGACAACGTCATCTGGCAAAGCGAACGCTACGCGAAGGGCCTGTCCCGGCGCCGCACCTCCATCGTGTTCGAACCGGCGGACGGCCGGCTGCCGCCCTTGACGGCGGCCGGGCAGCAGCTCGTCGCCGCGATCGAGCGGAGCTCGAGCGACAGCGCGGGAACCCGGGCGCTCGGCGAACGCTGCATCTCGAGAGGCAACGAAGGGCCGCCGATGCTGGGGGCCAACTACAACGCGAACCTTCAGATCGTGCAGAGTCGCGACGCCGTTGCGATCCGCCATGAGATGGTCCACGGAACGCGCATCATTCCACTGGACGGCAGACCGCATCTGGGAACGGGGCTGCGGCAACTGGGCGGGGATTCCCGAGGCCACTGGGAGGGCGATACCCTGGTCGTCGACAGCGTCAATTTCACCGACACGACGAACTTCAGGGCGCCGTCGTCGATCGCGAGGCAGAACATCATCGCGACCAGAAATCTGCGGGTGGTCGAGCGGTTCACGCGCCTGGATGCCACGACAATCCTTTACCGATTCACCGTGGAGGACCCGGCCATGTGGACGAGACCCTGGTCAGGCGAACTCGAGATGAGGAAGTGGGACGGGCCGATCTACGAGTACGGATGCCACGAAGGGAATTACGGGCTGCGGTTCATCCTGGAGGCCGCGCGCGCACTAGAGCGGGTCAGTCAGGTTGTGCGTGGACGCGAGTGAACGTGCGGGCAGGGAGCCAGAATCATGAAACCAGTCGTCTCGCGTCGAGCGATCCTGCGGATCACAGGTACCGCCGCCGCGTTCGCGGCGGCGCCGCTCGGGAAGCTGGAATCGGCGGCAAGCGCCGCGGCGGCGGCTGCGGTCGAGACGCAGCGCTCCGCAGCCGGTGTTGATTCAGCCGCCGCCCTTTTCTATCGCGACGACTGGCTGGGCGAGCCGTGGCGCACGCCGGAAACGGTCCTGATGATCCATGGCGTCTACGAGTCGAGCATCGCGTGGTACGGCTGGGTGCCGCGGATGGCCCAGCAGTTCCGTGTGTTGCGTCCCGATCTGCCAGGTTCCGGACAGTCGAGAATTCCCGACGGCTTCGAATGGTCGCTGACAAGCCTCACCGGCACTCTAGCCCGATTGCTCGATCGGATCGGCGTCGCCTCAACACACGTGATCGGCGCCAAGTTCGGCGGATCGATCGCGATGCAGTTCGCCGCCGACTATCCCCAGCGCACCCGCACGCTGTCGGTCGTCAGCGGCCCGGTCTCGCGGCCGTCCATCTCGTCGACGCCCAGCACGCCTCAGGGCGCACGGCTCGGTTCCGAAGCGCCCAAAGAACAAGTGGATTACTGGAACGCCATGATGGCGAGCGCGAACCGCGAGGCGAGTCAGGGTGCCGGCCGCGTGCTCCAGTCGATGAATCTCGATCCGATCCTGCCGCGCATCACCGCGCCCACGCTGGTCATTACATCCGACCGCAGCCCGCTGCAACCGGTGGAGGCAGTCATGCGTTATCAGCAGAAGATCCCCAACTCCCGGCTGCTGGTGTTGTCGAGCGACGCCTATCACGTCGCGGTCGTCAAGGCGGAGGAATGCGTGACCGGGGTGCTGTCGTTCATTCACGAAACCCGCGCGTGACGCGTCTACCACGGCGCGACTAATCGTTCTACGCAGATTGTGTGATAACCGATTCGGGTTCCGATGTGGTACATGAGCGGTTTCCTCGAAAGGATTCCGATGGCAGGGAATGTGTGGCGCTCTTACGGCCAAGGGTGTGCCGCAACGCGGCCGGCGATCCAGTCCAGTGCGGCAACGAGATCGGCGGGGCGCAGCTTGCCGGCAACCTCGGCCGCGATCTGCCGGGCGGCCAGCGCGGCGCCGAATCTGAAGCCTGAGAGCATCGGATGCCTTCACTGAGTACCCAGGTCGGCATCGTCGGAGCCGGCCCTGCGGGGCTTCTGCTTGCGCAGTTGCTGCATCTCAACGGGATCGATTCGGTCGTCGTCGAGAACCGCGGTCGTGACTATGTCATTGACCGCGTGCGGGCAGGCGTCCTCGAACAGAACACTGTCGACCTGCTGCTTGCGATGGGACTTGGCGCCGGTGTCCAGCGGAACGGACTCCGCCACGAAGGGCTGTATGTCAGCTTCAACGGACGACGCCATCGTATCGATCTGGCCGGCCTGACCGGCGGCAGGGCGATCACGGTCTACGGCCAGAACGAAGTGGTCCGAGATCTCATCGACGCTCGGGCGATCACGGGGAGGCCGCTGTTCTTCGAAGCCGAGGACGTGTCAATCGGCGCGCTCGATTCACCGCGGCCGCGAATCGGCTTTCGCCGCGACGGTCTCGACTACGATGTGTGCTGCGATTTTATCGCCGGCTGCGACGGCTTTCACGGCGTGTGCCGGCCCTCGATTCCGGACGGCGTGCTGACGTTGTACGAGCGCGTCTATCCGTTCGGCTGGCTGGGCATTCTCGCTGAGGCCGCGCCAAGCTGCGACGAACTGGTCTACACGTATCACGAGCGGGGCTTCGCGCTGTTCAGCATGCGCTCGCCGAAAATCACCCGGCTTTACCTGCAAGTGCCACCGGAAGAGTCTATCGGTGATTGGTCCGATGACGCGATTTGGAACGAGATGCTGGCGCGCATGACGACGAAGGATGGCTGGCAACCGGCCGTGGGCCGCATCCTGCAGAAGAGCGTCACGCCGATGCGGAGTTTTGTCGCGTCACCAATGCGCCACGGGCGGCTGTTTATCGCGGGCGACGCCGCGCATATCGTGCCGCCAACCGGGGCGAAGGGGTTGAACCTGGCGGCGTCCGACGTCCTGGTGTTGGCGCGCGCGCTCAAGCGCTTCTACGAACAGTCGAGGGAAGATTGGCTCGAAGCGTATTCGGATGTGTGCCTGCGCAGGGTCTGGAAGGCGCAACGGTTTTCATGGTGGATGACTTCTTCGCTACACCGATTGCCCGACGAATGCCCCTTCGACCGAGCGCGGCAGATCGCTGACCTCGATTACCTGACCAGCTCGCAGGCCGCCATGACGAGCCTCGCGGAGCAATACGTTGGGCTGCCGGCCGACGTGACCTTTGAGTCCGCCGGGTTGTCGCTTTGAACACATGCCTGCAAAGCGTGGTGGCCTCGGGTCATTCCATTCGTGCGCGTCGCTTCATTCACATTGAAACGTTGGAGCATCCGGCAGCCGCGTGTCCGCCGCCGGCCCGCGATCGCCCACGCATGCGTACTGAAGTACTTACGGGTGAAGAAAGTCGAGACCATGGTGCCCTCCCGGAGGAGAAGAAACATCCCTCCCTTTCGGACGGCGCAGCCTGGCACGGTCGCGGGTCGTGGCGCTGCGATTGTCGCTTCCGGCCGACTCTGGAATCCCACTCGCTTCGAATCATCGATCGATTGTTTTCAACGACTTAGAAACCCACTTGTGTGTTTCAGCACCCTCTGCGGATGACCTGCCGGCGACGCCTCAACCTCCCCGATTACGGTATTGCGCCGGGTTGAATAGGGCGTAAAATCCTGGGGGCAAGGACTATAGAACCATGAGGGTCCGGGTGTCTTTCGTCGCTGTGTGCGTCGGCGTCTGGCTGGCCAACAGCGTTTCCCATGCCGCACAAGGTCCATCAGCAGGGTCGTCCTCTGTTTCCGCGAAGGGCGCGCTGGTCCAACAGTACTGCATCGGCTGCCATAACGACCGCACAAAGGCCGGGGGCCTGGCCCTCGACACGTTGGATCTCTCGAACATCCCCGCCAACGCGGAGGCATGGGAGAAGGTCGCCCGAAAGTTGCGGACCGGCACGATGCCGCCGCTCGGCGCCCGTCGTCCGGAGCAAGCGGATTACGACGGGATGATCGCGTGGCTTGAGGCCGAGCTGGATCGCGGGGCCGCCGCTCAACCGAATCCGGGTCGGCCGTTGATCCACCGCCTTAACCGGACCGAGTACGCCAACGCGATCCGCGACTTGCTCGCGCTCGACATCGGCGACGTGACGACGCTGCTGCCCGCCGATGACTCCTCCTACGGCTTCGACAACATCGCCGACGTCCTGGGTGTGTCTCCGCTGTTGCAGGAACGGTACCTGGCTGTGGCGGATCGGATCAGCGCGCTTGCGGTTGGCGACACCGAGATCACCCCGGGGTCCGACACCTTCCGCGTTCGACAGGACGTGTCGCAAGACGGCCACATCGAAGGTTTGCCGCTCGGAACCGTTGGCGGCCTCGTCGTGCATTACACCTTCCCGCTCGACGGCGAGTACACGTTCGAGGTGAAGCTTTATCGCAACAACCAGAACGCTACCAAGGGCTTGGATTACGTGAACCAGTTCGAGATCGCCATCGACGGGCAACGGGTGCATCTGGCTTCACTCGGCGGCAACGCCGACCTCGCCGAGTATTACGACAAGGTCATTGCCACCTCTGATGCCGTGGATGCGCGCTTGCGAGTGCGCGTGCCGGTGCGAGCGGGTCCGCGGACGGTAACCGCGGCCTTTTTGGAGAAACCTCCGGTCGAGGACACGAAGCGCCTGGAGCCGTTTCTGCGGACCAGCATTGCCGTGCAGGACCACACGGGAAGGCCGCACATCGAAACACTGGCGATCGGCGGTCCATTCAACCCGACAGGGCCTGGTGATACGCCGAGTCGTCGGAAGCTGTTCGTCTGCCGTCCTTCAACCCGGGCTGAGGAACCGGCGTGCGCGCGCCGGGTGATTTCAACGCTCGCCCGCCGGGCCTACCGCCGGCCGATCCCCGAAGCGGAGCTCGGCCAGCTGGTCTCCTTCTACGAGAACAACCGGGGACAGCAGAGTTTCGACCAGGCGATCCAGAAGACGGTACGGCGGATCCTGGCCAGCCCGAAGTT
>Ga0068858_100004619_pt1 | contig 13479 bp, 9 predicted proteins | sample KBSSwiS12_FD_66589 | JGI IMG/M metagenome (GOLD analysis project Ga0068858, IMG submission 66589) | Switchgrass rhizosphere microbial communities from Kellogg Biological Station, Michigan, USA - KBS Switchgrass S1-2 | ecosystem: Host-associated > Plants > Roots > Rhizosphere > Soil ... | reverse complement strand
CTTGGAAAGAGACCTCGGTTTATCTGGATCCAAACCCTTCGCTTCCGCGAGCAATGCCGCGAAGAGTTGGGCGGGAATGATGTAAGGAATCGGCGCGAGAAACTCATCAATTTCGCGCGGCATGATGATCGAGCGCGAGCATGCGCGAGCCGTTTCCAGATCTGCAGTAATCGCCAGTGTCTCCGCGTGCAATTCCTGAAGACGTCGAATCAGATCGCTGGTGCCGTCATGCATCACGCCGGGCGGCGCGAATAGAAAGACCGGAAAGTGGCGCTCGATCATCGCCACTGGTCCGTGCAGAAAATCCGCCGAAGAGAATCGTTCCGCGACGACGTAACACGTTTCCATCAACTTCAGCGCAAACTCATACGCGTTCGCGTAGGCGAGTCCGCGACCGACGACCACGCAGTTTTCCATGAAAGCGTATCGCTGGACGAGTTCGACGATGGCGGGCTTCTGTTCCAGTGCGCGCGCCGCAAATTCCGGAATCTTCTGGTAGTCAATCGCCAAACCCGTGCGCGACAGCGTCGCCGCCATCATATAGAACAGCATCATCTGTCCGGTGAAAGTCTTCGTGGCTGCGACCGAGCGTTCCTTTCCACCGTGCATCAACAAAGTCTCGTCAACCAACTTCGTCATCGCCGATTGCGGTTCGTTGGTGATGCCGATGGTGAACGCGCCCCCGCGGCGCGCATTCTCAAGCACGCAGTTGATGTCCTGGCCTTCGCCTGATTGAGATACGCCGATCACCACTGCATGCTTGAAATTCACCTGCGCGCGATAGAGCGTGTGAACCGAAGGCGCTGATAACGAAACAGGAATGCCGGTTGTGATTTCGAGAAGATAGCGGCCGAACAACGCTGCGTTGTCAGAGCTGCCGCGCGCGACGAGCACAATCAGATCGATGTCACGCGAACGAACAGACCACGCCAGCCGCCCCACTTTCTCGAATTCTTCGGAAATTGTCTTCTCGAGCGCGGCCGGCTGTTCGGCGATTTCTTCAAGCATCAACGACATAGTGTGTTGTATTCGACGAGGATATCAGGTAAATACTGCGGCGCCTTCAATCGATCAATCAGCGAAAATTATGTCAGCGATAAACCATCTACGGTGTCGACGATTAACTCTAACACGAACTTTCGCATGGCGAATTGTAATTGTTTGGGCGATCGGGTTTGCCTGCACAACAGTCACCGCACAGTCGGCGCGGATCCAGATCATTCCTGCTCCGAAATCGATCGAAACAGGTGCCGGCACTTTTACGATCGATCGACGCACGTGCGTGGTTTTGGCGAACGGTAAGTCTGTCGACGATCAATTCGCGGCGCAAGACTTCATCGATGATCTGAAAACGAGTGCTGATATTTCGCTGACGGTTGGCAAAGGACGCGCTCGCTCGATTTTGGTCGGCGAACTCGACACCCCGGTTATCGGTGAATTCGTGAAGCGAAACCGCGTGACCATTCCTGCCGATTTGAGCTCCGAAGGTTACGTCCTTATCGTCTCTGCTGAGCAGGTGGTCGTCGCTGGAAAGACTGAAACGGGGACTTTCTACGGGCTGCAAACTCTGAAACAACTTGTACGTGGCGAAGGCGCAAACGTTTTTGTTCCGGCCGTGAAGATCGTCGACTGGCCCACCATGCGTTGGCGCGGAGTTTCTGACGACATTAGCCGCGGCCCCGTTCCTACTGTCGATTACATCAAGCGGCAAATTCGCACCGAGGCATATTTCAAGCTGAACATGCACTCCTTTTATATGGAGCACACGTTCGCGAGCGAAGCACATCCGCTGATTGGACCGGAAGGCGGTTCGCTCACTTTCGGAGAGATTAAGGAGCTAGTCACGTACGCCCAGCACTATCACGTTCTGTTAGTGCCGGAGCAACAGACTTTCGGTCATCTTCACAAAGCGCTGCGCCTTGAGAAGTATGCCGAGTTGGCGGAGACGCCTTACGGTGATGTGCTTTCGCCGCAACAGCCGGAAAGCTACAGGTTGATCGCCGATTGGTATCAGGAACTGAACCATCTATTTCCGGGCCCCTTCTTTCACATCGGAGAAGACGAAACATTTGAACTCGGCGAAGGTCAGAGTCGAAAAGAAGCGCAAGAAAAAGGAGTCGGCGCCGTTTACTTCGAACATTTGAATCGCGTTCGCGATCTGCTGAAGCCATACAACCGGCGGCTGATGTTCTGGGGCGACATCGCGCTGCATCATCCCGATCTCATCGGCAACATTCCGAAAGACATGATCGTGATGAACTGGCAGTACGGCGCGCGCGACGACTTTTCGTCTTCAATCAAACCGTTTCAGGATGCCGGCCTCGAACAGTTCGTCTGTCCCGGCGCACAGACTTGGAACCAGGTCTTTCCGAATCTCGATGCGGCTTCGAAGAATATTGTCAACTTTGTGCGTGACGGACAGAAGGCCGGCGCGATTGGCATGATGAACACGACGTGGGACGACGATGGCGAAACATTGTTCGAGATGTCGTGGCATCCGATCGCGCTCGGCGCCGCCGCATCATGGCAGGATGGAGCTGTCGACATTCAAAAGTTCGATAGCGATTTTGATTGGGCATTCTTTCGCAACGATGGCGATCAGTTTGTGAAAGCCGAGCGCGCGCTGGGAAGTGTCAGCACAATTCTCGGCGCAGGGCCTTCTGACGAAATCTTCTGGCGCGATCCGTTCACGGCGCAATTCATAGGACAGGCGCGCAACGGCGCCGAGAAGATTCGCAGCATGCGTCTGATGGTCGAAGACGTGCAGGAGTCATTGACTCGCGATGGAACTCTCGCGCGCCGCAACGGCTCCGCCGTCGCGGCTATGAAGTTCGCGGCGCAGCGTTTCGATCACATGGGCCGGCGCTTCGAAGTCATGCAGAAGTTCAGCGATCAATATTGGGACGCGTATCTCAATCTCGGCGATCGCGTGAAAGCGCGGAAGCTGCGTTATTACTCGGGCGCGATTTACAACAACCTGCGCGAAATGGCAGAGGAGCTTTCAATTCTGAAAGAGGGCTATCGTAAGCAATGGCTCGGCGAGAATCGCCCGTATTGGTTGGAGAGCGTGCTGGCCCGTTACGATCAGATGACTTCAATTTGGCTGGGAAAGAGCCGGCAGATGGATGAAGCGCTCCGGAAGTACGAAGCGACGTCGACGCTGCCGAATCCTGAGGAATTTGGTCTAGGTCCGCGACCGGTCGCGCCGATTCCTGCTCGACAGCAATGACGAATATACAGTCAGTACCGGGAGCGGTAGCGACCGGGTCTGCATTTTGACAACGATAAAGATTCGACGTTACCCGGTCGCTACCGCTCCCGGTACTGACTCGGAATCTGCGAAATCTGCGGATACTTCCTATGTCTGAGCAACCACAACGCCTGATTTCACTCGACGTTTTCCGCGGTCTCACGATCGCGGGCATGGTCCTCGTCAACAATCCCGGCACGTGGTCCCACATCTATTGGCCGCTGGAACATGCCGAGTGGAATGGTTGGACCCCTACAGATCTTATCTTCCCGTTCTTCTTGTTTATTGTTGGCGTAGCGATCCCGCTCGCGTTCGGAAAGAGGATAGAGCGCGGTGATTCACGCAAATCGCTCTTCATCAAAGTCGCAATTCGTTCGCTGATCATTTTTCTGTTGGGCGAGTTCCTGGCCGGCTTCCCTTATTTTAATTTCTCGACAATTCGCATTCCCGGCGTACTGCAACGCATCGCGGTCTGTTACTTCTTCGCCGGAATTATTTATCTGACCACTCGCGCGCGCACGACGGCAATTATCGCGGTCGCTCTGCTAATCATTTATCACTTCCTCATGACGCGCGGTCACGCCCCCGGTCATTACGTTGGCGACTTGAGTAAAGAAGGAAGTCTCGCTTCGTACATTGACCGAACGGTCTTCGGCCCGCACGTCTGGCGGCAAGCAGTCGTTTACGATCCGGAAGGAATTCTGAGCACGATGGGGGCGCTGGCTACGACGTTATTCGGCGTGCTCACCGGTTACTTAGTTCGCGCGAAAGAGAAGACCCCGATCGAGAAAGTCGCGTTGATGATGGTGGCAGGGTTCGCCTGCATGATCGTTGGCTGGTGCTGGAACCCCTGGTTCCCGATTAACAAGTCGCTGTGGACCAGTTCTTACGTCTTCTTCACCGCCGGACTTGCTCTCGAATTTCTCGCGTTGTGCTATTGGCTCATCGACATCAAGGGATCGAAATGGTGGACGAAGCCATTCGTCATCTTCGGTGTAAACGCGATCGTGCTGTTTGTGGGGACAGGTGTGATGGCGCGCTTGATGGGAATGAGCTCCGGTTTTATGGGAAAGTTCACTTCGCTGCTTCACATCACAAAGCCGGACGGCTCGCCGATGGCGTTGCAGCCTTTCATCTACGATCACCTGTTCGCGTCATGGCTCTCGCCAAACAACGCCTCGCTGGCCTTCGCCATTTCGTTCATCCTGCTGTGGCTATTCTTGATGTGGCTGCTGTATCGGAAGAACATCATTATTAAGATCTAACGCGCGATATTTTCTGCGGCAACGGCGCAGCTTTTCAGGTGCATTTTTCTTGCCGCGAGAGTATATTTCACGACATTCGTTTCTCCGTGATGCTTCTATATGATCGAAGAAACAGCGACGCTCGCACCGCGCGAACACCTCGTCACTGAGCCCTTCTTCGAACTAGCCCGAAAGGAGTGTCTTCTCTATGACGCTAAACCTCTCTGCTTGGAGAATCGCCTCTCTATTTCTTTTTTGTAGCCTGTCTTTTGTTGTGGCATCGGGGCAGTCCACCGGAAGCGACGCCGCTTCGGGTATTCAAATTCTTCAGTTCAAGTGGGAAAAGCAGAACAGGCTTCCCGGCACTTTCGATCCGGCGATTATTCCTACAGGTATTGCCTTAACCCAGCCGCAGGCACAAACCATCCGGCCCGGTACGGTGGCTGCGGAACAAGCCAATCGCGACATTCAGCTAGCCACTGCCCATCCATCGTCTCAGGACACCGGAGTTTTTGGTAATGCTCCAGGAGTTCCTGTGCCTTTCTTTGTGTACTCCGCTAAAGTAAAGAATACCGGATCAAAAGTAATTGAGGGCGTGGCTTGGGACTACATTTTTCTTAACCCGGCAACAAAGGCTGAAGTGGGTCGGCGGCAACTTCTCAGGGTGGTGAAAATCTCGCCTGACAAGACCGCTAATATTGAAAACCTACTTCCGTTCCGGGCGCTCGCCGCGACGTCGGCAGAGAACCAAAAGGGCCAGAAGTTCACCGAGCAGGCGGTGGTTCAATGCGTGCTCTACGCAGGTGAGACCACCTGGAAGAACGAGCAAGCTCCACAGGCAGCCTGCGACTATTTGAAGAGAGCTAAAGAGGCAGCAAAGCGCAGAGATTAGAAGATCCGGAGAATCGACGAGGAAGAAAACCATGCCAACTTACATTGCACTGTTGAAATGGACGAGTCAGGGAATCGCCAATGTTAGAGATAGTGGTAAACGGCTCGATGCCGGACGCGAAGCTTTTGCAAAAGCGGGTTTGAAGCTGAAGGATGCTTACCTGACCATGGGCCGATACGATTTAGTCACGGTAGTGGAAGCGCCTGACGATGAGACGTACGCGAAAGCCACGCTGGCGCTCGGCGCGCAGGGAAACGTCAGTTCCGAGACGCTGAAGGCGTTCACTGAGGACGAGTATCGCCGAATCATCGGCTCGCTGTGACAATTAAGCCGCGGATTTCGCGGATGACACGCGGGTCAGCAGAGAACTGATTTGGGTTTTCTTATCCGCGCTGATCCGCGTCTATCTGTGGCCCACATATCCCGGCCCGCGCAACACGCGACCGGAATTGACTGGCGTCCGCTGCCCGTTATCAACTTCAAGCTTGCCGTTGACGACCACGTAGTTGATACCCACCGGGTATTGGTTCGGTTCTTCGAAGGTGGCCCGATCGATTACTGTCTTTGGATCGAAGATCGTGATGTCCGCGAAGTAGCCCGGGCGCAACAAACCTCGCTGTTTCAATCCGACATTTGAGGCCGGTAAGCCAGTCATCTTGTAAATCGCGAGTTCGAGCGGCATCAACTTTTCATCGCGAACGTACTTGCCGAGAATTCTCGGATAAGAGCCCCAGCCGCGCGGATGCGATTTCGATCCTGCCAGGGGCCCGTCAGTTGCGCGCGCACCGCTGTCGGTGCAGATGCTCACCAAGGGTGATTTCAATGCTGCTTTCATGTCGTCTTCACTCATCATGAAAAAGATCGCGCCCGTCTGGCCGTGGTCGGCGATGATGAAGTCCAGCAGCGCATCGAGCGGATCTTTGTTCTGTGCCGCGGCGATTTCCGATACTCGTTTGCCTTGCCATTGTTCCAAATCGCGATTTGTGACTGAGCCGATCAGAATGCCGCTGGCGCCGCCGCTGCCGAGATAAATGTTCTCCCAATCTTTCGAGTCGGTCGTGATTTCCTTTTTCAGACGCTGGCGCGTCTCAGTGTCTTTCAAGCGCGCGACCATTTTGTCGGTGCCGCCTTCGAGCGCCCATGGCGGCAGACACGCACTGAGTGACGTGCTAGCCGCGACATACGGATAAACGTCCGCGGTAATCTTCAGTCCTTGTCGTCGCGCCGCGGCGATGCGGCCAAGCATCTCAGGCATGCGGCCCCAATTCTTTTTGTAAGCGGTCTTGAAGTGCCAAATCTCAGCCGGAATGTTTGCGCGGCGCGCGATCTCGAAAACTTCTTTCATCGAATCGTCGATCGCGTTAGCTTCGCTGCGCTGATGCGAAATGTAGATGCCGCCATATTGATGCGCGACTTTCGCCAATTCCACGATCTCGTCAGTCTTGGCAAAGCGCGCCGGCACATATTGGAGTGAAGTTGAAACGCCGAGCGCGCCGTCCTTCATGGCGTCGGCGACTAACTGCTTCATCTGTTCTAACTCAGCAGCGGTGGGCGGGCGATTGTCATAGCCAATCACATATTCCCGCACTTGAGTCGCTCCCACGAAAGTGCCGAGGTTGACGCCGGCGCCCTGTTTGTCCAGGCGGGTAAAGTATTCGCCGAGCGTTCGCCAATCGACAGTCAAGTTGTACTTGCGATTAAAATCTTCCTGTTCTTTGAGAATGCGATCGTTCACCGGCGCTATCGATTCGCCTTCGCCGGTAATCTCCGTCGTCACGCCCATCATGACTTTGCTCATGGCGCGCGGATCAATCAGGACGTACTGTTCGGATTGCCCGAGCATGTCGATAAATCCCGGCGCGACGACTTGTCCGCGCGCGTCGATCTCGCGTTTTGCTTTCGCGCCGCGCAAGTTGCCGATGCGAACGATCCGGTCATCTTTGATCGCGACATCAGCGTTGTAGCCAGGACGTCCACTGCCGTCGACGATGCGGCCGTTGCGAATGACGATGTCGTAGTCTGTTGCGGCGGCGGTTGTCGACTTTGGCATGGGCATCAAGCTGGTGATGATTGTTATAAGACACGAGAAAGTGATGAGAAGTCTCATTTAGTATCCTCCGCCTCCTGTCGGTACCCGGAGCGGTAGGGACGCGATCGCAGGTGTTCCTCAGACTATACTCGATCCGGTCGCTACTGCTCGCGGTACTGACACGTTGGGCGAATATCGGAAAACGGCGGCGTTGATTATAATCGCGAACCTGTGATTTCAAACTCTTGATTGACAGAGCCAGGTTCGCGAGCAACAGTTACAGAACCGCGAGCTGTAGCGAGCGGGTTAAGAACTCAAGCTTCCTAAACATGCTTTCTTTCAGTATGAATCTTTATCCCGCTCGCCACTGCTCGCGGTTCTGTACCGAGGTGTCAAGATGACCAATCAATTGGTGATGGTCGCAGACATCGCGCGCGTCACTGGCGGCGGCGCTTCCGGTGATTTAAAAGCTGTCATCACCGACGTCACACACGATTCGCGAGAAGCGAAGGCCGGAAGTTTGTTTGCCGCCGTGCGCGGCGAACTTTTCGATGCGCACAAGTTCGTTCCGCAAGTCATGCAGCAAGGCGCAGCCGGCGTCATCTCCGAACTCGAGCGAGCGGCCGACTTCCACGGCGCCTGGATCCAGGTCGAAGACATTCGCCGCGCCATGGCGGTCGCTGCTGCTGAAGTTCATCACCATCCGTCACGAGAACTGAATCTCGTCGGTATCACCGGCACCAACGGTAAGACGACTTGCGCGTACTTGATCGCTTCAACTCCCGAAGCCGCCGGCGAGCCGGTGGCCATGACGGGAACGGTTGAATATCGGCTCGGCAAAGAAAGAAAGAAGGCTGATCGGACCACGCCCGAAGCGCCGCACATGCAAAGGCTGCTGCGCCAGGCTGTAAGCATCGGTTGCAAGACCGCGGTGATGGAATGCTCATCGCAAGCAATGGATTTTCATCGCTGCGATGAACTCGACTATGCCGTTGCGGTCTTCACCAATCTGACGCGCGACCATCTCGATTATCACAAGACGATGGAGAACTACTGGTACGCGAAACAGCGCCTGTTCGATGGGCGCCTGGGTTCGCGGCCGAAGACTTCGGTTATCAATGTTGACGATCCCTACGGCGTGGAGTTAGCGAACCGTCTAAAGCGTGAGGGGTTGCGTGTTGTGACGTACGCAGTGACGTCGGACGCGGATGTTACTGCGCATGATCCTGATTTCTCGCTTTCGGGAATGAGATTCCGTCTGCGCGTGGGAGCGGGCACGCACCCTGCGGACGTGCCGCACGCCGATAGCATTGCTGCGGAAATCGATTTTCAGTCGCCGTTAGTCGGGCCACCGCATGTCTACAACACGCTTGCGGCTGTCGGGAGCGGCCTTGCGCTCGGTTACTCGCTCGAAACGATCACCAAAGCGTTGTCGGAATGCACGGGCGCGCCCGGGAGATTCGAGCGAGTGCCGAATGATGGCGATTTCGCGGTCGTCGTCGATTACGCGCATTCCGACGATGCGCTGCTAAACGTCTTGCGGACTGCGCGCGAAGTCACGAAAGGCAGAATCATCACGCTGTTTGGCTGTGGTGGCGACCGCGATCGCAGCAAGCGCGCGCCGATGGGCGAAGCGGCGGGCTCGCTGAGCGATGTCGTGATTCTCACGTCCGACAATCCGCGTACCGAAGATCCAAACCAAATACTTTGCGATGCGGAAGAGGGAATTAAGAAAACCGGCAAGCCTTACAAAAAGATCGCCGACCGCCGCGAAGCAATTCATCACGCCATCGCCCAGGCGACCACGGACGATCTCGTCTTGATCGCGGGCAAAGGTCACGAGGACTACCAAATCTTAGGACGAGAAGTCTTTCATTTCGACGATAAAGAAGTCGCACAAGAGGCGCTCCGTCAGCGACAACCATAGCCAAACCACCAGGACACGAAGCCACAAAGACAACAATTAGCTTCGTGTCTTTGTGTCTTTGTGGTAAATGCCTACGAACGCTTGACGACACGAACTTCACAAGAGGGCCTCGTCCGCGGCATCCGCCGCTGGGACCTGGTCGCCGTCACCATCAACGGCATCATCGGCGCCGGCATCTTCGGTCTCCCATCAAAAGTGTATTCGCTCATCGGTTCGTACAGTCTGATCGCATTCGTGGTCTGCGCGCTGGTCGTGATGCTGATCATCTTGTGCTTTGCCGAAGTCGGCAGCCGTTTCGAACAGACCGGCGGCCCTTACCTGTACGCGCAGGAAGCCTTTGGTCCAGCGGTCGCTTTCGAAGTTGGTTGGTTGATTTGGTTGGCGCGTCTGACGGCGTTCGCCGCGAACTGCAACCTGATGATCAATTATCTTTCTTTCTTTTGGACGCCCGCGAACACCGGTATGACGCGCGCGCTGATCATTGTCGCGGTGGTGCTGATCCTGACAGCACTAAATATTCTCGGCGTGCGACAGGCGGCCATCGCCAGCAACATCTTTACGATAGGCAAGCTCGTGCCGATGCTTGTTTTCATCGGCGTGGGTCTCTTCTTTATTAATCCGCACGCATTCGCGTTGGGCGCGCGTCCGGCGACCGGCGCTTTCTCTCAATCCGTTTTGTTGCTGCTTTATGCGTTCACCGGATTCGAGATGGCGACGATTCCAGCAGGCGAGATTCGCGACCCACAAAAGCATCTGCCGCGCGCGCTGCTGATCGCGATGGGCGTCATCGCTTTTACGTACATTCTGATCCAGGTTGTGTGCATTGGAACCTTGCCGGAGCTGGCGAAATCGACGAAACCTCTAGCCGATGCGGGCACACACTTCATGGGTACGGCCGGCGGCGCGATCATCTCGTTGGGCGCAATCATCTCAGTCGCCGGTAATCTGAACATCACTGTGTTGTCCGCGTCGCGCATTCCCTTCGCCAGCGCCGAACGGAATCAACTGCCGTCGTTCCTGGCTCGAGTGCACCATAAATTCTTTACACCGCACATTTCCATCATCATTACGACTGCGCTGATGTTGATTTTGACTTTGATGAGTTCCTTCGTGGCGGCGCTGACGATCAGCACGATCGCGCGGCTGGTTGCGTACGCGGTGACGTGTGCGGCGTTGCCGGTTTTGCGAAAGCGGAGCGACGCGCCGCGTGCTCACTTCAGATTACCAGGCGGGCCGGTGATAGCCCTCGCGGCTTTGGTGTTAGCGACGTGGTTGTTACTGAATAATTTCGTCTCAGACATCTTTGCGGGAAAGAAATTGTGGGCGGTTGAAGGAATTCAGACGGTTATTGCCGCCGCGGCAGGTCTCTTGCTTTATCTGTCCTACAGACTTTACTCGCGGCGCGCTTCGTAGACGACGCGCCCATCCATAATCGTCATGACGACTTTCACATCCTCAATCTCCTTCGGATCGATTTTGAAAATGTCGCGCGACAGGATCACCAAATCAGCAAGCTTGCCCGGCGTGATTGTTCCTTTTTCGTTCTCCTGAAATTCAGCGAACGCCGATCCGACTGTGTAAGCGCGCACGGCCTCCTCGACTGAAATCTTCTGCGCCGGCACCCAGCCGTTTGGGTTCTTCCCGTCGAGCGTCCGTCGCGTCACCGCGGCGTAAATTGAAAGAACGGGATTGAGCGGCGCGACCGTCCAATCAGTTCCAAACGCCAGCGTCACGCCCGAATCCAGGAGAGATCGAAACGCGTAAGTTGTTTTCGCGCGCTCTTTGCCGATGCGCTTTTCAGCCCAACGGCCGTCGTCAATCGCATGATAGGGCTGCATCGACGCAATCACTTTGTCGCGCGCGAAACGTGGAATGTCTTGCGGACGCAAGTGCTGCGCGTGCTCAATGCGAAAGCGCCGATCGCGTCCGCCGTCTTCGGCCTCAACTTTTTCGTACATCGAAAGAATCAAGTCGTTCGCTTTGTCGCCGATGGCGTGAATCAGAACTTGCAGCCCCGCTTTGTCCGCGCCGCGCACGCGTTCAAGCATTGCGCCTTCGGGAAACATTTCGCCGCTCGGGATGCCGCTGGTGTTCGGCGCGTCGCGATACGGTTCGTAGAACAGCGCGGTCGTTGAGCCCAGACTGCCGTCGGCAAATCCTTTCAAGCCGCCCGTGCGCAACATGGCGCTGCCGAAATGAGCGCGCACGCCGGTGCGCGCCAGACGATCCCAACTCGGCAAAGGCCACACGGCGTAAATGCGCGTCTTCAATTCACCCTGATCGAGCAGAGTTTGATAGACGCCGACGTCGGCGCCGGCGGACATGTCCTGGACGCTGGTCACGCCTAAACTCGCTGCGTGATTCGAAGCCGCGCGCGCCGCGTTCAGCTTTTCTGCGAATGTGGAATCGGGAATTACCTTCCAGACGAAACTCTGGGCTGCGTCTTTCAAGACGCCCGTGGGTTCGCCTGTTTTCGGATCGCGCACGATTACGCCGCCCGGCGGGTCGAGTGTCTGCCTGGTCACGCCCGCGAGTTTCAATGCGAGGCTGTTCGCCAGACTCATGTGACCATCGAGACGATTGACGAACACCGGCTTGTTCGCTGTGTAGCGATCAATCAATTCTTTCGTTGGCAAGTCAGCTTTCGGCCAGCGCTCGTGGTCCCAATCGCCGCCGGTAACCCAACGGCCTTCGGGAAGCTTTGCGGCGAAGTCGCGGATTCTTTCGGCGAACTCCTGCGGTGTATTCGCATCGCGCAGATCGACGCTCGACAACTGGAACCCGCCGGACATGAAATGCACATGCGCGTCGTTGAAGCCGGGCAGCACCAGCCGGCCCTTGGCATCGATCTGCTTTGTGTTCGCGCCGGCGAGCTTCTTGATGTCTTTCGTCGTTCCGACCGCGACGATGCGATTTCTGTAAATGGCCACAGCTTCGGCCGTAGGCGAAGCAGAGTCCATCGTGTGAACCTTGCCGTTAACGATGATCAAGTCGGCGACGAACGGAGGTTTGTCTGCGTGTGTGATGAAGTTGGTTGACATGAGCGCGATGGTGATAAGTGACAACACGAACACTTTGATTTTCATAGGGAATAATGTGTCAGAACCGCGAGCGGTAGCGACCGGTTCAAGAAGCCGGGCATGGAGAAGTCGTTTAGCAACCCGGTGTTGCGCTTTGATCCCATCGCTACCGCTCCGGGTTCTGACACGCGGGCGCGTATAGTATCATCACGTCCCGTCGCAATTGAGATCATTTCTTTCGCAAGCCATGGTCGCGAGCCAGCAGCAACTTCAGGCAGATAAGCAACTGCTAGACGAACTTCGGGACATCGTCGGCGACGAAAACGTTCTCTCAGAGCCCGATGAGTTACTCGTCTACGAAACGGACGGGTTGCCGCAACACAAGCACCTGCCGCGGGCCGTAGTTTTCCCAAACTCCACCGAAGAAACCGCTGACGTGGCGGCGCTGCTTCATGAACGAAAAGTCAGTTTCGCTCCGCGCGGCGCGGGCACCGGTTTATCAGGCGGAGCATTGGCGATCAATCGTGGCGTCGTCATCGAACTCGCGCGCATGCGAAAGATTCTTGAAATTGATCGCGAGAACCGGACTGCGCGCGTCCAGACCGGCTTGGTTAATGCGCAACTGTCTCGTGCCGTCGCGCCCTTTGGCTTGTATTACGTGCCTGATCCTTCAAGCCAACCATCCTGCACGATCGGCGGCAACATCGCCGAGAACGCCGGCGGAATTCATTGTTTGAAGTACGGCACAACTACCGATCATGTGATTGCTGCGCGCGTAGTCTTGTCGGACGGATCGATTGTCGATCTCGAGCTCAATCACGCCGGGTACGATCTTCTCGGCACGTTTGTAGGCTCTGAAGGCACTTTCGGAATTGCCACTGAAGCGACGGTAAAACTTGCGCCGATTCCTGCGGCAGTCCGTACGCTGCTCGCCGATTTCCTCGATGTCGATCGGGCGAGTCGAGCAGTGTCGGCCGTCATCGCTGCGGGCATGCTGCCGGCAGCACTTGAGATGATGGACAACGCGATCATCCGCGCCGTAGAAGCAAGCGTCTTCACCGCGGGCCTGCCTACGGACGCGCAGGCGGTGCTGTTGGTTGAACTCGACGGAATCGAA
>Ga0068858_100004616_pt1 | contig 13484 bp, 6 predicted proteins | sample KBSSwiS12_FD_66589 | JGI IMG/M metagenome (GOLD analysis project Ga0068858, IMG submission 66589) | Switchgrass rhizosphere microbial communities from Kellogg Biological Station, Michigan, USA - KBS Switchgrass S1-2 | ecosystem: Host-associated > Plants > Roots > Rhizosphere > Soil ... | reverse complement strand
GGGAGCGACGCGACCACGCCCTCGAGATCGTCGAGAGAAACGCCGACGTGCTCGTGCGGCTGGTTTCAGATCTCCTCGACATGTCGCGAGTCGTCCTGGGAAGGGAACGTCTTGAATTTCACCGCTGCGACGTCGCACCCATCGCCGAGGCCGCGATCGACAGCTTCCGGCCGACCTGTCTCGCCAAAGGGGTTCATCTCGAGGCGGACGTCGATGCGCGTGCAGGACCGGTGTCCGCCGACCGCGACCGCCTTCAGCAGGTGTTCTGGAACCTGCTGTCGAACGCCGTCAAATTCACGCCCACAGGCGGAACGGTCAGGGTGGGCCTGGCACAGACCGGTTCCCATGTCGAGTTCGTCGTCGAGGATACGGGCAGGGGCATCACGTCGGAGTTCCTGCCCCATTTGTTCGAGAGGTTCAGTCAGGCCGACAATGGGCCGTCGCGTGTGTTTGGCGGCCTCGGCGTCGGTCTCGCCCTCGTACGCCATTTCGTTGAATTGCACGGAGGGAGCGTCGACGCGGCGAGCGGCGGTCTCGACAAGGGCGCGACATTTACCGTCAGGCTCCCGGTGATGCTCGTTCCCCGCGGGCGCAGTGGCCATTCAAATGGCCGTCGTGAGGCCACGAGGAGAGCGGCGTCAGCCGACGCCGGGGAACTCGCCGGGGTGAAGGTGCTCGCCGTCGATGACGAGCCGGATTCCCTGCTTCTCGTCAACGACGTCCTCGAGAGCGCAGGCGCGTCGGTGTTGTGCGCGAACTCTGCACAGGCGGCGCTCGGAGTATTGGACACCGAACGGCCGAACGTCATCGTCGCCGACCTCATGCCGCCAATGGATGGCTATGAGTTCATCGCGCGTCTCCGCCGTCGGCCCGCCAGCAAAGGCGGAGGGATCCCGGCTGCGGTGTTGACCGCGTATGCCCGGGCCGAAGACCGGACGCGCTCATTGCTGGCCGGCTTCCAGATGCACCTGGCGAAACCGATCGATCCGAGCCAGCTCATCGCCGCGGTTGCCTCGCTCGCCCTCGCTCGACCTTTGCCGTCGCACGAGTGACGAGGCCCCACGGGTGGCTGGGTGCCAGGCACCTCAGAACCGCCACGTCGTCCTGGCATACACGCTGCGCGGAAAGGCCTCGGGTGGAGTCAGGTTGCCGAACTCTACGTGCTGAGCGTGGAGCAGGTCGTTCCCCACGATTGAGAGCTCCATCGCACGCCCGACACGCCAGCCGAAGCGCAGGCTCAACTCGGCGTAACGATCGACATGCGGATCCGGCAACTCGCCGACAACGCGAAACATCGCATCAACTTCCGTGCGGCCGGGCAAGTCGATGTACGAGCGGAGCGACCATTGATGACGAGGGTCGTCGGCTTCCTGCGCCCCACGAGTCGAATCCAGACTGTTCGCGCGGAAACGCAGCTGCTCGGAGAAGAACGCATATCCGGCATGGAGCTGAACGCGTGCAAAGGGGTGGTAATCGGTTGTCAGCTCGAGGCCGGCGGTGTGGGCCTGGAGGTTGTTGGCGAGCACGATCGGAAAGCCCGAAGGCGGCGTCGGTTCCTGGCTCCGCAGTTCGCGGTAAACATTGTAGAAAGTGGCCACATCGAACGAGAGCTGCGTCCCGAGGGTCTGGCGGTAGCCGATTTCGCTGGAAACGACCGTCTCGGACCGGAATTCAGCACTGCCCGCTACCAGGACGATGGGCGAGAAGCCTGTGAACCTCAGGTCGCTGTCGAACCGCGTCGGCATTCTCACCGCGCGCGACGCGGCGGCCCACAGGGTCTGGCCGGGGCGTGGTGTCCAGCGAAGCCGGGCGGTCGGCTCGACCTCAACACCTGTGTAGTCGTTGTGCTCCAGCTTGGTGCCGAGCGTCAGCGCGACGCGCTGAGGGCGGATCGCGATCTCGTCCTGGACAAAGGCGTTGAACAGCGGTGACGACCGGCTCTCAGGCTCGAAGAACAGCACGAGGCTCTTCGGCGCGCGCCCACTCGTCAGGTCGTAGCCAACGCCGGTGGTCAGATCATGCCGGGCACCGAGACCTGCTCGATATTGCAGCTGGACGTCGTAGGTGTCGCGGTGCTCGGAGAATTGACGTGGCACATTCCGGTACGTGCCATCGTAGTACCCCTGCAATAGAAGTTGGGACCCCGAAGAAAACGTGTGCGAAGCACTCAGGAGAACGCTTCCACCGGCCACCGCGATATCCGGCCTGTCCGAGAGGCCGATCCGGCCATCGTAGGCGTCCCCCTGCATGGTGACCGTTGTCCGCGAGGCGGACTCCCAGTCGATCCGGAACCCGGCGCGGCCGGTTTGCAGAGGATCGCGCGCGTCGGTCCCGTTGGCGAATTCGAGCCCACCCCGGTATGAGTACTTTCCCCACACGCGGTAGCTCGTCCCCGCTCCGAACGCCCCGCCGTATTGCACGACGCTTTCTCCAAGCGTGGTCCCCCCGCCGACCTGTACGAACGCGCCCGCGGTCTGGCTCGCGCGTTTCGTGACGATGTTGATGACGCCATTGACGGCGTTCGCCCCCCACAGCGTCGCGCCAGGCCCCCGAACCACCTCGATCCGGTCCACGTCTTCAAGGACCGTGTCCTGCACGTCCCACTGCACACCTGAAAAAAGCGGCGTGTACACCACGCGCCCGTCGAGGAGCACTTGCATTTTGTCGGCAGTGGGCGAGTTGAAGCCGCGGGCGCTGATCGCCCATGTGTGTCCATCGGACCGCGCGACCGCGACGCCGGTCACGAGCCTCAGCGCCTCAGCCAGCGTCGTCACACCAGAGCGGCGGAGATCCTCTTGAGTGATCACCGAAACCGCCGCCGCCGCCTCACCGATCGGCTCCGCGTGTTTGGTGACGCTGGTGACATCGATCTGCGCGAGTTGCTCGATCGTCAGATGCTTCAGCGCGGGGTCGCCGGGATCCTGAGCGCTGGCATCGATGCCGGCACAGAGAAGCGCAATCAGCCCTGCCAGGGCGATGCGGATCCTCATAGCGGGGCTGCTCCGGTGCTCGAGGCGTCCCGGGCAGCCTTTTGCGATTTCACCAGCGCTCGAGCAGCCGTCACGGCTCTCAGGAGTTCGCCCGCGTCGCAGGGCTTACCCACATGGCCGTGAAACCCGGCGGAAAAGCAGCGGTCGCGGAATTGGTCGGAGGCGTACGCCGTCAAGGCGACCGCCGCGGTCGATCGTCCTGACGCGGTGTCGAGGCTTCGGATGTGATGGAGCACCTGAAAGCCGTCCATGGCAGGCATCGCCAGGTCGCAGACGAGCACGTCGCCCGGGTTCCGTGTCCATTCCCTGATGGCGTCGTCGCCTGACGCGGCGACCCTGACGTCCGCGCCGGCCGCGGTGAGCGTGGTCATGAGAATTTCCAGGCTGTCAGGATCATCATCCACGGCGAGGATCCGCATTCCCGCGCACAGAGTGCCGCGAGGCGTGTCGGATGCGGCGTTCGCGCCGGGCTGAGGCGCGGTGACCGCCAACCGTGGCAGGCGCACCGAGAACGTCGAGCCCTGATCCTTTCCACGGCTCACGGCGTGGGCCGAGCCGTTGTGCAGCATGGTGATTTCCTTGACGAGCGCGAGACCCAGACCGAGGCCGCCGTGACGGCGAGTCATCGAGCCATCCGCCTGGCGAAAACGCTCGAACACGAACGGCAGGAAGTCCTGCGTCAGGCCGATGCCGGTATCTTGAACCGAGAAGACGTATTCGTCCGTCGTGGCGGAGAGCGTCACGGTAATCGTTCCTCCAGCAGGGGTGAACTTGACGGCGTTCGAGAGCAGATTCCAGGCGACCTGCTGCAGACGATCGGGATCGGCGCTCACCAGACACGAAGAGGCCGGAAACTGGACCTCGAGTCGCAGCGATTTGGCCATCGCCGTCGGTTTGACGGTGTCAATCGCGGAGGTGAGCACGGCGCGCAAGTCGACCACGTCGAGGCTGACCCGAAGATGGCCGATAGCCATCCGTGACACGTCAAGCAGGTCCTCGATCAGCCGGGCCTGCGATCGGGCGTTCCGTTCGAGGTTTTCGAGGGCGCGCGCGAGGCGCTGCCCGGTCGGTTTGGTCGTTCGGATGATCTGCAGCCAGCCCATGATGGCGTTCAACGGCGTCCGGAGCTCGTGCGACACGGTGCCCAGAAACTGATCCTTGAGGTACTCGGCGCGCTTGCGTTCGGCGATTTCGACCGTCAGCGTTTCGTCGCGGCGCTGGATTTCGTCGAGCATCCCGTTGAACGACTGCACCAGACCCCCGACCTCGTCGTCGGTCGTCTTCGTTGCCCGGAGCGAGTAGTCGCGGCTGGTGGTGACGCGATCGGCCGTGGCGGCGAGAGCGAGCACCGGTCCGGAGATCACGCGCTGGAGGAGACGGGTCAGGAACAAGGCGATCAGCGTGCCCCCAACGAGCGCCCCCGCGATCACGAACGCCTGAATCCGCGTCCACGCGTAGAGCAGGCTCAGGTTTCCAGTGATAACGACGCTGCCGAGCCGGCGGCCGTTCGCGGTGACCGGACGCGTGACGACGATCGATCGGTCGCGGGGCGCATTCGCGCCGACCGTCGCGTCGCATGGTTCGCCTGGCACCGTGTGCGACGCGAACAGGGCCTGGTTCGAATCAAAAACACACAGCGCATCGATATTGGGCCTCGCGCCGAGGGTGCGGAGCGTTTCCGTGACCGAGCCCGGGTCGTCGAAGGCGAGCGCCGCGCTGACGCTGTCAGCCAGCAGTTCGGCCTGGGCGTCGAGATCGCGGACGGTATTGCTGCGGGCCGTGAAGTAGGTCGCGGTGACCGACGCGACGCTGACCAGCAGAATCGCGCAGAACGTCGGCACGACGCCCAATATCAGCGCCTTACGGGCGATCGGTTGATCCCTGAATGGTTTCATGGCGTTCGGATCACCTCACTGTCCGCGCAACCCTCAGAAGTTTCGGGCTGAGTCTCAGCCCGCCCCGAAGCGATGCCGTCTGGTTGACGTCGAATCGCACGCGGCCTCCGTCGATGGCGAAGTTGATGATCGACCCGGCGCGCCAGAGGGCCTCCGACTCGCTGACGACGAGCACCGGCGCGTCAGTCGTTCCCGGATTGAGGTCGTTGCCGCGCGGGTTGACCGCGCGGCGTATGAAGAGCACATGGCAGCGCTTGATCCCCTCCTCGGAAGGATGTTCGACGACGAGCGGGTGGCCGGCGACGCTTTCACCTTTCACGGTGCGAAGGAGGCTGCCGTCGAACGGATCAACACCGAGGATGCAGATGCGCAGCGGGCTCGACGGCGATTCGAAAGCAGTGGGCGGCCACTCGGTGAACGTCGCGAAGTTCAGCAGGAACGCCGCCTTGACCTCGTACTCCAGACTCGTGGCTGCCGTGAGAGTCCCGAACACGAAACAGAGCGCCACGAGCAGGAGCCGAGGTTGCGTGCGGCGAGCCATGGAGTCGGGATATTGGCGAGCGCGTGAGCCTACTCCGAGTCTCCGATTTTCTTGCCACCGATTGCCGAATGGTGCCTGCAACGTCTGGAAACGCTACACGTCCAGATCGCGCGCGACCCGTGATCGCGCGCATCGGAATGATGCGCCGGATCAGCCTCCAGAATGGTCACGGCTTTGACGATTCGCATCGGTAGCTCAGCTTATCAATAAAGATGCCAGCCCAAGTATGGCCATGCGGAGATTGATCTGCGCATTGGAGCGCGCAGTTCCGACGGAAGCGTTCTTGCCTCCAGGTTCGACGAGTGGTGCGGTGGGGCCCTCACAGGGTAAAGGTGAGGGGCGGCATCGGTAAACCATTCCACTCCGTCACGGAGAATGCGTCATGCGCTACATCACCGCCTGGATTCCTGACTGTGGCCACTAATCAGCCTTTGAGGAAACTTCGTGGCGAGGAGGAGACGCTCGCGTCCCCGCGAGTCGCGGTCGACAAGGCTGCGCCGGCGGCCGCGCCGGAAATCCCGCGACCGCACGCCAGTGCGCCTGTCGTCATCGCCGTGTTGCTCTCCATGGCAGGGCTTTGGTTCGCACGATCGATTCTCGTGCCGATCGTAATCGGGGTCTTGATCAGCTACGCGCTCGATCCCCTGCAACGCCGGATTGTCAGATGGTTACCGGGGCCGCTTGCCGCTGCCGTGATCCTTTCGACGGTTATTGGCGTGTGCGGTGCCGCCGTGTACGCGCTCCGCGATCAGGCGACGATGTTCATCACCGAGATACCTCGTGTCGCCGAGGGCGTGAAAAGGAGCGTTACAGCCTATCGCCGATCAGGGCCGAGCGCCGTCGAACAGTTCGAGTACGCAGCGAAGCAACTGAAGGAGGCGGCGGCGCCGACCGCTTCGGCCGCGCCTCGGGGCGTGACCCGAGTGCAAATCGAGACGCCGGCATTTCCCCTGTCAGACCTGCTCTGGCAGGGATCACTCGGCGCGCTGGAATTGGCGGGGCAGACACTGCTGACATTGTTTCTCGCGTACTACCTGCTCGCGGTCGGTGATCTGTACAAACGGAAGATCGTCAGGATCGTCGGGCCGTCGTTGTCTGAAAAGAAGACAAGCGTCGAGATTCTCAACGAGATCGATCGGCAGATCGAAAGCTTTCTCGTCACGCGAGGCATCGTGAGCGCCATCGTCGGCGTGTCGACGGCGTTGGTCTTCTGGGCGCTGGGGGTCGGTCAACCTGCAATCTGGGGTGTCGCGGCGGGACTCCTGAACATCTTCCCGTATCTCGGACCGGCGATGGTGACGCTGGCAGCCGGCGTGACCGGCTACGTCCAGTTCGGCACGCTCTCCATGGCGGCGGCAGTGGCGGGCGCCGCGACGGCTGTCGCGAGCTTTGAAGGGTTCGTGATCACTCCGTGGTTGATGGGACGGGCAGGCCGCATGAGTCCGGCCGCGGTCTTCATCGGTGTCTCGTTCTGGGGATGGATCTGGGGCATCCCCGGATTGCTGCTGGCGGTGCCGATCCTCATGGTCGCCAAAGCGATCTGCGATCACGTCGAAAGCCTTCAGTTCATCGGCGAGCTGCTCGCTGATTGAGTGCGGACCCGTTCAGGCGGATCGCACAGGCTGATTCGGCGCAGCCGTCTCAACCATAAAAGAAGATGCGTGTGGCGAGGCTTTTGCTGTCCCGGCAGCAGGGTGAATCATTCCGGCAGGCCAGCGGCCTGAAGAAAGGATTCCGATGATAACCGTCCTCGTCGTCCTGCTCGTGTTGATGCTGATCGGTGCTGTTCCGGCGTGGCCCCACAGCCGGGATTGGGGGTATCTGCCAAGCGGGACCCTCGGCCTGGTGTTGCTGATTCTGCTGCTGCTGGCGTTGCGAGGACGGATCTGACCCGTTTCCGGTGACATGAAGCTGCTCGTTGATCCTGACGCTGGCGTGACCCATCGTGGCGGCGATCAAACAAGCCCGAACGACCATCGCCGATCTTGCCGTCGTGAAGCAGATGCAGACAGTCTTCGAACAAGACGGGGCGCAGACCGAGGCGGGGAAGGCGCAAGCGGAGGCTCTCCGCCGGGAGGCGCAGAAAGACGCGAAGGATCTGCCGGACCTCCGGAGCGCGTCGGTGTAAAGCCATGACGTATACCAGACGATTCATTCGCGCACTCGTGCTCGTGGTCGTTCTCGCGGCGGGCGCGGGCGCCATCGCGGCCGCCCTGACGCAGACCGTCTGGTTCAAGGATTGGCTGCGGGGCTACATCGAACGCGAGGCGAACCAGTACCTGAACGGTCGCGTGTCGATTCAGCGGCTCGGAGGGAATCTGTTCTTCGGCGTCGAACTCGAGAACATCGCCGTGTCGCTGGACGGGAAGCCGGTCGTCGCCGTCAAGGATCTGGGCCTCGACTACAACGCGTTCGAACTGATCTCGAAGGGGTTGTCGGTCGCGCACCTCCGGCTGAACCAGCCGGTGCTGTATCTGCAGCATGAGGGCGATGCCTGGAACGTCAGCCGGCTGGTGAAGAAGCAGGAAACCGAGGCCGACCGCTCCGGTCCAGACCGGCCGATCACGATCGCAGACATTGGCATCAGCGACGGCTCGGTCGTCATCGAAGGCTCGACGGGAGTGTCCGGCGTCGAGATACCGAAGCGGATCGATCGCCTCGACGCGAAGCTCTCGTTCAAGTACGAGCCGGTCCGTTACTCGATCGAAATCACACACGTGTCGTTTCGCGGATCGGATCCCGAGATTGCCCTCAACGCGTTGTCCGGCGGCGTGGCCGTCAGAGACGATACGGTGTACATCGACCGGATGTCGGTGCGGACCGCCGAAACGGCGCTGTCGATCGACGGCGCCGTGCAGCAGTATCTGACGACGCCGAATGTCAAGCTGCAGATCGGATCCGAGAAGACGTCGCTTCCCGAGATCGCGCGCGTGGTGCCGGCGCTCTCGGGCATTGATCTTCAACCGGCGTTTGAACTGAAGCTCGATGGTCCGCTCGACCATCTCGCCGTCGACGTCAATGCCCGGTCCTCGGCCGGGCAGGTCACCGGCACTGTCGTCACCGATTTGATGGCTCCTGATCAATCGGTGACCGGCGACATCTCGGTGCGCCATCTGAATCTCGAGCCGATTCTGAACAGCCGGCGCCAGAAGAGCGACATCACCGCGGATGCCAAGATCGATCTGCACGCCGCGGCCTTCTCGAATCCAGACTCGTTGCGAGGAACGCTGACCGTTCAGGCCCCGCGCATCGTGGCCGCTGGTTACGCGGCGGAGCGAATCCAGGCGACAGCGAAGGTCGACGGCCGACGCGTGGCTATCGACGGCAGGGCTGCCGCTTATGCCGCGACCATCACCGCCGTCGGGCGCGTGACCCTTCCCGAGAAGACCGACGCCGGGCCGGGCGCGGTGAAGTACGACGTCCACGGGCAAGTGCGGCATGTCGATCTGCGGCGGATGCCGCGGGACCTTGGCATTCCGCGCGCAGCGACCAACATCAGCGCCGGCTATCACGTAGTCGGCGCCGGACCAAGGGTCCGCGGCGACGCACGCTTCGAGCCGTCGACCGTCGCGGGCGCGCAGGTCGCCGCAGGAAGCACTGTCGGGTTCTCGATCGAGGGCAAGAACATCAGCTATGAAGCTGACGCCACGGTGACGAACCTCGATCTTCAGCAGGCCGGGCAGCAGTTCCAGGTGAAGGCACTGGAGACCGATCAGTACAAGAGCTCGCTCGATGCCCACGTGTCGGCGAGCGGCCACGGGACCAGGCCGAAGGACATCGATCTGACGGCCACCGGCACGCTGACCAATTCCTCGATCCTCGGTGCGCGCATTCCGCAACTGGCATTCAACGCCAGATTCGCCGACGACAACCTGCACATCCAGGCGGACGGGTCGTTCGTGGATGTCGATCCATCCATCGCGAGCGGCAGGCCGGCGATGAAAGGGCAGCTCGCCGGCTCGCTGAACGTCGATGCCACCATCGAGGGCGTCTCACAGGGTGTTACCGTGGACACCGTCCAGGCTTCAGCGAAGGTGAATCTGGAGCCATCGTCGATCGGCGGTCTCGAGATCACCCGCGGCACGCTCGACGGCGACTACCGTCAGTCGATGGGCGACATCCGCGCGCTCGAGATTGTCGGGCGCGACCTCAACGTCACGGCCAGCGGCCGGGTGGCACTGAACGACACCGGCCAGTCGAACCTGACGGTGCATGCCGACAGTTCCAATCTCGACGAAGTCGGGAAGCTGATCGATCGGCCGCTCACAGGAATCGCGAAGGTGGATGCGACGGTCACCGGCAACAAGCAGGAGCTGCAGGCCGTGGGCAAGCTCACGGGCAACGACCTCCGCTACGCCGATAACGGCGCGCTGACGATGTCCAGCGATTTCACGGCCAGGGTGCCGCAGCTGACACTGGCTGGCGCGACCGTGTCGGCGACGACCGACGCCACGTTCGTCTCGATTGGCGGACAGAACATCAACTCGCTGACTGCGAAGACCGACTACGGAAACTCCCAGCTCGTCTTCAACATGACTGCCCGGCAGACTGACCGCTCGCTTGCCGCCACCGGCTGCCTCGTTCTCTACCCCGATCAGCAGGAAGTGCAGCTCGATCAGCTCGAGCTGCAGGCGCAGAACATGAAGTGGCAGACGCGCCCCGGAGCCCGGCCGGTGATTCAATACGGCGACAACGCCGTGACGGTCAAAGACCTCACCCTCGTGAACGGCACGCAGGAGATATCAGCGACCGGCCGGTTCGGGCGCCCCGGCGACGCGCTCACCGTGACACTGGCGAATATCGATCTCTCGACCGTCGATGCGCTGATGCTGCGTCCGCCGCGGTTCTTCGGCACGTTGAACGCGTCCGGCGAGATCACCGGTACGAAGGACGCACCGCTGGTGAAGGCCGATTTCGCGATCAAGCAGGGGGCCTTCCAGCAGTACAAATACGACACCTTCGACGGGACGGTGAGCTACCGCGACAACGGCGTGACGCTCGACACGAAGCTGCAGCAGAACCCGACGGCATGGATCACAGTGAAAGGGTACGTCCCGAAGACGGTGCTGGCGGGGCCCGCCCGTCCGGGCGCGACCGCAGGTCACGTCGAGGCGGCCGCGGCGGAAGACCGCATCGACGTTCACGTCGACAGCAGTCCGCTGGATCTCGCCGTCGTCCAGGGATTCACGACGGCGGTGTCGAAAGTCCAGGGCACCTTCGAAGCCCACCTGCAGGTCACAGGTTCGGCAGAGGATCCACATCCGGTGGGTGCCGTCACCGTGCAGAACGGCGCCTTCACCGTCGATCAAACCGGCGTCGCCTATACGAACCTTCGGGGACAGGTCGATTTCCAGCCCGATCGCGTTCATATCAGCGAGATCACGATCCTCGACAACCAGCAGAGCGCGCTGTCGATCACCGGCGATCTGGCGACCCACGAAGGACAAATCGGTGGCGTGCACTTATATGTGAACGCCAGTGATTTCAAGGTCATCGACAACAAGATGGGCAAGGTGCGGATAGACACCAATCTCGAGATCGCCGGAGAGCTGCGGTCGCCGCGCGTCGAGGGGGACCTCGACGTGTCGACCGGGACGGTCGACCTCGATCCGATCCTCGCGACGCTTGGCGACTCGCCGTACCCGACCAAATCCGTCGACGATGTCTCCGATCAGCCGGACGGGGCGGCGCCCAGTCCGCTCGATCGTCTGCGTCTGAACGTCGGCGTCAGCGTTCCGAACGATCTCGTCATCAAGGCAGCCGATTTCACCACGCCCGGTGCGCCGATCGGGCTCGGCGCGATGAACCTGACAGTCGGCGGAGATCTCCGCGCGACGAAAGAGCCCGGGGGCAAGCCGCAGCTCGTCGGCTCGATCAATATCGTGCGCGGTTTCTACGAGTTCCAGGGCCGACGATTCGACATCCTGCGCGACAGCTCGCTGCGTTTCGACGGCGTCGACCCGCTCCAGCCGACTCTTGATATCAGGGCACAGCGGGTCATTCAGGCGGTCACGGCAAACGTCAACGTGCGCGGGACGCTGGACAAGCCCGAGATCGTCCTGACCAGTACGCCGCCGCTCGAACAAGCCGACATCCTCTCGCTCATTGTCTTCAATCAGCCGATCAACGAGCTCGGGGAAGGACAGCAGGTCTCGTTGGCGCAGCGAGCCCAGGCGCTCGCGACCGGCGCGATCGCCGGCGAGCTGTCGAAGTCGATCGAGCACACGCTGAAGCTCAGCGAGTTCGAAATCAACACGGCGCCGGAAAGCGGCGGCGCCGCGCAGGTGACACTGGGCCAGCAGGTGGGACAGAACCTCTACGTGAAGCTCCAGCAGGGGATCGGCGATCAGAGCCAGACCAACTTCATCATCGAGTACGAGCTGGCCAAGTGGCTCCGGCTGCAGACCAACGTGCTGCAGGGCTCGAGCACCCAGCAGCAGCTGTTCCAGCGCATGCAGGGCTCGGGCGTCAACGCGCTGTTCTTTTTCAGCTACTGAGCGATCGACGGCCGGCGCAGGCGATCCTCTTGCGGCTTGAGGGCGGCCGCACACGCCTTCATCCACGCCTGCGTATCGTTGTCGGGGTCCTTCGATGCGGCGTCCGCGGTACGATAGATGAGGCCGCAATCGAGCAGCCGTTGTTCCGCCGTGACGGCCTCGTAGAACAGGCGATCCCCGGCGATCTCGACGACCATGAAGTGGTGCTCGGAGGTGCCAACTTCGTCGAACGCGCTGCGGCGGAAATCGTAGAGGTTCCGGCCGCCGCCACCGGAAACGAAATACCGGACACCTTGTTGCGGGCTGACGCGCTCGTAGAGATGTTCGTGGCCGCTGAAGACCACGTTCACTTTGTTGCGCACCAGCACCGGTTCCAGTGCGGGCCGGATCACGCTGCGGCTTTCGTCGGCGTGCTGTCCGGACGAGTAGAGCGGGTGGTGGAAGAAGCAGATCCGCCACTTCGTGCCCGCGTCGCCAAACACCCCGTCGAGCCACTTCACCTGTGCGGGATCCAGCGGATGATTGCTGTTCAACGCGACGAAGCGTGCGTTGCCCTGGTCGAAACTGTAGTAGTCGTGATCCTGCATGTTGAACGGCTTGAAATGGATCTGCAGATCGCGGTCGTGATTGCCGAGCGCCGCGTAGAACGTGACGCCCCGCTCCAGCAGCGGTTTGTACGGCACCAGAAACTCCCCCGAATAGTCGTCGTCGTACAGGTTGTCGCCGAGCATCAGGACAAACGGAAAGCGGCGGGCCGTGCTGAAGTAACTGACCATCGCCTGCGCGATGGTCCGCTGCGGCAAGTCTCCTGAGCCGCTGTCTCCGATCAGCGCGAAGACCGTGCCGCCGCGGATGGAGGGCATCGCCAGCGGCGACGATGTCGCCACCGTCGTCGAGACCTGAGGCGCCGTCGACACTCCCTCCGGCGGCGGTTCAGGCAGCGTGTCCGGGAGGTAGTCGACGACCACGTCGGCGTCCACATCGCGCAACAGCAGCACGCGGCCGATGAAATCGTATTCGAGCTGCTTGGGCAGCGACGGAAGCGACTCGAGGAGCAGCGGCGGCACGCGCGGCGCGTCGAGATGCAGGTTGATCGCGATGGGCGGCGCCGGCGACGAGCTCTTGCCCGTGTCGTTTTGTTCCGCCAGCGCGTCCATCAGCAACTCGCGCCGCCCGCCGGCGAACGCCTGACTGACGCTCTCGCGAATGATGGCCCCAGCGGCCGGGGCGATCAGATCGCCCTGCTTGGCGTCGGGGCGAAGCTTGGTGGCGAGCGCGTCTGCGAGCGACTCCATGCGCGTGCGCACCGCCGTCTCGGCGTTCTCTGCGGTGCCGGTCTGGCCCGGGACTCGAGCGCCGGCCGTGGCCGCCTCTTTTCGGAACGGCTGGGTCTGGTCAACGTAGGCCTGGAGGGCGGCGCGAAACGGCTCGATGGCCGGATTCGTCGAAGGCGGCACCGTCGTCGGAGGCATGTACGGCGCGCAGGTCGCGGCCGCGACCGCTCCCGCGACGAGTCCCACGAGTGTCCAGCTTCGCGAGGATGCTCTCGCGACTGCTTTTT
>Ga0068858_100004613_pt1 | contig 13486 bp, 10 predicted proteins | sample KBSSwiS12_FD_66589 | JGI IMG/M metagenome (GOLD analysis project Ga0068858, IMG submission 66589) | Switchgrass rhizosphere microbial communities from Kellogg Biological Station, Michigan, USA - KBS Switchgrass S1-2 | ecosystem: Host-associated > Plants > Roots > Rhizosphere > Soil ... | reverse complement strand
ATTGTGCAGGTCGGCGTCGGCGCGGAAGACCTTCCAAATTGCAAATAGAGTCGTGACCTCGCTCCAGCCATGAGCGGGAGTGCGAGGTCAGCGACGGCATCAGTGGCTATTCGGCGGCGCGGTAGCTTCCCACGGCGGCGCCGGCCGAAGCCGGCGCGGCGGCCCTGCGAACGTCGCGCGCCCGCAATGCGACCTTGGCGATCTCCATGGCAAACAACAAGGCGGAGGCGACTGCGATCGATACCGCCCAGTCCCGCAACGACAGCGGCATTGTGTGGAACGCCGCCTGCAGCGCCGGCACGTAGACCACCAGTATATGCGTGCCCAGGGAGAACGCGATCGCGACCAGGAGCCACTTGTTCTCGAGCAGGCCAATGAAGGCGCTCCGCCTTCTGGAGCGGCAATTATAGACGTCGAAGAGCTGATACATCATGAGCGTGGTGAAGGCCATGGTGCGCGCGAGCGCTTCGTCGGCTGCGTTCGGAGCCGTTCCGGTCGCGAACAGCGTGATCATCCCGCCGGGATAGTAGGCATCGAGCACGCCGATGGTGCCCACCATCATCAGCAGGCCGACGCAGGCGAGACGGATCCAGTCCTCGTTGAGCAGCACCCCCGAACCTCGGCGGCGTGGCTCCCGGTTCATCACGTCGGGGTCCTTCGGATCGACGCCGAGCGCAAGCGCGGGCGGCCCATCTGTGATCAGGTTGATCCAGAGCAGTTGAGCCGCGAGCAACGGCAGGAACAGCCCTATCTCCACCGATACGAGGCCGAGCCAACCCGCGAGCATGACGCCGGCGAACATCGTCAGCAGCTCGCCGGAATTGGTCGACAAGAGATAGATCAGATACTTCTGGATGTTGTCGTAAACGCCGCGGCCCTCTTCGATCGCTTTCACGATGCTGGCGAAATTGTCGTCGGTCAGCACCATGTCGGCCGCTTCCTTGGATACGTCCGTGCCGGTGATTCCCATCGCGACGCCGATATTGGCGGTCTTTAGAGCAGGCGCATCGTTGATGCCGTCGCCGGTCATCGCGACGATGTGGCCCCGGCGTTGCAATGCCTCGACGATACGAAGCTTGTGGTCGGGATCGACGCGGGCAAATACCCGCACCTGTTCGACGATGGAGTCCAATTCGGCGTCGTCCATGCTCCGAAGCTCGGAACCGGTGACAAGCCGAGCGCCCGGCTCGAAGATGTCGAGCTCGCGCGCGATCGCACCCGCGGTTGCCGGGTGGTCGCCGGTGATCATCACGGTTCGGATATGCGCATGCCTCGCGACAGCGACGGCGGCCTTCACTTCCTCCCGCGGCGGGTCGATCATGCCGACGATCCCGAGCAGTACGAGATCGTCTTCGACACTGTCAGGTAGCTCGACGTCCAAGGTACGACCGGGCGCCGCGGGGTCGATGCCCAACGACGCAGCCGGGATGGTGCGCGAGGCAATGGCCAGGGTGCGGAGCGCCTGGCTCGCAAGAGCCTCGTTGCGCCGCGACCAGTCACCGCGGCCATCGTCTGTCAGAGCAACCGTGGCGTCCTGCTCATAAACGTAGCGACACTTTGCCAGCAGGATTTCCGGCGCGCCCTTGACGAACACACGCAGTTCGCCCGGGCGATCGGGATCGACGTGAACGGTAGTGTGTCGTTTGCGTTCGGATGTGAACGGGATCTCGGCGATCCGTGCAAAGCGGGCCAGATCCTGAGCCTTCAGGCCGAACTTACGCGCCGCCACAACCAGGGCACCCTCGGTCGGATCGCCCTGAAGCCGCCAGCGCTCGTCGCTGTAAGTGAGCTCCGAATCGTTGACGAGCGCGGCGGCATGCAGCGTCCTCTCGAGGCCATTGCGCAGCGGCGATGCCTCGACGATCGGCTTTCCGTCCTTGCTGAATTCGCCCTCCGGGATATACCCGCTGCCGCTGACCTCGATCAGCGCATCACCGGTTACGATGGCGCGCACCGTCATTTCGTTGCGGGTCAAGGTGCCGGTCTTGTCCGAGCAGATCACCGTCGCCGCACCAAGCGTTTCGATGGCCGGCAGTTTGCGCACGATCGCGTGGGCCGCCGCCATTCGGCGTACGCCGAGACTGAGTCCCACGGTCACGATTGCGGGCAGCGCCTCGGGAATCGCGGCAACGGCAAGCGCCACCGCAAACAGGAACAGGCTGAGCACGACGTTGAGCGTCAGCGTCGACGTGCTGAACAAGCCGGCGGCGAACACCACGGCGCAAATGCCGAGCATGACGACAGTGAGGCGCTTGCCGGTACGGTCGAGTTCCTGCTGGAGCGGCGTCGGCTCCTTCTCGGCGGCCTCGAGCAGTCCGGCGATGCGCCCGACCTCGGTGTTCATTCCGGTGTTGACGACCACGGCGCGGCCGCGGCCGTAGGTCGCGACGGTGCCCGCAAACAGCATGTTGACGCGATCGCCGAGGCCCACGTCGGCGGGGACCGGCTTCGGACTCTTGGCAACCGGCATGCTTTCGCCGGTCAGCGGCGCTTCATCGGTGCGAAGATTGGCGTCCTCGATGATGCGGGCGTCCGCCGGGATCTTGTCTCCGGCCTCCACCAGGATGATGTCCCCAGGCACGATCTCATGGGCTGCGATGCGCTGGCGTTCCCCCTCGCGGACCACGGTCGATTCCGGAGCGGCGAGCGCCATCAGCGCACGCACCGAACGCTCCGCCCGCGCTTCCTGAAAGAATCCAAGCAACGCGTTGAGCACCACGATGGCCGTGATGACGATCGCCTCATAGGGCAAGGCGGACTCGCGGGGGTCCTGCAATAGCCATTCGATCACCGAGATCACGATGGCAAATAGAAGAATGATGACCAGGAAATTCTCGAACTGCTCAAGGAACCGCTTCCACCACGGAATTTCCGGCGCGCCGGCGAGCTGATTGGGGCCGCATTGCTCCAGCCGGAGTTGTGCCTCGGAGCGGCTGAGTCCGCGCGCTGGATCGGATCCCAATGCGAAGACGACCGTCTCTGCTGGAAGGGCGTGCGACGCCGTCACGTCAACCGCGTCGTTTGAGATGTCGCTTGGGATATGGGCAGGCTGCGACACTCGCGCCGCCGGGTTGATCTGCAGATTCATGGTGAGGTCCTCATCTCGCTTGCGAATGCGATAGGGGGCGCGGAAAGGCGCCGGCGCGCGACATCGCGGCGTGCGGCGTCAAAAAGCGCCTGCGGCTCGCCGAATGCACGCGAACACTCAATTTGATCCGCGTCGTTGGTGAGCCGGCGGCATGAAATGCCGGGTAATAACTGCATAGGGCCACTCCTTCTGGTTTCCAGTCCGACATCGCAGCGTGCGGCTGCCAGAGGGGCCCGGCCTGGTGAGAACGCTTGCTATCGCTGCATCAACGCCTTTCAAGAATCGACGGCATGGGGTGCGAGCCTCGGCGCACTTAGAGCGAGATGACTTTTCTTCGAATCGTCATCCCGCTCCGACCTTTTGGCGGTGCATGATCTTTTCCGAAAACCGGTACCCACTTTTCGGGATCATGCTCTAGTTCTCGCGGTGCCCGCTTTCGACGAGCCGCACCATCTGATCCGGATCGATCGTCGCCGCGGCACAAAGCCCGATCAGCGTCAGGGCGCCGGCGACGTCGGCATACGTGACCTGGCCGGAATCCAGGTCCCGGTCGCGACGGGCGAACATCGCCAGGACGGCGGCAAACCCGAGGAAGAGCGTGGCGACCACGGGCATGATCAGGTCCGGCGGCAGCGTCACGGTCGAAGCACCCCAAGCGGCGAAGCTGGCGAAGACCGCCCCGCCGAATGCCAGTTCCGGACCAAGGGCTCGGCGACGGCTGCCGTCATTCGCGGTCGGCCTCAGCCGGGAGTTCTTGCGCGGCCCTGACACCTTCGACGTCATGTCGATCGCCTGAAGACACTACGATCAGCTAATTTGTATTATGATAGTTTAGTATCTTTGAAACTACCGTCAAGCCACAAACGGCAGCGAAATTGGGTGAACTTGGCTCAAGGGGCTGAGAGCACGGGCCGAATTCCGCCTGCGCTTCGATTTTGGCGTGATGGTAGGCTCGAACCCAACGAACCATCAGCGGCACGAGCTCAAGCGCTGAGAACGAAGCGCCCGCCGCCATGACCGAGGGTGGCGTGCCGTGGAATAGAGGTGGTGAGCAACGAGCTGATCTGCTTCAGCCCCCCATCTCTATCGCCTCTATCGCGCCCGACGCTTGGTCGAGCGCCGGCGCCAGCGGAAGCGCATGTTGACATCGATGCGGACATTCAAGGGACCCATATGATCACCAGGCGGATGCTCTTGTCGGTGATCGTCGCGGCCAGCGCCGGCCTGAGTGCTGTTCTTCCGGCGATGTCGCAATCCTATCCGACGCGCCCCATTACAATGATCGTGCCGTTCCCGGCCGGCGGCGCATTGGATACGGTCGCGCGGGTCCTGTCCGAACGTATGAGGACATCGCTCGGTCAACCCGTCATCATTGAAAACGTGAGTGGCGGTGCTGGCAATGTCGGCGTCGCCCGGCTCGCCCGCGCGGCACCCGATGGATACACGCTCGACATCGGCGGATGGGTCACGCATGTCCTGAACGGCGCTATCTTTCCGCTCAAGTTCGACGTGCGAACAGATTTCGAGCCGGTCTGCCTGATCGCGACCCAACCGATGCTGATCGTCGGCAAGAAAACTCTGCCGACTGAAACGTTGAAGGAATTGATCGCCTGGCTGACGGCAAACCCGGACCAGGCCTTGGTGGGACATGCCGGCGTCGGAACGACGGGTCATATCTCCGGCATCTTCTTTCAAACAGAAACCGGCGCACGCCTTCAGTTTGTGCCGTATCGCGGACTGAGCCTGGCGATGCAGGACCTGCTGGCCGGGCATATCGACCTGATTATCGATCAGGCCGTCAATGCTCTGCCGCATGTACGCAATGGCGCGGTCAAAGCCTACGCCGTTACGGCAAGGAGCCGTCTGGCGGCTTTGCCTGACATCCCAACGGTGGACGAGGCGGGACTGCCCGGATTTTATGTGACGTCCTGGCAGGCGATCTGGGCGCCCAAAGGCACGCCCAAGGAAATCGTCAACACATTAAATGCCGCCGTGGCAGATGCCTTGGCCGATCCGGGGGTGCGGGCGCGGCTTGCCGATCTCGGGCAAGAGATTTTCGCGCGGCGGCAGCAGACACCGGAAGCGCTGGGCGAATTTCACAAGGCCGAGATCGAGAAGTGGTGGCCCATCATCAAGGCGGCGAACATCAAGCCGGAGTGAATTTGCCAGAGCGGCTTCCCCTCGCGTTGAAACGCACCGCCGTCATTCCGGGGCGCGCCGAAAGGCGCGAACCCGGAATGACGAACGCGGGTCCGGCGCAGATCGTCAAACCGGCAGCGGGCCGAAGTCCGGCGGAGGAACGCGACGCTTCGAGGCCGCTTCATACGCCGAAGCGATATTCAAAAGCACATCCTCCTTGCCGGGCTCGGCGCGGAACACCAGCGAGAATGGAAGACCGGGCTCCGGGATGGTGGTCGGCGTAGAGGACGGGGTCGATACGTAGCGCATGCCGTCGGGCGAAAGCGAGAACACCGGATCGTAGACGGTCGTCACGTAGCCCGCCGGGATCAGCACCTCGGTCAGCCCCGCGTTCGGCCCGCTGAGCGACTCGGGAGCCAGGTTGCTGGGGATGTCGTACTGATGCGGGTGACCGATCAGACCCGGCGGCCACGGCGTGTGCAGGCGCACCAGCGCATCCAGCTTGTTCTCCAGGATCACCATCATGTCGACCCGGCGCAAGAGCTCGCGCAGCATGATCCGCTCGTTGACGCCCTGGCGTCCATCGAGTGGATTGCGCGGGTCGGCGACCTCCTCCCAGTTCTTGAACGCCGCGCGCTGGTCGTCGCCCCAGAATTTCGATCGCGCGTTCAGCGCCGCCCAGTCTGCCAGCGTCTCGATGAAGCCTTTCATCTTCCAATCCGCGGCGCGCCGCATCAGGTACTGCGAAAGGTGGAACCGGAACGCCATAGCCAGCTCCTGCTGCTGGACGGTGGCCAGGTCGAGATTGGACGGCGGTTCGATCCGGCCCTCCGCCATCGCCACGCAATAGTCGATCGGCTGCATGGCGCCGGCGCCGAACACCTTTCCGGGCAAGAACTCGGTCGGCACGATCGCGGCTGCGAACTCCTTGAACACGGGCTGGCCGTCACGCCCGAGCCGGAATAGCAGGTCGGGCATGAACACCGGCACCAGTTTCGCCAGCGCGATGCGGAAATCCGTCTTCATCTGCTCGAGGTCGGGATCGCGCCGCCACAGCGGATCCCGCGATTCCACCAGCGTGGCACCGAGCGTGCCTCCCAGCACCGACTTGATCTCCTTCGCGGCCGCCGTGACGATCGGCTCCTCGGTCCTGGAGCCTTTCGGATGGACCATGGACTCGCGGATCACGCCGATGCGCCGGCCCTTCAGCGCGCCCGACGTTGCCGACGAGTTCACATGCTCGGCGTAGGACGTGCTCAGCACCGATGAACGCGGCACCGTCGTATAGGGATCGCGCGGGTCGTAGTAGCCCTCTACCGGGTCCTTGAGCGCATCAAGGACCTTGGCGCAGTCGGCGATCGTGCGCGCATGGATGCCGCTGCGGTCACAATAGATGTCCGCTCCGATGGCGCCCCCGTCGAAGCCCAACATCGCCTTGTGCGGCAGGATCAGGGCCACCGCATTGTGGTTGGACGGGCCGCGGCAGGAGGCGCGAGTCTCCTCGCCGAGGCTGGCCATCACCATGTTGGTGCTGACCGAGAGCGCCGACCCGGAGCTCGAGCCGAGCGATGCAGCGCGCGTGGTGTCGTAGGGATTGGACGGATTGCCGCCCCAGGTGCTGCGCTGATAGCCGAGAGTGGATGGCAGTACCTTGTGAGGCCTGTGGCGGCCGCCGGGATCGCCGGCACGCCCGTTGTATTCGGTGTTCACTGCCTTGGCGAAGATGATGGCGCCCTTGTTGCGCAGCTGCTCGACCAGCACGTGGTCGCGCGCCGGGAAATCGATGTCGTAGGCCGCGTCGCCCCCACCGGTGGAGCGCATGTCCTTGGTGTCGAACGGATCCTTGAACGAGAACACGACACCGTACATCGGCAACGTGTCGAGATCCGGATGTCGGCCGAACTGGGCATCGAGCTCGGCGGCGCGCTCGAGCGCATCGGGAAAACGGCGAAAGTATTCGCACACCGGCGGCGCACCGGGTGGAAGCGATCCGAGCGAGGGGTGGCGATCGAAATCGCCGCGGCAGGTGACCGAGCGCTCGCCGCGGATGTTCAGCGTCGCGAGCGCGTTCACCTGGCCGGCGTTGGGAATACCGACGATCATGCCGAACTGCTGCTGCACGCCGGGGTCGGAGGCGGTCGCCTCCATGCGGCCGTATTCGAGCGGCGGCCCAGTGTATTTGTCGAGCTTGGGCAGGAGAGTGGAAGCCTTGACCGTCTCGGTCGGGAAGCGCAACGCCGTGCCGGCGCGCACCGTGCCGATCGCCGGCGCAACCGGCGCGCCCTCTCCGGTGACGAGCGCGCTCGCCACTCCGTTATAGGCCCGCACGCGCGCGATATATGTCTGCACCACGGCGACGCAGGTGGTCGCTTCCGCCTTGATGGCGGCATGCAATTCGCCGATCGTCGCCTCTTCGAGACGAAACCGCTTGTCCAGTGCAGGAAGCACCTTCGTCATTGCCAGCACTCTCCTGGATTTTAGCGGCTATATTGTCACGCTGGAGGACATCGCATGCCGATTTTTCACCTGCTCGCAGTCTGCTGTCTGTCCCTGGCTCTGGCCTCCGCGGCTGCGGCCCAGTCGTGGCCGAATCGACCGATCCGGCTCATCGTACCGACCGGACCGGGCGCGGCGACGGACATCATGGCGCGTCTCCTGGCCGACGGCATCACGCGAAAGGTCGGGCAGCCGGTGATCGTCGAGAACATGCCAGGGGCTTCCGGCATCGTCGCGCATCAGGCAGCCGCGCGCGCCGAGCCCGACGGCCATACGCTCCTTTTCACGAACACATCGGGCATGGCGATCAATCTCGTCTCCTTCAAGCAGCTGCCATACGATCCGATGCGCGATTTCACGCCCGTGGCGATGGTGTGCAGTCTCGGGCCGCAGATGCTGTCGGTGAATGCCGACCTCCCGATCAGGACCGTGCCCGAGCTGCTCGGCTACGCCAAGGCGAACCGCGGCAAGCTTTCGATCGCGTTCGATACCACCGCCGGAGCAGCGGCGTTTGGCGCGAAGCTGCTCAATCGCCGCGGCGATCTCGGCCTGGTCGAAGTGCCCTACCGATCGGCGGCGCAGATGACGCAGGACGTCGCGAGCGGCGTCAATCAGGTGATGATGAGCTCGATCGCCGCCGCCGAGGCCGTGGTTCAGGCCGGCAAAGTGCGCCGCCTCGCGGTGACGTCGCAGAAACGCTTCCCCGGATTGCCGGATCTTCCATCCGTCAGCGAGACGATGCCGGGCGTCGTCATGAACGGTTGGTTTGCCTTGGTAGCCCCGTCGGGTGCGCCCGCCGACGTGGTTGCGCGGCTCAATCGCTACGTCGGCGATTACCTTGACGGGCCGGACATCCAGCAAAGACTGCTGGCGTTCGGCCTCGCCACCGAGGGGGCCGGAACTCCCGCGAGCACGAGCCAACATATTCGTGACGAGCAGGAGACGTGGCGTGGCCTGGCGAAGGAATTACAGATCGAGCCGCAGTGATCGCTGAAGGCCACGCCCGCAGAGCCGTCTGACGAGATTCATGCCGCGCTCAGAGCTGCTGGATTCGCGCAGCGCGAATCGCCGCGCCCATTTTTGCAATCTCGGCATCGACCAGTTTCTTCAGATATTCGGGCGAGCGGTCGTCACGCGCGGCTACGTTCGCGACGATGTCTTTGAACCGCTCGTGCACCCACGGCGAGTCGAGGGTCGTCGCAAGCGCCGCATTGAGCCTGCGGATGATCGGCTCGGGCGTGCCCTTTGGGAAGAACAGGCCAAACCAAGTGCTGACATCGAAATCAGGCAGGCCCTGCTCGGCCGTACTGGGCAGGTTCGGAATCTCCGGCGAGCGTTTGGGTTGTAGAATGGCGATGCCTTTGACGGTGTTGCCTTCGAGCAAAGGTTTACCGGTCGGGCTCAGCGTGCAGATGTAATCATAACGACCGGCGATGAGGTCCTGCATGGCCGGGCCGCCGCCGCGATAGGGCACATGGGTCACGTCCTTGATGCCGAGTGCCGCATTGAGCAGCTCGCAGAACAGATGGCCGGTCGAGCCGGCTCCCGCCGAACCAAACTGCACCGACGCCGGGTTTGCCCTCACATAGGCCGCGAATTCCTGGAGCGTGCTGGCCGGAAAGTCCTTGCGCGCGAGCAGGACCGTCGGCTGGCTGCCCATCAAACCCGCCGGCACCAGGTCGGTAGCAAAATTGTAGAGTGGGGTTTTGTAGAGCGACTGGTTGATGGCGTCGGCGGTGGTGCCGACGACCATCGTGTAGCCGTCGGGCGCTGACTTGACCACTCTCGCCGAACCCAGCATGCCGCCCGCGCCACCGACGTTCTCGACCACAACCTGCTGGCCCAGCACATCGGTAAGCCCCTTGGCGACGATCCGTCCGAGAAGATCGGTGCCGCCGCCCGGGGGAAATGGAATCACCATTGTCACCGGCCGCTCGGGCCAAATCTGGGCGGCGGCCGGACTGATGGCCGCGCCGAAGAGTGCAAAGGCAAACAGCGCAAGCAGGAACTGTCGCATGATTGGTCCTCATCAACCCGGCAGCGGATCAGCATAAGCGGTCAGCCTGACCAATTCCAATGACGAGGCCAGCGGCATTTCCAGCCTATGCCGCAAGATCGGAAGCAATTTCACAAAATCGATCAAGCGGCGAGGCGCGCCCGGCGCCTAGATGGGACCAGCGTTCTCCCGTCGCGACCGCGCCGCGGCCGGTGCCGAGGAGACCTCATTGGCTCGCTGCCGATTGGTTTTGCGTTCGGCCGGGGCTGCTGTTTCCGCAGCGGGTAACCCTGTGGACCGCAGAACAAGAAACGATTGACGGCGGTCGATCCACGCCCCCAGGTCACCCAGCGCCAGCGCGCATCCTTCCGGCTCGGGCCATAGCGGTAGATGCAAGCGAGGCTCACCACGATGGTCGCGAGCAGAACGGGCCATCGCAGGATCGCGATCAGCCATTCCGTCGTGGCCGCCAGTCCGACCAACCGCAAGACCAGCGGCAGCACGACTATTCCCGCGATCGCCACGATGACGAAAATGATCCCCCAAGCGTGAACAGGACGGTGGTGGCATAGAAGCGCACCAGGCTGCGCTTCTCCTCCTCGTCGTAGACCACGTTGAGCGCGTCGAAGAGGGCCGCCATGCCGGAGTTCGCGCTCCCCACGGCGATCAGGAGGCTCACGACGAAAGCGGTTCCCAGCGTCTCGTTGCCCTGACGCGAAATGAGGGTGATCTGGTCAGCGATCAGCTGGAGCACGCCGCCGGGGCAAGAATCCCGACAACAGGGACAGGTGCCGGCCGATGGTGCTGGCGTCGGCGAAGAGGCCATAGAGCGAGACGATGGCGGCAATCGCGGGGAAGGCCGCGAGCAGCGCGAAGAACGCCACGCCGCCGGAGGTCGAGAGGACGCGATTCGACGAAATCCCATAGAGCACCCGCCACAGGATATCGCTCCACCCGCGCGGGCGGGATCTGCTCGGGTGTATTCGCTTCACGACCACGACCCGGTTCGCCGGCACGCGCGAGATCGACCGAGCACCCGGCATCGCTCTTGGCCCGACCTCGGCGCGCCAGTCGTGGCCTTTATCGGTTTGCTCCGGGCGCGCGGCGGGCTCGAGCTCCAAGGGAGTCTACTTGGTCTACATCTACTTGGGTGCGTTTACTTGGGCGCGTTTACTTGGGCGCGTTCGGGACAGGGCGGGTATCGCCGCGATCGGCGGGCAGGCGATCGTCCCTGGGCGCCTGCCCGGTTGTCGTTCCGAGGACGGCGGGATTCGACGTGTTCGGCGCGAGCGGATCGGCCGGGTGGCTCGGCTCGGGCGTGAGCGGCGGCGGTCGATCCATGTTGATGCCTTCGCCATCGAGCCGAGGGCTGGTCGAGGTCTCCGCGGCCGCGACGCTGCCGCTGATGAGCAGCGCTGCGAGAGCGAGATACATGTTCCTCATGGACTTGATCCTTGGCGGTCACTCCCGTGCGGCAACGCGACGAAACACACGAAGTTCCCGCGATCCCCCGCCGACGGGGCCGTGGGAAACAACCCCACCACGCGGGACGCCTAGTGCATCAGTACGCCAACTGACCACGATCGTCCCGCATCGGGCTACCGCGCGCCGCTCGAGTCGCGATCCCGCCGGGCCACCGACCGACCTGCCCCGCAGGCCCGCGTCCACACCGCGATCCCGCTCTCGCGCGCGCGATCGGGCGGCAGCGATGGAACCAATGGGACACCGGAATGGTGACGCAGGATCGGATTTTTGATAGGCATGAACTGCCGGGCGGCCGCGCGACGAGGGAAAAATCGCGATGATGCGAAACACCTCTCTGATTCTCCTCAGCGCCGCCGCGGGCGCGGCCCTGACGGTGATCACGACGCAGCCGCGGATCGTGCTCGACGGATCAAGCGCGAACGCGGCCGCCGCCGATGCCTATCGGCCGCTTGCCCTCTTCAGCGACATATTCGAGCGGGTGCGCTCCGACTATGTCGAGAAACCCGACGACGGCAAGCTGATCGAGTCGGCGATCAACGGCATGCTGGCCGGGCTCGATCCCCATTCGAGCTACATGGACCCCAAGACCTTCCGCGACATGCAGATGGACACGCGCGGGGAATTCGGCGGATTGGGTATCGAGGTCTCGATGGACGACGGCCTGATCAAGGTCGTCTCACCGATCGACGAGACCCCGGCGGCGAAGGCCGGCGTCATGGCCAATGACATCATAACCCATATCAACGACGAGCCGGCTCAGGGCCTCACGCTCGCCCAGGCGGTGGAGAAAATGCGCGGTCCGCGCGATACCACGATCAAGCTGAAGATCACGAGAAAGGGCACCGACAAGCCGATCGAGGTGTCCATCACGCGCGACCTCGTCCGCGTTGTTCCGGTCCGCTCGCATCTGGAGGATGGCGACGTCGGCTACATCCGTATCACCCAATTCAACGGGCAGACCACAGCGGGCTTGAAGAACGCGATCAGCACGCTCACGGCGCAGAACCGCGACAAGCTGAAGGGCTTCATCGTCGACCTGCGCAATAATCCGGGCGGCCTGGTGGAGCAGGCCGTCTCGGTGGCGAACGCCTTCCTCAAGCGCGGCGAAATCGTATCGACGCGCGGCCGCCACGCGGACGACAATCAACGGTTCAGCGCCCGCGCCGACGGCGATCTCAGCAAGGGCAAGCCGGTCATCGTGCTGATCAACGGCGGCTCGGCCTCAGCCTCCGAGATCGTGGCCGGCGCCTTGCAGGATCACAAACGTGCGACCATCGTCGGCACGCGCTCCTTCGGCAAGGGATCCGTTCAGACCGTCATCCCGCTCGGCTCCGGCAGCGGAGCGCTGCTTCTAACCAGCGCGCGCTACTTCACGCCCTCGGGCCGCTCGATCCAGGCGAAAGGCATTTCGCCTGACATCGTCGTGCAGCAGGACGTGCCCGACGACCAGAAGGCGGCCGCGGACATGGCGAGCGAAGCGTTATTGCCGGGCCATCTCTCGGCCGAGGGACAGGAGCAGACCGGGTCGCAATCCTACGTGCCGCCCGACCCGAAGAACGACAAGGCGCTCCACCTGGCGCTGGACCTGATCCGCGGCAAGCAGGTCAATGCCGCCTTCCCGCCGAAACCCAACCAGGCCGCGGCGATCGTCGGCGCGAGGCGCTGATCTTCGTTCGCGCTGGCTCGGACGTGCAGATGCCGCCGAGGAGGCACCGATGTCGGGCGGATTCTGAAAGTTTGACAGGCCGGCCGGACCTATCGGTCCGCACTCCCGGTCGCCATTCGCGTCAGCAGAAAATCTTGCAGACGGTGTTCTTCAGCGCGGTGAGCGGGTTCTCGGAAATCCCGGCGCTGCCGTTGCCGCCCCCGGCCGCGGCGTCCGCCGTGACCTTGCGGCCCTTCTTCTTCGGCGACTTGTCCGCGATCACCATCGCCCAGTAGGTCTTCCACCGCGTCTGCTCGTTGCGCACCACGGCGACCCCGACGCTGTCGGCCTCGGCTTGCAGAAGGTTCGCATTGTGGCCCGGCGACTTCTGCCACATGCGGAAGGTCTCGGCCCAGCTCTTGCTGCCGACCGCGATGTTTTCAGCCGCCGCGCCGGTGCGCGCGCCCGCGATCCGGGAGCGGAACGAGCCGGCCACGCTGTGATCCATGATGCCGGTGGCGGCCATCGCCTGCGCCTGCCGTTCGGCGATCGCCGTGAGCTGCGGGTCGGTCTTGACGGCCGACAGGCCGTGCTCGCGGCGATACTGCGAGATCATCGCCGCCATGTCGTCTTCCGC
>Ga0068858_100004612_pt1 | contig 13486 bp, 7 predicted proteins | sample KBSSwiS12_FD_66589 | JGI IMG/M metagenome (GOLD analysis project Ga0068858, IMG submission 66589) | Switchgrass rhizosphere microbial communities from Kellogg Biological Station, Michigan, USA - KBS Switchgrass S1-2 | ecosystem: Host-associated > Plants > Roots > Rhizosphere > Soil ... | reverse complement strand
ATTTTGGTTCACGCGGCCTGCCGGCAACAGACCGTCCCATAGTACGAAGAAAAACGTCTTGTTCCTGATGATCGGCCCTCCGAGGCTCGCCGTGTATTCGTTGATATTCGTCCAATTGCGAGTGAGTGGGGCGCCATGGACGCGATTATTCGCCCATGTATTGGGGTCGAGCGCGCTGTTGCGGATGTTCCACACCAGTGCTCCATGAAATCTGTTTGTCCCGGATCGTGTCTGAACTTGAATCTGAGCATTGCCCCGCCCCAGTTCCGCATCGACGGGAGCGAGAATCATCCGAATTTCGCCCACAAGGTCGGGATTTATAACTGTCGCCGCCTGGATGCCTGCAGGCCACCGGCCCGCGGCACTCGCGTCGGCTCCGTCCCGTTGAATGTTCACGTTTGCAGCACTCACGCCAGCCAGCTTGCTGTCGTTCGCGCTGAGCACAAGATCGTTGGAGAGGTTCAGTCCGGGGAGTGTTCGCACCTGGGAGAGCGCATCGTTGCCCATTACGCCGACGACCGGGAGATCTTGAACCGTTTTTTCAGTTAACGTCCCACCCACCGATGAAGTGGATTCCAAAAGAAGGCGATCGGCCGAAAACGTCACTTCAACCGAAGTGGTGACGGACGCAACTTCGAGGATAAAATTCAATCGCACCTGCGCGGCATTGCCGAGCCGGACATCTGTAAAGGTCCGCGTCTGAAAGCCGGGTAGGCTCGCGCTTACCGTATAAGCGCCGGGTAAGAGGCTTGGAGAGTTGTAGATGCCGCTCTCATTCGTCAGCGCGGTCGAAACGACTCCGGTATCTGTATTCGTCACGGTAATCGTTACGCCCGGGATCAGGGCCTTTGCAGAATCGGTCACCGTCCCACTCAGACTTGCATTACTGGACTGACCAAAAATCGGGACTGAAAAAGCAACCAGACAAAAAGACACCGCGCCGACTAGAAATTTCGTCATGGTTCCCCCTCGAAATATGCCTATTGGTTTGAACTTGGCGGCACTATATGCCGACTCCGATTGCCGGTCAATCTAGCAGGTGGAACATCTAGCAGGCGGAACATTGTCGGAGCGTCCTTGAATCCGACACCGGGATCGAATCCGACCGCGTTGATAACCTCAGGATCTTGGCTCGGGTGCCCGCATTATTCGGACTAGGATGTGGCGACAAGAAGGCAATCAGTTGCGGATGCAAGTACTCTATCTTCCGTTAGCTCGGTTCATCGCAGTCTTTAATTCCTCGAACCAATTTTGAATGATGTTTATCTGCGGGCGGGCACCCCGACTCTCGTTGGCGGGAAAGATTGCGATCAAACGGTCCCATTTCGCTGTGATGTCGTAATCTCGGAAACCGAAAAATGCCAGCGCGTTTTTCGTTAGCGATTGTTCACCGCCGAATCGAACGTTAGGACTTGTGTAGACATCAACCATCACCAATTCGCCCCGCTGGCCGGCATTGTCCCTTTCGAGATTCCGGCGATAGATCAATTTTTCGTTGGACACCCACAGCGGATAAGACGCTTTCTTGAAGGGCATTGGGTATTTCGAGCCTGTTGTCGGAAATGGCTGCATCTCGATGTGAGTTCCACCGCTGTTGGATCTGTATGCGATCCATCGTCCATCGGATGAAAAGTCCGCACCGCCACACTGCTCGCCTATCGAACCGCCCGCAATCTCCTTCGGTTCTTTTTCATCCAGGGAAAGAGTGAGGACGTGCTGTACGCCTTTACCCTCAGCGAAAGCTGTAAAGAGAAGAAGCCGGGGGTCCACCAGCAATCCGATTGATGCGAGGTATTCCCCTCCGCTTGTGTCAACGGTTCGGCCCGGCCACTATCATCGGCCATCTTCCACCAGATGCTTTCCGCCATCCCTCGCTTCGAGGTGAAGGTCAAACGCTCACCGTTTCGCGTCCATATCGGCCGGGAGTTGCTGCCCTCAGGGTGGAATGGCTGCGCCTCAGATTTGCCGTTCAAGTCGTAAACCCAGATTTGGCTGTCGTTGTTGGCGTCGGTTGTTTGAAAGGCGAGACGCGTCCCATCTGGCGACAACCGTGGGTGTCTGTACGGTCGCGGAGGCAGCTTCAACGGCACTGCCTCTCGAGTCTTAAGATCCACCCACGTCAGAACACCGTCGGGGGAATCTGAGCGAGGCACATAGATTAAAGCCCCGGAATTCGAGACCGCGTACTGAGCGGGATCATTCCGAACGTTGTTCACGAGGGCAACGGGATCCCCAACAGGGCTTTGGCTTTTCAGGTCAAAGACGACGGCGTAGAGCGTGCCGTCTCGCTCATAGACTATGTGTCCCGTCGATACATAAAGGGGTGATGTTCCGGGGAAGAGCGTTCTGGATGGCGCATCAGATTTCAAGGACCGTACGACAACCGACCCGTTTTTACCCCCTACAGAGTACAGAACCGCATCATTTCCCGGCAGAATCTGAGGCCGCTCCACGTCTGCACCGACGTTGATGAGCTTCTGGGGAGATCCTCGATTCAGGGAAACACGCATAATGTCGGCGCCGTCGCCCCAGACTATGCTGTCATCTTTCCCCCAGAACGGACTTGCGAGCGGATATGTTGATGTCGTTGCAACCACGGTGGGAATACCGCCGGCGACGGCAATCCTTTTCAGTTGGTTTTGTTGATTCGAGGACCAGTAACCAACCTGTAGGCCATCGGGAGAAAAGAATGGTGCCAACAGGCCCTGACCATCCGTTCCCGCAATCGGCCGCGACTCAAAAGAATTCATACTCCTCAGGTATAGCCTGTCATCTGCCACATAGACCATCCTGGTCCCGTCCGGAGACAAGGCTAAAAGAGAAGCACCGGAGTTTGTGAACGTTTGCCCCTCGGGAAGGACGTATGGAGAATGGTTGCTGAAAGAAGGTGCCACGTCACGTTTCAGTTTCCAGCCCACCGCTCCCGCAACCGCGGCAGTGACGCCGGCGCCAGCAGCCGCAGCAAGGAACACTCTCCGATTCAGAGCACTCGTAGAGACGGGTTGACCCGAAACGATTCCAGGATTCGTCAGGACTCTTTGAATGTCGATGCGTGCGTCTGCAATGTCGTGCAAACGGTTTTCTGCATCTTTCTCCAGACAATGCTCGAGCAGATCAACAATCCTTGGATGAAGCGTACGCGGCAGCACGGAGAAATCCGGAGTGCGCTCCAGAACACGAGCGAGAGTCGAGGAGACGTCACCACCGCCGAAGGCCGACCTTCCACTCAGCATCTCAAACAGGATGCAACCGAACGCCCAGATGTCGCTCCGTTTATCAACCTCAAGGCCCCGCGCTTGTTCCGGCGACATGTAGGCGGCGGTGCCGAGAATCATGCCGGGCTCGCTTGGGCCAATGATCGCCGTCGGTGCGTTCGACAAAGCGATATCGTTCGCACGAGGAACGGGCTTCGCGAGGCCAAAGTCCAGGACTTTGAGCTTGCCGCTGGGAGTGATCTTGATATTCGCAGGTTTCAGATCGCGGTGGATAACACCGTTTCGGTGCGCCTCTTCGATTGCCGCGCAAATCTGAATCGCCAGTCGCAGCGACTCCTCGACCGAAATCCTACCGCGGGCAAGGCGACCCGACAGCGTCTCACCTTCGACCAACTCGAGGACGAGAAAGTGAACGCCGTTTTCTTCCTCGAATTCGTGAACGGCCGCGATGTTCGGGTGATTCAGCGTGGCGAGGAGCCTGGCCTCACGCTGAAAGCGGCTCAGCCGTTCCCTGTCTCTTGCGAACGCATCCGGCAACGTCTTGATTGCGACTTCGCGGCCCAGGTTCTGATCGCGGGCCCTCCACACTTCACCCATCCCTCCTTTACCGAGAGAGGAAAGCACCGTGTACTGCCCGAATTTGAGAGCAGGCGCCATTCGCAAGTCCTGGAAACTATACGCCACGGCGTAGAACGTCTCCAAACATCGCGGACTTCCTCTCCTTGCTGGATTTCGCCTTCTTCGGGGCTGCTTCCGCCTCCGTCGTCGTTTCCTGTGTGCCCGTTTCGAAGACGGACCTATGGAGAACCTTCTGAAAAGAGCTCAGGAGCTAGTTGCAGCGGGTCAGTCAGGAGGATGTACTCCAAAAGGTAAACGCCGCGATGAGAATGGCCTTCTGGATAGGCTGGCACGCTCGCGCCTTATAGGTGGTCCTCGTTCGGTTTGGTCCCTCGGCGTTACTCGTTCATCACGCCGACGAGGCAACGCGCGAAACCTTCGCAAATTGGCTTCGGAGCAACAGCGGCAAACAAATCACCTGTGAGCTTCGAAGCAAGGCGATCTTTACGGCACGCATCTTTCGAATAAGCCTTTGCTTTGGACGCGGACTGATCCTTGTAAGCGCCGGCTGTCGGAATTGCTGCAAAAGACATTCTGAGAACCAAATGAGGCCGAATTGTCGCGATCCGAAGTGCCACCAAACTCGGATTCTCGCCGCGAGGATACGATCGCATGTTGACGGTGGCGCGGACCGTAGCCGATCTCGAGGGACCTCCATTTCTTGATCTAGGTCAACGCACGTCGCGCATCCGGTTGGTAGGGTTGACACGGACGAGATCAATTAAGGAGATGCGTTATGAAGAAAACTCAAAGAACGGCTCTGTTGTTGGCGGCGCTCTTGCAGTGTGCGCTGGTGCACGCGCAGGGGCCGGATTTCACGCCTCAGACACCATTACTTGGTGCCACGATGCGGAATGATACCGTCGAGGTGCAAAGACTACTCGCGGCAAATGCTGATCCCAACAAAGGCCAGCTGATTGGAATGAGTCCGATCTTCTTCGCAATCGGCCACCAGAACGCGGAGATGTTGCGGATGTTAGTGAGAAGTGGGGCAAATGTCATGGCGAGCGATCGCGAGGGGTCCACAACGCTGATGTGGGCAGCTTTCAACGAGACGGGAAAAACAGAACTGGTACAAGAACTTCTCAATCTTGGCGTCGATGTGAATGCCCGGAATCAGAGTGGCGAAACTGCTCTGGACTGGGCGCTGCGCCGCGGCAATACTCCAGTTGTTGCTTTGCTGCGCAAGGCTGGGGCCTCCGAGGATGGCAGAATCAAAACTTCAATCGAGCAGGCCGTCGGACTTCTGCAAAACAGTGGCGTCACGTTTTACAAGGGTTCGGGCTGCGCATCGTGTCACAACCAGTCGCTTCCTCTGATGGCAATAGCTGCGGCGCGCGCGCGTGGGCTTTCGGTCAACGATCAGATCGCCGCTGAACAGGTTAAGGCGGTTTTCAGCACTTACGCTCCCTTGCAGGAAGAGATGCGCGCGAAGCCCGACAGGATTCCGGATCCAACGATTGGCGTAAGTTATGCACTACTGGGATTGGGGGCCGAGAAGCATGCCCCGGATGCTCTTACTGCGGTCATGTCCGATCTCATCTCGAAGCACCAGGCCAGCGACGGCCATTTTCGGATGCTTCCTATGCGTCCGCCGATTGAGTCGAGTGAGTTCACTTCTACAGCGTTAAGTATTCGCGCCTTACAAATTTATGGAAGCGATTCCATTGAAAAGATCCAGACTGCGCGCGGCTGGCTCCAGAATGCGAAGCCTCAAACCAACGAGGACGCGGCAATGCAATTGCTCGGTTTAGCATGGAGTCACGCAAACCCGGCCTATCTTCGAAACGCAGCAATCGGGTTGATTGCGCAACAACGTCCGGACGGAGGCTGGGCACAACTGTCGACGTTGGAAACCGACGCCTATGCGACCGGACAGGCTCTTGTAGCTCTCTGGGAAAGCGCACAAGTGACGGCATCGGACCCTGTCTTTCGCCGCGGTATCGACTATCTGTTGCGGACCCAACAGCGAGACGGTTCCTGGCTGGTTCGTACCCGTGCCTTTCCATTCCAGAAATACCGCGACGCCGGATTCCCCCACGGCAAAGATCAGTTCATCTCTGCGGCGGGCACAAGTTGGGCCGTGATGGCTTTGAGTCTCGCAATGCCTAAAGCTTCAACTGCTTCTCAGCTTCAGTGAGACTGTGGGGTTAGACTACTCGAACCCTGAACTCTTCCGCGATGACGTTCTGACCGGCGGCGCTCGCCGAAAAATCCCTGCGGCCTCTCATCAACGGCGGCTCGGGCCAAGCGCCGTCGAAACGCGCGTCCTCACTTTTCAGTTCGTGCGCCGCCAGTCGTTTGTCGATGATCACGCGGGGGCTACAACGACTGTGCCTTCAGAGAATTCTCCACCTGCCTTCTGTTACAGTTCACTGCTTCTTTCGCCTTGTAGAAAACTGGCAACCGTCAAATACCAAAGGCAAGGAGCTTGATCATGCCAGATAGCGAAAGAAACACTGAGGCAGTGCCCGTCGGCGTGGATAACTTCGCCAGGGCCGAGTCCGACCTCTATTTCGGCCACGCCATCAAAGATGCCGGCGGCGTCGGCAACCTCTATCACCATCGTGAGCCAATGCCAATTGATCGGCAAAGCGTTATTCGATCCAACCGAGACACGCTTTATTCTTCAGCTGTTATCGATCTTGATGCCGGACCAGTGACGATCACGCTTCCCGATGCCGGCTCGCGCTTCAGGTCGATGATGGTCGTCAATGAGGATCACTATATCGTTGGCGACGTCGTGTATAGCGCAGGCAGTTATACCTATGACCGGGACAAAGTCGGTACGCGTTACGTGCTGATCGGGCTTCGCACGTTAATCGATCCCAGTGATCCAAAGGACATTCAACAGGCTCAAGCCTTGCAAGACGCAATTCGGCTGAGCCAGAGGAGTGCAGGTAAGTTTGAAGCTCCAAACTGGGATCTGGTGAGCCAGAAGAAAGTGCGTGACGCGCTGCTCGTGCTCGGGTCGACGATGCCCGATTTCAGAGGAGCATTTGGCACAAGGGATCAAGTCAACCCGATTCGGCATCTGATTGGCAGTGCGACCGGATGGGGTGGTAATCCTGAAAAGGATGCGATGTATCTCAACGTCACTCCGATCAAGAACGATGGCAAAACGATTCACAAGCTTAAGATCAAGGATGTGCCGATCGATGGCTTCTGGTCGATCAGCGTCTACAATGCAGAGGGTTACTTCGTGAAAAACACCGCAGACGCGTACGTAATTAACAACATCACGGCGAAGAAGGATGCGGATGGGTCGATCACGATTCAGTTCGGCGGTTGTGACGGTAAGGTTCCCAATTGCCTGCCAATCATGCCGGGTTGGAACTATACGGTGCGTCTCTATCGTCCTCACGCCGAGATTCTGGACGGGAAATGGAGATTCCCTGAGCCCGTTGCTGTGGAAGCATCCGCGCAGACCGACGCCGCGTAACGTTTGGTAAGGAGCGCCGCAGCAGGCTACTCCGCCTGAAGCCCGGTAGCTGCTCATCGAGGTTCGCAGCCGGTTCCGCGAGCGTCGCGGCGGTTGCGTCTTCGGATTGATGAGAATCGCGTGCAGCTAAGTGGGCAGGCGGGTGCTCGCATTTTCCGCCAGGACCAGGTTCTAGTGGAGGTCCAGCCAGGAGCTGACGTCTAACACTTCTTCGACTTCGTGGTGGCTGCGTTGGAACTGACTGCCTAAAACGCAAAGCGTTTGAGGGACGACCCGCCTGACCACTCCGAGAATGGGATCAGCTGCTTCATCGGCTTCGATTTTCTCGCCTTCGAAATAAAAGCGGCTAGTGAATCGCGCGCGACTGAGAATGCCGGGGACCTTGAACGATGCGAAGTACGAAACCCCGTCTTTTTTAGGTATTCGCGCTGCCAAGCACTCCGGAGTGATGTTTATTGTCCAGCGAAATCTAAGCTGTTTTTAGTTGTACAGTCGCCCTTCGTGATTGATCATAGCCACGCACTTCCTGCGCAGACAAAAGAGGAGGCGCGCGAGTTTATGGATCCATGGCTACCTGAAGGCGCTACTGATCCGATGGATCTCCCTACCGCAGACACACTCTCGCTGAATAAAACAATTCCACTCGGGCGAGCCAGTTCTATTCCTGCAATCGGCGAATCCTTAGGCGAGTATCGTCTGATTCGCAAACTTGGCAGTGGTGGTTTCGGTGAAGTGTGGGAAGCCGAAAAATTGACGTCGAAGCGAAGACTGGCCGTTAAGGTATTGGCGCAGACTAAATCTCCGTCCGCAGAGTCGCTGGAACGCTTTAAGAGAGAAGGGAAGCTGGCAGCCTCCGTGAATCACCCTCGATGTGTTTTTGTTTTTGGAGCGGAAGAAATCGATGGCTTGCCCGTGATTGCGATGGAATTGATGTCGGGAGGAACGCTGCAGGATTGGCTGAACCAAGGCGGCGCCATGCCGTCACGTGAAGCGGTCGACAGAATCCTCGAAGTAATCGAAGGTCTTGAGGCAGCGAATCAAGCTGGAATCCTTCACCGCGATGTCAAGCCTTCCAATTGCTTCGTCGACGAAGCCGGCGGCTGCAAAATAGGAGACTTCGGCATCTCAAAGTCACTGGAAGCATCGGGCGGCCTGACGCTGACAGGCGTGTCACTGGAAGCACCGGGCGACCTGACGCAGACAGGAGGGTTCATCGGAACCCTTTCCTATGCTTCTCCCGAACAGATTCGCGCCACAGAATTGGACGTGCGATCCGATATCTATTCGGTTGGCGCCACGCTGTATGCGTTGGTTACCGGCAAGGCTCCTTTCGAGGGTAAAGGCGCGGCAGTTCTGGCCAAAATCCTGTCCGGGGAATCGACACCCATCTCCAGTTATCCCGTCAATGTTCCGAAGAGCTTGCAGCGCGTGATTCTGCGGGCGATGTCGAAAGACAGGGACAAACGCTTCGCAAGTTACTCGGCGCTGCGTGTAGCCCTACTGCCGTTCTCATCCCATGGGCTGACGCCCAGCAGTGTGCTCAAAAGAATCTTCGCCTACAGCATTGATTATTACGGTTTACTCCTAATTCCCTTTTTCGCTGCCTACTGGCCAGGGTCAGAAGCGTCTTTAACTGTGAGAACGAGTACCTTCTTTCTTTACTTCTTTCTCGCCGAGAAATATTTTGGGCGGACAATTGGGAAGTATCTGTTCCGCCTGCGTGTCACCTCCGTTGCTGGAAATCCGATCACGTATAGACAGGCGCTGCTTCGAACCGGCGTGTGGTGTCTCTTTCTGCTCGGTCCTGAGGCGATAGGACAGCGGTTCTCCTCCTCTGCAGCCCTTGGGGTGTTGTTCGTCCTCTCACTGACGCGTTTCGTGACGATGCGTTCGCGAAACGGTTATGCGGGTCTGCATGAGATTCTCAGCAAAACGAGAGTCATGATGCTTCAGAAGGGGGAGAAGCTCTCCGCTCAGGTGCGGGATTTGCCCCGGGCCGCAATAGATCAAAGCCGGGGAGAACGGCGTGGACCGTATGTTGTCCAGGCTGTTCTCTGGAAGAACGACTCTGAGGCACTTCTGGCCGGCTCCGACGAAGCGCTCGGCAGACGGATATGGATCCATGAATTTTTTGGTCGATCTTCGCGCCCCATGGGGTCGCTAATTGAGGTGCGCCCCTTCAGACTGAGATGGCTTCAGGGCTCACGCGACGCGACGGGAAGCTGGGACGCTTACGAAGCTCCTCGTGGCATCGGTTTCTGCGAGTGGGTCACGATGCGGCGCCGTTTGGACTGGGGCGAAATGCGGGGAGTGCTTGTGGGAGTTGCATCGGAAATTGAAGCCTTGCTCCGAGACGCGCCACGCGATCTCGTACTGTCCGCGAATCAGATATGGATTCATTCGACGGGGACAGCAAAATTGTTTCCGTTTGCAGCGCCTCAAAGCAACGGCGCCATCGCTGCGGGATTTGGAAATTTCGCTTTGAGTGAATGGGCTTCGTTCCTGCATGAGATCACATACTTCGGACTTAGAGGCCGTCTTCGGCCAGCCAGACACCAAGAAGGTGCGGTACCCACGGTTCCCCTGCCGGAATACGCTCGACCGCTGGTGGAGCGTATTTGTCAATCAACTGAATCGCAACTGGGGACAACTCCACGCTCCCATATCGAAGATCTTCAACGGACATTCGCCCGGCCTGCCACGGTAACAGCGTTGCGGCGGCTAGGCCCTTCTTCGGTTCTTGTATTGCCAGTCGCGCTTTCGCTGGCGCTGTCATTCACATTGTCGCGCCTTCCAATGTCGAAACCCTGGCTGGATTCGGTCAGAGATCCTGCCGTGCTTAGTATCCGTCGTCGCTTGGACCCTAAACTAGACGAGGCTCGCAAATTCGCGGCTCAGGCCTATCAGGAGCTTAATGCGACGAACGAAGGTCGGCAGCTCCTGTCTCGCCTTTCACCGTCCGAGTTGCGTGAGCTTCAAGAGATTGCCCAGTTATCGGAACTGGGCAATGAGGAGGCGCGACGCAGAATTTGGGAAATCCGTTCGCCATTCCCCCAATTGAGCAAAGCTGACGTTTTTATCGTCGCTTTCCTGGGGTTCGTCTGTGCGATCGGATCAATCCTAATGGCTGCCATCTTCCGTGCTGGACCTCTATTCCGGCTGTTCAAGATGTCCATTCAAACCCGCGATGGACAAAGGGCGGGCCGACTTCGGTGTGCGGCCAGAGCAGCAGTTGCCTGGATGCCTTTCCTGGTGCTGGGGGCTTCTACCCTATTCTTCTTGCGATCTACGGTATTGCTCTCGCCATTGATTTGGTCGCTGACGTGGTCTGTCTCAATAATGTCCCTCGCTGTGTTGGCTCTGGTCCTAAACCTGGCTAATCCTGCGCGTGGGATCCCGGACTGGATTGCAGGTACGTGCGTTGTGCCCCGGTAGAAGGCAAGTTAACCGCTTCGTTGAGCAAGCGCTGCCACGGTTGGTGCGCGCCCTTTTGGAGATCCCCTGAGACCCTTCGATCGCGCGACGCGATCGCGTTTTTGTTACAAAGGCCTTATCAGCGCATTTACATAGGTATCCGCTAATTTCCGCGCCGGAAATGCACGAGACCATCATGACAGCCGTGCATTAAAGGATGTGGAACAAGTCGCGCCCTGCATACAGAAGTGCAATTGGAACCGCTTCTAATAGAATCTTCACAAAGATCCCCATGGATCCGGTTAAGAAGCCCACAAAGCTGCACTTGAAGCGGCGCTGAGTGCGTACGATAGCGAGGTTGATGAGGCGGCACAGAAGGATGAACCGCATCGGCTTCCAGTCGAGCGTGGCGAACTCCACGTGATCGACGCCTCCCCAGGGACGCCCGTCACAAGTCTTCGCGTGAAAAGCGTGATCACGTTGCCGGAAAGCGGCGCTGCGCGAACGCGGCATGCGGTGGATCTCAGACTTTCGTTCTTGCGCGGACGAGGTGCATGCTCTTTACCGAATCCGAGAATGGGGCACGATGAGTAAGAGGAGCCCTACATTCGACGCACTGATTGAGTTCGCTAACAGGCCGATTGCTGGACAGATTACGGACGTTTAGAGCTGTTCCCCTCAACACAGCATTCATCCATCAGCAGCCCCCGTATATATCCATGCGTGACGTGCGCTTTCTGAGCGTACTCGGGCTTTGTCATCAAATAGCGGTGCAACTCCTTCAGCCGGAAGAACGGCACGCTGGGGTACAGGTGGTGCTCGATGTGGTAATTGGTGGCATGGGGCGCAAACAGCCAGCGTTCCCAGAACGGCGCGACTACCGTGCGCGTGTGATTGAGCGCATGCTCATATTCCAGGTTGCTGTAGTGCTCGGCAAGGCTGCGGATATACAGAAACAGCAGCAGGGAGGTGAACATCGGCACAAAGTAATAAAGGAGCACCTGTTTCCAGAAGCCAAACGCGATGCCTGCACCGATCAGTCCGAGCGCGAAAACGGCTCGGAATGCTTTAAGGCCGGCGGGAATGTCGTTGACGTATTTTTCTTTGGCTAAGGTCTTTAATTCGCGCGGCAGGGTGGCGCCAACGGTATGTTTCACCAACAGCCAAAGAAGTTCTGACCGCTTCTTGGGGAAGTCGTAATCGGAGTTACGGGTGCGTTGCCAGTCCGGGTCGTCATCGCTGTTGATCTCGCGGTGGTGAACGAAATGGTTTTTGCGGTAGCCAAGTAGGGTGAGGGGCGTGCTCAGCGCTGCGATCTCACCCATTATGTCGTTCCAAGTGCGGTTCTTCATCGCGCGGTAATGCGTGGCCTCGTGCATGAGCACGGCCATGGCGTGCAGACGCGATCCGATAATGAACACCGCAACGATATAGAGCGGAGGACTCCAAAACGCCTCGCTTATCCATATAGTCAGCGCCAGGGTCGCGAGGTCGATGGCGAAGGCAAGCAGAAACTTTCCATCACTCGGCTGTGAATACCGGTGCAGCTCCTCTTTCGTCAGCAGGCGCACAGAATGACGCCGGCACTCGTCGTCACCGGGAGATAGGTTGGTGGTGTACTTCTGCATGCGGGACTCCTGAACTTGCGGAGGCAGAGATTATCGGATGGTTGCGCCCACTTATGCAACCCATGAGCGAGGTTCGAAAGTGCCACTCACCTGTGTTCATTTACCAGAAGGCTCCTCCTATAGGATGACGCTCACACAAATCGTGGCACCGCAATTCAGCACGTCACGCCAACCCACCACCATTAAAAAGTTCTAATTGTTATCGGCGCTGGGGTTTGTGGTATTCGATTGAGGGCGACAACGGACTCCCGATTTGATCGAAGTTTTCGTCCGCTTTCTATTCAGGTGGGCTTTTGGGAACACTGCGAAAGGAACTCGCAAGGCCCAGGAGTGATCACCTCGGGGGGAGACAACTCGCTCTTTGAATGCGCGATACTCGATCGAGACGCCGTCATTACCTCCTGAGCGCAATTGCCCTTGCGGGCCTGCTCTTCGCTAGCGCATCGGCCTATGCCGAGTGCACATCGATGGGCGAGAGCATCCGAGCCGACCTCGACGGCGACGGCATCCATGACCTCGTCTCAGGAAGCATTTCCGACTCCGGCTCTACGTACTCCATTCGTGTCAGCGTCTCCAAAAGTCAGGCCGTTTCTCTGTTTACGACAGACATTTCCTTCCCATTAGGCCTTCGCCTGATTCCTTCCGACGTAGACATGGACGGAGACGCGGATCTGGTGCTCTTTCGCGAATTGAGCCTTCCTGTTGCGGTGTGGGCCAACGATGGACGAGGCTACTTCGCGACGAAACCCGCGTGGAACGTAATTTCCACGCCTAACACTATCCAGCCGGGTTATTCACTGCCGCCGCTCCGCACGGACTGTAACGAAACGACAGACGGCAAGCACATGTCGGCCGCTGTGCCCCGGTGTCCGCTTTTCGACGCGCATCCGTCCGATTACCGCACGCATTTCTATCCGCGCGAGATCTGGAGATCGGTCCGACGACAACCCCTGCGCGGGCCTCCACTTTTCACATAGCAGTTTAGACCACGGCGGCTCCCTCTGCACCAGATGTGGAGAGAGCCGCAACCGCCATCGCTTTTGTGAAGAGTTTACCCGTTCAAGGAGTCCACGATGCTCAGAGGAATTTCCCGACGTTACCGCGAAGTCAAAACCTGCATCAGGGGCCTGCTCTCGACACAGCATGTCGTCATGGCTCACATCGTTCCC